>Ga0153956_1000169_pt1 | contig 83775 bp, 88 predicted proteins | sample TSFL040MetaG_FD_104704 | JGI IMG/M metagenome (GOLD analysis project Ga0153956, IMG submission 104704) | Attine ant fungus gardens microbial communities from Florida, USA - TSFL040 MetaG | ecosystem: Host-associated > Fungi > Mycelium > Unclassified | place: USA: Florida, Wekiwa Springs... | reverse complement strand
TACTATGAAGAACGTGGTGAAGTAACACTCGTGAGGTAGAAGAACGGAATGAAACAATTTATTTAGTAAGTATTCAATATAAACAACTCGAAAAGCAGGCGCATGCCTGCTTTTTTACTGACAGTAATGGTTTCTCTAATTTGTAAATTTGTAAGAAACTAAGCTTATTATGAATAAGAGAACAATTGTACTGGGAGCTTCCGAAAATCCGAACAGATATAGCTATTTGGCTGTAAAATCATTAAAAAACAAAGGGTATGAAGTTATTGCCATCGGCAAGAGAAAAGGAACAATTGAGGATATTCCTATTATTACAGATCTACCGGAACTCCGGGACATTCATACGATTACTCTTTATCTGAATCCTGAAAATCAAAAACCTTACTACGATTTTATAGTAAAACTGAAACCGCATCGTGTCATCTTTAACCCCGGAACTGAAAATGAAGAACTGGAAAGAAAAGTTGCATCTATTGGTATAAGCACTTTAGAAGCTTGCACGTTGGTAATGCTCAGTACAGGGCAATATTAAACGCTAAACAGTTTTTCAAGATTAAAAGCTTTCAGTTGCATCTCTTCCCATTCACTCATCGGATCACTGTCAAAAGTGATGGCGCCACCGGTTTGGTAAGAAAGATAATGAGTGCGGGCATTATAAAACAGGCTCCGGATGATGACGTTAAAATCGAAATCCGCACCGGGATTTATATAACCAATACATCCGGAGAATAATTCTCTTTTTGACTTTTCATAATGTTCTATTAATTCCATCACTTTTATTTTTGGCGCGCCCGTCATGCTGCCCATAGGAAAAGAATGTAAGACGGCATTCATAAGGGGAATATCTTTTCTTAGCTTACCCGTAACAGTGGAAATCATTTGATGCACGGAAGGAAAAGAATAAATACCGAATAATTCATTTACCTGAATACTTCCGGTTTCGCAGCTTTTTGAAAGATCGTTGCGCATCAGATCTACAATCATTACATTTTCGGCTCTGTCTTTTTCACTGGCAAATAATGCTTCTTTAAGATGCTTATCCAAAGTTTCATTTTCACTTCTTTTTATCGTGCCTTTAATGGGTTGTGCTATCAGCGTATCGCCAGATTTTTTTAAATATCTTTCAGGACTGCTACAGCACATATACTGGTCTCGCACGCGATAATAAGCTGCAAAAGGTGCAGGTGCGATTTGGTTGAGTTTGCAAAAACAATCCGACGGATGGAGCAGTATATTTTCGGCAAATCCTTCATTGCAAAAGTTTATCTCATAACAATCTCCGTTTCTGATATGCTCTTTCAACTGCATTACGGTTTCAATATATTCCTTCTTTGAAATTCTTTTTTGAAAATCAATTTCCGGTAGCCATGAGTTTTCATAAGGTGCAGTTTCCTGGATAGCGTTCCATACATCTTCAGGGTCAGTTTGTAAAGTTTCTATGCAAAGTTCCAGGCTGCTGTGTAAAATAAAACAAACCACTTCCGGACAAAAGAACTGAGCATCCGGAAAGCTGAAAGATGCTATATGCTGTGAACTTAGCCTGCCGAAAATTTTGTTTTTGTAATCATAGCTTATATGTCCGAAAAGCCAATCTTTATTTTGTTCGTGCCAGGCAGAAATTGTTTGTAAAATATCAGCCTCTTCATTTGCCGAAAAAATCTCAAAAGGTTTTACAGCAAGCAGGCATTCGTAAGCAGGGTGTGATAAATTCCTATACTCGTTACTATCTAAAAAAACAGAAATGCTGAACCGGTTTGCCCAGTTCAGCATTTTTAATTTTATGGTTTTTAGTTCTTCTTTTTTGAAAGAAACTATTTTTTGCCGGCGCTTCAAAAGCAAGGTTTAAAAGTCGTCATCATCGTCATCAAAATCATCATTATCATCAAAACCTAAATCTTTAAAATCATCATCAAAATCAAAATCATCATCGTTTGATTTTTTCTTAGTGCCACCACCCCCTGATTTAGTTTTAGACTTTGGCATATCAAACTCTTCAAATTCCTTGTCAAAATCATCATCTCCAAATTCATCTTCCTCTTTCATATCATCTTCCTCATCAAAATCATCGTCGTCGTCATCATCATCTGCTTTTTTTGAAGACGCTTTTGGAGCGGCTTTTTTAGCAGTCGTTTTTTTAGGTTTGGTTCCAGGCTCATCGTCTTCATCTATCAGTTCATCGTCGTCTTCTTTCTTTGATTTTATTGCTTTTGCTTTGGTTTCAGGCTTTGCCGTACTTTTCTTTGCTGTGGTTTTTTTATTGGTGTTAGACTTCATAACGCTCTTTGCTATTGACTGCTGTAAAATTTTAATTGTTTAGGGAAATTGCCAAATTTTTTTTCTAAAAAAATATTCGTAAACTCACTTTTTTATCAACTGGTCTCTTCCCGTGCCATTGGAAATGTAGGCAACCTCCGTTCCCAGATATTCTTCAATGTAGGTGCAATAATTTATGAAGGTTTCGGGTAAGTTTTGATAAGATTTAGCATCCGATACGGTGCCATCCCAGCCTTCAAAATTCTTATAAACCGGTGTTATGTTTGCATTGCAAATATCGAAAGGAATTTCTTGTGTTTCTTTTCCATTGATACTATAAGAAATGGCGGCTTTTAAAGGGTTGAAATTATCCAGTACATCAGCTTTGGTAATGATCAGTTTTGTAACGCCACTTAGCATTACCGTATATTTTAACGCTACCAAATCTATCCATCCACAGCGGCGGGGACGGCCGGTAGTGGCGCCAAACTCTGCACCGGCTTTGCGAAGTGCGTCTCCTGTTTCGTCATGCAATTCTGTAGGAAAAGGACCGCTGCCCACGCGAGTGCAATAAGCTTTTGTAATGCCATACACATCTCTGATGGTCGCCGGCGCTACACCTAAGCCGGCACACGCACCTGCAGCTATCGTATTGCTGGACGTAACGAAAGGGTATGTGCCAAACTCTACATCCAGCATGCTTCCCTGCGCGCCTTCTGCCAAGATGTTTTTATCGTTTTTCAGTTGCTTGTCTATCCAGTATTCAGCATTGATGATATTGAGCTTTTTCATTTTCTCAATCGCGTCAAAGAAAGGAGCTTCCCATTCTTCCCAGGTCACCGGCGCATCAAATTGCTTCAGTATTTCCAAATGCTTGTTTTTTAAACGCTCATATTTTTCTCCGAAATCGGCAGACAGAATATCACCTACGCGCAAGCCGTTTCTTCCGGTTTTATCCATATAAGCGGGGCCGATTCCTTTTAACGTAGAACCGATTTTTTCATTGCCCTTTGCCGCTTCTGATGCAGCGTCCAAAGCCCGGTGAGTAGGGATGATCAAGTGTGCTTTTTCAGAAATATACAACCTTTGCAAAGCCGTATTTTCCAAAGGGGTGATTGTTTCAATTTCTTTTTGCAAAGTCACAGGATCTACCACCACACCGTTGCCGATAAGATTGGTACAATGCCGGTGAAAAATACCGGAAGGAATAGTATGCAAAACGATTTTGGTGCCATTTACATACAATGTATGCCCTGCATTTGGACCACCCTGAAAGCGCGCGATAATATCGTAATCAGCAGCAAGGTAATCTACAATTTTCCCTTTGCCTTCATCGCCCCATTGTAAGCCAAGCAATATGTCAATCATGAATTTGTTTTTTTTAAAGAGAGCAAAAATAAAAGAAGTTAGCCAAACCTTCCTTCCAATTCTTAATGATTTGTTACATGGTTTTTAACAGGCGGTTAAACAGGGTTAAAAACTTTTACATTTTCAGCCCGCGCAACATCTTTGCATCATCAAACAAACGAACAATGAACAACAGCAACACACAAAAAATCGTAACCTTCATCAGCCTTTTGGCGTGCATCGTTTTTTCTGTACAATTTTAATTTTTCATAATAAAAATCAACGCCGTGAAAAACACCGTCCACAAGTTATCCTTTTCTTTAACTGCTGTATTCGTGAAGACTTATATAGCAATCGGATTGTTGTGGAGTAATGTGGCGATGACATAACTTGCCCTATCCAAACTTAAAAAAGCGGCTGTTTTTATAAAAGAACAGCCGCTTTTATTTATCGCTTGAAAAAAAAGTCATTTATTGCCACCGGATTTCATATCGGTAGGCGCTTTTATAAAGCTCATCATTTGTTGCATTGTTCGTTGCAGATTATCGTTTGAGCCATCTAAGAATATTGTATTTCCTTTGCCGTTTTCTGCAAAATGTTTGATAGCATCTGTCCACATGGAAAAGAGGATAAAGGAAGCATCCAATTTGGCGTTTTCCATTTCCTTAGCAGCCATTGCCATTCCCTTCGCTACTTCTTCGCGAAATAAAGCCACACCTTGTCCACGCAGTTGTGCAGCTTGTCGTTCTGCTTCAGCAGATATTTTTATAGCGTTTCCCTCTGCTTCCGCGGCTTTTGTCTTGGTGATGAGCAATGCCTGCCCTTCATTTTCAGCGGCAGCTTTCAGGTTGTTGGAAGCTACTACCTGCGCCATAGAACGCATGATCGTTTCATCAAAAGCTATATCATTCAACTGAAGATCGAGCAAATGGTAGCCCCAGTCTTCAAGCTGTTTGTCTAATTGTTCTTTTACGTGAAAAATGATTTCGCTGCGTAACTGCAAAATTTCCGATTGTCTTTTGGTAGCTACAAAAGCTCGTACTGAACCTTCTACACTGCGTATTAATGCCTGCATAAAGTTGCGCTCATCCATAAACTTGAATGCCACGTTTTGTATAGTATTATCATCATTATTGAGTACGGAATACAGCAGCATGGCGGCGAAATTGACATTCGCCTGATCTTGCGTAATGGCTTGAAATTTTAATTCTATCGAGCGGTTTTGATAAGAAATTCTGCGGAATATCTTTTCAACGAAAGGAATCCGGAAATTGAGGCCGGGACGCAACACTCTTCTATATTTACCAAATACGGTGACTACCGCTACGGTGCCTTGCTGAACGGTAGCGATACCTGCTAAAACCAAAACAATAAGAACGAAAAAAATAATGAGGATAACTGGCATAAGACATTGTTATTTGTTGCAAATTAGAGAAAGATGCTTGAAATTTGGAACGTATAAATACGATACTATATGTCGGCAAAACTGGTTTTGAATACTAATGCGATGCAGGATGATTTTTTCAGTGACGCCGCATTGATAGGAATTGTAAGCGCTTTGCCCGCTTATCGTTTCTGCTGGCTGCTGAATGAACATTTTGACTGGCAGCTGAAGCGCGAAGGAGAATCGGATATTTGCCTCAAGACAAGCCAGAATATTTCTTACTATTTCGCCTTATATCGCTACCATGCTAAAACAAGCAGCAATGAGTATTCGCTTTACCAGCTCAAAAATAACAAACAGGCGTTACTGCCGGAGCTGAAACAATTGGATTTTATACTGATGATTAAATGTCAGGATGCGGAAACGGAAGCAGAAATTTATATAGACGCGCTAAGAAAGATCAGCGAAGTGCAGTTGGCACAGATCATTAAGCCTGAAAAATTAAAGAATATAGATTACCTGCTTGTCTGATGATTGTAGAAATATTCTCTATTTTAGCCGCGAAAAATTGCTGAAGAATGTCTCAGAAAATAGCCACTGACAAAGCACCTAAACCCATGGGTCTTTACCCGCACGCCCGTCGTGTGGGTAATCTTTTATTTCTTTCCGGCATTGGCCCGCGCGATGCGCAAACCGATGAAATACCCCGGCTGAAGCTGGATAAGCACGGACAGTTTTTAAGTTTTGATTTTGAAGCGCAATGTCACAGCGTTTTTAAAAATGTAAAAACCGTTTTGGAAGAAAGTGGAAGTTCCTGGGATAAATTAATAGATGTAACCGTTTTTCTGGTGGATATGAAACGTGATTTTCATACATACAACAAAATTTACGCGGAATATTTTAAAGATAATCAACCGTGTCGCACAACGGTAAGCGTAAACTCTCTGCCTTCGGCAATTGCCATAGAACTGAAGTGTATTGCTGAGGTGGAATAAGATTGGTAAAAATGGTATTAGTTTTTACGGAAAGATTAGAATTGAGAAGCTTAATAACATTTATATTTTAGCCAATCACAAACATATATGGTGCTTTAATTACAACATTCATTTGTATGATTCAATAATTTGTTTCCAAAAAGCTATCTTTTGAACAGGGTCAAGTGTATGTGGCTCACCAGGCCATTTGTCATATAAATCGGTGTAAAGAACTTTGTTATTGGTATCAGTGATGTAGTGTGTTGGATAACCAACAACATATGATCTTATTTTTGACAAATCGGTATTAATAAAAAACATATTGTGAGGTATGTTTAGAATGTTTATACCTAATTCATCTAATTCTTTGTAAAGTGTTTTTTTATCATCATATGTGATATAAATAACGTCACAAAATTTCATGCTGTCAGCCATCCTTATTAAATAAGGAAGTTGTGAGCGACATGGAGGACATCCATAAAAACCAAATGCATAAAAACTAATACGTCTGCGAGTGCCAACTTCAAATAAAGAGTCTTCAATTGTTTGATAAATACCTTTAAACTTAAATGATTGAGAAATAATAGAGTTAATAGTTGAATCAACATAACTATTAATTTCAGGTTTTTTCTGTGCCCAAGCGTCAAACACAGCTAAAAAAAAGATAATAAAAAGCAGCTTTTTTTTCATACTTTTTAGAAATTAGTACAAATAAGAAGATTAAAAAGTTTTAAAACTAAATTTTTTTAATCTTCTTTTAAATTTGAGAATGATAATAAGTTGATTTTAATGCATAATAGGTATATGTTTCTTCCTATTCTGGAAAATAAAAATGATAAGCACTATCTGGCAATTCGCACTTTTCACTTATAACATATCCACCATCTGAATATTCCACTGCATCAAATTGACATCTTTCAGGATCGTCTGACCATTCCCATCCTGAAATTTTATAATAGCCTCCAGCGATATTGGCAAGTCCGGAATTTTCTATTTCATAACATTTTAAGTCATCTGATCTTGGCATAAGCAAAGCTGCGTATGCAAAAACAATGTTTCATTAATTTACCGCTCTGTCCATTCTTTTGAGGCTTAATAAAAAAAGAGCGTCCACTTTTTATTTAGACGCTCTCTTTTTATAAGATTTAATAAATGTGTTTATAAAAACTTCGCAAGCACTTCTTTTACTTTACCGGGTAGCTGGTCGTTGGGTATTTTATGGGCGCTCCAGTCTTTCCAAAGGGTTGTAAAATAATCTCCCAGTATCTTGTCATCTACTTTGGCTTTTACCGTTACCACATCATTTTTCGCTATGTAGGCTTCCCATTCATTTTTTACAACGGCCCAGAAGGCACTGTTTTTCTCCCACCAGATACGGGCGTTTTTACATTCTCCATCCTCTGTTTTATGATAAGTATTGTATCCTTTTTCTAAAACGATCAGTTGGTCTTTGCCATTTTCTCTGAGAATTTTCTGATTGTCTTGCTCATGCACATAGCCGTCTTCTGTAAGTGTGATGCGGTTTCTTCTTTTTAAGATATTGTAATCGTTGCGGGTAGTATATTCTCTTCTTGGCAAAGGCGCGTCTGTGGTGCTTTCCCAATAAATATGATTATCGTTGCCGATCCATTTGCTGATGCCCTGATATCTTGGCTCGTCATTTACTTCCCAGATGGTTTGCGTCCAGTGGTTGCGGATGTCGGCTTGGGCAAGTTCTTTCTTTTTCCATTGCTTATTTCCTAAAAATTGGTAGAGGATGGGGTTTTCATAAGTCCATTCTTCGCGCCAGTGCTTGATGATCATACTGTCTGATATAACGAGAAGATGTTGTATCACTACTTTATTGTCGGTGTTTTCAATAGGCAAAGCCAGTTCTACGGCGTTCATATCCTCCCGCTCATGAAATTTATACTTTTCATCGGGAGAAAAAGTTTCGGCGTACTGAAAATTGACGGAGTAGCATCCGCAAAGCTTGTCTACATTGGGTTTGCCGTTATCTGTTTGTGCCTGTGCTACATTGCCGATTAATGCTAATACTGCTAAAGAAGGAATAAATTTCATTTTACATTTTTATGACAATGCAAAGCAAGACAAAACTGTGACAATTCATTTTGGTAAAAGGGAATTGCATTTTCAAAATCAGGAATTTATCAGGAAGAGTTTTGCGATCACTTTTTTAAAGCAGCTCAAGCATCCGTGAATCGCACATATTTTTGTTAAATGATGCTTTACTATTGACGCGTAACGCTATTTTTCTATTTTTGTTGCCGTCTTAAAAGGGTAAGTATGTACAATATGAGTGCTTATACTTTTAGTCATTTCCAAACATTGAAAACGAATGAACTATTCTAAAATCAACAACATTGTTGGGTGGGTGGTATTTGCGATTGCCACAACCGTTTATTTGATGACCATGGAGCCGACTGTAAGCTTCTGGGATTGTGGAGAATTTCTCTCTTGCGGTTACAAGCTGGAAGTAGGACACTCGCCGGGAGCACCGTTTTTTATGCTTATACAGCGCATTTTTGGAATACTTGCCGGAGGCAACCTGAGCAAAGTGGCCATGATGATTAACTCCTGGTCTGCCATTGCCAGCGGCTTGACGATTTTGTTCCTCTTTTGGACGATCACGCATTTTGCCAAGAGGCTCGTACTCGAAAAATATACAGACGAACCGAACTCTAACCAACTCGCGCTTATCATCGGAGCGGGCATTGTAGGTGCGCTGGCTTATACATTTTCCGATACTTTCTGGTTTTCGGCAGTAGAGGCAGAAGTGTATGCAACTTCTTCATTTTTTGCGGCCTTCGTTTTCTGGGCGGTGTTGAAATGGGAGCATGTTGCTGATAATAAATACGCCGATCGCTGGCTTATCCTCATCTTCTTCTTTATGGGAATGACCATCGCTACGCACTTATTGAGTTTACTTGCTATTCCCACCATCGCATTGGTATATTATTATAAAAGATACAAACCCACTGTTACCGGAGCTATCGTCGCGTTTATTATTGGCTGCGCTGTTTTGGGATTGATACAAATCGGAGTAGTGCAGGGATTGCCCTGGTTGGCCTTTAAATTCGATCTGTTCTTTGTAAACAGTTTGGGAATGCCTTTTGATTCCGGCGCATTATTTTGCCTGGCAGTTTTCACAGCGGTATTAGTCGGCTTGCTGTTTTATGCGAAAAAGAAAAATAATTATCTGCTGCATACCGGCACTTTAGGGATGATCTTCGTATTAATTGGTTATTCGGTTTATCTCGTTCCGTTGCTGCGTTCGCGTGCAGATGTACCTATTGACATGACCAATCCTGACAATGCTAATACTTTTCTTTCTTATGTAAACCGCGAACAATTTGGTCAGCAACCTTTATTGTTTGGTCCAGATTTCAGCACACAACCCGTAGAACTTGAAAAAACAGGCAAATGGTATATAGAATCTAAAAAAGGCGGTAAGGATTTTTATGAAGAAGTAGGAGACAAAGTGGAATATAAATATGATGAGAAACGTTTCTTCCCGAGGATGTGGGATCCCAGCAAGGCAGCCGCATACAGGCAAATACTGGGTTTAGGACAGGGAGAAGAACCCACAACCGCAGATAATTTTAAATTCTTCTTTAATTATCAGATCAACTGGATGTGGTGGCGCTATTTCATGTGGAACTTCGCCGGCCGTCAAAATGATTTTGAAGGACAGGGCGGACCCAAAGAAGGCAACTGGATTTCAGGCATTCCGTTTATAGATAAATATAAAGTGGGAGACTTGAATATGCTGCCTGACGGCTATAAAAACAATCGTGCACGCAATCAGCTGTATTTCCTGCCGTTTATACTTGGCGTGATGGGTTTAATTTACCAGTTCAACAGAGATAAACGAAACGGCGTTATTGTATTTTCTCTTTTCTTCTTCACCGGTATCGCTGTGCAGCTTTATATCAATAATTCGCCTGTGCAACCGAGAGAGCGCGATTACCAATATATTTCCGCTTATGTTTTTGCCATTTGGATAGGGCTTGGTTTGCTTATGGTAAATGAATGGTTGCAAAAAGCTGTGAAAGGAAGTACCGGTATTTATGCAAGTTTACTATTGTGTGTATTTGCAGCTCCGGTTTTGATGGCTTCTCAGGAATGGGACGATCACGACCGCTCTAAGAAAACACTGGCTCGTGAGTCTGCGGTAAACACATTGGAATCCTGCGCGCCCAATGCTATTCTTTTTACCTATGGAGATAATGATACCTATCCGCTTTGGTATGTGCAGGAGGTGGAAGGGATAAGGCCAGATATACGTATAATCAATACCAGCTTGCTGGGAATCGGTTGGTATATAGAGCAACTCAACTATAAGATCAATGATGCGGATGCTGTACCGATGATCTGGAAAAAAGAAGATTACGCCGGTGATCGTAGAAATTACATCCGCTATTTTGATAATCCTCAGATACCTAAAGATCGCTTTTTCAACCTTGCTGAAATATGCGGTTTCGTAATCAGTCCCGACCAGGCGAATATGCTGAGAACTCAGGATGGTAATATGGTAAATTATCTTCCGTCCAAGAATTTCATCGTTCCATCCTTAACCAGAGAACAGCTCATTGCCGGAAAAATACTGAGTGCAAACGATACGTTGCCGATTGATACAACAATGCGTTTTACTTTTCCGGAAGATGCCATTACAAAGGATAAATTGGCAATCTTAAATATTGTCGCAGGCATTGCATCCGATGGCTGGAAACGTCCTGTTTATTTTGGTCAGGGCAGCAACGACGGATATGCGGGTTTAGATGACTATCTGAGATTAGAAGGCACGGTTTATCACCTAGTTCCTTACAGACAATCTGTTTTAAGACAAAACTCACGGGGTGAATACGGCTCTGTGGATGTAGACAAATCTTATGAGCTCTTTATGAAATATAAATATGGCGGCGCAGAACGTAAAGATGTTTATTTCGATGAAAAAAACAGGATTTCCTTAGCGCCTTATCGTTCAAATGTGGCTCGTGTGGCGGATGAGCTGAGCGCGCGTGGCAGAAAGGATGATGCCATTAAAATTTTGGACAAAGTGATGGATGGCATAACGAATGAAGCTTATGCGCATGATATGTTTTCTTTTGGAATGATAGCGGCTTACTACCACGCCGGCGCTACAGATAAGGGGAAAAAGCTGGCACTGCACATAGCTAAAACTTATGAAGACGATGTAAAATACATAACAGCGTTGAGCAGCGAAAGTATGCGTGCAGGTATGGCTGGCGATGTACAACGCGACCTGAGCATCATAAATGCAATAGGCAGTTTTGCAGGGCAAAGCGGAGACAGCACTACAGCAAAAGATCTTAATAATCGCTTGCAGGCATTAACACAATTGGCGCTTACAAAAATTGGCAGAGAAAATTTTGAAACACAATAATCAAACGAGAAGAATAACAAAAATGCACATCCTGAAAAGATGTGCATTTTTTTTTCAAATAAATCGCAAATAGAAGTAGCGCGGTATTTACTTTATGGAAGTTGCCAAAAGATGATTCGCTTCCAGCCAGTTTTCCCATTCTTTCAGTTTCTCGCCTTTCATCACACGGGGAAATTTATTCATCGCGCCTTCTTTGCCGATACTTTTCATATAGTCGTAAAATATCTTTTCAGGTAGTATTTCTACAAATATTTCTTTAAGTGCAGAAGTTCTTTCCACCGCATAATCATCATTGAGTTCGCAAAGCGTTTTATCAATAAGCGCTCTTACCTCTTCGGCATTTACATTTTCATTATCGCAACCTATAAACCAGCGATGTGCGAAGAGGTTTTCATAAGCAAAACCACCTACGGTAAATTCACGGATGGTAATACCCAGTTTTTTAGAAACGAGGTCAATAGCTTTGTTGATATTGTCCACGCTGAGGTGTTCTCCACAAAGACTTAAGAACTGTTTGGTACGCCCGGTGATTACAATTTCTCCTTCCTTCGCGTTCGAAAATTTCACCACATCGCCAATCACATAACGCCAAAGACCTGCGCAAGTGCTTAGCAAAACCGCGTATTCCGTTTGTTCATTTACCTCATGTATAAGGAAGGTTTTGGGGTTGGATTTTATGGTGCCGTCCTCTTCAAAATTATGCCTGTCAAAAGGTACGAACTCGAAGAAAATGCCGTTGTTCAGTACCAGTTTTATGCCTTGTATATCGGGCTTTGTCTGAAACCCGAATGAACCTTCTGAAGCCATGTAAGTTTCTATAAACGTGATCGGCTTACCCAGCAACTTTTTAAAGCTTTCCCTATAAGGATCAAAGGCAACGCCTCCGTGTATGTACACGCTCAGGTTGGGCCATATTTCATGGATATTTTTGACCTTGTGGTATTTGATGATTTTTTCAAAAACGATCTGTACCCAGGCCGGTACGCCGCATACGGTTCCCACATCCCAGTTTTTGGCATTGCGCACAATGAGTTTGATGCGCTCTTCCCAGTCCGGCCGTGCAGATATTTTTTGCCCCGGCTTATAAAAAAAATTGGAAAGCCATCGGGGCATTGTGGCGGCGCTGATGCCGCTCATATCGCCTTCATAATATTCTCCTTTTTCAAAAAGAGAGGTAGTGCCGCCCAGCATTAAAATACCTTTCTGAAAAGCGATAGGAGGTATTTTATAATTTACCATGCTGTAAAGCTGCTTAAATCCTATGTTTTTAATGGATTTAATCATGTCTTTCGTTACCGGTATATGCTTGCTGGAAGACTCTGAAGTGCCGGAGCTTAAAGCGAAATATTTGATCTTGCCGGGCCAGCTTACATTTTCCTGTCCTTCCTGCGCTTTATAAAGCCATTGGCGGTACATTTCATTATATGTGAAAACCGGTACCCGCTTTTTATAAGCTTTATAAAGATCTATTTCATTGGAAAGGATATCGCCAAAACCGTAATGTTTGCCAAATTGTGTGTACTGTCCTTTTTCCAATAATTGCCTGAGCACACGGAGCTGATAGGCTTCGGGTGTGGCTACCTTATTGGCAAACCGTTTTCTTAAGTGTAAGGAACGCGCTACTAAATTCCCTAATAATACCATTGCTGTTTTTCCTGAATTAAATATCGTGGCAAAGTTAAATGATAAATAAGTTTTCCAATCCGGCGCCACAAAATAATGCTTTGCAGCAGAATGAGTTTATAAAGTTAAATTTGCAGCACTTTTTTTATGAACATAATAATACCGGTGATCAATAAATCGCCCCATCATTTACCCGGCTACCAAACCAAAGATGCGGCAGGCATGGATTTGAGAGCATGGCTGCAAGCACCTGTAATATTAAAATCTCTGGAAAGAAAACTGATACCTACAGGTTTGCATATAGCGTTGCCGGAAGGTTTTGAAGCGCAGATTCGTCCGCGGAGTGGCATGGCGATAAAAAAAGGAATAACCCTGGTAAATACGCCGGGAACGATAGACGCGGATTACAGAGGCGAAATCATGTTGCCAGTGATCAATTTATCAAACGAAGAACAGATAATAGAAGATGGTGAACGCATTGCACAGATGATAATAGCGAAATACGAAAGAGTGGAATGGACACTTACGGAAACACTGAGCGAAACAGAGAGAGGAACCGGAGGATTCGGACATTCAGGCCTGAAATGAACGTTCTTTTTCAATACCTAAACAAACAAAACACCATCATTTTTTTTGACTAAATAAAAACGGACATTTTACCAATCATGAACATCATTATCCCAATGGCAGGTATGGGCAAGAGAATGCGCCCGCATACACTTACAACTGCAAAACCCCTGATCCCTATTGCCGGAAAACCTATTGTGCAGCGGCTTGTGGAAGATATTATTTCTACCAGCAATGAAAAAGTAGAAGAGATCGCTTTTATCATCGGTCCATCATTCGGCAAAGCCGTAGAGGAACATCTTGTAAAAGTGGCAACCGATCTCGGCGCCACAGGAAAAATATACTATCAGCATGAAGCATTAGGCACGGCTCACGCTATCTTGGCAGCACAGGAAGCCTTGAAAGGAAATGTTTTTATCGCCTTTGCAGATACGTTGTTTAAAGCAACATTCAGTATTGATAAAGACAAAGATGCAATCGTCTGGACACAGAAAGTGGAAGATCCTTCCGCGTTTGGCGTAGTGAAGCTCAATGAAAAAAATGAGATCGAAGCGTTTGTGGAAAAACCCAAAGATTTTGTTTCTGATCTGGCAATCATCGGCGTTTATTATTTTAAAGATGGCGAAAACCTTCGCAAAGAATTGCAATACCTTTTGGATAATGAAATAAAATTGAAAGGAGAATACCAGCTTACCGACGCGATGAATAATATGCTGAAAAAAGGATTGAAATTTTATACTGACCGGGTGGAGGAATGGCTGGACTGTGGTAATAAGGACGCGACGGTTTATACAAACGCCCGCATTTTAGACATTAAAAAAGATACGGAAAATCTTGTTGCCGCTTCTGCGAAAATCGAAAATTCCACTATTATTCATCCTTGTTTCATAGCCGGCAATGTGGTAGTGAAAAATTCGGTCATCGGGCCAAATGTATCTTTGGAAGAAGGCGTGACTGTTGAAAACTGCCGCATCAGCAACAGCATTATACAGGCGCAGAGCCTTGTTAAAAACATGGTTTTTACCAACTCTTTAATAGGCAAAAATGTAAATTACAGCGAAAACCCTCGTGAACTAAGCCTTGGTGATTTTTCAACCCAACAATGAGATATAACGTTTGCTTCCTTAATAAATTTTTATATAGCATAGCGTGCATTTTATGGTGCGCGTATAGTTCGTTTGCTCAGGATATTGACCACGATAAACTGACCGTCTCGAAAAATGTGGCGAGCGATGCGCTTTTCTTTGATGCGGTAAAGGCTAAAATGCTTGGCGAATACAAACAGCAGGAAGCGCTGCTGCAAAAATTCATTAAAGAACGACCGGAGGTAGCCGCCGCGTATTATGACCTGGCGGAGATAGAGCTGGCTACGAATAAAACTGAAGAAGCTGAAAAAAATATCCAGAAAGCCATTCACCTGAAAGAAGAAAATGAATGGTACAAAGAAACTTATGCCAATATACTGCGCATTCAAAGGAAATACAGGGAAGCCGGGGACGTATATAAAGAACTCGCGCAAACCTCGGATTATAATGACGAAGCTTACTATAACGCGGCTATGAATTATGAAAAAGCCCGCATGTTCAAGGAAGCGCTTGCGATGTTGGATAAAATGCTGTCCTCATCTTTCAAAACAGATTTTGTGTTGCAGAAAAAAGAAGAGATTTATCTGGAAATGAATGATCTTGACGGCGCTATAAAAATTGCCCAGGAACTTATAGAAAGAAATCCCAAAGAAGGTTTTTATCTTGACAACCTTGCAAGATTATATTTGAACAACGGAAAGTCGCAGAAAGCCTTGGAAATTTATAAAGAAGGCATCCGGAAATTTCCTAACGAACCGGCTTTGCAAAAAGGACTTGCCGATTATTATCAGAAAAATAAAGACACAGCACGGTACGATGATTATGCCATTCAGACTATATTGAATCCCGAATTGGATGAAACGTCACAGGCGCTTTTATTGCAGCAATATCTGGGAGAAGTGGAAGGAGATTCTTTAAGAAAAGGGAAAGCAATCGTAGTAGCCCAAAAGCTGTTGGAGCAACAACCTAACAGTCCGTTGATGCAGGCATTTTACGGACAGATATTAGCCCGCAACAATCAGCCGGATGAAGCGGCAAAGTACCTGAAAATGGCGTTGGAAAACGATCCTTCAAAATTTGAGCTTTGGCAGGAATTGCTTTTAGTCTATGTTACAGCTAACAATCCGGATTCATTAGTTGCAAGTGGAAATAAAGCGCTGGATTACTTTCCCAACAATGCCATGATTCATTACTTTACCGGGTTGGGTTATCTGAATCAAAAAAAATTTACAAATGCGGTAAAATCACTGAATGCAGCTATAGAATTTCAGCCTGAAGATAATACGCTGCTTTTGGCAGATATGTATTCATCATTAGGAGATGCGTATAATTTTCTCAAAGAATATACACGTTCCGACAGTGCTTATGAAAAGTCATTGCACATCAACAAAGACAATCCCTCTGTTCTCAACAACTACAGTTATTACCTGTCGTTAAGAGATACGCGGCTGGAAGAAGCGGAAAAAATGTCGAAGCGATCTTTGGAACTACGCCCAGGTGAAGCTACTTTTTTAGACACTTACGGCTGGGTGCTTTACAAACAAGGAAAATATACCGATGCGAAAAAATATATTGAAGAAGCGCTGAAAGTCAATCCTAATGCGGATGGTACGCTTTATGATCATTTGGGCGACATTCATTATAAATTAAAAGAAGTGGAAAAAGCGGTGGAAAACTGGAAACTTGCCAAAGAGAAAGGAACAGACAATACATTTATTGACAAAAAAATCCAAGAAAAGAAACTATATGAATAAAGGTTTTTTCCGGTTGGGAATTTCCGTTTGTGCGGTAGGACTATTGTTCCAGACAACTGCTTGCCACAGCTCTAAAAAAGCGGCGCGCAAAAAAGGAAAAAAAACGGACAGCGCCGTTGTGAAAACTGTCACAGACACTATGAAAACTGATATTGCAGCAGGGAATGTAGATAATGAGCTGGCAAAGACTTTCAACGATGTATGGGCGAAAGGCATTCAGTTTAAAACGTTTTCTGGCAAAGCCAAATGCCATTATGAAGGCAAAGGACAAAATCAGGATTTTACGGCGCACGTTCGCATAAAAAACAATGAAGCCGCTTGGGTAATGATCACGGCTCTGGGCGGAATTGTACAAGTAGCAAGGCTTATGGTAACTCCGGACAGCTTTCAGCTGATCAACTATCTGGAGAAATCTTATACTTCGATGAAAACATCCGAGGCGAATAAGGTATTGCCTTTTCCTGTGAATTTTTCGATGCTGCAAAACCTGCTTATTGGCAACGCCCTGCTGAATACAGGCAATGTGGTTAATACTTCCGAAACAAATGATGCTGTATCCATCAATGTGAAAAAGGACAACCTTATCCAAAATGCGATAATCAGAAAAGCAGATAAGCAATTGCAAACTGTCGCTCTTACGCTTGCAAATGATAATTCATCAGCCAACATTGCGCTTGAAGATTATCAAAACAAGCAAGACAAAAAATTTCCTGCAGACCGAAAAGTGAATGTAGTGAACCAGGGAGAAAATTATTTTCTCGAGATGGATTATTCAGAAGCGAATTTTGACGGAAATGTAGATATGCCTTTTTCTGTTCCTAAAAATTATTCTAAGAAGTAAATTCAACCCCAATGAAAGTAGTCATCTTCGCCGGCGGCCGCGGCACACGCATCTCAGAAGAAAGTACACTGCGTCCCAAACCGATGATTGAAATCGGTGGCAAGCCTATTCTCTGGCACATTATGAAAAGTTATGCCGCTTACGGTCATACTGAGTTTATCATTTGCCTTGGCTACAAAGGCTGGATGATCAAAGAATATTTTGTCAATTACTTTATGCATAATGCGGATGTAACTGTTGATTTAAAAGACAATTCCCTTAAAGTACATCAGACCAATGCGGAACCTTTTAAAATTTCTCTTATTGATACCGGCTTAGACACTATGACAGCAGGACGTTTGAAACGTGTTTTACCTTACGTGGGAGATGAAACGTTTATGCTTACTTATGGCGATGGCATGAGTAATGTAAATATGGATGAGCTGATAAAATTTCATAAAGCAAGCGGAAAAATTTGTACAATGACCGCCATTCAGGCTACCAGCCGTTTTGGTGTTATTAAAATTGAAAACGACGGAACGATTGATAGCTTCGAAGAAAAACCGGAAGACAGTGGCACATGGATCAACGGCGGTTTTTTTGTGGTAGAACCTTCTATAAAAAATTACCTGAAAGGTGATGCAGACACTATTATGTGGGAGCGCCAGCCAATGAATGATCTTGCTAAAGACCGGCAGATAGCGGCTTATAAACATCATGATTTCTGGAAGTGCATGGATACACTGAGAGATAAGGAAGAGCTTGAAATGATGTGGGAGAATAAACCTGAATGGAAAGTGTGGTAAGGTTTTATTCGCTTTCGTTTTGTATAAGCTGTCTCGCGTAATGCTCGTCTGCTTGCAGTTGTTTTTTAAGATCATCTAACGATGCAAACTTTTCTTCACCGCGCATTCTGGTAAGGAAAAGGATTTCAAGTTGTTCGCCATAAATTTCCCGGTTAAATTCAAAAATGTTCACCTCGATTTTTATAGTTTTTTCTTCTGTAACTGTCGGATTGTAGCCAATGCTTAGCATACCTCCGAATAAAGCATTTTCGTAATTTACTTTAACGGCGTATACACCAATCGCGGGTAAAAGCTGTTCCGTGTTTTTGAGTTGAATATTGGCTGTGGGGTAACCGATGGTCCTTCCCAATTGTTTTCCTTTTACTACCGTTCCTTTCAAAGAGTAAAATCTTCCCATCATCGCTGCGCTCTCTTTTACATCGCCTTCCAGCAAGGCTTTTCTTATCTTGGTAGAGCTGATTCCGGCTTCATCTATGAGCTGTTCTGGTATTTCTATCAGTTGATAATTGTAAGTTTTTTGTTCGGCTTTTAATAAAGTGATATTGCCACTTCTGTCGCTTCCGAAATGGTGGTCGTAGCCGATAACAACTGTATGAGGATGAAATTTTCCCACCAGAAAATCCCGGATATAATCTTTAGCAGAAAGCTGTGAAAACTCTTTGGTGAAAGGCACAACAATGACATGGTCAATGCCAAACGAAGAAAGGAAATTTATCTTTTCTTCCAAAGGTGTAATAATTTCTAATTGCTGCTGTGGAAATAATAATTTTCTGGGATGAGGATGGAATGTAAGCACAATGCTCTCGCCATTGATTTTTTGTGCCTCGTCAGTAACGGTCTTTAATATTTTCTGATGACCCAGATGCACCCCATCAAACGTACCGATCGTAAGCACTGCGTTCCTGAACTCCGGTAACTTATCAGTAGAATAAAACACGCCCATATCTTTCCCGAAAAGCTATTTTACGCTTTCCATAAGTTCTATAAATTCATCAAACAAATAACGACTGTCATGTGTGCCTGGCGTGCTTTCCGGATGGTATTGCACAGAAAAAGCCGGCTTGTCTTTTACCCGTATTCCTTCTATAGAGCCGTCATTAAGGTTAAGATGTGTGATCTCGATTTTAGCAGAGCTTTTCGCGCCTTCCACATCCACACCAAAGCCGTGATTTTGTGTGGTAATTTCCGATTTATTGGTACGCAGATTTTTTACAGGATGATTAAGACCACGATGTCCGTGATGCATTTTATAAGTTGGAATGTCATTGGCACGTGCCAGCAACTGATGTCCTAAGCAAATGCCGAACAAGGGTTTTTTTACGTCAAGGATTTGCTTTACGGTTGCCACTGCCTCATCCATAGCTGCAGGGTCGCCGGGTCCGTTGGATATAAAAATGCCGTCCGGCGAAAAGCTCATCAATTCATCGAAACCTGTATGAGCCGGAAACACTTTTAACTGAATGTTTTTTTCACTCATGATGCGCAGCATACTTTGTTTCACGCCAAAATCCAATACAGCTACTTTATACTTCGCGTTCGCATTGCCTACAATATAACTTTCTCTTGTAGATACTTTTTCCGCAAGATTCAGCCCTTTCATGTCCGGTATTTTATCCAGTTCTTTTTGTAAGGAACGTTTATCGGTGATCTCGGTAGAAACGATACAGTTCATAGCACCTTTGCTGCGGATGTGCTGCACGAGGCTTCTTGTATCCACGTCATATATCGCTACAATATTGTTTTCGATCAGATAATTTTCAAGATCATTGTTGGCCATCATCCGGCTGTAACGTTCCGTGATGTTCTTACAAATCAGCGCACTTATTTTTACACTTGCGCTTTCCACATCCTCTCTTTTCACACCATAATTACCAATATAGGCATTGTTCATTATCAAAACCTGACCGGCGTAAGAAGGATCTGTAAAAACTTCCTGATAACCCGTCATGCCGGTATTGAAACAAAGTTCGCCGCCGCTGGTGCCTTTCGCACCGAAACTTTTACCGGTAAAGAACGTTCCGTCTTCTAATAATAAATAAGCAGCTGTATGGGATGATGACATGGAAATTGAAAAAATAAATTGTGCAAAAGTAAGCATTTTTTATAGCCTTTGAAGATAAAAAGTTGGAAAGAGAACGCATCGGTTTTATATCCTAAGAAAAATTGGAAACATTATCTTTAGTGATCTCTCAACACCAACTTATGAAAAAATCAGCGCTACTTTTTATAATCATCATTGCTTCATTTCTTTCTGGTTACGCATTTAAAACCCTGCTGGGAAAGGATGAAACACAACCCCTGAAAAAAGTAACCGGCATCGGTGGCATTTTCTTTAAATGTAAAGACCCTAAAAAAATAAGAGAATGGTATGGCAGACATCTTGGTCTTAACGTAAATCAGTACGGCGCTGTGTTTGAATGGTATCAGGGAGCAGACAGCACGCGGAAAGGTTTTTCACAATGGAGTCCGTTTAAAGAAACTACGAAATATTTTGAGCCTTCTTCCAAAGATTTTATGATCAATTACCGGGTGGAAAATCTTACTGCTTTGGTAGAAGAGTTTAAGAAAAACGATGTAACGGTTTTGGACACGATAGAAACTTATGACTATGGAAAGTTTGTGCATATTCTTGACATAGAAGGCAACAAGCTGGAGCTTTGGGAACCTAACGACACAGCGTATGAAAAAATGGGTAAGAGCATGAATTTGATGACTACTAAATAAAGTTGTCGTTTTGCTGTAAAAATCATTCAAATTTACTTTTTGTACCTTTGCAAAGTTTTCTTGCACGCGGGCGAATTGTTTTTCGGTTTTATTCCCTGATTTTATTTTAAGAAATTACTGTGCAGCCGTCGTTTTATTACGGCATTTCCTTTTATTATTTTTTTCGAAAACCGGTAAAATCAGTATCGCTTGATGCAGATAAGTTGCGAAACTCTTATTAAGAAATTAAATAAACGGCGAATTGCTTTATGGCAAATTTATGCTGTCATAAATTCTTTCCGTTTATTTTTTTCATCACCAAAAATCATCTTATGCAATTTGAAATTATAACACCCAATAATAAACAAGACAGAAAAACGGATAATCAAACGATCTCGTCGTTTCTGTTTAAACACCTGGAACAATATGGAGATAAAATTGAAGATATCCAGAAATGTATAGATTATGCTTTGGATGCATCGCGCGGCGGCCGCATTATCATTGGTTCGGATGAAGGAAGCATCAAGGGAATAACGATTCTTAACTATACGAATATGAAAGGGTATATTCCTGAAAACATATTGGTGTACATAGCTGTTGATAATAGTGAACGCGGTAAAGGCTATGGGAAAGCGCTTATGCAAAAAGCGATTGAAATAAGCGATGGTGCTATCGCACTGCACGTAGAGCCTGAAAATCCTGCAAGGAAATTGTACGAAAAATTAGGCTTTACAAACAAATATCTGGAAATGCGTTTGCAACAATAAGCAACGTAAAGACAATAAAAAGAAGAGAGATCACTTATGGCATTTATAACATTGAACAGAAAAAAACTGCGCAACAATTATGAATTTTTGAACACGCTGATGAAAGTCCGTAATATAGAGTGGGGCGTGGTATCCAAAATGCTATGCGGCAATGAAATTTACCTGAAAGAAATCATAGCGTTGGGTACTAAAGAAATCCACGATTCACGCATCAGCAATTTGCAGAAAATAAAACGGCTCAATCCTGATGTGCAAACTGTATACATCAAACCTCCCGCCAGACGCAGCATTCAGAAGATTGTACAATTTGCGGATGTCAGTTTTAACACGGAATTGAAAACGATCGAATGGCTTTCGGAAGAAGCGGTACGACAAAATAAAACTCATAAGATCATCATCATGATTGAAATGGGCGATTTACGGGAAGGTGTGCTGGGAGAAGATCTTCTCGAATTTTATAATAAAGCGTTTAGCCTTCCGAATATTATTATTTCAGGTATTGGCACTAACCTGAATTGCCTGAGCGGAGTAATGCCCAATCAGGATAAACTCATTCAGTTAAGTTTGTATAAGCAACTGATAGAAGCGAAATTCAATCGTGCGATTCCGTTTGTTTCAGGAGGTACGAGCGTGGCTGTTCCGCTTATTTTAAAGAACGCACGACCGATGGCGGTAAATCATTTCAGGATTGGTGAAGCCTTATATTTTGGCAAAGATCTTTTTACCGGCAAGACTATAAAAAACATGCACAACGATGTGTTTAAATTATATGCGGAGATTATTGAAGTAACCCAAAAGCCGGATACACCCATTGGCGAGTTAGGAGCTAATGTTGCCGGTAAAACATTCTCTGTGGATGCTCATGATGATCTTAGCGGAACCTCACTGAGAGCCATTCTTGATGTAGGCTTGCTGGATATGCAGCCACAATATCTGATACCCGAAGATGCATCTGTTAAGATTATTGATGCAAGTTCTGATATGCTTGTGTTAGATATTTCTCATGCAAAGCAAAAATATAAAGTAGGAGATTTGATTTCATTCAAGCTCAATTATATGGGCGCTTTGTATCTTCTCAACTCTGATTATGTGGAGAAAAAGATTGAAGAAAATCTTATAAAGGAAGAGCCGGCACATACATTCAAGACGACTGCTGAAATGACTGGGTTATAAAAAACGATTTTTATCGGGAAGAAAATAATTGTTTAAATAATTTTTGTTGCTTAGCTTTGATATCATTTTAATATCAAAATAAATTAATCATGGAAAAAGTAACAAAACCCTTAAATGGTTATCTGGCCTTGTTTATTTCAATTCTGGCATTGGCTGTTTCAGTCTTTTGCTTTACGCAGGCAGCATATAGCACTCTGTGGCTTTGGATCGCGATTCCCGCTGCGTTGGTTATGTTTATTATTTGGAAAGGCATTCTGATCATACAGCCCAACCATGCGCGCGTGCTCAATCTTTTTGGTAAATATGTAGGCAGTGTAAAAGAGAACGGCTTGTATTTTGTCAATCCGTTTTATACTTCGCAGAATTTATCGCTGCGGGCGAAAAACCTTGCCACTCCTACACTTAAAGTAAATGATAAAATGGGAAATCCTATAGAAATAGGCGCTGTAATTGTATGGCAACTGCAGGATACTTACAAAGCTGCGTATGATGTGGCGGATTATCTGGGTTATGTACGCACACAAAGCGAGGCTGCTGTGAGAAACCTTGCATCTACTTTTGCCTATGATAATATTGAAGATGAAACAGCCAATATCACGCTTCGCGATGGTGGGCAAAAAGTAAATGAATTGTTGGAGAAAGAATTGCTTGACCGGTTATCTACTGCTGGTATTGTGATACAGGAAGCGCGTATTTCTCACCTGGCTTATGCACAGGAAATAGCCGGCGCCATGTTGCAGCGTCAGCAAGCTACTGCTATTGTTGCAGCGCGCTACAAAATAGTGGAAGGCGCTGTGGGTATGGTAGAAATGGCTCTTGAAGAACTTAGTAAAAAACAGATTGTAGAGTTGGATGAAGAAAAGAAAGCGGCTATGGTGAGTAATCTTATGGTCGTTTTATGTGGTGAAAAAGCGGCGCAGCCTGTATTAAACACCGGAACATTGTATCAATAAACACAAAGGTTTTGAACAAGAAAAAAACATTTGTATTGCGTATAGATGAAGAAGTTTACAAAGCCATTGAAAAATGGGCCAGCGATGAATTTCGGAGTGTAAACGGGCAAATTGAATGGCTTATTGATAAAGCGCTTGTAGACAATAACAGAAAAAAAATAATTAAGAAGAAAAAGGATGATGAAAAATCTCAGTAAAAGTTGATCATCAAAACGGACTTTCAAAATCCTTCAGAGAAACAAACGACAAATCCCGCTCAGAAATGACGGGATTTTTTATATCCCAGTCATAATTAAAACTATCATAACGGATGCCGGTATCATGTTCTTTAGAATATTCGGAAGACACCAGGTAGTATGTGATCGCATCATCCGACAGCGCTTTGAAACCATGCGCAAAACCTTGCGGAATATAAAAAGCAAGATGATTGTGTGCCGATAATTCCTGTGCAAAATAGTGCCCGTATGTTGCAGAATTTTTACGCAAATCAATGATAACATCCATTATGGCTCCTTTAGGACAAAAAACAATTTTACTGTGTTGATGCGGAGGTGTCTGAAAGTGCATACCGCGTATCACTTCTTTTTTTGAAACAGAAAAATAGCTTTCTTTCAAAGTGAAATGAATGCCGTTTTCTTTAAAGTCGCTGTTATGAAAAGTCTTAGTAAAATTGCCCCGTGCATCATCGAACGAGGAAAGATCTATGATGAAAGCATCCGCAAGTTTGGTAGGAATAAATTTCATTGAACGTTAAAGTATTTTTGAATTTGCGAATTACATTTTTCTTCAGCATTGTTTTCTTTATCTGCATACCAGTCCGCACTCCATGCTATTGCCTGCTCGGCATTCAGCTTTGGTTGCCATCCTAATTCGGTATGTGCTTTAGAGCTGTCCAGCATTAAGAGGTTGGCTTCATGGGGATTTTTATCTGATCGTTGTACCTGATAATTTTCCTCTCTTCCATAAGCTTTAAAAAATATTCTGGTCAGCGTTTCTACACTCAGTTCATCTTCTTTAGCAGGACCAAAATTATACGCTGTGGAAAATCGTTTCGGGTCTTCCTTCATTTTGACGGCTAATTGCAAATAACCACTTAATGGCTCCAGCACATGTTGCCAGGGTCTTATACTATCCGGATTCCGAAGTTTTACCTGTTCCAAACCTTCTATAGAACGGACAATATCGGGAATGAGCCGGTCATCCGAATAATCGCCGCCGCCAATTACATTACCGGCACGAACAGCCGCGATGGATTTTTTATGCTGCTCATATTTTTCGGGGTTGAAGAAAGAATGGCGATAAGAGCTGATGATAATTTCCGCTGCGGCTTTGCTGGCAGAGTAAGGATCATAACCGCCCAGCTTATCTTCCTCTTTGAACGCTTCTCCACGCTCCGGGTTTTCATAAACTTTATCGGTCGTTATCATTAATCCGATACATTCATCCGATAAAGAACGCATGGCTTCTAATACATGGGCGGTGCCTATCGCGTTTACCATAAAACTTTCGACAGGTATTTCATAACCGCGGCGCACTAATGATTGAGCAGCTAAATGAAAAACAAAATGCGGCTCGAAACGTACCATTTCTCCCTGCAAAGTTTTCAAATCACAAACATCTGCAATTACTGATGCGTAGCAAAGTTTGTCGCCATGTATCTGGTTATATAAATCTTTATCTTTTTCAGGCGCAAGCGCATAGCCTTTTACATCTGCTCCTAAATGATGCAGAATTTGCAAAAGCCACGCGCCTTTAAAACCTGTATGCCCGGTAAGAAATACGCGTTTGTTATGAAAAGTGTTTCTAAGAATGTCTAAAGTCATCAGATCGTGTTGATCGTTTTTAAATATCTAACGGACACAAAGCTATGAAAGCGCGATAAATAATACGAAGCTCACCTTGTTTTACAACCTTATGCCTGCACCCACTCTTACAGAATAGTAATTTGGAAAAGCGTTGAATTCCATAATGCTGTACCGTTGCATTGAAATGGGTAAGCTGGGATCATCAATCCGCTGGATTTTAAATTTCATATTCGTTACCGGAAAGGGAATATTGAGATCGGCAAAAAAACGGCTGTTGATGCTCCATTGAAGCCGTGGTATTACAAAGTATAACATCCCTGTTTCAGTACGTGTTTCGTTAAACATTGATGAAGAGTTGTGGCGCATTCTTATTCGTTCATAGTATGGACTGACACCTATGCCTAACATAGGTTGCAGCTTTGCCTTTTTGTTTTTTAAAAAGGAGAAAATATATTCGTAACGCAACATAATATTTGTCGTAATAGCTTTTTCGATAGCTGTTGTATACATTTTCTGTGTACTGTCGTAGATGACTATTGTTGTAGTGCGCTCTTTGCTGATGTCTAAAAAACTAAGCTCGATTTCCTGTATGTTTTTTCTTTTCCATTGTATGGCTATCGTGGGATGAAAAAAATTTACCCGCTGTGTTCGTGTGAGAATATAAGGATAACCCTGTATAGTTCGGGTAGTGCTTGCCAAATTTTCTTTATCCTGAAGCAAAAGATTATACATTTTTATGGAGTACTTGGGCTTGGGTTTTTCATCGTCTTGGGCGTGCACTAAGATTGCTATTAACAAGATCGCTATTGACAGTACAGACTTTTTCATCATTTGGATTTATTGCAAAACGTGATGCTGACAAGAATATTGCATCGTGGAAAAATTATCTGATTTTTGAAAAACAATAAGTTGCCAATTATTATTTTATTGGCACAACTTATTAAGAAATTCTAACGTAGCACGATTACAATCGCTGTACATGTGGTGTACAGCTAAAGAAATATTTATCTGTTCCTGCACAAATAATTTTTGCGCGTAAGTAAGCCCATTAAAAATGGGAAACTGTGGAGGATTTGCCTGATAGGTATTGCTAAAATTTTCAAATGTGCCTACAAAATAATTTCGACTATCTATATATCCCTGCGATTTCAGTTCATTAAAAAGAGACAATGATAATGGAGAAGAAATAATGCCGTTTCTCGCAAAACGGTCGGTGTATAATGGGCTTCTGAGATTGCTGTTATATTGACTACATATCCCTTTCGACGTTAAAGAATTGTAGTTGGAATAGGCTTCCGCATTTCCCGCCATACCTACAGATGCATTGTCATCATTAGCTTCCATGCAAAATCGGGTAGGGATGGTAGTAGTTTGCATAATGTTGTCACTTCCCTGTGCGCAGTATTGAACACTGGCTTTAAAATGATACAAATACGCCACAGCCGCGGAGAAAAATCCGCCATCGCTCATGCCGATTGAATATTTTGGCAAGGAAGCGCTGGTAAAACCGCGATGAATAAAACTATCGGTAAGAATGCGGATGTTCGCATAATCTGCATTGGCTGTTGTATCGGCAGGCAGTAAACTCCATCTGAGCTTTCCATCTCCGTTATTATCGGTTCCCAGAGTGGCTTCTTCGCATTCGGTGATAATGACTGCATAGTTGTTATTTACAAGGTCTTTAATTAAAAGATGCCATTCATAGGTGTTGGCGATGTTAGCCGCATTCCCGTTGGTGCCGTGCAGCAGATATATAATGCCTTGCTGCGTTGTGGGAAAATAATAATAAACGGGTTTCAGAATGTTTTTTCCCATTAGCTGCTCATACTGCAATGAGATGGGAGAAGTTGCATTGAGGTGCGCTGAGAAGCTGACATTTTTATTGGGCATAATAAACCATGTGTGCCACTCATCCTGCCGGCTGAGCAATGACACATCTCCCGTCCATGTGCCGAATGATTGGTTGTCTGCATAGTTGGCTGAAAAAATATGTACAGTGTCGCCGGCTTTATACATTCCGTTTCCGAATCCATTATTAACTGTTACCGAAAAACTATCCGTATTCCCGGGATTTGTGGGAGTTGTTTCCGTATTCTTTTTGCAGGAAATCATACCTAAAAAGGCCAGCGGTATAAAGAGAATAGATTTCATCTTTGTTACAGGTTGAGGTGAGATTTTTACTTATATAAATTTCAGTAAAAAACTTTATAAAAGCGGAGAGCGATTGTTATAAAATTTCTTGTTTCACTACTGCTATGAAAAATGATTACTGTTGAATAGAGTGTGCTGCAACTTTTCTCATAGAGCGTAGCTAAATAATCTCGTTGCGACTGAAGTATTTTCAGCTTTGGGTTCTTTGTTCATTGCCGTGATGATGTAAAAGACTTATGAAAATAAGCTTACGCAATTTTTCTTTTATCTCTACGTACCTGCTTTACTTCGTAGATTCCCGAAAAGTAATAGAATTTATTGGAGCGCAGATCTTTGCATTTGGCGCGTGTACGCAGTTGCTCCACTTTCTCAAAAATTCTTCCGTCTTCTGTAGTAAACCAATGTCCTATTTGCAAATCGTCCACAAGCAACGCGCCTTCTTCATGCGCATCATACCTGTAAAGCGCTTTATATAGTGTGGGGTCGGTGCAGGTGCTTGCAGCAGGATTGTGAATGTAAGCGATTAATGCTTTCTCTACTTCGGCGGGGAAAAAATGTTTTCCGATAAATGGAATTAAAACATGCCGGAATTGTGTTTTCCATTCTTTACCGTGCGGCGAAATGGTATGTTTGTAATTGACATAAGCAAGCAAATGCGCCAGCTCATGCAGTAGGGTTATTAAAAAACTGTACGGATTCAGATTGGCATTCACCGAGATGCGGTGGTAAGGAGTGTCTTTGGACGGATTTCTGTAATCGCCGAGAAGTGTTTTTCGCTCGTGGGTAAGCGTAAGATGTATTGTATGATTTTTAAAAAAAGGAGCTACAAGTTCAAATGCGCCTTCAGGTAGAAAATGATCCAATCCGTACAAACTCGTTTCTTTCTTCCTCATTGTCTGCAAATCATTTTACCTGTTTGGCCATCTTCATAAGCAGTACCGTTTCTACCGCTGTATATACAGTATAGATTCCGAAAAGAATAAACAGTGTGGGCTTGTGGATATGACTTCTGTTGTATAACGCATAAGCTAAAATACTCACGCCGCAAATCATCAGTTTTAAAAATGTAGCTGCATTTACGCCTCTTACAAATGCCTGCGGACGCTCGGCGATTTGCTTTTTTACCATATAATAAGTAGCTATAGAAAGTAAGGCCATGAGTGCATTTGCACCCATTAGCGCACCAAGTCGAAATGAAGGCTTCATATTATTTAATGTAAAAAACAATGCAGTTAATATTGCAAATACTATAATTATTATGAAGATAAAACGATTGGTCATTTTTGAGGTTTGCTGAATTCTTTAATAAGTTTCCACAGGGAAAAAACAAGCGCGACCAAAGGTAAGATAACTGTAAATAACGGGAAACGCCAATTTGTTTTTTTGTCTAATTCCATACCGCCCCAAACCGCAATGCCCAATAGTACGATCCATTGTGTACCTAAGTTTATGTAGCGCATTGTGTTTTTAGGATCTTGTTTATTTTCCATTGTTCATTTTTTTCAGAGAGGTTGCTGCATCTTTTTTTATTTCTTCCGCCTTGGGCAAGATACTGCGCATATCTTCTGTAGTTACTTTTTTTAAATCCAGCAGGGTTGTGTCTTTTACGCCTTTATATTTACCATTTATGATGGCTTTTATGTTGGATGTATAAGTCTGTTGTTCCGCCACCATCTTTCCCAGAGAATCTATCTGGTGTTTCAGTAAAATGGCTTCTTTTTCTGTTTTCCTGCTTCCATAGCCGGGTATGTAATATTTTAAAGGTGTGAGCAATAAAATTGCCAGCGTTATTAAAACACTTCCTACAAATAAGGTGCTTAGGAAAATATAAATTCTTCCGCGCGAAATATCCGTTGAAAATATTTCTTCAAAAGAGTTTTCATCTACAATTTTCAGTCTGTAAGCTGCTGATGTTTTTCGTATGCGGGTGGTTGTAGGCATAGAACTACTAAGGTAAATGAAAAAAAAATATTGCGTCTGTGTGCAGATCTATTTGCATATAATTAAAAAGCGAACTGGGTTGAGTTCGCTTTTTATAGTCGTTTGTATTCTTTTTAAAATCAGGAAACTGCCTGGGCTTTGGTGGCAATGAATTGTTTAGCCCATTCTGTTGTAATGGATTTGGGTCTTTCAATAGGAAAGCCCAAAGCTCTGTCCCAGCAAAGGCTTGCCAATACACCCAGCGCACGGCTTACACCAAATAACACTGTATAAAAATCTTCTTCCACCAAGCCGTAGTGTTTCAGCAATGCGCCGGAGTGTGCATCCACATTTGGCCAAGGATTTTTAATCTTGCCGGTACTTTCCAATATTGCCGGTGCTACTTCATATACGTTCCATACTGTTTTTACAGTAGGATCATCGGGGCAGTTCTTTTTGCCAAATTCCATTTGAGCCATAAAGCGGGGGTCTGTTTTGCGAAGTACGGCATGACCGTAACCCGGTACCACCTTACCTTCGGCAAGTGTTTGTTGGATGTAGTCCGCTATTTGCTCTTTGGTCGGTTCTAAAGTTCCCAGCTTTTCCTGCAGTTCTTCTATCCAGCGAATCACTTCCTGATTGGCCAAACCGTGTAACGGACCCGCCAACCCCGTCATTCCGGCAACAAAAGAAAGATAAGGATCGCTGAGTGCGGAACCTACAAGATGCGTGGCGTGCGCGGAAACGTTTCCTCCTTCGTGGTCGGCGTGTATGGTGAGATATAAGCGCATCAGCGACCAGAATTTCATATCCTCAAAACCGAGCATGTGCGCGAAATTGGCTGCCCAGTCCAGCATACCATCCGGTTGTATGTGTTCGTTGCCTTTGTATTTACGGCGGTAGATATAAGCGGCAATACGTGGAAGGCGCGCGATTAACGTCATACAATCTTCATACACATAATCCCAATAATCTTTTTTGCTGATTCCTTCTTTGTAAGCCTTCGCGAATTTGGACTCCGTTTGCAATGCTAAAATCCCGGCACAAAATTGGGTCATTGGGTGGGTATTCACTGGAAGTGCGTCAATAGAGGCAAAAACATGGGAAGGCACATGCGAGCGACGCGCCCACGTGTTGGATATATGATCTACATCATCTTTAGTAGGTATCTCACCAGTAAGCATTAAATAAAATAATCCTTCAGGAAGAGGTTCTACACCACCATCTGCTTTGGGAAACTGCGCTCTCAGTTCCGGAATGGAAAAGCCGCGAAACCGTATACCTTCATTGGCATCCAGCAACGATGTTTCTGTAACCAATGCGGGAATGCCTCTTGCTCCCTGATAAACCTGTGCTAACGTGACTTTATCTAAAACTACATCTCCATGTTGTGCTATCAAATCTTTGATCTCCTTTTGCATCAAATCCGACTTCTCTTTAAATTTTTCTTTTACATAACCCATAACGTAAATGTTTTAATGATTTTATGAAAACGCAACAAAGGTAATAGAAACCTGCCGTATTATAATTGTGAAGGAACTCTTATTTAACTTGTCTTCTGTAAAAATAATAAGCTACGCCGGCGAAGATAAAATTCGGAATCCAAACGGCTATGAAAGGGTTTAGCCCTGCTTTGGTGGAAAATGTTTTGGTAAACTGCAATGCCATCATGTAAATGGCGCTGAGCACTACGCCAAATGCAAGATGTAGCCCGCTGCCACCTCGTATTTTACGGCTGGAAAGACAAGCGCCGATAATCACCAATATCAATGCTGCGAAGGGTTGTGCGGTACGCATATATTTCTCTACATAATATTCATTCAGGTTTTCCCGTCCGCGAAGTTTTTCCCGGGCGATTACCTCATTAAGAACGGGCGTAGTCATCGTCGTCATTACTTGGTTATCCATCGCGAGATCTTTGGGTGTAAAGGAAGGGTAGGAGCGGGAAAGCTGCGGTACAAAATCAAGTTTCTCTTTTAGTCCGTCATTGGTGCGAATAGTTACATTGTACAAATTCCAAAGACGTTTTGTGCTGTCGTAACTCACCCGGTCTGCCATCACTTTTTCTTTTAGCAGCGTTCCGTCAATGGTTTCTGCTGTAAAACGAGAGCCGGAGTTGGAAACAAAATCATAGGTTTGGATATAAACATACAAATGCTCCGACAGCCGGAGATGCACATTTTTATTGGAGATAGTGGAGATATTATCCACGTATTTATTTTTAAAAACCAGTAACTCTTTATTGGAGCGGGGAATGATATAATGATTGGCAATGAATGAAATTGTGCAAAGAAAAATGCCGCCAATAAGGTAAGGCCGGAGAAACCGGTTATAAGAAACGCCGCTGGCAAGAATGGCAATGACTTCGGAAAGATTGGCCATTTTGGACGTAAAAAAAATAGTAGCGATAAAGATGAACAAAGGAAATAAAAATGCGATCATCTGCGGCAGAAAATCCTTGTAATAATTAAGGATCAGCAGCGTGGGGGCTTTCCTTTTTACAAACTCATCTACCTTTTCCGAATAGTCTATAACGGCTATGATAACGGAAAGGATGAGAATGGCGTAAAAAAACGTTCCCAGAAATTTTTTGATGATGAACCAATCGAGCTTTTTCATGAAATGGCTTCGCAAATATCTTTAAAGAAAATAAATGGAAGACAGTTTAAAAAAATAAAAGCAGAGAAATTCTGCTTTTATAAGTGATCCCGTCAGGACAGTTTTTTCTTCTTTTTTAGGAATCAGTTTTCTTTTATTTTCCATGAAACCATTGATTTTACTGACTTTCATTTGGAAGATGATTTCCTTTGATTAACTTGAAAACAAGAAAATGTTTGAACTATGTTTGAACCAAAATTCTTCTAAAAAATATTTTTATGAGCCTGCCCAAACTGAAACCTGTACTTTATCGTAATAAAAAATATAAGGATGGTAGCCATCCCATCATGATAAGAATAACCCAAGACAGAAAAGCTTCCTATGTGACAGTTGGCTATTCCGCTCCTGAATATGCGTGGGATGAAGAACTATCACAAGTGTATGAAAAGAAGCCCCAAATTTCAAAAAGGCAGGAAGGGCAACTTAATTTCGACAAACTTTCTTTATTAAAAGAACGGTACAAAAATGCCATTATCCTACCTAATGCTACTGTTATCAATGCAGCAATTGTTGATAAAATGACTGCTGCTGCTTCTGCTTCTCATAAAATGAAAGTAAATGAGGAAAGTCTTGATGCGAAGAATGTAAAAACACAATTGAGGAATGAGGATAAGGGAGACAGGAGAAAAAGCTTTATTGTATTTGCAGATGAATACAGAGATAGTTTTAAAGAAAATTCATACGGTACATACAAGAGGTATAAGACCGTTCTTAATAAGCTAAACGAGTATTTAAAGCATAAAGACCTCAGCTTTCAAAATCTGACAGTTGATTTCATGGAAAAATATCAAGCCCACTTACAGGAACTTGGTAATACTACCAATACTATCCATAACAACTTGAAATCTATTCGAGCAATTTATTATGCAGCTATAGCCAAGCGACTTATTACCGCCGAGAAAAACCCCTTCTTTGTTTTCAAACTGAAATCAGACAATTCGATAAAAAAGGAAAAGTTGACCATCGAGGAAATAAAGGCAATAGAAAGCCTCGATTATGCTGATAACAGCTTATTAAGGCATTGTCAGCAATTCTTCCTGTTTAGCTTTTATTGTGCAGGTATTAGGGCAAGCGATATGCTCTTGCTGAAATGGAAAAACATTATCAAAAAAGAGCGGGTAGAATACAGGATGGAAAAGACAGGAACATTCAAGTCCATTATGCTTATTTCTAAAGCCCAATCCATTTTAGAGTATTACAGGAAGGATAAGCCTAAACCCGAAGATTTCGTTTTCCCATTTATGGAAGGAGTAGAGGAAAAGAATATAAAAGCTGTACACAATAAAATTTCATCCAATACAGCCCTCATCAACAAATACCTCAAAACAATAGCCAAAGATGCTGAGATTGAAAAGGTGGTTTCCACCCACATTGCTCGTCACTCCTTTAGTGACATAGCCCGTAAAAAGAAGGCAAGCATCTATGACATCTCCAAAATGCTTGGACACTCCTCTGTCAAGGTTACAGAAGCCTATTTAGCCTCTCTTGACATAGACAGTCAGGATGAAACTATGACCAAAATCCTTGATTTCTAAATGGTCTAAAAAAGGTCTTATATGCAAAATAGACTTTATGCGAAAAATAATAGACTTCAATAGACCAAATAGACTTTTGGTGTTGAATTCTATTTGCATTGCAATTGCGTTAACACGGTGAAGCATAATCGCGAAATGCCTAGCCACAAAAGCAAAACAATGCAAATAGAAATAATAACTAAAAATGATATTGCATCTCTTGATTCAAAGCTGAATTTCCTAATTGAGAAGCTACAAGCTTGCGGATTTACCCTAAGAGTAGTTTACACTACGAAAGAGCTTGCAGAAAAACTGAAAGTCTCCACCAAAACCATCAACAATTGGAGAGAACAACGATTAATCGAATACTGCAAAGTTCAAGGTACTATCCTCTTTACCGAGCAAGCCGTTTCTGAATTCTTGGCGGTACATTCCATCAAGCGTAAAAGCTCATTGTTCACTTCTAAAACTGTAAACAATGGCTAAGGCTAGAATAGATAAAAAAAGCGTAATGCTCAACGAAATGGAAGGTTACCTCAGTTCGAGATATAATTTCAGGTATAATGAAGTAACAGGCAAGATAGAATATGAGAATATCAATGAGAAAGTTCCAAGAGACATAACCGATAGAGTAGTAAATGATATGATCAGAGAAATCAGGAAGGTAAAGGGAATAGCTGTAACCGATATGGATATTTATACACTGCTTAATTCCAGCTTTTCGGTTGATTACAATCCATTAAAGCAATATTTTTCAACCTTGCCTAAATGGGATGAACAAACTGATTACATACAAGCTCTCGCTGATACAGTAGGCGTACTTGATGAAGAACGGGAATTATGGAACGTTTACTTAAGAAGATGGTTGATTGCTTATGTTGGCTGTGCTATTGATGATAAGGTAATAAATGAATCAGTTCTCATTTTCGCAGGAGCACAGGGATTGGGCAAAACCACATGGATTGAAAACCTAATGCCAAGCATATTAAGAAAGAAATATTCCTACAAAGGACGTATCAATCCAAATGACAAGGACTCTGAGGTTAGGATGGCAGAGAATATGCTTATTAATCTTGACGAATTGGAAAGCCTCAAAGGAAACAATATAGGTGATATGAAACGCCTCATTACTCAGTCATTTATTAAAGTAAGAAAGCCGTATGCCAAATGTGATATTGTAATGCCTCGAAGAGCTTCATTAGCAGGTTCTGTAAATCATCCTGAATTCTTAAAGGATGGAACAGGTAACAGGAGGTATTTAGTGGTTACTGCGTATGCCTTTAAGAGAAATCATGGTATAGAAATAGAGGACGTATTATCACAGGCTTATCACCTCTTTTTACAGGGAGAAAAGTATAAGTTTGATACACAACAAGAGATAAAGATGATTGAAAAAAATAACAGAAAGTATAAATATCAATCTGAGGAATTGGATGCTGTCTTGGAATATTTTGCACCGTGTGAAAAAGGAGAACGTCCTAATTTAATTTTCAATACAGTAGAACTTATATCTTATTTAAAAAAAATGAACTCTGAAATTTATCTCAATCCTATTACGCTTGGTAAAGCTATGACGAATTCAAACTTTGAAAGATGTCGCGATAAACCAGGTGGAACAAGAAAATGGATGCTTAAAATAAGAGAATAAGTTATCAAGAGAATAAAAAAATGGCAGATTAGTTTCTGCCATTTTTTATATTAGCGGCAGAATATGCACTATTTAAAACACTTAGAACCGCTAAATAATTCAATTACATTCCTTGATTTTATAAAAGGAATCAATGAGGGGTTTATTATGCTTGACCGATCAGAGTATGAATTTTATTTAGCAAATTCTCAATCATTTGAATTGACTATTCCAATGTGGTTACATAAGTGTAAGGATGATGAGGATAGAAGGCTTTATAAGGGTTTTATGATGCCTTTGCAAGCCTTTGCAATTCATAAAATTATTGAAGTAGTAAATAGCGACCTTTTGATTTATCAGCAAAATGATAAAAAGGATAGCAAACTGCTTTATAAGGATATTCAAGAATTAGCCAGTATATTTAAAACACAAACTTATCTCGCAAATATTTCAGGTGCAATTCTTAAACATTTAGAACAAGTGCAAATGGAATTTATTTCTAACAGCAAAAATTTCAAAATGAAAAATATTGTAGGGCAAGATAGTAATGATGGGTTGATTGAAGGTGAAGACTATTTGATATGGAATGGTTCAATTACTCAATTATGTACATTATTCCATGATTTTAGAACAACCAAAACAAATGGTAAGGCTTATTTGGATTATGTGCCTGAGCAATTGGTTCAATTTATCATTAAGCATTTCAGACAGCCTGATGGAGAAGAGTTTTCATACAATACTATAAAAACAAATCTTGACCCTAACAGAGAAGACAAAAAAGCTAAAAAAGGTAGACTACTTATTCCTGAAGAATAATTAAAGAGATTGCTTTACTGCGCGTAGCATGACCAAATTCATAAACAGCTATAAGCTTTAGTTTCGTAAATAGTAGTTTTATAAAAGATGTATGTAAGCAGTTGTTTCGTAAAATATATTTTACTTAAATAGCATTTTTACAAAATCCTAAATGCAGCATTCTAACTGAAAAGCTACTATTATAAAAGCTATTGTTTGCTATTATGCAATCTGTATTAGCTATTGATAGAACTAATATTATTTATTAGACATAATAATCCCCTTAGAAAACTAAGTATATTAGTTTAATTTTTTCTTTTCGTCTGGTTAAGCGTCCAGCAACTTTAAAATCAACTTTCGTTTGCCCCGTTTTTAGCCTTACCCTTTAAGCTTATTAGTTCAAAAAGGTTCAACTGACTTTGCGTTACTATCTTCAACCAAGAGACAAATGCCTCACCTATTGGTATATGTCAGCTGACGACAAACTTATATTGATTTCGTTTTCTTCACTATCGGAGAAACCTCAGTAACTATATATCCCCACAAGGTGTCACTTACTATCCGACTTCTAGAATGGCGTTGGCTTCTTTCGAATTACTGACCATCCGAGTACTTTATTTCTTAAAGCACATGAAGTTGCAAATATACATTAAATTTTTTATATAAACAAAAATAATTCAATATATGTTAATGTTTAATAAAAGATTTTTTAATTAAAAATATTATAGCGGGGGTTTAAATGATTTTTATTAGATCAATTTTCAAAATCAAGCAGGTCTTTTAAAGAAATCTGCAAAGCATCAGAAACTTTATATAAGAAGTATAATCCAGGGTTAACCAAACCTCTTTCAAGACGCGAAACATTCTGCTTTTCAGAATCAATTATTGCTGCGAGATCACTTTGGGACAAACCATTGTCTCTTCTAATTTGAGCTATTCGCGCACCAATCTTAATATTTAATTCTTCCTCACTCATCAGCTGTACTCTGATGCCTAAGATTTTCTATTTTAAATCATTTATGGTAATCAAATTTGATTACTTTCGTATAACTACCTAAAAATGCAATTTCATGAGAAAAACAATTTTAATTCTTTCTATCGTAACAACAATATTTTCTTGTAGCAAAAATGATTCAATGTCATCAAGCAACAGTACAGGAAAATGCACATTTACTTACACTACCAATAACCAGACATATTCTACAGGTAGCGACTGCTTATATGTTGGTTGGGCAATAAATCAGGAAGCAGATAGTACTGAGATTTCCATTGCAGCAAACAATACTAACGTATATAGTATTGTACCCTTTAGAATTAGTTTGTTTGGTACTGCAATCTTACCAACAGGTGTTGGTACGTACAATATCTCCACTAGACATAGTGACAAAGCAATTGAAACTCTAGATCAAATAGCAAACGAACGTCCTAATGAATGGTACGTTGTTAGTGGTAAAATAAATGTTACAGTGGCAACACAAAATAATCTACAAGGGACATATACAGCAAAACTTCAAAATATTAAGGAAGAGTCTCTGTTCAAAGAAGTATCAGGAAGCGTAAATCTCTGGCAATAGGAAGTTATTGACTAAATATTTATGAATTTTCGGAGTTGTTTTTTAGTCACGCTACGTGAGTTACTCTATAGAGTAGGAGCGAACTAACTAATATTAGAGAGCATTAAACAATCAAAGATTATCTCTTTTAATAAATAATAGAATTGTAAGGTTCAATTAGTATTTACTTTTTTCAAAACAAGATAACCCTAAAAAGATGTTCAAATTCTTTAAAAAAACGCACCCTATGTCCTCGCTCTATGAGCACTATACAAACGAAGAAAAAATGGTTATTCTAAGCATTTTATTTCTTGCAGGAATCTGTGATAATGATGAAATATATAATGATATCCTATCATCTAAGTATGAGAAGAATAATTTAGAAGTAACCCTTAAGACGGTAGCATGATAGATATTGAAATGGTCAAAGCGAGGTATTCCAAAATGACCGATGATGAGTTGTTGCAATTTGCCGAGCATCAGGGGATAGTGATAACAGATGAGGCTGTAAGTTGTTTATATAATGAATTTACCCAAAGAAGATTGGACACATCTCTTTTCTATGGACTAATGAAACAGCGTTCAGACGATAAGGACAGGGAAGTTGCTCGGGTTCATCAAAAGCACTATGAGGAAAATATGAAAGCATTGTGGGAACATATCTTTCAGCTAAAAAAGGAAGGATATAGCAACTTGGATATTAAGCAAGAACTATTAGAGCAGGATTTACACCCAAACTTTGTTGCCGAAGTGGCAAATGATATTCCTGTACAAATAAGAAATTTAAAGACTGATGCTCAATCTCAAGCAAACAAAGGCTTTATCCTTATAATTATAGGCGTTATACTTTGCTGTATTGGTGGTCGCCTGATTATATACGGTGCAATGTTAACTTTAGCAGGTGCAAGTATTTTCTTAAATGCTTTACCCAACAAATTGGAGCTACACAAAAGAATATCGGATGTTATAAAAAACAGTGAGCAAATAAGTCATGATGATGTGTAGAAACGAAGCCTACATAAAATCCTTACTAAACCCATATTCTTATTATATCATTCTTATCTACTTCCTAACAATATTTATATAGCATTAACTTCAGTTAGCTCTTTTTAAAATAACACTTAACGCTTAAAAAAGTTTATAGTCCAATTCTTACTTTAGGTTTCTGACGAGTGACGGTCTCGAAAATATGTCACAAAAGAAATGATTGCAATTCCAAAGCACATACCTGTGCCAATGAGTCGCACAACATCTACCCCTCGAATGTTCGCCCAAGTGGGACTATTTAGCATGGCTAAAAAGTTCATGACGCCAAAAAGAGTAAGCAGAATGGGAATGCGAAGAGACTTGAATTGATTGTTCATTAATTGTCCTTTTAATTGTTCACTCAAGTTTTACTGTGTTGACTTAATAAATGCGTCTCGTTTGTCGCCAAATATTGATTCAACTTGCCTGCAACGTTTCGTGGCTTTGCGTTCGGGCGGGATTCGAAGCACAAAGCTTCAATTTTTTATTAAAGTTCATTAGAAGCACAAAGCTCCAAGTTTGCAAGTCAACCCGTCTGACGCAAAACCCGTGTTAGGTACAGTTAAATTAGTGTTTTCCATGCTTAAATTCATTGAAGTATTTTAAAAACCGCATTCTCTCTTCCTTACTATTAATTTCAGATTCCGCCAAGAACTTTTGAATGGAATTTAGTTTGTTCATCATCTCCATTCTTTCTGATTCTAATTCGGATTCATGAATACTCACGCTATGTAAATACTCCTTAATTTCATCGGATTCAATCGACTCCTTAAATAAGCTTTCTTGATGCTTTCTAATGCTGGATAATTTTTGATTTATATCTTCTAGCTTTTTAGTTAGATAATTTATTTCATCTTTTGCCTTTAATTCACGTTCAATCATTCTTCTTTCCAAAAGCTGAAGTCGTTTCATTTCCTCTAATTCAGCTTTTTTCATTGCTTGAATTTCTTCCAGAGCTTGTTGATTGACTTTTTCATTGAAAAAGGACTGTCCATAACTCAGAAACCTTTCTGATGAATACATATGAAAATCTACGTTAGCTTGTGATTTAATTTCTTCTACTAACTCCTGCCTTGGTCCCATATTTCGCCCGTCCTTTATTTTCCACCACCAATCCAACTTTCTTTCATCAGTGACTAATATTATATCCTTATTTAATTCCTTAGCTTTTTTAATTATTTGCTTCCATAACACTAGGTCACCATATTTACGAACACCTTCCTTTGTCTTTTCGTCTTCAAATCCAGGCGGAATTTTGCTCTTATATCGTTCTTCTCCTTCCTTAAAAATTTCTTTCAATTCGTCATCCGAAAATTGTTCTGTAATGCGATTTGCAAATAAGTCTGATATCCTATTATAAATTGGGTCGTCTTTAAGGTAATCGCAGTATTTTTGAATACTTTCCTTTACTTCATTTCCAACTTTTTCAAAAACCACATTCAGCTCCTTGTCAACTTTGGAGGTAAGGAAAGGAGGCTTATTTGTTGATTGTAAATCCTTTTGAATCTGTGATATTTTATCTAAGAATTCATTATATGCCTTTTCTTGTTCAGCTATTACTTCATATCGGTTTCTATTGTATTCTAAAGCAGCCTGATGCGGAAGATATATCTGTTTAGAAAACCTTTTTATCAATTCTAAGATTGTAGTTTGTGTGGCTTCTGAATATCGATATAAGTTAAGAAGAACGTTAGTGTCAAACATTATGATGCCGTCTTCCCAAATTCTTTTAATATCGTTTTCGGTCTTTCTGTAATAGCCAGGAAAAAGTTCTTTCATTGATTGCCCATATTAATTGTACCCATCACACGAATATACGAAACACCTTCAAAACTATATATCCTTTGACTAGGATTCAAACCTAATAAAATCAACAGCTTTAAAAAACATTAAACACATTAACGTGCATTGCGCATAATTTATACGGCGGGCAACTCAATACTTGAGATGCGAATAATATATTGTGGCAAATTATTTCGCAGGATTCATAAATAATTGAAATCAGAACTAACTCTGAGTAAACTCTCACTTTTCAGTTGGTCGCTTAAAACACTATATAAATGACCGACTGATTGAATCTGCTTTCTATATTTCTTTAAGAATAGCTTTCAGATACTATTTTCTAAGAGAGTAGATTAACCCTCCTAAAGAAGTACTGATTCTGTTTTGCATACCTTATTCTTGCTCTCTGCTATTCACAAACTATCAAAGACAAAATGTTGAATGTTTACTGATATAATAAATTCATCATTTTATTTAAGCCCATGAGGAAAGCCGCAATAAAAAGGTATATTGCAAAAAAATATTTTTATGGCAGGATTTTCAATAGGTAACGGAGTTGATACTTCCTATGATGTTACGCATAACTTAAATACCGAGGATGTTATAATACAGGTTTATGAAACTTTAACAGGTGAGAATATAGGAGTTGAAACGAAAATAAAAGATAACGATACTGTTACCATTTCGTTTAATACTCCCCCAAGTAAAGATCAATACACTTTAGTCGTTACTCCAAATAATGCTGACTGGGGAGTTAAAGAATGGTAAGGGAATAGCCATTTCTCTAAACGTACAAATAGAGTAGTAATATTATAGTTTGTTTGCTTCTATAATATCTAAAATGTATTCTGTTCTCCAACAACTGATAATGCCTGAGTTTGACTTATATTGAATATTCTCTGATTGAGTGGTTATTGTGTCAATCTGGTCTATGTACCCAGATATAACACCATACAGTTGCATTGAAGAATCATTTGACTTGGTAATATCTGGAAAGAAAACAGGACCGCCAGAAAATCCTGGATTATTGTGACCGTCCAAGAGTGATTCTCCTAAAGAATCCTGCTGACGAATTCCTGATAGGTTACAAACCTTTACGAGTGGATATCTAAGTCTAAAAACTGTTGTAGCGGTATTTTTTACAGTCGTATAAATTCCAAGAGGATAACCCAGAAAAAAGCCCTGACCACCGACCATTGTTGATGGTTCATCCAAAAGAATAGCAGGTATGCCCTTTACATCTGTCAACGGAAAAATTGCTATGTCAACTCTTTTGTCACGATGTAAAAAAATAGGTAGACGATTATAATTCCATTCTGTGTCTATTTGAGTTGAAAAATTTACGGTATCACCATTTTTTGATTTTGAGAATAAATGCCGAGCAGTAACCAGATAATTTTTTTCATTCTTAATTACTAAGAAACAAGTCCCTCGTGTTTCCCCTTCTATCCTATATATGTAATCAAGCTGCTTTGTAGTTAATACGTTTTTTGGTATTAATTGTGCATTAGCTAAATTATTAAATAAAATACTTATTAATAAAATGACGACGGTTGACAGCTTAGAAGAAAGCATAAAAAATTGTTTTCAAATTTACTTAAAGATTTAAGTATACTATAAACAATTTTAATTGTGGAATTTAATATTTCGTATTCCTTTTTTATCTACAACCACTTTAAACTTTGATTCATCTATACTAATCTGCTTTCCTACAACATTCACGAAAAGTTCATAATCTTTTTTTAGTTCATTAACCCTCTCGTTAATTCTGTTTTCTTCTTCTAACGTTTTATTTTGCTTATATCCATATAGCAAATAATCGGAATGGAATGATTTAATCTTGTAATAGAAATTCATCCATAAATCTTTCATTTTTAAATTATTTAGGAGATACCTATTGTTAAGCTGGCGCTGGAGTATCTCTTCTAATTCAAAAACTATTTCAATCAAGTAATCTCCTCGAATATCAGAAATAAATGATATTTTTTTAAGCATTTCCACGGAAACAATTTTATTATAAGTTGAAACAATATCAATATAACTTCGTGTATTCTCTAATTCAATCATTTCTTTTCTATCGTTGTTACCTTCTGTTAATAATTGTAACTCCTTATTCGTGACTGTCAACAACCTTTCAATACTTGTATCTTGCGAATATGATAATTTGAGCAATTTTTCAAAACCTTCAATTGTTTGCCCCTGTTTTGATATGTACCATGCTTGTACCATGGTACACAAAGTCAGTGCTGTTGACAATATGTAATTACTCCAAGAGGTTTTATTTTTTTGATTAATGTGATTCCAAATAGCTTTGCGTAATGTTCTGCTATTAGGACTTACGTTTTTTATAGTTTTTCTTTTTTTCATTAAAGTAAATTTAATGAAGCATATTAGCATCTTTAAAGATTAAATATGAAAACACAGAAAAATCAATAAAGAAGATCTGGACAGTCAGTCATTTGCCTTGTGATAGAAGCGACCAACCAACAAAATTTTCTATTCAAAAATTTTAGGCAATTCCTATGCGCGTTTAGTAATGCTACTTCTTCTTCATACCCCCCTTACGCCTTGAGGGGTTGCCATAATCCCCGCCACAATTATTAACCACAAAAAACATTTTAAAACAATGGTACGAGTAAAAAGTTATGCTCTCCGTGAGGGAGATAACGGACATTACGTGTCCTTAGAATTAGAAGGCGACTTGGAAATGGTACAGTCTGCCAACACAGGACGGTTTTATGCCACTACACGACGATGCAGTATCTCATCCACCTTCGATGAAATCACAGCAAGAAAGATGGTAGGTAAAGAGCTTGCAGGAGAGATTGTGCGTGTTCAATGTGAGCCGTATGATTACACGAACCCTGATACAGGTGAAGTCATTCAGTTAGCACACAGGTATGATTACCGCCCCGAAGGGTACAAACAAAAAGAGCCTGATTATGAAATGGCTTAAACGAATGAAGGTGCAATGTGGAGTTGCACCTTTTTTATTTCCTCACTTTTAAAACAAGTATTCAACCATGCAACTACAACAAGCCAACCGCAGGCGGGTAAAAATCAAAATGGGATTGCAAGCACCAAGCGGAGGAGGCAAGACCAAATCAGCCTTGCTCATTGCTTACGGGCTATGCAATAATTGGGAAAAGATAGCCGTCATTGATACAGAAAACAGGTCATCAGAACTGTATTCCGACTTAGGAAACTATCAGGTACTTTCCCTAACCGCACCTTTCTCACCTGAACGGTACAGCCAAGCTATTGATACTTGTTTGGCAGCAGGAATAGAAGTCATTATCATTGATAGTATCTCTCACGAATGGGAAGGATTGGGAGGCATACTGCACGACCATTCCCAAATGCAGGGCAACAGCTTTACCAATTGGAGCAAGCTCACACCAAGACATGATGCCTTTGTACAAAAAATGTTACAGGCAGACGCCCATATTATCGCTACGATGCGCAGCAAGCAGGATTATGTATTATCTGAAAAGAACGGCAAAATGATACCTGAAAAAGTAGGATTGAAATCTATTCAGAGAGATACTACGGAATATGAATTTACGCTTGTGTTGGACATCAATATGAACCACCGAGCCAAAGCATCCAAAGACAGAACCGTGCTCTTTGCCGACCAACCTGAATTTGTACCGTCGGTAGAAACAGGTAAGCAGATACTCAATTGGTGCAATCCACCTGTAGATGATGAAAAGGAAGCAATGGAAATTGCAAGAGTAAGGCACAAAATTAAATACTGTGCTACACTGCCTGCGCTAACCAAAATCTATAATGATTATCCGAACTGCCAACAAGCCTTACTAAGTGAGTTTACTAAACGCAGACAAGAGATGACAGCAGCAATGAACAATAGGAAACAATAGCAGCAATGAGCTATTCTGTTATCCAATGCCAACGATAGTTCCTGCCATTCAATAAATATTCCATCACCTTTTAAAATCCATTTTATGCAATTAGCACCTGTAAGGGAAGCCGCTAACAATACACCTGTGCCCATAGGTGAAGTGCTTCCCAAAGTAATTGATGACATTGAAGTCATCCATAATCACCACAACGATAATGAGGAAGCTATTACTACAGAAAGCCATCCTCAATTCATCGGAGCCAATACCATCAGCCTGCTCCTTGACACTATCCTGAAAGAACATGCCATTCCTGTATTTGCAAGAGAGAACGACTCTATGATTAGTCATGGGGAGTTCATACAAACCACTTATGAGGCAGTTACTCAACTATTCGGCAGGGAAACGATTTTAAAGCCCAATATCCGTCTGAGCCATCCCATAAAAGGAAGAATACCCCAAGCGAGAAATAAGCCCAAGAATGAGCTGTTACCGCACGAAACCACCCTTTATTATGAACGCATGGCTTTCATCATTGAAATACCATCCATTCAGACTGTAATTGACGGTAATTTGCTCAACCTAACCGTTGGCGGCATAAAGGCTTATAATTTAGATAACTTACTAAGCAGAAATAATGAACAACAGTTTAAATTGTTCATCGGATTTCAGAATAAGGTATGCACCAATCTTTGTGTCAGCACCGACGGTTTTGCAGGCAACGTAAAAGTGAAAAGTGTTAAGCAGTTAAAGCAATCCATTGAACAATTGTTTTCCCTGTATAATCCCGTACAGTTTTCAGAGGAGCTATCCAATTTTATCAATTACGAGCTAACGGATAAACAGTTTGCTCAATTAATCGGCAGATGCAAAATGTACAAGCACTTGTCCGAAACTATGAAAAGTGAATTGCCTGTTATTCAGTTAGGAGATGCGCAGATAAATACCATTTGCAAGGATTATTATTCCGACCAAAGCTTTTGCTGTGATGCCAGCGGGAATATCAACCTATGGAAGCTGTACAACCTGTTTACAGGAGCAAACAAGAGCAGCTATATTGACAGCTTTCTTGACCGCAGCGTTCATTCGTTCTCTCTTGCCAAAGAGCTGATGCTTGCTTTACAGAATGGCAGCAATTCATGGTTTTTAAATTAAAGCCTATGTCCATCAACGTTGAGGGCTTTTCTATCCTTACCATCAATGATAAGGGTAAGCTGAAACGGATATATACGCCGTTTCGTGTGGTTTGCGTGATTGCAGTAGAAGGTATCTTACCCAACACACAGGTCTATGTGGATAAGATAAGATGGAATGACGAGGGGAAGTTGTTTTATGTGATTTTTCAGAAGCCGTACAATCATTCAAATTTCTACATCCTGATGAAGTTTTAATCAGGCAAGCAAGTGATAGAGAGTTATGCTGTATTTTCTTTACAACAAGACCAAAGCGGTAGTGATGTGCACAGTTGCTACCTGCTTATTGTTGGTTTCTTTTGAGACGGTTTAACTCTCTATAATCTGAAAAACCACTGAAAAGAAATTTTATTTATCTGCTTGTGAGGAAAGAATAATCGTTTTAAAAAGTGATAAATTTGTACAAAGCATAGTTATGAATACAGCAGTGATTAAAGAACGGTTGCATGAATATATAGAAACAGCAGACAGTACCCACCTGACAGCAATATATGTGTTGTTGGAAAAGGAATTATCAGCACCTGTTTCTTATGATGCAGATACCTTGACAATGCTATACAATCGTGTGGAAGCAGACCTTGCAAAGCGCAGCAAGTCCTATACTATAGAAGAAGCTTTTGCAATTGTGAGAAGTAAAAAATCAGCATAAGCTTTCATGTCTTATAAACTTATCATTAAAGAAGAAGCCATCGCAGATATGCAAGAGGCTTATGATTATTATGAGGAACAACAGGCAGGGCTTGGAGAGCGATTTTTAGCTGCTTTACAACAACGGTTTGTTTCTTTGTCAGAGCATCCGCAGTATTATGGCTTTATAGATAGCAAGCAGTTGCTTAGAGATGTGTCCGTTGCTGTTTTTCCTTATGTAATTGTATATGGAATTATAGAGGACGAGGTAAGGGTATATGCAATTCATCCAACCCGTAAGCGTCCTAAACAAAACTATTCGGAGTAGTGTTGTAAATCAAAACGCTGAAAAGATTTTTTAACTAATGGAATTTAGGCTTTGGGAGAGGCGAACACAGAAGTAGAGGGAGATCCTTTAATAGTAGATTGTTGAAGGGTTGAATATAACTCGTTGCTTTTGCTCCAAAGAATAGCTACTGTCATATAGGCTTTAACTGCTAAACCTGTGAGCAAATAAGATATAATATTTGAAGCTTTCATTTGGAATAATTGCTATGATTAGAATTGTACTGATAAGAAGATGCAGGCAAGTAAGCTGGCGAAGATGACAATTTTTTGAGTGGTTGTGTTTTGCATTTTGTTTCGTTTGATGATGCAAAGATGTAACTGCTCCGAAGACTGTGGAAGTTTTTAGAGGTACTTAACTGTGGTTTTGCAAGTGGTTAACCGTTGATTTGGAAACGGATTGCAAGCTATTAACAACAGAATGAAAGTGTGAAGACAGAAAAATGTCCAAAGAAAGTTTAGCAAATTTATCCTGCCCTCCTTGCCCTAATCACTTAACTATCTGTTTGAACTATGTTTGAACCATAAAAGAAGAAAGCCTTGAAAGTGTTTACTGCCAAGGCTTTTAATTATTAAAAAGTGATCCCGTCAGGATTCGAACCTGAGACCCACAGCTTAGAAGGCTGTTGCTCTATCCAACTGAGCTACGAGACCTGATTTTTTTGAGGTGCAAATGTATAATTTTTCAGGAGGAAACGGAAATCTTTATTCTTTGGGGGTTAGTGGTTGTGGCGTAGGCGCTTGTCCATCCTGGAAAACCTGCACGGGTATAATGTCTTCTACGAAATTCCATTTCCCGTTATCCCATTTTAGTCCATCATATTGCCCGGTAGGTACGAGTGTATTTTTTCGGCTGGGATCGTTCATTTGAGAGATCAGCCTATCAAAAGTTATCGCATTATATTCCTTGTCCCATTTCATAGATACATTCACGTCTTTGCGATATTCAAGCAGGAAACGATTAATGTTTTTGTCGGGTATATTAAACACCGGCGCTCCGAACACAGGTCCTTTTTCCGTAAAATACATGGGTTCTAATATTTTCATGTTTGTCGTAATGCTGCTGGCATTTTTGCCGATGAGTGTGTATATATTTTTCCCATTTGTTGTGCGGGTCAGGATATCATAATAAATAGCGCCCAGCCATTTTCCATTGGTGAGAATACTGTCTTCCACGCCTGTATTTCCAAGTTCCTGTGTGTAGTCTATCAATGGATAAAGTTTCAGTTGCTCGCCTTCCATTTGTATAGCGCCGTAATATCTTATAGCTACCGGCGAAAGGACAATTACCCAATTGAAAATTTTAAAACTCTTGTCTTCGGGTTGAATGATGTTAATTAATGAATCAAGCTTTCCGAAAGAATAACTGTAAGACTTGGGTGTTTTCAATGTCCTCACCAGTTGTTTGATAAATTGCTCACAATAACGTTGCCTGAGCTCCGGGATAAACGCGTTGTACATAGAATCTGCGGTAGCAACCAGAGAATCTTCCATAATATACAAGTCAGCATATTGTGCGAAAGCCCGCGACTGAAACTGAAAAATAAATGGCAGTAATAAAAAAAATAGTTTCTTCACTAAAAAAAATTTTCAGGACTTTCAAACCTAATCATTTTCCCTGAAAAGTAGCCTACTAATCCTTCCAAAGGTCTATGAAAATTTTTTTTGTCTGGATTTTTTATAAAGAATCACTGCTATGAAAACCCAATGCATTTGATGAGTTTAGCGTTCGTCCCTTTTTCGCGACCATTTTACCCCTGCCAGTATTTGAAAACTTTACACAAGCTCTGAAGCTTTAGCTATTTTTGCAAAGCATGAAAATTTTTCTTTCCCAACAGAATTATCACATAGGCAACTTTGAAGCCAATACAGCAAAAATCATTACCGATATAGAAACTGCCAAAGCAAAAGGCGGCGATCTCATCGTTTTTTCGGAGCTTGCGGTGTGCGGCTATCCTCCGCGGGATTTTCTGGAGTTTGATGACTTTATCGAAAAATGCTTTGCAGGCATTGATAAGATCAGGATTCATGCGGATACGATTGGCGTTATCATAGGTGCGCCTTCCCGAAATGATATTACGCAGGGAAAAGATCTTTTTAACAGCGCTTATTTTCTTTTTGAAAAAGAGATAAAAGGTATCGCGCATAAAACACTGTTGCCAACGTATGATGTCTTTGATGAATACCGTTATTTCGAACCGGCGTATGAATGGAACACGATAGATTTTAAAGGAAAAAAATTTGCCATTACCATTTGCGAAGATATTTGGAACATTGAAGACAATCCGCTTTACCGCACTTGTCCGATGGATATTCTGATGACACAGCAACCGGATATCATGATCAACATCAGCGCTTCTCCTTTTGATTATACTCATGAAGAAGGCAGGTTGAATGCCGTAAAGAAAAATGTGGCGAAATATAAAATACCGATGGTATATTGCAATACGATCGGTTCTCAAACGGAAATTGTTTTTGACGGCGGCTCGATGGTGATGAACGCTCGACAGGAAGTAGTAAAGCAACTTCCTCATTTTCATGAAGCTCTTGATGGTGTGATATGGAAAGAAGACGGAAACTTTGAAGAGCAACCGGTGGATACAACTGAAGAACTTAAAAAAGATATTAAAAGCTTTTCTACCTTCAATGCTGCCGAAGGTATTGAAGAGATATACGCAGCTTTGATTTTGGGAATTAAAGATTATTTCAAAAAAATGAATTTTTCCAAAGCCATTGTGGCGTCTTCCGGCGGTATAGACAGCGCGCTCGTACTCGCTCTGGCTTGCGAAGCTTTGGGTAGTGAAAACGTCACGGCGTTATTAATGCCTTCCCAATTTTCCACTTCTCATTCTGTTACCGATGCTGAGCAACTTTCTAAAAATCTCGGCAATCCGTACCATACCATAGCCATTAAAAATATTTTTGAAGATTACCTGAAAGCGCTGAATCCGGTTTTCAAAGAGTTGCCATTTTCTGTGGCCGAAGAAAATTTGCAGTCACGCATTCGCGGCGCTTTGGTGATGGCGCTTTCCAACAAATTTGGTTCTATTTTACTGAACACTTCCAACAAAAGCGAACTGGCAACAGGTTACGGAACACTTTACGGCGATATGGCAGGCGGCTTAGGCGTATTGGGAGATGTGTATAAAACCCAGGTATATTCGCTGGCAAAATATATCAACCGCGATAAAGAGATCATTCCCGAAAATATATTGACCAAAGCGCCAAGTGCGGAACTCAGAGAAGGACAAAAGGACAGTGACAGCTTACCCGAATACGATATTTTAGATCCGATTCTTTATCAATATATAGAACGCAGACAAGGTCCGAAAGAAATCATTGCTATGGGAAATGATAAAGCGCTGGTGGATAGGATTCTGAAATTAGTAAACACTAATGAATATAAACGCAATCAGTTTTGCCCCATCATCCGCGTATCGCCAAAAGCTTTCGGCGTGGGAAGAAGAGTACCTATTGTAGCTAAATACCTGAGCTGAGAAAAAAGGTATTTTCACCCATGATTTCTTAAATACAGCATTTATCTTTGTATATTATCTAAAATTTTCATCATGAAAAAACTCCTGTTATCAGTATTTATTATCGGCGGAACGATGTCACTGAATACCTCCTGCAACAAAGTCGTCGACCAGATCAAAAAGAACATCAACCCGTTTAATTATACGGCGCCTGAAGTAACTTATACACTTCCGGAGCCTATTCCCTCAGGACAGGAATATATTTCTGAAGAACAAACTTATGATCTTAACATCAATCAAATCATCAAAGACAATGTAAGCGACCTAAATCTAAGCCTTGATGATTTTTCTAAAATTACCATTAATAAAGTGACGCTGCATATAGACAACCCCGATGAAGAAAACAACTGGACCAACTTTGAAAGCGCCACCGTTATAGCCAATACCGATAAAGGCAAAGCTGCCGGGAAACCTGATCTTACAGCTACCAAAGAAATACCGGATACGGAAGCGGAAAAAACTTCGGATAAAGAGATCACTTTTGCAGATCACAACTTGAAAGACTATGTTAATGGTGATGGCACCAAAGTGATGTATTCCATAAAAGCAAAAGCAAGACGCGATGTAAATAAAGAACTGAAAATAATCGCTACTATTCAATACAGTTTCAAGCCTTAAACTGAATTAAATGATTTTTCTCAAAAGCGACAGCGAGCTGCTGTCGCTTTTTTTGTGGACTGAAAATTTATACAGATGCGTTTTTGTATCTTAAAGCGAAATCATAAGAAAGAATCCCTGTATGGCGCATCAACATATTTATGACAAAGAAGGCAATCAACTTTGCTGCACACCAATGGAAGAAAAAATCTATAAAGATGCAGGTAATAATAAATATGAAGAACCTAAAGCGGATTGTTGTAATGAAGATATTGGGCATAAAGAAACTCATGAACATAGCCACGACAATTTTAACCCAACAAAACTTTTTCTTCCTTCCATTATATCAGCCGGTTTATTAGGTATTGCGTTAGTCTTCGATTATATCTTAATGCCTGCTTGGTTTCGGGGATGGATAAGGATTGTATGGTATTGTGCGGCTTACATTCCTGTTGGTTTGCCGGTGATTGCAGATGCTGTAAAAAGCATAATCAAAGGTGAATTTTTTTCAGAGTTTTTATTGATGACGATCGCTACCATTGGTGCATGTGCCATTGGAGAATATCCCGAAGGAGTAGCTGTTATGTTGTTTTATTCTGTTGGAGAAATCTTTCAGACAATAGCAGTTAAAAGAGCTAAGGTAAATATTAAAGCACTGCTTGACCAACGTCCGGATGAAGTAACTATATTGGAAAACAACCGGCCTATAACCATTAAAGCGGAGGAAGCAAAAATTAATACTATTATTCAATTAAAACCCGGAGAAAAACTGGCATTGGATGGTGAATTATTGAGCGAAAAGGCATCATTCAATACCGCAGCATTAACCGGCGAAAGCAAGCCCGCTATGAAAATTAAAGGTGAAACAGTATTGGCCGGCTTAATAAATTTGAACACGGTAGCACAGGTGAAAATTACAACTGCTTATGAAAACAGCCAGCTGAGTAAGATTTTAGAATTAGTACAAAATGCGGCTGCACAAAAAGCGCCTACAGAACTTTTCATAAGAAAATTCGCAAAAATTTATACTCCGGTAGTTGTGTTGTTGGCAATTCTTATTTGTTTTCTTCCTTACTTTTTTGTGAGCGATTATGTATTTAATGATTGGTTGTACAGAGCTTTGATTTTTTTGGTTATTTCTTGTCCCTGCGCTTTGGTTATCTCCATTCCCTTAGGATATTTCGGAGGCATTGGAGCAGCAAGCAAAAATGGTATTTTGTTTAAAGGCAGTGATTTCCTGGATAAAATAGCAACTGTACAAAATGTTGTAATGGATAAAACAGGTACGATGACCGAAGGAGTTTTTAAAGTGCAGCAAGTAAATATCAAACCAGGGTTGAATAAAAATGAAATCCTGCAAATGGTCAATACTTTGGAAAGTAAAAGCACTCATCCTGTTGCTGTTGCCATTCATAATTATGTAGGTGAAATCAATCATAATCTTGCACTGGAAAGTCACGAAGAAATTGCGGGGCAGGGATTGAAAGCAACTATTAACGGCAAAGAATTATTGGTGGGAAATTTTAAGTTGATGGATAAGTTCAACATCCATTACGATATTGATCCTGCAAGCATTGTATATACTTTAATAGCCATTGCTTATGATGGAAAATTTGCAGGTTATATTACCGTTGCAGATCGTATAAAAGAAGATGCGAAAGAAGCCGTTCAAAAGCTGCATCAACAAAATATAAAAGTTACAATGCTAAGCGGTGATAAGTCAACTGTTGTAAAATATGTTGCCGGACAAATTGGTATTGATGATGCTTTTGGCGATTTATTGCCAGAAGACAAAGTGGAAAAAATGCAAAGGCTGAAAGACAATCATAACCAATCAACAGCTTTCGTGGGAGATGGTATTAATGATGCGCCTGTAGTGGCTTTGAGTGATGTAGGCATTGCAATGGGCGGATTAGGTAGTGATGCTACCATTGAAACGGCAGATGTAGTTATTCAGGATGATAAGCCAAGTAAAATTCCAATGGCTATCAACATCGGAAAACAAACGAAGAAAATTGTCTGGCAAAATATAACGTTGGCATTTGCTGTAAAAAGTTTGGTATTGCTGTTAGGTGCCGGTGGTATCGCTACCATGTGGGAAGCCGTTTTTGCAGATGTGGGAGTGGCATTATTAGCAATATTGAATGCAGTAAGAATCCAGAAAATGAAATTTTAACTATGCAATTTTTACAGTATCCCGGATGGTATTAAAATCATTCATCTAAATTGATTATTTTAACCTCTGTTCTTCTATAAATTAATGGTATGACTACACGCCGTACTTTTATTAAACAGACAGCATGGGCTGGCGCAGGAATTTTATTAACTGGTTCGGTTCTAGCGCAAAGGACTACAAGCAGAAAGGTTTCTGTAGTTTGCATTGGAGCTGGTTTTTCAGGATTGTCCGCAGCATATAAACTTAAACAAAAAGGCTATCATGTAACATTGCTTGAAAGCCGCAACAGAATTGGCGGACGCGTATTTTCACATTCCGTTACTAATAATCTTATTGTAGAATTGGGAGGTGAGTGGGTGGGCAATTCTCACACTAGAATTCATGAGTTATGCGATTTGTTTGGATTAACGCTCAATAACAATCAGCTTGATACACACCTTATTTATAAAGGACACTATTTTCCCGCCGGCAAATGGAATTACAGTGAAAAATGGACCGCGAAATTCAAGCAAATAATACAGAACTATGCAACGCTTACAGAGGCAGATAAATTGGCATTGGATCAATATGACTGGTGGCGTTATTTGGTTAATAATGGATGTGAAGGAAGAGATCTGGATATCAGGGAATTAATGGACAGTACGGATTTTGGAGAAAGCATCCGCCACGTATCTGCCTTCGCTGCACTCAGTGAATATGCGGAAAGCAGTGAAAAAAACGAAATGGATCTGAAGATAAAAGGAGGGAATAAAATGCTGGCAGAAAAGTTGGCGGATGCTATTGGAAGAGAAAACATCTTACTGCAACATACCGTAACCAGAGTAGAACAAAAAGAGAATGTAATGCTTCAGTGCAGTAATGGAAAACAATTTACAGCTGATAAGATTATTTGCACGCTTCCGACTTATGCGATTGGCAAAATTGAATGGCTTCCACAACTTCCTGTCGAAAAACTGAATGCTATTAATGAATTGCAATATGCGCGTATCAACAAACATATCGTTGTCTTTGGCAAACGATTCTGGAAAGAAGAATCATTTGACATGATAACCGATGAAACGTCCCATTATTTCTATCATGCTACCAAAACGCAACCCGGACCACAGGGAGCTTTAATATCTTATACAATCGGCGACAAAGCTGCCGTAATCGCCAACCGCAGTGATGAAGCAAACGCACGCGATATTATTAATACATTCAATCCTCACTTTGGCAATATTGCGCCGCTGATAGAAAAACAAGCCAATTATTATTGGGGCAATGATACAATATCACGCGGAGCTTACGCCTTATACAGGCCCAATCAATGGTTCAGAATTCGACCGGCGTTGGCGAAACCTTTTCTGCATACTCATTTCGCAGGAGAACATATTGCCGACTGGCAAGGCTTTATGGAAGGAGCCATCAATACAGGAGAAGATGCTGCGGCACAGATTATCTGAAAAGAAAAAGTGATTATAAGAACTTGAAGGGAAAACAGATTTTGTTATTTCAATGAAGTTCTTCAATAAATACTTTGTACAACGAGACTTTTTTTGAAAATGTAACAACTGACTATGGAATATTTTTAATTGTGCATGAATGCTTTTTACTTGATATGGGTTTAAGGGAAAGACTAAACAAATTCAATAAAACTCTTATTTTTAAGCTGTTTTCCCCTTGTGCTTTATAAAATGAAAAAGATTTTTCACCTCTTTTTAATATGCTTTACACTTATAGCAGCAGACGAAAAGGCATACGCGCAGGGACAAACTCTTATTGATTCTCTTTTGAAGGAATTGCCTAAGCAAAAAGAAGACACGAATAAAGTGAATGTGCTGAATAGTTTAAGCAAGTTTGGTGGCTGGCAAATTGGCAATTATGATACAGCTTTATACTATGCCCGCAACGCTTTGCAACTTGCTGAAAAGCTGGGCTTTAAAAAAGGTAGAGCAAATTCTTACTATAATATCGGGGTTGTTTATTATACACAGGGCAATTACCCTGAAGCCTTAAAAAATTATTTTCAGGCTGTAAAAATCCAGGAAGAAATCAGCGATAAAAAAGGCATAGCAAATTCTTACCGCAATATCGGGATTGTTTATTATGCGCAGAGTAATTACCCCGAAGCCTTAAAAGAATATTTATCGACTTTAAAAATCTATGAAGAAATTGGCGATAAAAATGGCATAGCATATTCATACAATAACATCGGGCTCGTGTATGCTGCACAGGGCAATTATCCCGAAGCCTTAAAAAATTATTTTCAGGCTGTAAAAATTATGAAAGAAATTGGAGATAAAGCTGGAATAGCAAATTCATACAATAACATCGGGATTGTTTACTATGCGCAGGGCAATTACCCCGAAGCCTTAAAAAATTATTTTCTGGGTTTAAAACTCATGAAAGAAATTGGCGATACACAAGGCATAGCAATTTTATACAGCAATATCGGGTGTGTTTATGCTGCGCAGGACAATTACTCAGAAGCCTTAAAAAATCATTTTCAGGCTTTAAAAATCAGGGAGGAAATTGGGGATAAAGATGGTATAGCAAATTCTTACGGCAATATCGGGGCTGTTTATGCTATACAAGGCAATTACCCTGAAGCGTTAAAAAATCATTTTCAGGCTTTAAAAATCAGTGAAGCAATCGGCGATAAAAAAGGAATAGCTGGTTCATACAACAATATCGGGACAATTTATACAAATCTCCATCACGCCAAAGAAGGTGAAGCGTGGCTGCAAAAAGGCTTGGCACTGAGCAAAAAAATAGGGTCAAAAGAAAATATTAAAGAGAGTTATTCCGGTCTTGCCGCTGCCGACAGCGCACTCGGCAATTATAAAGATGCCTTTGAAAATTACAAGCAATACACGGTTTACAAAGACAGTTTGTATAACGAAGAAAATACCAGGAAGCTCACGCAAACGGCTATGCAATATGAGTTTGACAAAAAGCAATTAGCTGACCATCTTAAAAATGTACAGGCACAAAAGCTGGCAAAAGAAAGATTGCAAAAGCAAAGCGTCTATACCTACGCCGGTGCGGGCATTGCGGCGTTGTTGCTGGCGTTTTCGGTATTCATTTTCCGCAATAATAAAAAGCTGAGCGTAGAAAAAGAAAAATCAGAAAACCTGTTGCTGAACATCCTGCCGGCAGAAGTAGCAGATGAACTGAAAATCAATGGCAATGCCGGAGCTAAGTATTTTGACAAGGTTACGGTGCTGTTTACCGATTTTGTAGACTTCACCAAGGCGGGTGAACGAATGAGTCCGCAGGAGTTGGTAAGCGAGCTGCACCAATGCTTCAAAGCCTTCGATGAAATCATTGGTAAATATGATATTGAAAAAATAAAAACCGTGGGCGATGCCTACCTTGCCGTAAGCGGCTTGCCCAACGTAAATGCGCAACATGCGCAAAATATTGTGGGCGCAGCGCGGGATATAAGGAATTTTATGCTGGCGCGAAGAGCGCAAATGGGCAATAAAACATTTGAAGTGCGGATAGGCATCCACAGCGGCAGCGTAGTAGCGGGCATCGTCGGCGTAAAGAAATTCGCCTATGACATCTGGGGCGATACAGTGAACACTGCGGCCCGCATGGAGCAAAGCGGTGTAGCAGGCAAAGTAAATATTTCTGAAACTACTTATCAATTGATAAAAGAAGATTTCACCTGCGAATACCGAGGTGAGCTAGAAGCGAAAAACAAAGGAATGTTGAGGATGTATTTTGTAGGTTGAGAAACAGGAAGAAAGTATTAAAAAATGGAACTTGTGCAAACTGACTATACCTCCAACAAACAAAAACGCCCTGAAACGATAAAATTTCAAGACGTTCTTTTTTACTGAGAGGTCGCGAGCGGATTCGAACCGCTGTACGAGCTTTTGCAGAGCTCTGCCTAACCGCTCGGCCACGCGACCCTTTCTACAAGGGATGGCAAATGTAGTAAAAAATCGTTTCTTTACAAGTCTTAAAAATCTTTGCCGGAAATGCTTCACAAAATAGAAGAATCGGAACTCATCATCACTCCCAAAGGCACTATTTATCATTTGGATCTGGCGCCCGAACAATTGGCAGATACGGTGATAACCGTAGGTGATCCGGATCGGGTGAAAGAGATTTCAAAATATTTTGACCGCATAGAACATCATGTTCAGCATCGTGAATTTGTAACACATACGGGTTATATAGGCTCTAAAAGGATAAGCGTAATATCCACTGGTATTGGGACGGATAATATAGACATTGTAATGAATGAACTCGACGCTTTGGCGAATATTGATTTTACAACAAGAACCATAAAGGAAAATATCCGGCAATTAAATATCATTCGCCTTGGCACCAGCGGCTCTCTGCATACAGATATTCCTGTAGACAATTTTGTCGTTTCAGATTTCGGAATCGGGCTGGACAATTTGATGCATTATTATACTTATGAACTGAATGCAGAAGAAGCGGAATTACTGAATAAATTTGAAATGCACACTTCCATACAACAGCACAAAATCATTCCGTACATCACGTCATCTTCCCGAAAATTATCGAATCTTTTCCGCAACAATTATCATCATGGCATTACCGTAACCTGTCCAGGTTTTTACGGACCTCAGGGACGTGTGCTGAGAGCACCAATCGCCAACACGCAACTGATTGATTCGCTTACAAGTTTTAATCATTACTTGCGCATCACTAACTTTGAAATGGAAACATCTGCTGTTTATGGCTTAGGTAAAATATTAAATCACCATTGCCTTTCCATCAGCGCCATTGTAAACAACAGAGCGACTAAAACCTCCTCTAAAAACGTAGCTGCAACGATAGATAAAATGATCATCGAAACATTGGAAATTATTGCAGCAACACATTGATTTTTTATAATGAAAGAATTAGTCATCGCATCCAACAATTTGGGGAAGATCACCGAGATACGCTCCATGATAGCTTCACTTGAATTGTTTTCGCTGGAAGACATTGGCTTTACACAGGAGATAGAAGAGCCTTTTCACACCTTTGAAGAAAACGCGTTTACAAAAGCGAAAACAGTTTTTGATTTTTGCAATAAAAACAGCTTTGCAGATGACAGCGGACTGTGTGTACCAGCTTTGCATAATGAGCCGGGCGTAAACAGTGCTTATTATGGCGGACTTCCGCGAAGCGACGCGAAGAATAATGAACGCTTGCTGAAAGAAATGCAATTGGTCGCAGACCGGACAGCTTTTTATAAATGTGTGATCTGTCTGATCTGGGAAGAAAAAACTTACTTCTTTGAAGGTATCTGCGAAGGAACGATAAGTAAGGAACCTTTTGGCAGCAAAGGCTTTGGCTACGATCCGCTTTTTATACCCAAAGGCTATGATGAAAGTTTTGGATCTTTACCCTTGACCCTAAAAAACGAGCTGAGTCATCGCGGCAAAGCTGTAAGAAAAATGGTAGATTTTATTCAGAATTCATTGCACTAAAATGAAGTTTTCGATCGGCGATAAAATATTGCTTACGCGCACGGAAGAAGAAGGCGTTGTTACCGCTATTTTGAACAATGATATGTTTGAAGTACAGGTAAACGGCGTTGTGTTTCCTGTGCATAAAGACGATATAGATCACCCTTACCTGAAATGGTTTACCGAGAAAAAAAAACAGCCTTCTCAAAACAAAACCGCGGAGCAGCTACCTGTAGAAAAAACAAAGCAAAGACCACAGCGATTTACGAAAGGTATTTATCTGTGCTTTTTTCCCGTTTTTAAAAAAGATGTTTTTGAAGACATTGTAGATTATCTGAAAATTTATCTTATCAATGAAACCCCACACGACATTCAAATAAAATATGAAACCAGAATACAGCATGAACCTGTTTTTCAACATCAGGGAATGGTATTCAGTTTCTCTGATATTTATCTGCATAATGTACCTTTTGAAGATATGAATGATGTGCCGCGATTTCATTGGCAACTTATTTCAAAAGATGCGGGTTTTAAAACGGAAGAAGGTATTTTAAAAATAAAGCCGCAGAAACTTTTTGATCATATCAGTCAATTGCTTTTGAAAAATGAACCGTCCTTTAATTATCTTCTCCTGGAAGATTTTATTGTAAAGCCTGAAGAGGAAGCTAAAAAGGAAACGTTTATACATCCGCTTCCCAAAGTACAGCGCATTTCTTCCAAAAGTTTTTCATTGCAGGAACTGCCAAGATATGAACTGGATTTGCATATTGAACAAATCATTGCGGATTCTAAAAACCTGTCAAACGCTGAAATCATCACTCTTCAGCTTCAGACACTGGAACGTTATCTTTCATTAGCCATCCTCCATCATCAGGAACGTATGATCATCATCCACGGTGTAGGAAAGGGGAAACTGCGGAATGAAGTGCATCGGATATTGAAAAATATACCCGAAGTAAAACACTTTAAAAATGAATGGATGGGAAATTATGGATTTGGCGCTACGGAAGTTTTGTTTGAATACTCGTAAGAAGTATTTGATGTAGAGTTGATTTTATTTAGCACCATTGTTCTTCTAATTTTAAAATTATTGCGGCGCTTTATAATTCTTTTTTGTTTCAGCGACAAAGCCATACTCAATCCTACATAGCTTTTTATAAGCACACTGGTGGTGACTGTAGAAAATTTATTTTTTATAGTTGTAATCAATCCTGTTTCCATGAGCTTAAAGCAAAAATGAATGGCAGGGAGCGATTTTAAAACTTTGCTCACCTTACTTAACTACGCATTGACATGCGCTTAACCAATCATTTACAAAAAGCCTATTGCGTCATACTATTGTCACTCTTACAAAAAAATGACAATCGGCATGATGCGTTCTTAAAATAATTAATTTATTTTTATAGGAGTCACTTCATTTAAAAAATTGAAAACTTATGAAGAAATCATTAATACTCCCGTTCATATTTTCAGCATTTGCTTCATATAGTAAAACAACCGTGATCACTTTTCCCACGCTTTATCCGCATTTCGGAATGGGCGAAGCCTCCAGTTTGCCCGGCGGCGCTAATCCGGTAAGGCTCATTGCCGCTACTAAAAATTCGTTTGATGGCAATCAGTATATTCCGTTTGATTCTACCATTTATCATTATTCCAACGGGCGCGGTGGTATTTTGGATCAGGATTATCAGGATTATTATGCCAATTTTGATGAAAGTATTGTCTATGCTTACGATGCAGCCACAGGAATTTACACTGATGAAATACGATACACACAGACTTTTTTACCGCTTAATAAAATAGACACGCGTATTCGGGAAAACTATATTAACGGCAATTGGCACAACAGCCTGAAATATGATTATATCTACGATGTCCACTATGATAAATTGGTAAGAACGGACATCAATCTTTGGTACAATACGTGGGTAACTACAATGGGTTATCAGATAGAGTATGATGTAGATAATAATATCGCTACTATAAAATTTCCTTCAAACATTACCTACTTACTTTACGATCAGCAGCATAATATTACCGAACGCAAAGAATACACTTACAATAGCGCGACCGGCTGGAGTTTTACGGATAAATATGACTTTTATTATAACGCTAACAGCCAGATGACCTCTTATATTCAGTACCGTTATCTAAACGGCGTATGGGAAGAATACCAGAAAGTGGAATTTACCTTTGCCGGCAACAATGTTGCAAATGCAAAACAATATTCCTGGACAAATGAAAGCTGGACGCTTTTCCAGCAAAACAACTATACCTATGATGGACAAAACAATAAACTTTCAGATGAGACACAAGTTTGGGACAGCGTAACAAACAGCTTGAAAAACCTTAGAAAAGAAAACTGGGTATATAATATGGAACGCCAGCCCACAGCCTACTATTCCGAAACGTGGAACGAAACCAATAATAACTGGACTACTGTAAAAGGAGATTTTTACAACCATTACTATTATGAATATTACAACACAACTGCTGTAAAAGATCCAATCGCAGCCGCTGATTACTTTTCAGTATATCCTGTTCCTGCTTCTGTTTCTGTCAGTCTGGTCTTAAAAAAACAAACTTATGACAAGACCAATGGTTTCATTTATGATATGACAGGGCATGTTGTCAGAAATTTCACAATCGAAAACACAGAGAAAACTATTTCTGTCAGCGATTTGCCGGACGGCAATTACCTGATCGGGCTTACAGGGCAAAATAAAAAATTAGCTCAGCCATTTGTTGTAAAACATTAGCACACTAAAAAATCTTCCAGTTGCTTTATAAACTTCCGGCCTTTTCAGGAAGACTTAACAATTCGCTTTTTTGATAATCACTGAAAAAAATAATAGCTTTCGGATATAAATATATTTATGTCTTTACAAGATTTTGCCAGTACCATTACAAATGGATATTCATTTTCAGGCGATAGCCTTTTATTGGGAAAAGCCATGCTGGATGGCGTTCTTCAAAAAGAGCTCGATGTTCGGATCCCTTTAAAAACAATGAACCGCCACGGACTCATCAGTGGGGCAACGGGTACTGGAAAAACAAAGACGCTGCAAATATTGGCGGAAGCTTTAAGCAATGCAAGCGTACCTGTTTTATTGCTGGATATTAAAGGCGACCTCAGCGGTATTGCCGCACCGGCTGTTATAAACGATAAAATAAAAGAACGTGTGCAGGCAATGGGATTAAGCGACTTTAAAGCGACTGCTTTCCCTGTGGAATTGCTTACACTGAGCAACGAGCCGGGTGTAAAACTCCGAGCTACTGTCAGCGAATTTGGACCAGTTTTACTTTCTAAAATACTCGGACTTAACAGCACACAGGAAAGTATAGTTTCCATGCTTTTTAAATACTGTGATGATCATCAATTGCCTTTGCTGGATTTGCAAGACCTTATAAAAACATTACAATGGGCGGCAAACGAAGGAAAAGATGAGCTAAGCAACGCTTACGGCAATATCTCTCCCGCATCCGTTGGCACCATTATGCGAAAAGTAATCGAGTTACAACAGCAAGGCGCTGATAATTTTTTTGGAGAACGATCTTTTGATGTGGAAGATTTATTGCGCATCGCTGATGATGGCAGAGGAATGGTTTCCATAGTGCGTGTTACGGATATGCAGGATAAGCCTAAACTGTTTTCAACCTTTATGTTGCAAATGCTTTCAGAGCTCTATGCTACATTGCCGGAAGCCGGCGATCTTGACAGCCCCAAACTGGTAATGTTTATTGATGAGGCACATTTGATTTTCAGCGATGCAAACGATGTATTAATTCAACAACTGGAAACTGTTATTAAACTGATTCGTTCCAAAGGTGTGGGTATTTTCTTTTGCACACAAAATCCTATGGATGTAGCGCCTTCTGTGTTAAGTCAGTTGGGGCTAAAAGTGCAACATGCCTTGCGGGCTTTTACCGCCAATGACCGCAAAACCATAAAACAAACCGCCGCTAATTATCCGGATACGGAATTTTATAAAACCGAAGATCTAATCACGCAACTTGGTATCGGAGAGGCATTGATAACATCGCTGAACGAAAAGGGAATTCCTACGCCACTTGTTCATACGATGATGTGTCCGCCACAGTCGAGGATGGATATCCTCAATACAAATGAAATCAATGATCTTGTCGGCAAGTCGAAAATAGTGGACAAATACAATGAAAAAATAAATCGGGAAAGTGCTTATGAAATACTTACTCAAAAACTGAATACAGCCGGTGCTCAGGAAACTACTGCAACTTCCGGAAATAAAAAAAGCAATAAAGCGGATGATAAAAGCGTTTTGGAAACGATTGCCGAAAACAGCGTTGTGAAAAGTATGATGCGCACCGCCGGTAATCAAATAGTCAGAAGTCTGCTCGGTTCCTTAGGTATCAGTGGCAGCACACGGAGAAAAAAATCATCCGGCTGGTTTTAATAAATTGCAATCACCCCTGTTATGCAAAAAAATATTTTAAAGAAAATCAATCCCGTAATCGCCGTATTGAGCATTGCGCTGGTCTTTGCCGTTACTTACATTGTGCTTAACGAAAGCGGTTCAAAGACGGGCATTGACATGCTTGATAAAAAGATATTTGACGATGTGACGGTCGATTGTTCTGAGATAGACCATAATATTCTGAATGCTAAAGTGACGGTAAAAGTGAGCAACCGGTCTGCAGAAACCATACATAACGTATCTGTAAAAGTTACCGCTTATGATGAAGGCGGCAGCATGATAAAAGAAAAAGTAAAAGGATTGGACCAGGTACTGGAACCCCAAAGCAGTATTTCAAGAACCGTTCATCTGCCCAAAAAAACAAAGCGTTGCAAATGCATTTTGGAAAGCACTACAACGCAATATTGAGACTGTACAAAGTTTATCTATACTTTAATGCTACCTGATGCAGCTCTAAAAGCGGCTTCATAAACTCTTCAAGATCATAGACACAAAGCTGGGAAGCTGCGTCACACAAGGCTTTTTCAGGCTCAGGATGTGTTTCTATAAATACGCCATCTACGCCGGATGCTACCCCAGCCCTGCTAAGTACAGGTAAAAACTCTCTTGCTCCACCTTTTGCATCTGCACTTGGAATACCATATTTGCGAATGGAATGCGTAATATCAAAAACCACCGGATAGCCCAATTGTCCCATGTGATAAAAACTTCTCGGATCTACCACAAGGTCATTATATCCCATCGTGTATCCTCTTTCTGTAAGAATAATTTTATCATTGCCCGAATCCACGCATTTACCTACAGGATGTTTCATATTTTCCGGAGCCAGAAACTGACCGTGTTTAATGTTGATAACGGCGCCTGTTTTCGCCGCCGCTACCAGCAAACCACTTTGCATACACAGGTAAGCCGGTATTTGTAACACATCGCAAACTTCGGCAGCCGGTGCGGCCTGATCGGGATAATGAATGTCCGTTAATATGGGAAAGCCAAACTGTGCTTTTACTTTGGCCAGTATTTCCAAGCCTTTGCTCAATCCCGGACCATCATAATACTTAAGGCTGCTGCGGTTATCTTTATTAAATGAAGACTTGTAAATAACCGGCACATTCAGTCTTTCACTTATCTCCTTCAGCATTTCGGCTGTTTTCATCATGGTACTTTCCGTTTCTATCACACAAGGGCCGGATATCAGGAAAAGCTCATCTGCACCGCATTCTACATTGCCAACTTTTATTTTTTTATCGCTCATGAATTTTAGAGTCTTTTATAAAGTTCTTTAATTGTTTCAATTGTTATCTTGTTTTTCCAGTCTGTACCAACTGCGTGGTGCCACATGTGTGCCAGGTTGTAAGCTACTTCAGCCATTGCCGTTATTTGTTCATCCGTCCAGTTTTTGCTTAGGTTTTGTGGAAGCGATATGTTATGTTTTTGCAGCATGGTTTTAAATTCTTTTACTCCATCTGCGTAATAATCTTCCAAATGTTGAAATGCAATACAGTTTGCAAAGCAGTGTTTTGTCCCCAATATCTTCGACAGCCCGTAACTGAGTGCATGACACACACCTACTTCGGAATAAGTAAGACTTAAGCCACCCATCAGCGAAGCCACCATCAATTTATCATCATTTTCAGGTGTTTGACCGGCATTTTCTCCAAGGTATATTTCCCTGCAAAGTTTTAAAGATTGTTCGGCGTAAGCATGACTGTAAGCATTGTTTAAAATGCCGTTTTCAGATTCGATGCAATGAATGTAAGTATCCATTCCGGTATAAAACCATTTATCCCGCGGCACCGTAGCTATCAGTTCCGGATCTAAAATCACCTGATTAAAAACCGTCCATTCGCATTTCAGTCCCAGTTTTTTTTCGGGGCCGGTAAGGACAGCCGTCATCGAAACCTCTGCGCCGGTACCGGATATCGTAGGTACACCCAGGTGATAAATTCCTGGATTTTTTATAAGATTCAATCCCTGATACAAAGTGGAAGAACCCTCATTGGTAAACATCAGCGAAAGTGCTTTGGCAATATCCATAATACTGCCACCGCCAATACCCACAATACCTGAAGGCATTCCTTTCACCGCCATGATTTCATCGCGCAGCATATCTATCTGCTCTGTAGTAGGCTCATGAGGATCCACATCGATAAACCGTAAAATATCATCTTTTTTAAGTGGCAAACGGGCTTCAAGTTTTTTGTCTTTAAAATAGGCATCTACTATAAAGACCATGTAGTGATTATTGGTTTTTCTTACCGGTTCCAATATCTCTTCCATCATCTCAAAACTGCCGCGTCCGTAAACCGTTTTTTCTATATTTTTAAAATTCTTGTGCATAAATAAATTTTTATTGTACCAAAGTGCGCCACAATGCTGGTTTCTCCTTACGATACTATTTCATGCCTGTACTGATTATGAAAACCAGGATTAAACAAAAGCATTTTGCATAGCGTTTTGCACACAGGCATCAATCTTCACAGCGAGGTTATTCACTTCTTCTTCCGTCCACGTGCAGCGGATACCAAATGAAATGAGCCTTCCTACTACTTCCTGCGATTTCGGTAACTGCAAGTTTTTATAATCCTGCGAAGCGCCCGTAAGTTGTACGGTAAGTTTAGAAGCAGTTTGCATATTTTTCAGATGATCCCATTGGTTGATGAAATGATACATATTCGTGAACCAGTAATTAAACCCGCTGACACCTGCCTTATTAAATTCTTCCACCGTTCTTTTTGCTGCTTCCGCATCGGGTAGTAAAATGTTCAGAAAAGTAGCAGAATCGCCATCAGGATCAGCCAATTTTGCAAATTCTATGTACTCATTTTTAGAAAGGATTTCTGTCAGTAGTTTTTTGTAGTTGCGATTCACTTCTTTTATATGAGGCACTTTGCGTGTTTGCGCCAGTCCCACAGCGGCATTCAGCTCTCCAATGCGATAATTGAAACCCAGTACCGGATGTTGTTCCATACCTCTGTTATTTCCTTCATGATTATGCCCATGATCGGAATAGCAGTCTGCGGTTTTATAAACGGCTTCATCGTTTGTTACCATTACACCACCTTCACCTGTTGTCGCTATTTTGAAAAAATCAAATGAATAACTTCCTGCTTTACCAAACAAGCCAGTTGAAACACCTTTATAAGAAGCAGCAAATGCCTGTCCGGCATCTTCTACCAATACCAAATTGTTTTCTTTTACCGTCTGCATAATGGAATCCATATCCGCCATGCCTCCACACATGTGTACAAGACAGACTGCTTTTGTTTTTGGTGTAATGGCTTTTTCTATTCCTTCCGCATTCAGGCAAAGTGTTTCGTCTATTTCTGCAAAAATGGGTACGGCCCCAATAAACAATACGGCTTCAATAGTAGCGATGAATGTAAAAGGCGGAACAATCACTTCATCACCCGCGCCTATACCACTTGCAGCAAGCGCTGTGGCTACCGCTGTGGAGCCGCTGCTCATGGCATGGGCATATTTTGCTCCGGTTATTTTTTTCACTTCCTCTTCAAATTCCTGGGCTTTCCAGTGACCATTGCGCTGCGCATCATGACCATAACGGAATAAAATTCCGGTTTCCAATACATCATTTACTTCTTTGCGTTCTTCCGCACCAAATAATTCTGTTCCGGGCATAATTGTCTTTTTAAATTTTTTAAGATGTCAAAATTAAGTTTTTGGCAGTTATCTATCTGCTAATTTATGGAGTGTTACAGATTGAATATATTCTACAATCTGATTAGTGGCACCTTCTTTTTCCTTCATAAAAGTTATCATCTTTTCCTTTAGCATTTTTCTTGAATCAGCAGTCATAAATAAGTGCATCACGTTATTGAAATCTGTTTTATTATCAACTGCAAATGCCAGCCTTTCCGCTACCATTTCCCTGGCTTCAGTAAACTTTTGATAATTGGGGCCAAATAGCACCGGCATTCCGAAAACAGCTGCTTCCAAAATATTGTGAATGCCGCCTTTTGTAAAGCCGCCACCGATAAAAGCTACGTCACCATACCTATAAAGGCTTGAAAGCATACCGATATTATCAATTATAAGAATCTTCTTTTCAAAATGATTATCATTATTCAAATCAGAATAGCGCGCCGTATTATTTTCGAAAAGTTGTTCTATTTGCTGTAAATGAATTTTATCAATTTCATGCGGCGCTATCAAAAGTTTCCAATCATGTGGCAAAGTTTTCATAGCTTCTTGCAAAAGTATTTCATCCTTTTCCCATGTGCTGCCGGCAATTAAGAGTTTATCCGCTCCTTTCCATTTTTCTATTAATAAAATTCTTTTTGCCTGCTGTGCTATCAAAGCCACTCTGTCGTAGCGTGTGTCGCCGCTTATCACTACATTTTTTATACCTATGTTTTTCAAAAGCTTTTCTGATAAACGATCTTGTACAAACAACTTTGTATAGCAATGCAACATTTCCCGGAACAGCTTTCCATACCATTTAAAGAAAGGCTGCTGTTTGCGAAACGCTGCTGAGATAAGCAACATGGGAATATTCTTTTCACAAAGCGTTTTCAAATAATAATACCAGAATTCATATTTTACAAAAACTGCCAAATCCGGTTTTACCAAAGAAATAAAACGTTTTGCATTTTCGCTGCCATCCATTGGCAAGTAACAGACCGCGTCTGCATATTCATAATCCTTTCTTATTTCATAGCCGGAAGGAGAAAAAAAAGTGAGCAGGATTCTGTAATGTGGATTTGATTTTTTCAGTGCTTCTATCACCGGTCTTCCTTGTTCAAACTCACCGAGTGATGCGCAATGTATCCATATTTTTATTCCATCCTGAGGAATCGTAGTCGCTATTTTTTCAAAAATATTTTTTCTTCCATCGAGCCATTTCTGTGCTTTGGTGCCGTTTTGGGCTTTCAAACGGATAGCAGTTATGTAGGCTTTGAGAAAAAGATTATAAATCAGACGCGACACGAAAAAAAATTGGTGAATGCAAAGGTAAAAACTAAAATTAAGGTGTGGGATGGTTGGTTAGGTTATAATGGGAGATATACAAGCTATATTTTTTAATTGCGACTGAACTTATTGGGTTATTAATTCTTATTCAGGTATTGCAGCGCCGCCGATAGAAAAACAAATATGGTTGCTCTTGAAATATTTGTAATTTTAGCAAAGAAAACCTACTTTTGCGTTCCCAAAGATTAAAAGGGGGTATAAAAATATGTTGATAATTGATTCTAAAGATTGCGAAAACATTGACAAAGCGCTGAAAAAGTATAAGAAAAAATACGAAAAATCACGTACGCTCAATCAATTACGCGATCGTCAGTCTTTTACAAAACCATCTGTACGTCGCCGTACCGAAGTATTGAAAGCCGTTTATAAGCAGCAAATACTTTCTGGAAAAGTAGAGCTTTAGTTTTTAACAATAACTGATATTGCTTCTCGTCTTGTAATGTTCTATATTTACAAGACGAGATTTTTTTTATTTATGGATGAAGCCCGGCTACAAGATTTTCTGCAATACCTCCGATTCGAAAAAAGATTTTCCGCTCACACTCTTTCAGCTTATGAAAACGATCTCCGGCAATTTTATGTTTATATAGCCACACAATTTGATGCGCTTACGCTTTTTGAAATCAATCATTTTCATTTAAGAAGCTGGTTGGCTTCTTTAAAAGATGAACATCAGACTGCACGAACGATTAACCGGAAACTGTCTTCCTTAAGTTCTTTCTTTAAATACCTGATGAAACATGGTGTTTTAGAAAAAAATCCGGTAAAACAACTGCACAGCCTGCGGTCGGAAGAGCGATTGCCTCAATATCTTAAAGAAAATGAAGCTCAAAATTTGTTGGAAGAATTGCACTTTGAAGAAGGCTTTAAAGGAAAAACAGACCGGATGATTTGTGAGCTGTTGTACCAGACTGGTATGCGCAGAAATGAACTTTTGCAACTGAAAGAAAATGATATAGAGTGGAGCCTGAGACAGATACGGGTAATGGGCAAAGGTGGTAAAGAACGACTGATTCCTATGAGCGCCCTGCTTTTGGAAGATATGCAAAATTACAGAGAAGAAAAAAAACAAATTGAACCAACTGCGCATCATTTTTTGATGTTGGAAAACGGCTTGCCTTTATACGCCGGGTATATTTACAGAGTGGTAAAAAAATATCTTTCACAAGTTACCACCTTGAAAAAGAAAAGCCCGCACATTCTCCGGCACAGTTTTGCCACACATCTCTTAAATAATGGAGCAAATATTCAGGCTATTAAAGATTTGCTGGGGCACAGCAGCCTGGCTGCGACACAAGTTTATACACATAATAACATTGAAAAACTAAAAGAAATTCATAAATTGAACCATCCAAGAGCATGATATATGAAAAGACAACTACCTGATTTTATTTTTTTAACCATTTAAAGAATTAAACTATGAATGTGCAAATTCAAACCGTGCACTTTGATGCCGACACCAAACTGATCGATCATGTAAACAAAAAGATTGAAAAACTCAATACGTTTCATGACGGGATTACAAATGTAGAAGTCTATCTAAAACTTGATAATCTTTCTCACAATATAAAAGATAAAATAGCGGAGATAAAAGTGTATGTGCCCAAACACTCTTATTTTGTAAAGCAAAGTACCAAAACTTTTGAAGAGTCTTTTGATAAGGCGCTGGATTCTATGATCAACCAACTGAAAAGACAAAAGGAAAAAATGGTAGCATAGCCTTGTCGCCAACCTTATATTCCAAAATCCGGTCTTATCCACAAAGTCCGGATTTTTTATTTTGGGAAGGCTTGCAATAAAAAAGGAAATCACCTATTTTGCACCAATTATAGTTACTAACTTTTTAGGCATTATGCAGAACCGTTTTACGCAGTTGATTCTTGCCCTTATTACTTCACTTACTATTTTTTCATCCTGTAAAAAAGAGTATAGTCCTGATGAGCCGTTACCGGACGTATACACTCCTACTGTTTTTATCGGTAGCCAAAATGGCTTTGCTTATGCGCTTGATCCTAAAACAGGTGAGAAAAAATGGGAGTTTCATACGGCTTCCAACATCCACGCGTCACCGTTAGTAATGAAAGACTGGGTATTCATTACCGGCGAAAACGGCAATATCTTTAAACTGGATGCCAAGAAAGGAACGCTTTTAAAAACATATAATGTTCCCGGACAAGTATGGGCAACGCCCGCAGGCGAAGGCGATTATATTTACTTCGGCGCCGGTGATAATAATATGTATGCTTGGGATATAGTGGCAGATACGATGGAATGGAAATCGCCTGTAGGTGCAGGAGTCATTTCTTCTGCCATGCTCTATGATACTTGCGTGATTTTTGGTTGTAATGACAACAAAGTATATGCTTTGGATAAAGAAGATGGCGGTACGGTATGGACTTACAGTGCCAGTGGAGTAGGAGCCTTTACTTCTTCTCCCACCTTTCAGGATACGTTTATTTACATTGGCAACCTTGATGGCAAAATGTATGAACTGAAAGTATTTGACGGAACTAAAATATGGGAATATCAAACCGGTGCGCCAATCGAATCTTCACCCATCGCTTATGGAGGCAACTGTATTTTCGGCAGTAATGATAACAAACTTTATTGTTTGGATGTCATCAGCGGAACGCCGCGTTGGGATCCTTTGGATTTGCATGAGCGGCTTGTTTCATCGCCTTACGCTTACAAGCAAGTAATTTATGTAGGAAGCTACGATTATAATTTATACGCTGTAGATATCATTGACGGATATGTAAAATGGTCAAAAACCACGAAGGGATTGATTCAATCTTCTCCGCTTGTATATGATAACAAGGTGATTTTTGGCGGTTTTGATAAATGGCTTTATGCCCTGGATCCTGAAACCGGTGACGAAGTGTGGAAGCAAAATATTAATGGCTTAATGGAATGTTCTCCTGCTGTGGATAATCTGGACGGCAAACCTACCAATACGTCCTCTATCAGCGGAAATTCACCTTATTAAAATCAGGCTATTATCGGTAGTTTCTTGTTTTATCAGTAATTAATACATCTTTTATGAAGCTGCGCTGCAGCTTCATATTTATTATAAGCTCCTTCGCGCCGGCTTGTCTGCAACGATCCTGTATTGTGGAAACTAATTCTATTACTTCATCGTAGTCGCCCTCCACTACTGTTTCAAAAGCGCTTACTTCATAGTTCATGCCGGACTCGTCAATGCATTTAATGGCATGATCCACAATTTTATAAGCGTCATCTTTGGGAATGCCTAACGGTAATACCTGAATAGCGAGATTGATTTTATGGCTCATGGATTTATTTATTTTCAGGTTTGTCAAATAACTTTTCACCGGCTTCAATTCTTGTCTGCAATCGGTTGGCTACCGGAGGAACGGGGCACGAATAGCCTTCTGCATAAGCACAGTAAGGATTGTAGCATTTGTTGAAATCAAGTGCTACTTTATTTTTATGAATGTCCTTAACTGAAATATCTAAATACCTTCCGCCTCCATAAGTGGTTTCGTAATTGGTAAGATCATTGAACGGAATAAAAAGATAGTCTTTTAGTTCCTCCTTTTTCATCAGATCAATACTTTGGTAAACTTCAAGACTGAATTTCTTTTTGCTTATCATAAAACTAACCACACCATATTTGCGATACATTTTTACCTTACCGCTATGCGTTTGCATTTCGAAAGGTAAAGAATCCGGGCTTCTGTAAAAATATCCAACAACGCGATACATTGCATTGGGCTTATAAAAACTCAAAAAATCTGTATCCTCCGCTTTTAGCGGACTGTGCGGGTCTGTAAGAAATTCCTGCTTATAAAAAGTTCTGAAATGTAAAATACTATCTGTGTAAGATTGCGCATACTCAATATGAGCAAAGAATATAAACAGTATGGAAAATAAAAAAGTTTTCATTGCCGGGTAAAGATAAAAATTTAAACCCCTGCGCTATTAAGGCAAGGGCTTAGAAAAGTTTTTAAAGTAGCCTATACTTTGGCAATGTATCTCAATAGAAAAATTGTTCTGAAACGATTTTTCCGTCTTTCACTTTATACAATCCGAGTTCTTCCATGTTTTGGCGTTCGCCGCTTTTGGGTGTAAAATCCATTGTCATGCGGCAGGTAAAATAATCGCCTGCAACAATAGGTTTGTCCATAATGCCGCCATGCATTTGTTCTATGGTTTCATTCCATTTTTTCCCCTTCTCTTCGATTTCTTTCATCCCGTTCGCTTTTCCCCAGTCCGATCCCGGCGTTTCTTCGCTTGTAGCATTCGGGCTGTACAGCTCGCTGTATATTTTATCAAAAGCACCTTGCTGCATATATTCGTGAAATTTGTCGGCTGTTTCTTGTGTTGTCATGGCTATGATATTTTTTTATGAAAACTAAATGTACAACTTTCATGTTTGCAGAAATGTTATAAAAACATTTTCTCTTTTTACGAATGTTTTTCCGGTCTCATTTGCGGAAATAACAAAACATCCTGTATCGAAGTTTTTCCGGTCAATAACATAGCAAGGCGTTCAATACCAATACCGATTCCTGCTGTTGGCGGCATACCGTATTCCAACGCGCGAAGAAAATCGTAATCAATAAACATGGCTTCGTCATCTCCCCGTTCCTGTAATTTCACTTGTTCTTCAAAACGTTCCCGTTGGTCAATAGGATCATTTAATTCACTGTATGCGTTGGCAATTTCTTTGCCATTAATAATCAACTCAAAACGTTCTACCAATCCTTCTTTCTCACGGTGCTTTTTGGTAAGCGGGCTCATTTCTACAGGATAGTCAATGATAAAAGTAGGTTGTACATAATGCATTTCACATTTACCTCCGAAGATTTCATCCACTAATTTTCCTTTGCCCATCGTTTTATCAACGGGAATATGTAATTGTTTGCATACTTCTCTCAAACCATCTTCATCCATTTCACTAATGTCAAAACCTGTATGTTCCTTTATGGCATCGTAAATGCTCACTCTTTTGTAGGGCGCTTTAAAGCTGATCGTTTTATCGTTGATCACAACATCCGGGGTGCCATTTGTGGCAAGCGCTGTTTGTTCCAGCATTTGCTCGGTAATGTCCATCATCCACAGATAATCTTTATACGCTGTATAAAATTCGAGAATGGTAAATTCAGGATTGTGCGTACGATCCATGCCTTCATTGCGGAAGTTGCGGCTAAATTCATATACCCAGTCAAAACCACCTACAATCAGTCTTTTCAGATAAAGTTCATTGGCGATGCGCATGTAGAGTGGGATATCCAAGGCATTGTGATGCGTGATAAAAGGACGTGCCGTAGCGCCGCCGGGAATGCTTTGCAAAACGGGTGTATCCACTTCCAGTGCGCCGCGTTCGTTCAGGAAATTGCGGATCGCGTTTTTCATCTTCGTAATCTTCACAAACGTATCACGCACCTGCGGATTGATGATAAGATCGGCATAGCGTTGCCTGTAGCGAAATTCGGGATCGGTAACTTCGTCAAATACATTCCCAACTTCATCCCGTTTTACTACGGGTAAAGGTTTCAGGCTTTTTGTAAGTAAGGTAAGCGTTTGCACATGAATGGAAATCTCTCCGGTTTTTGTTATGAAAACAAACCCCGTGACGCCAATAATATCGCCCAAATCCAATCCATTTTTTATTATGTGCTCCCAATAGCTTTTATCTTCACCGGGACAAATATCATCGCGCTTTACATAGAGTTGTATAATTCCTTTGCTGTCCTGTATTTTAATGAAAAAAACTTTTCCTTTATCATTGATGCTCATGATGCGGCCGGCAACGCATACATTTGTAAAGTCTTCCTTTTTTTCTTCAGTATAATGATCTTTGATGTCTTTGGAAAAAGCATTAACGCTGAAGAGTGGGGCAGGGAAAGCATTGTAGCCGGCTGCCGTTATTTTTTTTAGTTTCTCACGACGGATCAGTTCCTGTTCGCTGAAAGTATTTTGCATAATGTGTTACAGAAAATTGGGCTGCAAAGGTAAATGTTAAGTTGATTATGTGGAAATGGAGAATAAGAATACATATATTCAAGGTTTTCTCGCATAAATAAAATAAACAATTTTTTTTGTTCTAATACTTTCTTTCCCTTACCTTTGCACTCCAATTCTCATAATTGCTCTTTTATTAGACGGCATTTGGGAGAATAAGTCCTGATGAAAATCGGGAACATTCGCTAAAACCAAAAAACTTAAAAATGGCTAAAGAAATTACCGGCTATGTAAAACTCCAGGTAAAAGGAGGACAAGCCAATCCCGCGCCGCCAATCGGTCCGGCGCTCGGCTCCAAGGGTGTAAACATCATGGAGTTTTGCAAACAATTTAATGCACGTACTCAAGACAAAATGGGTAAAGTATTACCTGTTGTACTTACAGTATATGCGGATAAATCTTTTGATTTCGAAATTAAGACTCCTCCTGCAGCAGTGCAGTTGATGGAAGCATCGAAGATTCAGAAAGGTTCTAAAGAGCCAAACCGTAACAAAGTTGGTAAAGTAACATGGGCTCAGGTAGAAGAGATCGCTAAAGATAAAATGGCGGATCTTAATTGTTTCACCGTAGAAAGCGCAATGCGTATGGTTGCCGGTACTGCCCGCAGTATGGGTCTTAACGTAGATGGCGATGCGCCTTGGGCTAATAATTAATCCCATTGATCACTTTTTAAAACTTTAGCAATGGCTCAAATCACCAAAAAAAGAAAAGCTGTAGAAGCAAAACTCGATATAAGCAAACAATACACGTTGTCTGAAGCAAGTGCTTTGATGAAAGACATCAACTGTACCAAATTTGACAGCTCTGTAGACGTACACATCCGTCTCGGTGTGGATCCTAAAAAAGCAGATCAGGCAATCCGTGGTACGGTGTCGCTTCCGCACGGTACCGGTAAAACAAAACGTGTATTGGTACTTTGCACACCCGACAAAGAAGCAGAAGCACAAGGTGCAGGCGCTGATTTTGTTGGCTTGGATGAATTCGTACAAAAAATAGAAAGCGGTTGGACAGATGTAGATGTAGTGATCGCTACGCCCGCAGTAATGCCTAAAATAGGTCGTTTAGGTAAAGTATTAGGCCCACGTAACCTGATGCCAAATCCTAAAACAGGTACAGTTACGAATGATGTAGCTGCGGCTGTTACTGACGTGAAAGGCGGTAAGATCGCGTTCAAAGTAGATAAAGCAGGTATTATCCACGCTTCTATCGGTCGCATCTCCTTCACTCCTGAAAAACTGGCTGAAAACGCACAGGAACTGATCAATGCTCTGGTACGTATGAAACCCGCTACTGCAAAAGGTCAGTATTTAAAAGGAATCAGCATGGCAAGCACCATGAGTCCGGGTGTAATCATCGACACAAAATCTGTAGGATAATTTTTCAGCACTTTTAAAAACTTTTAAAAATGAACGCAACTCAAAAATCTGAAGTAATAGAAATGCTGAAAGAGAAATTCTCTAATTACAGCAACTTTTATATTACCGATACAGAGTCACTTACTGTAGAACAAGTGAGCAAACTTCGTCGTCATTGTTTTGATAAACAAGTAGAGATGAAAGTAGCTAAAAATACACTCATCAAAAAAGCGCTCGAAAGCCTTGACGCGGAAAAATATGCAAACGTTTTTGACAGCCTGCATAAAGTTACCGCGCTTATGTTTAGCGAAAGCCCGAAAGAACCTGCTGTTATCCTCAGCTCTTTCCGTAGCCAAAACAAAGGTGAAAAACCGGTGTTGAAAGCCGCTTTTATTGATGGAGAAGTATTTGTTGGCGACAATCAACTGGCAAGCCTTAAAAACATCAAAACCAAAAACGAACTTATTGGTGAAATCATCGGCTTGTTGCAATCGCCTGCTAAACGTGTTATCGCAGCATTATTGCATCACATGGAGAATAACGGCGGCGCTGCAGATGCAGCTGCTAACGATGCTCCTGCTACTGACAATGCTGCACCTGAAACACCGGCAGCAGAATAATAATCCAGGCTTCCAATATCCTTTATAAAAACAATTTTTAAAAAACATTAAAATCTTATAAAAATGGCAGACGTAAAATCATTAGCCGAATCATTAGTAAATCTTACTGTAAAAGAAGTACAGGAATTAGCTGACGTATTGAAAGCTGATTACGGTATCGAACCAGCTGCTGCTGCAGTAGTAATGGCTGCGGGCGGAGAAGGTGGCGGAGCCGCTGCTGCTGAAGAGAAAACATCTTTCAATGTAATTCTTAAAAACGCAGGCGCTTCTAAACTGAATGTAGTAAAAATCGTTAAAGATCTTACTGGTCTTGGCTTGAAAGAAGCTAAAGAATTAGTGGATGGCGCTCCAAAACCAATCAAAGAAGGTGTGGACAAAGCTACCGCTGAAGACCTGAAAGCTAAATTGACTGAAGCTGGTGCTGAAGTTGAAATCGCTTAATTCTTTTTGAAGTTTATAATAGAAGACCGTCGCATATTTTGTGACGGTCTTTTTTTATTACAATATTTTATAGCAGCTTCTTTGTATAGCGAGTTGTGTACTTTTTATAGCAGTTTTTAGCTTAATGAACAATTGCAATAGCCAGAAATCCTGACATTAAAAATTATCGAAGCATTAAAAAAAGCGAAGATCCAGATCTCCGCTTTATACTTTTTATAACTGATTATTATTTCTCAATATTTCCTGCAAATGTAGCGCCGATATATTCTCTGTTTAAGCGGGCGATATTGTCCAATGAAATTCCTTTCGGACATTCCGCCTCGCAGGCGCCAATGTTGGTGCAGCTTCCAAAACCTTCTTTATCCATTTGAGCAATCATGTTAGTAGCGCGTGTCTTAGCTTCCGGGCGACCTTGCGGTAACAATGCCAGATGCGAAACTTTTGCGGAAAGAAACAACATAGCGGATGCATTAGGACAAGCAGCTACACAAGCGCCACAGCCGATACAGGCAGCGGCGGCAAAGCTATCATCCGCTTTTTGTTTTTCAATGGGAAGATTATTAGCGTCTTGCGCATTACCGGTATTTACAGAAATATAACCGCCCGCTTCTATGATACGGTCAAATGAAGTTCGATCTACTACAAGGTCTTTAATAACAGGAAAAGCGTTGGCGCGCCAAGGTTCTACCACAATGGTATCTCCATCTTTGTACTCACGCATGTGCAATTGGCAAGTGGTTGTTTGATGCCATGGTCCATGCGCGCGACCATTAATGTGCATACTGCACATACCACAGATACCTTCACGGCAGTCATGATCGAATGCGATTGGTTCTTTCCCTTCTGCAACAAGTTGCTCATTCAATACATCAAACATTTCAAGAAAGGACATTTCCGAAGAAATATTTTTTACCTGATATGTTTCAAAACTACCCTTGGCGCTAGCGTTTTTTTGTTTCCACACTTTGAGTGTGAGGTTCATGTTATAATGTTCCATGCTGATTATTTTGAACGCAGATAATCATGATGACCATGATTATTCGTGAGTGTTTGCTTTTATATTCGTTATTAAAATACTATTCAATCAGTGTTCTGTCTTATTACTTATAGCTTCGCTGCGTTGGATGCACCACTTCATAATCCAAGTTCTCTTTGTGCAGTTCATAGTTGCTGTCTCCTTTATATTCCCAGGCTGCTACATACATATATCCATCATCTTGTCTCAGTGCTTCACCGTCTTCTGTTTGGTATTCTTCACGGAAATGCCCGCCGCAGCTTTCATTTCTGTTCAGTGCATCCATACACATCAGTTCTCCCAGTTCTAAAAAGTCAGCTACGCGTCCGGCTTTATCCAGTTCGGGGTTAAACTCATTGATTTCTCCCGGAATGCGCACATTGCTCCAAAACTCCTTACGCAAGGCTTGTATTTCTGTGATTGCTTCTTTTAAGCCCTGTGCATTGCGCGCCATGCCACATTTGTCCCACATGATCTTACCCAAGCGCTTATGAAAACTTTCCACGCTTTCTGTTCCTTGAATGTTCATTAGTTTTTCGATGCGGGTACGTACTGCATTCTCCGCTTCTGCAAAGGCAGGATGATCGGTTGGGATCGCTTTGGTGCGAATGTCATCAGCGAGATTATTACCCAAAGTGTACGGGATCACAAAATAGCCGTCTGCGAGACCTTGCATCAAAGCTGACGCACCGAGACGATTAGCGCCGTGGTCACTGAAGTTGGCTTCGCCCAATGCATATAAAGCGGGAACAGATGTTTGCAATTCGTAATCTACCCAAAGACCGCCCATCGTATAGTGCACCGCAGGGTAAATGCGCATTGGCACTTCATATGGGTTTTCTCCGGTGATCTTCGCATACATATCGAAAAGGTTGCCGTATTTTTCTTTTACTACGCCTTTGCCCAATTCTATGATAGTTTCTTTACTTGCATTTTCCAGTTGCTGTTTGTTGGCTTCCACTTTACCATATCTTTCAATGGCGGAAGCGAAATCCAAATAAACGGCCTGCTTGGAAGAGCCTACGCCGTAACCCGCATCACAACGTTCTTTCGCAGCACGACTGGCTACATCGCGCGGCACAAGATTACCAAAAGCAGGGTATCTTCTTTCGAGGTAATAATCTCTTTCCTCTTCTGGAATTTCAGATGCTTTACGATTATCATCTTTTTTCTTCGGTACCCAAATACGTCCATCGTTACGCAAACTTTCCGACATCAATGTCAGTTTCGATTGATGGTCGCCGCTTACGGGAATACAGGTCGGGTGAATTTGTGTATAACAGGGATTTCCAAAGTAAGCACCTTTTTTGCAAGCTTTCCATGCGGCGCTGGCATTGCTGCCCATTGCATTGGTAGAAAGATAAAATACATTGCCGTAGCCACCGGTACATAATAATACCGCATGACCGAAATGACGTTCCAGCTCGCCTGTAACAAGATCCCGCACAATCACGCCCCGGCATTTACCATCTATTATCACTACATCCATCATTTCATGACGAGAATATTGTTTTACATTCCCCAAAGCTACTTGTCTTTCCAAAGCCTGGTAAGCACCGATCAAGAGCTGCTGTCCTGTTTGTCCTGCTGCGTAAAAAGTACGCTGTACCTGCACACCGCCGAAAGAACGATTGCTCAGCAAGCCGCCATATTCCCGGGCAAAAGGCACCCCTTGCGCCACGCACTGATCAATGATGCTGGCGCTCACTTCTGCCAGGCGATACACATTGCCTTCACGAGAACGATAGTCGCCACCTTTGATGGTATCATAAAATAAACGATAGGTGCTATCGCCATCATTTTGATAATTTTTCGCCGCGTTGATACCGCCCTGTGCTGCGATGGAGTGCGCACGGCGCGGGCTATCCTGAAAGCAAAAGGTTTTTACCTTATAACCCATTTCGCCCAGCGAAGCGGCAGCAGAAGCTCCGGCTAAACCGGTACCGATTACGATTACGTCCAGATGACGTTTATTGGCGGGGTTTACGAGTTTACACGTTGATTTATAATCCGTCCACTTTTTGGATAATTCTCCCTGCGGTATTTTGGATTGAAACGGCATTTCTTTCTGTTTGATAATTTGATAATTAATAATGACTCTTAACTTATGCTATACGCCAAACTGTTTTAAGTGATGATCCAAATGTTTCCATTGCAGCATATTCCACTCTTCATGAGTCATTGGTCCGAAAAATGGATGTTTATCACCTAATTGTTTTGTAATTCCTTTCTGTGAAAAAATTTGAATATCGTCTTTCAGTTTTTGTTTAGCTGCTTCGAAATCCGGCGTGTTTTTTATAATAAAATCCGGTGAAGTTGGGCTGTTCTTTTTCAGCTCCTGAGCAGACATATATTGAGCTTTTACCTTTTTGCCCATTAGCGCGCTCAGTATTTTCATCATAAGCCCTTGTTTCAATAAATGTGCATTGACGGCTACTTCCAAAGGTTTCTGACAATGTTCCAGCATTTGACTCACATTCATTTTACCCCATTGCCTTTGTGACTGTGGAGTCAGTTGATCAATGCGTTTGTAAAGCTGCTGTACGCCTTCGTTTGTAAAAAGTGTAGTGTTCATTCTCTTATTAATTCAGCCAACCCATATAAAATGAAACAGGCATCAACGCAAATATTATCGGAACAATAATAGAAAATGCAATTCCCACATTGCGAATGATCGCTTTATATTTTGGAGTACCCATTCCCAATGTCTGAAAAGAACTGTAAAAACCATGTGCCAGATGAAAAGCCAGAGAAAGACACCCTAAAAGATAAATAACTACTACCCAAAGATTTTGAAAAGTAGCTTCCATACGTGTATAAAGATTCAGCTCCTCGCCGGTTGTAAACTGGCTGGCGCGGTTGGGAATCCAAAATTGAGATGTGTGAACGATCAGAAACAATAACACTAAAGTGCCCAGCAAACCCATAGACCTGCTGTACCATCTGCTGGTAGCGCCTGTTTTCATAGCGTATCGGATCGTACGTTTGTTTTTGTTTTGCGCCCACAGCATTAAGCCTTGAATGATGTGTAGCAAAAAACCAACCACCAATCCGATTTCCAGAATGCGGATTACAGGATTGGTGCCCATAAAGTGAGCGGCTTCATTAAATTTTACACCACCGTCAAACCAGAAAATTTGCGCGTTGATGTAGCAGTGAATGATTAAGAAACTAATGAGGAATAAACCTGTAAAGCTCATCACTAATTTTTTACCGATGGATGAGGTGAAGTGTTGTTTCCAAGACATTGTGAAACGATACGTTTAATTGTAACAGAATTGTAAAAACTTTGCAAATATAATGCAGTTAAAGAGAAGGTCAAATGACAATTCATTTTAATCTTGGTGTTTTTATAGTAAATATACCGTATACTCTCCGTTCACCTGCATAATTTATAGTACATTGGCGTCTTGTAAAAATACAGGAAACTCAGCCTATTATTATAACAAAGAATGAATAGCATGAACGACATACAAGACATAACGCCGGATGTAGTATTGATAGGTGCGGGTATTATGAGCGCAACACTGGGTGTGCTTTTGCATTCGCTCCAGCCCGAGTGGCATATAGAAATTTTTGAGCGGCTGGATGAAGTGGCGCAGGAAAGCAGCGCCGCCTGGAATAATGCCGGTACAGGACACTCCGCTTTTTGCGAGCTGAATTATACACCTGAAAATGAAGATGGAAGTATTGATATAAGTAAAGCGCTTAAGATTGCTGAACAGTTTGAAATATCAAAACAATTTTGGGCATACATGGTACAAAAGGGTTTTTCATCGCCGGATACATTTATTCATAGCATACCGCACATGAGCCTGGTGCATGGAGAAAAAGACCGTGATTTTCTGAAGAAAAGATATGAAGCGCTTATACAAAATGCGTTGTTTGAAAACATGCTTTTCTCTGATGAATATACACAACTGCAAGAATGGATACCGCTTATCATGGAAGACAGAAGTAAAGAAGAACTGCTGGCGGCTACCCGTATGGAAGCCGGCACGGACGTGAACTTTGAAGCGCTGACCAAAGCACTGTTTCACTGGCTTTCGCAACAGGAAAATGTAAACCTCAACTTATCACATGAAGTAAGAGACATAGATAAAGATGATGATGGTAAATGGTATATTACAGTAAAAGATGTAAAGCGCAGAAAGAGAAAAGCAGTAACGGCAAAGTTTGTTTTTATAGGCGCTGGTGGCGATGCCATCAGCTTGCTGGAAAAAACGGATATTAAAGAAGGTGAAGGTTACGGAGGTTTCCCCGTGAGCGGACAATGGCTAATTTGCAAGAATGAAAAACTGATTGAAGAACATCATGCGAAAGTATATGGCAAAGCATCCGTAGGTACGCCGCCCATGTCTGTGCCGCACTTGGATACACGCATCATCAACGGAAAAAAATGTTTGTTGTTCGGTCCTTATGCGGGCTTCTCTACAAAGTTTTTAAAGCAGGGCTCGTATTTGGATCTTCCGGCTTCGCTGAAATATCATAATATCCTTCCCATGATTTCTGCAGGGGTGAATAATTTGCCTTTAACCAAATACCTGGTAGATCAGGTAATGCTAAGTCCGGAAGAACGATTGGAATCTTTAAAGCAATTTATACCCGATGCAAAATTGGAAGATTGGGAATTGGCGCACGCGGGGATGCGTGTTCAAATCATTAAGCCCGATAAAAAAACAGGCGGCATATTAGAGTTCGGAACGGAGGTAATACATAATGAAGCGGGCACGGTAGCGGCTTTGCTGGGCGCGTCTCCGGGCGCATCTACTTCAGTTTATATAATGCTCCAGGTTTTGCAGAAATGTTTTCCCGGCAAAATGCAAGGCGAAGAATGGCAGCGCAAACTCAAAGAGATGATTCCTACTTTAAATGAATCGCTGAAAGATAACGCTGCACTTTGCAGAACAACCCGGCAAAATACCGCTGTAGTTTTAGGATTGAAAATTTAGGTCGTTAATTGCTTTCCATTTTATCGGTAAATTCTTTCAGTGAAAAAGTTTCTTTCACTTTCACTCTTCCGTTTACTTCCTGCACGGTGCAACATTCTGTTTTTGGATCATGTTCAAAAAACAAAATCCAGTTTTCGGCAGCCGCTTTTTCTAAAATAACTTGTTTTTCGTTTAGCGTATCCAAAGGGCGCATATCATAAGCCATCACCCAGGGCAGTGAAATGTGCGCTACACTTGGCAGCAGATCCGCACAGAAGAGAATTTTACGATCATGATATTTAATCAATGGCAGCATCATCGCTTCGGTATGTCCTTTTACTGTAATGATTTCTATATCCGTTACCCATTCTCCGTTTTCATTGGTAGTAACCATTTGCAATTGTCCCGATTCTTTTATGGGCAGAATATTCTCTTTCAGAAAAGAAGCTTTTTCCCGTTCGTTGGGATGGGTAGCTGTTTGCCAGTGTTCTTCATTGCTCCAGAATTTGGCTTTTGAAAATGCAGGAACTAACTGGTCATGCTCTTTTTTTATAGCGCCGCCGCAATGATCAAAATGAAGATGCGTTAAAAAAACATCGGTAATATCATCTGATGAATAGCCGTTTTTCGCGAGGTTTTTTTCTATGCTTTCCTCTCCGTGTGGGTGGTAGTAACTGAAAAATTTTTCATCCTGTTTTGTCCCCATTCCCGTATCAATGAGGATGTTATTGTTGCCCGTAACCACAAGCAGACAGCGCATAGCCCACCTGCACATATTTTCATCATCAGCCGGATTTTGTTTTTGCCACATGGTTTTCGGTACCACACCATGCATAGCGCCACCATCCAGTTTAAAATAGCCTGAGTTGATCGTAAATAATTTCATTGTATAATTTTATTGATTAAGCACAGCAGATAGATTACGTTTGTTTTTCCCGATGGAAAATGCCAAAAGAACAGCACCCATTATGAAAAAGATAATCAGCGCTAAAATACTGTTTCTCATGTTGTCGGTTATCGCTTCTATAAATCCGAATGAAAATATACCCAGCACGATGGCAATTTTTTCAGTGACATCGTAAAAGCTGAAAAATGAAGCGGTGTCTTTGGTTTCCGGCATCAGTTTAGCATAAGTAGAACGGCTCAGTGACTGAATGCCGCCCATTACCAATCCTACGATTGTAGCCACAATATAAAATTCCATTGCCGAAGTAATGAAATAAGCGAACAGGCAAACCAGTATCCAAATAAAAACAACACCCAGCAATACCTGAAGGTTACCATATTTTCCGGAAAGCTTGGCCATAAGCTCCGCGCCGATGATGGCTACGATTTGAATGATTAATATCGTAGTGATCAGTTGTCCGGTTTCAAGATTTAAAACTTTGCTTCCAAAAATGGTAGCGGCAAGCATCACTGTTTGCACTCCCATGCTATAAAAGAAAAATGCAACAAGATAGGATTTCAGAACAGGAAGATTTTTAAGCTGATGCCATACTTTTTTTAATTCATGAAAGCCATTTGTGAAAACGGAATGTTTCGTGTCATTTGCAATAGGCTTTCCTTTGGGTAATTTTAATAAAGGAATATGTGCAAAAACAAACCACCAGATGCCCACCAGCAAAAATGAAAGACGCGGCGGAAAACTTTCATCCTGAATACCAAACCATTCCGGCTTCAATACAAAAAGCAGGCAAATAACTTGCAATAAAACGCTGCCGATATATCCGTAAGAAAAACCCAGCGCACTTACTTTATCCCGTTCATTTTCCATAGCGATCTCCGGC
>Ga0153956_1000168_pt1 | contig 84082 bp, 76 predicted proteins | sample TSFL040MetaG_FD_104704 | JGI IMG/M metagenome (GOLD analysis project Ga0153956, IMG submission 104704) | Attine ant fungus gardens microbial communities from Florida, USA - TSFL040 MetaG | ecosystem: Host-associated > Fungi > Mycelium > Unclassified | place: USA: Florida, Wekiwa Springs... | reverse complement strand
CCGAATACGGCTTGCCCATCCACGCTGACCTCCGTCACAGCCAGCCCATGAATCACAAAATCACCCACAACGGAATCGGGCCGATATCTTTTCCGATTCAACCCGGTCGAATTCGACTCTAGGATTAACCTGGGCGACCGAAGTTCAGAACCACTTGTGCCCCTGCGAAAGCAGGAGCCCAGAGCCACGGGCGATACGGCTTGAGATCCTGGGCTCCTGCTTTCGCAGGAGCACGATGGCTTGGATGCCGAATCGCGCTAATTAGCCGGAATCTCCATCCCGCCCTTCCACAACCGCAGCACCTTTCCTTGCGCCGGCAGCCCGTCGAACGGCGTGTTGCCGGCTCGTGCCGTCATGGCGTCGCCCTTGATCTGCCATGGCGCCGCTTCGTCTAGCAGCACCAGGTCGGCGGGCATGCCGGGCGCGAGCGTGCCGGTGTCGAGGCCGAGCACCCTGGCCGGATTGGTCGCCAGCAGCGCGAACAGCCGATCGATCGGCAAGTCGAGCGACAGCGCCAAGGCGAGCAAGGTCTCCGCGCCAGATGCGCCGGCCGCCGCGTCGGCGAAGGGCAGGCGCTTTTCCTCCGGCCCGCGCGGGTCGTGGCCCGAACACAGCACGTCGACGGTGCCGTCCTTGACCGCCGCCAGCGCCGCCCGTCGGTCGCTTTCGTCGCGCAATGGCGGCGACAGATGCGCGAAGGTGCGGAAATCGCTCATCGCATTGTCGGACAGCAGCAGGTGGGCGGGGGTGATCCCGCACGTCACCGCCACGCCGCGCCGCTTGGCCGCGCGGACGAGGTCGAACCCCGCCGCCGTCGTGACCTGGCGGATATGCAGCCGCGCGCCGGTTTCCTCGGCCAGCGCGATGTCGCGCGCGATCGCCAGCGCTTCGGCGATCGCGGGCGCGCTCGCCAGGCCGAGCCGGGTCGCGGTCTCCCCCTCGGTCGCGACCTTGCCGTCGGTCAGCCCGCCATCCTCGGCATGCGCGATCACCGCGAGGTCGATGTCGCGGGCATAGGCCAGCACCTTGCGCATCACCCCCGAGTCGGCGATCCAGCGCCGCCCGGTCGCCACGGCCTTCGCGCCGGCGCCCTTCATGATCGCCATTTCGGCCAGGTCGATTCCGGCCAGCCCCTTGGTCGCCGCCGCGATCGGGTGGATCCACAGGCGAGGCTTGCCGACCAAGGAGGCGCGCTGGACGATGCCGGGATCGTCCAGCACCGGCGACTGGTCGGGCATCAATCCGACGCGGACGATGCCGCCGGCGCGGAATGCCGCGCGGTCGATCGCGAATACGCCGAGATCGACGATGCCGGGCGCGAGTGTCTTGCCGGCGCAGTCGATCGTCCGGGCGTCGGGGGCAGGGGAGTCGGCGATCACGCCGTCGCGGACGTGCAACTCGCCTTCGGCCGCGCCATCGGTCCGCACGATCCGCGCGTTGACGAAGCGCAGCGCGCTCATGCCCAGCCCTCCACGCCACGCGCGCGCCGGGTCAGCACGTCGAGGCACGCCATGCGCACCGCGACCCCCATCTCGACCTGCTCGGTGATCGCCGATTGCACGCCGTCGGCGACGGCCGAATCGATCTCCACTCCACGGTTCATCGGGCCGGGGTGCATCACCAGTGCGCCGGGCCTGGCGCGCGCCAGCCGTTCGGCCGTCAGGCCGTAGCGCAGATGGAATTCGCGGGTGGACGGGATGAACGCGCCCGACATGCGCTCGTTCTGCAATCGCAGCATCATCACCACGTCGGCCCCCTCCAGCGCGGCGTCGAAATCGGCATAGGGCGTCACGCCCATCCGCTCGATCGCGGCGGGCATCAGCGTCGCGGGCGCGACCACCCGCACTTCGGCGGCGAGCGCGGTGAGCGCGAGGATATTCGACCGCGCGACGCGGCTGTGCAGGATGTCGCCGCAGATCACCACGCGCTGCCCCGCGACGCCGCCCCGCCGCCGCCGGATCGTCAGCGCGTCGAGCAGCGCCTGGGTCGGATGCTCATGGCTGCCGTCGCCGGCATTGAGCACCGGGCAATCGACCTTGCCGGCGATCAGCCGCACCGCGCCCGAACTGGCGTGGCGGATGACGATCATGTCGGCGCGCATCGCGTTGAGCGTCATCGCGGTGTCGATCAGCGTCTCGCCCTTCTTCACGCTCGATTGCGCCACCGCCATGTTGACGACATCGGCGCCGAGGCGCTTTCCCGCGATCTCGAACGACAGCAAAGTGCGCGTCGAATTCTCGAAGAAGGCGTTGATCAGCGTCAGCCCCGCAAGGCGCTTGTCGGGCTTGGCGCGGGTGCGGTTCGCCTCGATCCACTGTTCCGCCTCGTCGAGCAGGAACGCGATCTCGTGCGGCTGGAGCCCGTCGATCCCGGTCAGGTGCCCGTGCGGGAAGACGGCGCCACCCGGAATGAGGGCGGCGGGGCGATGATCCGAAGCTTGCATTAAAGCTGTCGCCTAGACCCAGCGGCGCACGCGCGCAAGGTGCGTCCGATTCTTGGCCACGATCAAGCTTTTGTTCTCTTTCCTTGATGACGGATTTTGGACAAAGCGGTCACGGGGGAATTTCATGTCAGATCTGGCCGCACCGGCGCGCGCCGCGCCCGATGTCCGTTTCTACTTGCCGGCACCGCCGTTACGGCCACTGGTCACGTCCTATTACGTCGTCGACGCGCCCGGGCCGCTGGCGGACTTCACGCATCCCGAATGGGGCAATATCCGCTTCCTGCTGGCGGGCGACATGCGGTTCGGCAGCACCGATGGCCACGACATGGCCCCGCCGCCGGCGCCCGCCGTCATCTTCGGCCCGACCGACCGCACGCGCCGTTTCGACAGCCAGGGTGGGCGGACGCTCGGGGTCGGGCTGACCCCGCTCGGCTGGCTGAGCCTGGTCGGCAGCGACGCGTCGAAGGCGGCGAACGCGATCCTGCCGCTCGGCGACGAACTGGGGACGCCGGGGGAAGCCCTGCGCCAGGCCTTGATCGCGGCGGGCGACGATGCGGCGATGGTGGCGATCCTCGACGCCGTGCTGACCGCGCGCCAACCCGAACCGAGCCGGTATCAGGATGCGGTCGCCAGGGTGCAGCAGGCGCTGCTGGCGGGCACGACGGACCAGGTCGCCGATCTCGCCGCCGCGGTCGAGCTGGAGCAGCGCACGCTCAATCGGGTGTGCCGCACGGTGTTCGGTTTCTCGCCGGTGCGGTTGCTGCGCCGCCAGCGTTTCCTGCGCACGCTGGCCAAGGTGCGCGACGCGCTGGACCAGCCGATCGGCCAGCTGATCGATTCGCATTATTACGACCAGGCGCACTTCAACCGCGACTTCAAGGCGTATATGGGGATGACGCCGATGGCCTATTTCGGCTCCCCACGCGAAGTCATGCGCCGCGCCGCCGAGGGGCGCCGCGCGCTGCTCGGCGCGCCGGTGCAGGGGTTGCATATCCCGCGCAAATAGCACCGTTTCGGCGCCATCGCCGCTTGCCGGCCGTCCTCTCGTGCGTACAGCGCCGGAAGATCGATGCCGACGACTTCCTTCCTTGCCGCCTGGTTCGCCATCCATCTCGCCGCGTTGGGATGGATGGTGTGGGAAGTCGCGCGCGCCGGCCGGAAATAGTCAGCCCGCGGCCAGCGCGTCGATCGCCCCTTGCAGGATGTAGTTCGCCGCCAGCTTGTCGACCCGCTCGGCCCGCTTGGCGCGGGACAGGTCCTCGGCGATCATCTGGCGCTCGACCGCCTGGGTCGACCAGCGTTCGTCCCATAGCAGGATCGGCAAGGTCAGGTCGGCGAGGTTGCGGGCGAAGGCGCGGGTCGATTGCGTGCGCGGGGAATCGCTGCCGTCGAGGTTGAGCGGCAGGCCGATCACCAACCCCTTGACCGCCTGGCCGCCGATCAGGGCGACCAGCAGCGCCTTGTCCTTCGAGAATTTGGTGCGGCGGATCAGTTCGGCGGGGCTCGCGAAGCTCCACCCGGCGTCGCACAAGGCGGTGCCGATCGTCTTCGTCCCGACATCGAGCCCCAACAGCCGCCCGCCATCGGGCAGCGCGCCGCGATAGGCGAGGCGGTCCTCGGTGATCATGGCTTTGCCGGGGCGGAGGCCGTAAACACCGCCAACCGCCGCTTCGCATCCGCGCGGACGTTCGCCCAGAACAATGAATAATCGAACACGTGATAATTGTTCCCCGGCAGCACATAGCCGCCCAGATCGATCGGTGCGCCGATGCTCAGGATGCCCCGCCCGGTGCACGCCGCCGCCACGCCCGGCACCGCGAGCTGGGCGTTGTCGAGCGCCTTGGTCGGCACCAGCGTGCCGAGATTGTCCTTCGCCGCCGCCATGCCGTCGGCGGTGCCGGTGACCGGATTGGTGCAGACCATCGCGCTGTCCTTGCGCGGCTGGCCGTCGAAGCCGGCGGTCGTGTCGAAGATTTCGAGGACCTGCGACGGATCGGCGGGCTCGGCGTAGCTCTGCCAGGACAGGATGCACCCGGCCTGATCCGCGGTCGCGCATTCGGGCAGGCCCAAAGCGGGCAGGTCGGCGGTCTTCGAGATCGGCCAGCCCACCACGTAGGCCGCGACGATCCGCTTCGCGAGCGGCTTGCCCGCCACGCGCTCGCGCAGGATGCGTTCGAGGTGGAGCGCGCCCTGGCTGTGCCCGGCGAGGATGATCGGCCGGTCGGGACCGACTTCCCTGAGGAACTCGTCGAACGCCGAGAGCACGTCCTTGTACGCGAAATCGAGTGCTTCCTCGGCATCCTTCTGACTGGTCAGGAAGGCGCCGAACGTCGCCTGGCGATAACGCGGCGCCCATATTTCGCCGACCTCGTTGAACGCCGATGCCTGCCCCTTCAGGAACACGCGCGCATATTGGTTGGCGCGCGCGTCGTCGAGCGGCGCGTTCCAGTGCGCGCGGTCGATGTACGAGGTCGGGTGGATGAAGAACACCGCGGCGACCGGTTTCGCGCCCGGCGTGAAATTGGCCGGGGTCCACAGCGCCGGGTTGTTCGCGATGCCGGGCCGCGCGAACCACATATCGGCACTGGCGTAGCGCTCGACCGGCGTCGCCGGGCCGCCCGCGAAGCTTTCGCCGGGCACCAGCGCCAGCTTCATCAGCTCCTTCTGGAAATAGAAGAGCAGCCCGCCGGCGACCATGACCAGGATTATCAGGACGATGACGGCATAGAGGAATTTGCGGGCCATGCCGCGCCGTGCCCGATCACCGGGGCGGTTGCAATCTCGGCCCGCGCTGGCTAGCCGCTCGGCCATGTCCGTAGACGCCGCAACCGTGAAGAAGATCGCGAGCCTTGCCCGCATCGCGATCACCGACGAGGAGGTCGCGAAGATCGCGCCCGAACTCGACAATATCCTGGGCTGGATCGAGCAATTGGGCGAGGTCGACACGTCGGGGGTCGCGCCGATGACCGCCGTCATCCCCAATCACCTGCGCCTGCGCGACGACGTGGTCGACGCCGATCCGCTGACCGGCGGCGGCAAGCGCGACGCGGTGCTGGCGAACGCGCCGCAGGCGGAGCATGGGTTCTTCACCGTGCCGAAGGTGATCGAATGATGACGGAACGGCATCATTCGATCATCCCCGCGAACGCGGGGATCCAGAGTCACGAGCGGCGACCCATGCGACCCTGGGCTCCTGCTTTCGCAGGAGCACGAGCATGACCAACCTCACCGATCTCGGCGTCGCCGCCATCCGCGACGGCGTACGCGCCGGCACCTTTTCCGCGACCGACGTGGCGGAAGCCTTCAACGCGCAGGTCGCCAAGGCGAAGGTGCTCAACGCGTTCCTGGTCGAAACCCCGGAGCACGCGCTCGCCGCTGCCAAGACCGCCGACGACGCGCGGGCCAGGGGCGAGGAGCTGAAGCCGCTCGCCGGCGTGCCGATCGGGATGAAGGACCTGTTCTGCACCAAGGGCGTGGCCTCGACCGCGGCCAGCCACATCCTCGAAGGGTTCACGCCCGAATACGAATCGACCGTCTCGCAGAATTTGTGGGATGCCGGCGCGGGTATGTTGGGCAAGCTCAACATGGACCAGTTCGCGATGGGATCGTCGAACGAGACCTCCTATTTCGGCAACGTCATCAGCCCGTGGCGGCGCAGCGATGGCGGCAACGCGCCGCTCGCGCCCGGCGGATCGTCGGGCGGCAGCTCGGCGGCCATTGCCGCAAGACTGTGCCCGGCGGCGACCGGCACCGATACCGGCGGCTCGATCCGCCAGCCCGCCGCCTTTACCGGCATCGCGGGGATCAAGCCGACCTATGGCCGCTGTTCGCGCTGGGGCGTGGTAGCGTTCTCGTCCAGTCTCGACCAGGCGGGGCCGATGGCGCGCGACGTGCGCGACTGCGCGATCATGCTGGAGGCGATGGCCGGGTTCGACGCCAAGGATTCGACCAGCCTCCAGCTCGACGTGCCGCAATGGGAAGCCGGGCTCAACGCGAGCCTCAAGGGCAAGCGGATCGGCATCCCCAGGGAATATCGCGTCGACAACATGCCGGCCGAGATCGAGGCGCTGTGGCAACAGGGCATCGCCTGGGTGAAGGATGCGGGCGCGGAAGTGGTCGAGGTGTCGTTGCCCCACACCAGATACGCGCTGCCGGCTTATTACATCATCGCACCCGCCGAGGCATCGTCCAACCTCGCGCGCTATGACGGCGTGCGCTACGGCCTGCGCGACCTGCCCGAGGGCGCGAACCTTCAGGAAATGTATGCCGCGACTCGCGCCGAAGGCTTCGGGGCCGAGGTCAAGCGCCGCATCCTGATCGGTACTTACGTCCTGTCGGCAGGGTTTTACGACGCATATTTCACACAGGCTTCGAAGGTGCGCGCGCTGATCGCCCGCGATTTCGATGAAGCGTGGAAGTCGTGCGACCTGCTCCTGACCCCGACCGCGCCCTCCGCCGCGTTCGCGCTGGGCGAAAAATCGGCCGATCCGATCGCGATGTACCTGAACGACGTCTTCACCGTGCCGTCGAGCCTCGCCGGCCTGCCCGCAATGTCGGTGCCGGGCGGGCTGGACAAGGACGGCCTGCCGCTGGGGCTTCAGGTGATCGGCAAGGCGCTCGACGAGCAGGGTGTGCTGAACGCGTGCTTGGCGATCGAGGAGCGGGCTGGGTTTACGGCACGGCCGGAGGCTTGGTGGTGACGTCGCTGGCGTCTCGAATTGTGTACGCCTCTAACTGTTTTCCCAACCGGGAACCAATGAATTGACCCCACGAACGGCCGCTACCCAGCGGTAGAGCGCATCGGCAATATAAAAACGAAATTGAGACGTATCGAAATACACCTTCTTCGCATTGCCGAAGCAGCTTCGCGAACGGTTGACGATCGCCGCCGCAATGTCTTCTCGCGTCGATAGCGGCAAATCCTTTACCACCAATCGGATCGACAATGATGGCTGGTAGTGCACGACGCAGATCGCAACGCCCAGATATTGCCGGTCTTGCGGCTCGCGGAAACGGGCCAACGGCTGCTCGCGCTCATAGAATCGCGCCTGCACGGTCGGGTTATCGAGTTGCTCCTTCGTCAGTTTGAGGTCGGGCGCAAATACCTGGATCGCGCGGACGAACATCGCACCTCGGTCATAATAGAATTGCGGATCGCTGGTGTCGCCAACACTCGAATCGCTAGCTCCCGTCATCGTCGTCTGCCCTTCGGTCGCGGCCAACGTCGAATCGGCGGCGCAGCCGGGATTGCCTTCGATGAAGCGTCGCTGCGCATTGTCCTGACGCACACTGTTCATGACGCTGTCGAGTGCCAAGTGGAGCAAGCGGGTGTCTCGCATGCCGACCTTGATCGAGCATCGCGCGAAGCGGTCGGATATGTCGTAGTTTTGGCGGCTCCGTATCTGATTGCCGGTTCGCCGGGTATTGAGCGTTTTTCTGGTTGCCGGCGACGAGCCGTCGATATCGCGGAGGCCTTCGACGACGATGTCATCTGACCCGTCCGAAGCCGTCGATGACTTGTCTGTCGCGGGATTGGTATTGGGCTTGGTCGTCTGGCCGATGACCGGCGCGGCCAGCAGCGACATGGCCAAAAACCCGAGCGGTGCCAATCCTGTCCAACGACGCGTTGTGTGGATCACTGCATATCCTTCCATAGGGGCGTGAAGAGATTTCGCTATTCGCCACGGCTCCTTATTGAAGTGTTGGTTCGCCGCCTATCAATATCTACCAGGAGGGCAGTTCAATCTGTCGCCTGCCGCTCGATCGAATCGAGGATCCGCGCGCCGGCCATGAACACCGCGATCGGGCAGACCGCGAACAGCAACCGGCCGCCCAAGCCGGGATATTGCTGCATGTAGTGCATTCCGCGCTCGACCGCGCCGGTGCCGAGGCCATAGATGATCAGGAACGCCTCGAACTTGGTCTTGATGATGAACAGGCGTTTGATCTTGGTCCACATGCCCGCATTTTACGCATGGACCGTGCCAATGGCGGAAATGCGTCGTTTCGGCTTAACGAGCGTGGTTACTTGTAAATTAATTCGACGATTCCAAGCTCGTTGAGCAGCGCGTCGCGGGCGGCGCGGATGCGGGCGATCAGCGCGGGGTCGCCGATCTGGCCGATCGCGATCTCCTCCGGCCAGTGCGCCGCGATCACCGCGGCGATACGGTCGAGCCGGGCGTCGTCGACCAGGAAGCGCGGATCGACTGTTGCGGGGTCGGCGACGACGCGGAGGCGCAGGCACGCCGGGCCGCCGCCGTTGCGCATCGACTGGCGGACGTCGACCACCTCGACCCGGCGGATCGGGCCATTGCCCGCCAGCATATCCTGCAGCCACGCCCACACCGCCGCATTGTCGCGCGCCTCGCCGGGCACGATCAGCGCCATCGCGCCGTCGGGCCCGGAGTCTGGCAATGTCACGAGCTGGGCGTTGAACAGGTAGGAACCGATCGCATCGGCCAGGCTGACGCGGTCGGCGGGCACCTCGACGATCTCGGCCCAGGGCGCGATGCGGGCGATATCGGCGTAGAAACCGGCTTTGTCCTCGAACGCCAGCTCGTGCGCGAACAGCACGCGTTCGTTGGCGACCGCGACGACATCGTTGTGGAACGCGCCGGCGGCGATCGCGGCGACCGATTGCTGGGCGAAGATCGTCCGGTCGGGCGCGAGCCGGTGGGCGCGGGCGACGGCTTCCGACGCCTCGCGGCGCTGGCGGGCGGGGAAGGGGCCGCCGCTCTCGCCATAGACGAAGATCTCGACGCCGGGTGCGCCGTGATGCTCGGCAAGGCGCATATGGTTGGCGGCGCCCTCGTCGCCGAACGGGGCGGGAACCGGGCCATGCACCGCGAAGGCGGGGTCGGCGAAGGCGAGGCGAAGCTGCGCCAGCGTCTCGGGCCATTCGTGGCTGCGATGCGGCATCGTGACGAGGTTGGCGACGGTCAGGTGGCAGAGACCGTCGCCGGCGTCGGGGGCGGGAGACACGGTCGCCGCGTTCGCCGCCCACATCGGCGAGGCGGACAGCGCCTGCGCCTTCAGATGTGGCGGGGCCTCGGCATAGCTCGTCGCCAGGCTCGCCAGCCAGCGGTCGTCCGGCCGGTCGTGCGGCAACAGGATACCCTGGGCCAGGCCGAGCGCGAGGTTGGCGCGCATCTTCGCCACGCCCTCCAGCGCCGCTTCGCGTGGACGTGACGTCATGCCGGCATTCGATGTCGCGGCCAGGTTTCCCGGGCTCAGGCCGGCATAATTGTGGCTCGGCCCGACGATCCCGTCGAAGTTGATTTCGACCGGCATCACGACAGGCCGATATGGGTGATCTTGTCGCCTTCGCCGACGCCGAGCGCCGTCGCCGCCACGCGGTCGATCACCACGCCGCCGCCCGCCTCACGCAGCCTGGCGAAGGCGCAGCGGAATCCGGCGAGGTGTCCGGTCGCCGCCAGGACGCGCTCGCCGCCGTCATCGTCGACCGCGACGACCGTCGCCGTCCTGGCGTCGGCGATGCTCCGCACCCGGTCGGTATGCGCGGTCATGGTCGGGCCGCCGTCGAAGATGTCGATATATTTCTCGAACGCGAACCCTTCATTCTCCAGCATCCGCATCGCCGCGCGGCCGGACGGGTGGGGCAGGCCGATGACGCTCCGCGCGCTTTCGGTCAGCATCGCGACATAGATCGGATGCTTGGGGAACAGGTCGGCGATGAACTGGTGGCCGTGGGTGGCGTTGAAGCGGTCGGCGTCCTGGAAGTTCATCCCGAAGAACCGCCCGGCAAGGCCGTCCCAGAACGGCGACCCGCCCGCTTCGTCGATGATCCCGCGCAATTCGGCCAGGATGCGGTCGGCGAAGCGCGCGCGGTGCGTCGCGATGAACAGGTAGCGGCTGCGCGCGAGCAGCATGCCGAGCCCGCCGGCCCGCTCGCCGGGATGGAGGAACAGCCCGCCGACCTCGCTCGATCCTTCCAGGTCGGTGGTCAGGCTCAGCATCTCGGCGCGGAACGTGCGGCCGAGCTCCTCGCTCTGCTGCGACAGCGTGCCGATGCGGTAGGAATAGAAGGGGTGCTGGGTGCCGACCTGGCTGAACATCTGGCAGGTGCCGCGCACCTCGCCGATCGCGACGTTCTCCAGCATCAGCACGAACACGTCGTCGCCCAGCGCCTCCTCGTCGCGCCCGAACGCCGCGCTGCTGACGGCGAGCCGCTTGCGCAACGCCCGACGGTCGGCGGGCAGGTTGGTGAACCCGCCGCCGGTCAGCTTGGCCATTTCATAGAGATGGTCGAGGTCGCCGTCGTTCGCGGCTCGAATACGAAAGCTCACAATCCCCCCTTTTCGGCGATCTTCAGCACCGTCAGCGCCGACAATGCCGCACGTTCGGGCAAGGAGTCGACCAGCAGGAACTCGTCCGCCGAATGGATCGCCCCGCCGCGCGCGCCCATCGTGTCGACCACCGGCACGCCGGCCGCCGCGATATTGTTGCCGTCGCACACCCCGCCGGTCGCCTTCCAGCCGATATCGAGGCCCAGGTCGGCGCCGCTTGCCTTGACGAGGTCGAACAGCTGGGCCGCGCCGCCATCGATCGGCTTGGGCGGACGGTTGAAGCCGCCGTGCAGGTCGATCCGCACATCGCGGTCGGCGGCAACTTCGGCGATCGCGGAGTCTATTGCGCTCCGTGCGGCATGGATTGCGTCGGGCGAGGCCGGACGGAAATTGACCCGCAGGATCGCGAGGTCGGGCACGACGTTGTTCGGCCCGCCGCCCTCGATCCGCGCCGGGTTGACCGCGAGGCCTTCCTGCTTCGCCGCGAACAGCCTGACCGCGATATCGGACGCCGCGACGATCGCGTTGCGGCCCTCATCGGGATTGCGCCCGGCATGCGCGCTCCTGCCGTGCACGACGATCGAGAAATTGCCCGTTCCGCCGCGCGCGCCCGCCAGCGTGCCGTCGGCGAGCGCCGGTTCGTAGGTCAGCGCCGCGACCTTGCCGCGCGCCAGGTCGGCGATCAGCGCGGCGGAGGAGAAGGAGCCGGTCTCCTCGTCCGAATTGATCATCACGTCATAGCCGATGCGGCTGGCGAGCGGCGATGCCTCGACCGCCTTCAGCGCCGCGAGCAACAGCGCCAGCCCGCTTTTCATGTCGGCGACGCCGGGACCGTTCAGCGTGTTGGCGTCGAGGAAGCTTTGGTCCTGGAACGGGTGATCGACCGGATAGACCGTGTCCATGTGCCCGGTGAACAGCATCCGCGTCGCGGCGTCGGGGCGCACGCGCAGGACGAGGTGGCGGCCATGGTCGATCGTGCTGACGCCGCCGTCCGCGCCGACGCTCTCGGCCGGAGCCGGATCGACCAGCGCGATGTCGCCCGGCAGCACCGAAAAGGCATCGGCCAGCGCGCTCGCCATCGTCGCGAGGCCGGCGATGTTGCGCGTCCCGCTGTTGATCGCCGCCCAGGCGCGCGTGTGGTCGAGCATCGGCTCGGCGCTGAGCCGGTCGAGAAGCGCGGATGTCGCGGGAAGGGCGGTCATCGCTCTCGTCTAGGCTGGTCGGTCCGTGGGGTGAACCCCCGCGCGCCGATCATCGATGCGAATTGTAATTGTCGGTCGATGCGCCCACGCCCAGTGCGCGGCGGCCGACGGCGAACGGATTGCCCGCGCCATAGCTCTTCGCCGAGGCCGGCCGCGCGCCGCCGGAACAGGCGAACTGGCGCGCGGAATCGTCGAGCGAGCCGGCGCCGACGTCGCGCCACTTGCCCGACCCGACGTCATCGGCGAGCACGCTCAGGTTGGCATCGTATCCGGTCAGATGCAGGAAGCGGTAACGCGGCGTCGCGCAATCGAATTCGAGGGTCAGTTCGCGCGATGCGGTGCCGTCGGTGTCGTCGGTCGAATGCACGCTCCAGGCGGTGAGGCGGCGAAGCGACGGGCCGGTGGTCACGATGCTGTCGCGGTCGATGAAATAGGCGGTCGTCTGCGATTCGGACGTGGCCACCAGAAACCAGTTCTTGGCGGAGGCCGGCATCGACCAGACCATCGCCGCCGCCACGATAACCCACTTCAACATACGCTTCCCCCTTACGTTGGCCGGTCTCTTCGTGCAGGGCCGCGACCGCGTTTGCAAGCGTCAGCCCTGTCCCAGATGCGGCGCGAACGCCGCGATCACGTCCTCATACAGCTTGCGCTTGAACGGCACGATCAGCGACGGCAGCTCGTGCGGGTCGACCCAGCGCCACGTCCTGAATTCCGGATGCGGAGTCGCCAGGTCGATATCTTCATCCTCGCCGAGGAAGCGGTAGAGGAACCATGTCTGCCGCTGCCCGCGCCATTTCCCCTTCCAGACCTTGCCGATCAAATCGTCCGGCAGGTCGTAGAGGAATTCTCCGGGCGCCCGCGCGATCAGCGCGATGTGATGGGGGCCGACGCCGATTTCCTCGCCCAATTCGCGCACCGCGGTTTGCTCGGCATCCTCGCCGGGATCGATCCCGCCTTGCGGCATCTGCCACGCTTCCATCGTCGTATCGAGCCGCTGGCCGGCGAACGCCAGGCCGTCGCGGTTCAGCAGCATGATCCCGGCGCAGGGGCGGTAGGGAAGGTCGAGCTTGTCGGTCACGCGCCTGACTACTCCGCGGCCTGCGCCATTACCCGGTCGCCCTCGGCCTCGACGATCAGGTCCTTGAGCGCGGCAAGCGCGCCCGCCACGTCCCCGACGCTCGACGGGATCGCCTTCCTGAGCGTGATGAAGCCGTGGATATTGCCCTTGGCCTCGCGGAACACGACAGGCACGCCGGCCAAGGCGAGCGCGGCGGCATAGGCGCGGCCCTGGTCGCGGATCGGGTCGAGGCCGCCGGTGACGACGACGGCGGGCGGCATCCCCGCCAGGTCGCCCAGCAGCGGCGAGCTGCGGATATGGTCGGCTTCGGCCTGATAGGCGGCCATGAACCACTCCATGCTGTCTTTGGTAAGCAGATAGCCATCGGCGAATTCGGTGTAGGAGGGATATTCCCTGCTCGCGTCGGTCGCCGGGTAGAACGGCAGGTGCGCGATGACCGGCACGGCGGCGGGGGCGTCGCGCAGTGCGGCCGCGGTGACGATCGCCAGGTTGCCGCCCGCGCTGTCGCCGGCGAGGATCAATGACGTGACCGATCGGCCGATCTCGCTTGGGCTCCCGGCGACCCAGCGCGCCGCCGCCTCGCAATCGTCGGGCGCGGCCGGCCATTTCGCTTCGGGCGCGAGGCGATAGTCGACCGCGATCACCGGCAAATCGAGCACGCGCGCCATTTCGGCGGTGAAGCTCGCATGGCTGTCGAGGTCGCCGATCACGAACCCGCCGCCGTGGAAGAACACCACCGCCGGCCCCGGCTCGCGGCTGGCGCGGGGATCGAACAGGCGGGCGGGGATGTCGCCCGCCGGTCCCGGAATGGCGAGGTCGAGCATCGTGCCGAGGTCGCCGATCGGCGGGTCGGCGACGTCCTTCATCATCACATACACGGCACGCGCCGCCGGGGCGTCGAGTTCGTGCATCTTCGGCCCCGGCATCGCCGCGAGATAGTCGAGGAACTGGCGCACATCGGGGCGGACGAAGGGGGCGGTCATGCAAGCATCCTCTCTATGGCCTCTCAAGATTTGAGTTCGTGAATAAAACCGATGATCGCGGTCGTCCATCACCCGGATCGTGTCGTGCCGGGGCGCGGCCCGACAAAGAACGGGTTGCACGCGCCCGTAACCGATCTACGTTGGCCGGCAGGGGCTCCGCGCATAGAGAAGCCCGATATGACGCAGGAACAATGCTGACATGGCGACCGCCGCCCACCAAGTGACGCCCGCAGAGGCGTCGGCCCATCCACCCGCAGAATCGATCGTCGTCCGTTTCGCCGGGGATTCCGGCGACGGGATGCAGTTGACCGGGGGGCAGTTCACGTTGTCGACCGCGCTGGCGGGCAACGACCTGGCGACCTTCCCGGATTTCCCGGCGGAGATTCGCGCCCCGCTCGGCACCTTGTTCGGCGTCTCCGCCTTCCAGATCAATTTCGGCTCGACCGCGATCGAGACCGCCGGCGACGAACTGGACGTGCTGGTCGCGATGAACCCCGCCGCGCTGAAGACCAATGTCGAGGCGCTCAAGCTCGGCGGCCTGATCATCGCCGACACCGGCGAGTTCACCGACCGCAACCTGGCCAAGGCCAAATACGACGCCAACCCGATCGAGGATGGCAGCTTGGCCAAGTGGCAGGTGCTGGCGTTCGACATCTCGCAGTTGACGCTCGATGCGGTGAAGCCGTTCGGGTTGGGCAACAAGGAAGCGCTGCGTTGCAAGAACATGTGGACGCTGGGGCTGGCGCTCTGGATGTTCGACCGCGATCGCCAGCCGCTGATCGACTGGCTCAAGGCGAAGTTCGCCAAGAACCCGACCCTGGCCGAAGCGAACATCGCCGCGATCAACGCCGGCCATGCCTATGGCGAGACGGCGGAGATTTCCGGCCCGCTCAAGCAGCACCACGTCGCCGCCGCCCCGGCCGAGCCCGGACTGTACCGCACCGTGACCGGCGCGGAAGCCGTCTCGATGGGGCTGGTCGCCGGCGCGCAACTCGCCAACCTGCCGATGTTCTTCGGCGGCTATCCGATCACCCCGGCGTCGGCGATCCTGCATCACCTGTCGCGTCTCAAGGAATTCGGCGTCACCACCTTCCAGGCGGAGGATGAGATCGCCGCGGTCGCTTCGGCGATCGGCGCGTCCTATGCGGGGCAACTCGGCGTCACCTCGTCGTCGGGGCCGGGCATCGCGCTGAAGGGCGAGGCGATCGGGCTGGCGATCATGACCGAATTGCCGCTGGTGGTGGTCAATTCGCAGCGCGGCGGTCCCTCGACCGGCCTGCCGACCAAGACCGAGCAGTCCGACCTCTACCAGGCGGTCTATGGCCGCAACGGCGACGCGCCGATGCCGGTGATCGCCGCGCGCTCGCCCGCCGACGCGTTCGAGGTGGCGATCGAGGCGTGCCGCATCGCGACCGAGTACATGACCCCGGTGATGCTGCTGACCGACGGTTACATCGCCAACGCCGCCGAGCCGTGGAAGGTGCCCGAGGTCAGCGCCTATGCGCCGTTCCCGGTGACGTTCATGACCGAGGCGCCCGAAAGCGGCTTCAAGCCCTATGGCCGCGACAACAAGCTCGCGCGGCCATGGGTGAAGCCCGGCACGCCCGGCCTGCTCCACCGCATCGGCGGGATCGAGAAGGCGCAGGGGACGGGCAATATCGATTACTCGCCCGCCAACCACCAGGCGATGACCGACACGCGGCGCGACAAGGTGGCGGGGGTCAAGGTGCCCGACCAGGCGGTCGAGCTGGGCGAGGAAGGCGGCAAGCTGGCGGTGGTCGGCTGGGGATCGACCTTCGGCCCGATCCACCAGGCGGTGCGGCGCGCGCGGCGCAAGGGGCTCGACGTCGCGCATATCCATATCCGCCACATCTGGCCGCTGCCGGCGAATTTGGGCACGCTTCTAAAGGGTTACGACAAGATTCTGGTGCCGGAGATGAACACCGGCCAGCTCAAGACCGTGCTGCGCGACCAATATCTGGTCGATGCCAGGCCACTCAACAAGGTGAGCGGACAGCCGTTCCGGATCGCCGAGATCGAAGCGGCGATCGAAGGAATTCTCGCATGAACGACATGACCCCGCCCGCAAAGTCGCTGCCGAAGGATTGGGAGACCGATCAGGAAGTGCGCTGGTGCCCCGGCTGCGGCGACTATGCGATCCTGAAGGCGGTGCAGCGGACCATGCCGGAAATCGGCGCGCGGCCGGAAAATACCGTGTTCGTCAGCGGCATCGGCTGCTCGTCGCGTTTCCCCTACTACATGGAAACCTACGGCTTCCACACGATCCACGGCCGCGCGCCGGCGGTGGCGACGGGGGTGAAGCTCGCCAATCCCGAGCTCGACGTGTGGATCATTACCGGTGACGGCGACGCGCTGTCGATCGGCGGCAACCATACGATGCATTTGTTGCGGCGGAACCTGAATTGCCAGGTGTTGCTGTTCAACAACGAGATATACGGCCTGACCAAGGGGCAATATTCGCCGACCAGCCGGGTGGGCACGCGCAGCCCCTCGACCCCGTTCGGCTCGGTCGATCGCCCCGCGACGCCCTGCGCCTTCGCGCTCGGCAGCGGCGCGCGGTTCGTCGCGCGCGGGATCGACGTGCACAAGAACCTGCCGGCGGTGCTCAAGGCGGCCTACACGCATCAGGGCGCGGCGTTCGTCGAAATCTTCCAGAACTGCATCGTCTATAATGACGACGTGTTCGCGGCTTTCACCGAAAAGGCCAATGCCGGCAACCAGATGTGGGTCGAACACGGCCAGCCATTGCTGTTCGCGGGCGGCGCCAAGGGATTGGCGATGGACACCGATCGGCTGGTGCTGAAGGTCGTCGACGTCGTCGACGGCGACTGGCAGGGGGCGGGCGTGGCGGTGCACGACCAGACCAACCGCGGCCTCGCGCATATGCTGGTCGAAATGCCGTTCGGCGCGTTCCCGATGGCGCTCGGCGTGATCTACAACGACCCCGCCCCGACCTTTGACAGCGCGGTGGTCGCGCAGAACGCGCAGGCGAGCGAGGGCAAGAAACCCGACCTCCAGAAACTGCTGAGCCAGGGCCAGACCTGGCAGGTCGAGAAGCAGCCTCGGGTGGAGTGATATAGATTTTTTCGCGCAAAGACGCGAAGGCGCAAAGAAGCGCAAAGAAGGATGACGTGAGCGGCGATCTCGAAGACATGGCACGGATCGCCGTCGATTGCGGATTCAAGCTGCACGAGGCGCTGGGGCCTGGATTGCTCGAATCGGTGTACGAAGCCTGCCTGTTTCAAAGCCTCGCGCAGCGAGGCTTATTTGTCGAACGTCAGAAACCGATCCCCATCGTTTATAACGGTCTGGAACTCGCGGAGGGTTTCCGAGCGGACTTGCTGGTCGAGGGGCGGCTCCTGATCGAACTCAAGTCGACCGAAACGCATTCTCCCGTCCATGCCAAGCACGTCATAACCTATCTGCGCCTGATGGATTTGCCGCTGGGACTCCTGATGAATTTCGGCGCGGCGACCTTCAAGGAAGGCGTCCGGCGCCTTGTGAATCACTACGATCGGACACCCTGACTTCTACTTCGCGCCTTCGCGTCTTTGCGCGAAAAAATTGGATCCGACCCACCCTCGTTTGCTTGCGGTGGCCAATAGGCCCATGCGGCGCAAGGTACGCTGATCGCTGTCGAATCACTTGGCGGCGGTGCGTCGCTGGTTCATGGGTCGCGCGATGGATGCGGCGGTGCATAATGGAAGGGCGCGCGGGCAAAGCGGGCCGTTCGCATGGCTTGGGCACCGCGCGCTCGCGCGGATCGATCGCGGGATCGCGCGGGGGGCGATTACCGTGTCGTTGCCCGAAGGCGGTGCGCCGGTGCGGCTCGGCGCGCGGGCGCCGGGGCCTGAGGCGGTCGTCATCCTGCATTCGTGGCGGTCGCTGTGGCGGCTGGCGACCGGTGGGTCGGCGGGCTGGTACGAGGCATGGGGGGCGGGCGAATGGGAAAGCCCCGATCCGGTCGCGTTGTTCGAACTGTTCACGCTCAACCGGCGGACGCTCGGGGGGACGGGGCGGGCACATGGTCTGGGCCGCTGGGTCAGGCGGCAATGGCATCGCGCGCGGCGCAACGACCGGGCGGGCGCGCGGCGCAACATCGTCGAGCATTACGACCTGGGCAACGCGTTCTACGAATTGTGGCTCGACCCGGGCATGACCTATTCGAGTGCGATGTTCGCCGCGCCGGACCAGTCGCTCGAAGCGGCGCAGCGCGACAAGCTCCGGGCGATCCTCGACCGCACCGGATGCGGTCCGGGCGACCGCATCCTCGAGATCGGCTGCGGCTGGGGATCGTTCGCGGAGGTCGCGGCGCGGGCGGGGGCGTCGGTGCACGGCATCACCTTGTCCCACGAACAGAAGGCTTATGCCGAGGACCGGCTGGCGCGGCAGGGGCTGGCGGGCGACATCGCGCTGACCGATTATCGCGACGTCACGGGCACGTTCGACGGTGTCGCCAGCATCGAGATGGTCGAGGCGGTCGGCGCGGAATATTGGCGCGACTATCTCTCCGCCATCGCCCGCGCGCTCAAGCCGGGGGGCCGCGCCGCGATCCAGTACATCGCGATCGATGATGCGATCTACGAGGATTATGCCCGTAACGTCGACTTCATCCAGCGCTACGTGTTCCCGGGCGGCCTGTTGCTGTCGGAGAGCCGTTTTCGGGCGATCGCCGAACAGGAAGGGTTGGCGTGGCGCGATCACCAGGCGTTCGGGCTCGATTATGCCGAGACGCTGCGGCGCTGGCGCGTGGCGTTCGACGCGGCGGTGGCGGCGGGGCGCTTGCCGCCGCAATTCGACCGGCAGTTTGTCGACCTGTGGCGCTATTATCTGATGTATTGCGAAGGCGGTTTCCGGGGCGGCGCGATCCATGTCGCGCAAGTGACCCTGGTCAAGGAGGGGTGATGAGACGAGTGATCCTGGCGGCGGCGCTGATGCTGGCCGGCGCGGCGACGGCGCAGACGGTGACGATCACCCCCGACAATGCGGCCAGGCTCCGCCAGGTCGGCGCGGAGGTGCTGTTCTGGAACCAGCAGCAGCGCGACGAGAATTTCCCGGCGATGGAGAAATTGTTTCCCGGCCATGTCGTGAAGGCCGGCGGCAAGGTCCTGCCGCTGCCGGCGGGCAAGCCGCTGGCGATCCCCGAGGGAGCGATCGCGGATGCGATGACCGACCTCAATATCGCCGGCATGATCGTCGTCCAGGACGGCAAGGTCCGCCTCGAACGTTATGCCCGCGGCTATGGTTCGGAAGGGCGCTGGACCAGCTTCTCGGTCGCCAAGTCGTTCACCTCGACGTTGGTCGGGGCCGCGATCCGCGACGGCTATATCGCGTCGATCGACGACCCGGTGACCAAATATATCCCCGATCTGGCCGGCGGCGGGTATGACGGCGTGACCGTGCGCCAGCTGCTGACGATGACCTCGGGCGTCAAATGGAACGAGGATTATACCGACCCCAAGTCGGACGTCGCACGGATGTTCAGCGAGGAAGTGCCGGCGGGCGAGGACCCGACCGTCGCCTATATGAAGAAGCTGCCGCGCGACACCGCGCCCGGCACCAAATGGGTCTACAAGACCGGCGAGACCAATTTGATCGGCGTGCTGGTCGAACGCGCGACGAAGAAGACGCTGGCCGACTATCTGAGCGAGAAGGTGTGGAAGCCGTGGGGGATGGAGCGCGACGCGTTCTGGATGGTCAATCCGGGCGGGCATGAGGTCAGCGGCTGTTGCCTGTCGGTGAGCTTGCGCGACTATGCGCGGATGGGGATGTTCGCGATGGCGGGCGGCAAGGGCGTGGTGCCCGACGGCTGGTTCGCCAAGGCGACCACCAGCCAGATTCCGCAGGGCACCGGCGACGAGGACGGCGGGGGCTATGGCTATCAATGGTGGGTGCTGCCGGGCGGGCGTTACGCCGCGATCGGCATTTTCGGGCAGAGCATCATGGTCGATCCGGCGAAGAAGCTGGTGATCGCCATATCGAGCGCTTGGCCGGCCGCGACGGGTCAGGAATTGTCGGCCAGGCGCAACGCGTTGTGGGCGAAGCTTGAGGCGGCAGCGCAGTAGCAATTCCCCTCCCTGGAAGGGAGGGGTTAGAGCGCCCTGTCTTAAATCGGGATCACCCACCCCCCGTTCGTGCTGAGCTTGTCGAAGCACTGCCCTTTCTTCGGGCCTAGAAGGACAGCCCTTCGACAAGCTCAGGGCGAACGGGTCTGATTAAACGCACGATGCTCCAGGGCGATGCCGTGCCGACAGGTCAGGTGGTTCGGCTCGAGTCTCGCCAAGCCTCGACCCACCCCCGGCCCCTCCCTTTCAGGGAGGGGAGTTCAAGATGCGACCCGCTCGAAATGCCCTGTCTCGAAATCCTCGGCGATCAGATCGACGATCCGTGCGGCGACGTGCTCGGGCGGCTTGACCTTGGCCGGGTCCTCGCCGGGATAGGCACGCTCGCGCATCCTGGTGCGGGTCGCGCCGGGATCGATCACCGCGACGCGGATGTTGCTGATCGCCTCGACTTCCTCGCCATAGGCCAGGACCAACGTCTCCATCGCCGCCTTCGACGCGCCATAGGCGCCCCAGTAGGCGCGGGGCTTGCGCCCGACGCTGGAGGTCAGCGCGATCACGCGGGCGTGTTGCGACTTGCGCAAGGCCGGGTCGAACGCCGCGATCATCGCCGCCTGCGCCGAGACGTTGAGCGTCATCACTCGCGCGAACTCGCCGGGATCGATCGCCGGCACCGCCGACAGCGAACCGAGCGTCGCGGCGTTGAGGACGAGAATGTCGAGCGCACCCCAGCGTTCGGCCACCGCCGTCGCCAGCCGCGCGATGCTGTCGCTTTCGGTCAGGTCGAGCGGCGCGATCGTCGCGGTGCCGCCGGCGGCGTGGATCGCCTCCTCGACTTCCTCAAGCGCGCCGGCTGTGCGTGCGGTCAGGATGACGTGTGCGCCCTCGGCGGCGAGCGCCTTGGCGGTGGCGGCGCCGATCCCGCGGCTCGCGCCGGTCACCAGCGCGAGCTGTCCTTCAAATCGTTTTGTCATTTATTCCGCGGCTTCGTGGAGAGCGAGTTGGTCGATCGCGTCGTGATCGGTCAGGCGGGTGGGATAATCGCCGGTGAAGCAGGCGTCGCAATAACGCGGCGTCATGTCGTTGCGGCCGGCTTCGCCCAGCGCCTTGTACAGCCCGTCGATGCTGACGAACGCCAGGCTGTCGGCGTGGATGAAGTCGGTCATGCCCTCGACGCTGAACCGCGACGCCAGCAGCTTTTCGCGCTCGGGCGTGTCGACGCCGTAGAAGCAGCTGTTCGTCGTCGGTGGGCTGGCGATCCGCATATGCACCTCGCGCGCGCCGGCCTCGCGCATCATCTCGACGATCTTCAGGCTGGTGGTGCCGCGCACGATCGAATCGTCGATCAGGACGACCGACTTGCCCTTGATCAGCGCGCGGTTCGCATTGTGCTTGAGCTTGACGCCGAGCCGGCGGATCTGGTCGCCCGGCTGGATGAACGTGCGGCCGACATAATGCGAGCGGATGATGCCGAGTTCGAACGGGATGCCTGACGCCTGGGCATAGCCGATCGCGGCGGGGACGCCCGAATCGGGGACGGGGATGACGAGGTCGGCCTCGACCGGCGATTCGATCGCGAGCTGCGCGCCGATCGCCTTGCGCACCGAATAGACCGACTGGTCGCCGGCGATCGAATCGGGGCGCGAGAAATAGACCCATTCAAAGATGCACGGGCGCGGGGCATGATTGCCGAACGGCCGCAGCGAGCGGAGCTGGCCGTTCTCGATGATGACGAGTTCGCCGGGGTCGATCGAGCGGACATAGTCGGCCCCGACCACGTCGAGCGCCACGGTTTCCGACGCGAAGATATAGGCGTCGTCCAATCGTCCCATCACCAGCGGCCTGATGCCGAGCGGGTCGCGGCAGGCGATCATGCCCTGCGGTGTCATGACGATCAGCGAATAGGCGCCCTCGACCCGGCGCAGCGCATCGACGAACTTGTCGAGCGGGTCGCGGTACGAACTGGTGGCGACGAGGTGGAGGATGACTTCGGTATCGCTGGTCGACTGGAAGATCGCGCCGCGCGCGACCAGGTCGTCGCGCAGGAACATGGCGTTGGAAATATTGCCGTTATGGGCGACCGCGAAGCCGCCCGTGGCCAGCTCGGCATAGAGCGGCTGGACATTGCGCAGCGCCGTCTCGCCGGTGGTCGAATAGCGGACATGCCCGCAGGCGGCATCGCCACGCAGCGCCCCCATCACCTCTTCGCGGTCGAAATTGCCCGCGACATGCCCCATCGCGCGGTGGCTGTGGAAGTGCGCGCCGTCCCAGCTGGTGATGCCGGCGGCTTCCTGGCCGCGATGCTGGAGCGCGTGCAGGCCGAGCGCGACCAGCGCCGATGCGCCGCCCGCGCCCGACACGCCGAATATGCCGCATTCCTCGCGGAGCTTGTCGTCCTCGAACGGATTGGTCGTCAGCATGGTGGGTCCGGTAAAGCCGTGGCGCGTGGGCCATATAGTGACGTGGATCGGCTTTGTCGCGCGTTTGTCATCATCGCATCGCGCATTTTGTCGCGTCGGCATCGGCGGCTAGGAGTGACGGCATGACCGACTCGCGCGATACCGGGCTGACGCTCGATCCGAAATGGGATGCCAACGGGCTGATCACCGCCGTCGTCACCGATGGCGATTCGGGCGATGTCCTGATGGTCGCGCACATGAATGCCGAAGCGCTGCGTGCGACGATCGACAGCGGCGAGGCGGTGTTCTGGTCGCGCAGTCGGGGCGAATTGTGGCGCAAGGGCGCGACGTCGGGGAACACGATGTGCGTGCGGGAGGTGCGGATCGATTGCGACCAGGATGCGGTGTGGCTGATCGTCGATCCGGCGGGACCGGCCTGTCATACGGGGAGGAGGTCATGCTTCTATCGGCGTGTCGTTGGCTCCGCGTTGGAGCGCATTGATTGAAGCTCGACCTCTCCCTTTACCTCTACCCCGGTGAAGGCCGGGGCCCAGTTTCGGGCCGCTCGCGACTGGGCCCCGGCCTTCGCCGGGGTGGGGCGTTAATCTTGATGGCGTTTCTTGCGGCGTGCTCAAGCCCTTCAAGCCCCGACGCCCAGCCGACCCCCTCAAGCCTGGAAGCCGCCGCCATCGAAGCAGGCGTCATCTCCGATCCCGCCAGTACCGACCCGACCGGCCTCTACGCGCGCGACCGCGACAAGGTCTGCGTGGTGCCCAGCGCGACGGCGTTCCGCGTCGGGCTCTATGTCGATTACGGCAGTGATTATTTCTGCAGCGGGTCGGGCGAGGCGACGCGCGCGGGCGAGACGCTGCACGTCGACCTGACCAGCGCGCCTGGATGCAGCTTCGACGCGAAATTCGACGGCGACCGCATCGCATTGCCCGGCGCGCTGCCCGATGCGTGCCAGAAAGCGTGCTCGAAACGTGCCTCGCTCGCCGGGCTCACGGTCGAGCGGCTGAGCGATTCGCCGTCGGAGGCCGCGGCGTTGCGCGACGGGCGCGGCAGGATGCTCTGCGGGGGCGGCAAGTAGCGTTGACGTAAACGTAAAGTGGGCGTAGATTTCCCTGATGCCCTGGGTGCCGTCCAACGCCGCCATCGAGCCGCTTGCCGATCGGGAGAATTTCTCGATCTCCGATCTGTCGACCGAATTCGGCGTTACCGCGCGCGCTTTGCGCTTTTATGAAGACGAAGGACTGATCGCCCCCGAACGGCGCGGCACGCAACGCATCTATTCGCATCGCGACCGTGCGCGCCTCGCCTGGATACTGCGCGGCAAGCGAGTCGGCTTCTCGCTGACCGATATCCGCGAGCTGATCGATCTCTACGATATCGGCGACGGACGCCGCACGCAGCGCCAGCGCACGATCGACCGCTGCCGCACGCGGATCGACACGTTGAACGCGCAGAAGCACGATATCGATGCCGCGATCGCCGAACTGACCGAATTCACCGCGCTGCTGGAAGCCGCGCGCGATACCGACAAGAAGGACTGACCATGCCGCAATATACGCCCCCGGTGCGCGACACGCGCTTCGTGCTCGATCATGTTCTGGGTCTGGCGCGCTACGCCGACCTGCCCGGATTCGCGAACGCAACGCCCGACACGGTGGACGCGGTGCTGGAGGAAGGCGGTAAGTTCGTTGCGGAAATACTGTTCCCGCTCAACCAGTCGGGCGACCAGGAAGGCTGCACGCGCCACGACGACGGCAGCGTGACGACGCCCACCGGCTTCAAGGAAGCCTATGCCAGGTTCGTCGAATCGGGCTGGGGCACGCTCAGCGCGCCGGCGGCGTTCGGCGGGCAAGAGATGCCGCATGTCGTTTCGACCGCGTTCGAGGAATATATGATCTCCTCGAACATGGCGTTCGCGATGTATCCGGGGCTGACGCACGGCGCGGTCGCGGCGCTGCTGACCAAGGGATCGCCCGAGCAGCAGGCGAAATATCTGCCCCGGATGATCTCCGGCGAGTGGGGCGGGACGATGAACCTGACGGAGCCGCAATGCGGCACCGATCTCGGCCTGATCCGCACCAAGGCCGAGCCGCGGGCGGACGGGTCTTACTCGATTACCGGCACCAAGATCTTCATTTCGGCGGGCGAGCATGACCTGACCGACAACATCATCCACCTCGTGCTGGCGAAGACGCCGGGCGCGCCCGACAGTTCGAAGGGCATTTCGCTGTTCGTGGTGCCCAAGGTGCTGGTCAACGACGACGGATCGCTGGGGACCCGCAACGCGGTCCAGTGCGGGTCGATCGAGCACAAGATGGGCATCCACGGCAATGCCACCTGTGTGATGAATTACGACGGCGCGACGGGCTGGCTGGTCGGCGAGGAGATGAAGGGCCTCGCCGCGATGTTCATCATGATGAACGCGGCGCGGCTCGGCGTCGGGTTGCAGGGGCTGGGGATCGCCGAGACCGCGTATCAGAACGCGGTGCAGTACGCCCACGATCGGCGTCAGGGCCGCGCGTTGACCGGCCCGGCCGAGCCGCAGGAGAAGGCGGATACTTTGTTCGTCCATCCCGACGTGCGGCGGATGCTGATGAACGCGAAGGCGCTGACCGAGGGGCTGCGCGCCTTGTGCCTGTGGGGCGCGCTCCAGGTCGATCTCGAACATGCCGCCGCGAGCGAGGAAGAGCGCGAGCACGCCGCCGACCTGGTCGGGCTGCTGACCCCGGTGATCAAGGGCTATGGCACCGACAAGGGGTATGAGATCGCGACCGAGGCGCAGCAGGTCTATGGCGGGCACGGCTACATTGCCGAATGGGGGATGGAGCAGTACGTCCGCGATGCCCGGATCGCGATGATCTACGAAGGCACCAACGGCGTCCAGGCGATGGACCTGGTCGGGCGCAAGCTGGCGCAGAATGGCGGCCGCGCGGTGCAATTGCTGTTCAAGGTCGTGGCGGAGGAAGTCGCGGCGGCGAAACAGGTCGAGGCGACCGTCGATTTCGCGGGCCGGCTGGAAAAGGCCAATGGGGAGCTTCAGGCGGCGACGATGTGGTTCATGGCGAACGGCATGAGCAACCCGAACAATGTCGGCGCGGGCGCGCACAGCTACATGCATCTGATGGGGATCGTCGCGGTCGGCCTGATGTGGCTGCGCACCGCCGAAGCCGCGGCGCGGCTGAAGGCGACGGAGGAGGGCGATGCCGCGTTCCTCGACGCCAAGCTGACGACGGCGCGCTATTTCGCCGAGCGGATCATGCCCGACGCGGGCGCGCTGCGTCGCAAGATCGAGGGCGGGTCGGAAGCGATGATGGCGCTCCCGCCCGAAATGTTCGCGGCTGCATAATACCCTCTCCCACCGGGAGAGGGGCGAGCGGCGAATGCCGCGAGGGGTGAGGGTTAGGAGCGAACCGTTAGTTGGTCGCACCCAACCCTCACCCGGCTTCCCCCGGCATGCGCCGGGGTCGCCACCCTCTCCCGACGGGAGAGGGTTAGGGACGCGGCGGCAAGATCGGAACTCCCCTCCCTGCAAGGGAGGGGCCGGGGGTGGGTGGAAGCTTGGCGATACGCCACCCTCACGCCGTACCCATCCGTATCGCGATACTTCACCCATCCCTAACCCCTCCCTCGTAGGGAGGGGAATTCAAGGCTTGGCGACTGGCGTCGGCGTCACCACGGGCGTTGGCACGGATTCCTTGCGCCGCACGCCGCTCAGCCCGTCAGGCGTCGTCGGCTTGAGCGAGAGGCTCACCGCTGGCGGCGTCGTTCCGGGCACCGCCGCAGCCGCCACCGGTTTCGCGCCCGCCGGCGACAGGTCGGCCGCCGGCGTCCCCAGCACTTGCAGCTTCATGCACTCGCCCTTCGACGCGCGCTTGAACTGGCCGCAATTCCACAGCGCTTTCTCATAGCCGCGCGCCTTGTCGCGAAGGTAGCTGAACGCCATCGCCGAAATCTGTCCCTGGCCGAGCGGCAGGCCCTTCGGGGTCTTTGCCTTGTCGGTCCATGCCATCAGCTTGCAGTAATCGCGCGCGCCGCATGCCGTCGCGGCGACTTGCGGGAAGGAATCGGGCGCGGCGCGCGGGTCGAGCGTCACCAGGAAGCTGTTGGGATCGATCGCGGTGGCCGGGGCGCCGTCGCCGCCGTTCAGCGTCGCGCTGTCGATTTCCGCCGGATTGACCTCGGCATTGGCCATCGCCGCCGCGCTATGCGCCGCCGAGAAGCCGTCCAGCGCGGCGATGCCCGGCTCGAACCCGGAGACGGTGCGCAGGAACGCCGCCGGCGTGCCCCACCAGCCGGTCCAGCGGAAAAAAAGGTGCGTCTTGACCGCCGTCACCTTGTCCAGGCTCGCGCTCCAGTACGGCACGACCCAATCGGTGTGGTAGTGCGTCGCATAGCCGACCGCGCGGTAGACCGACCCGTTGAGCGCCGCCACCGCGATGGCCCGCGCGCGCGTCCAGGCGGCGGGGCCGGGCCGCCAGCGGCTCATCGCGCCGTCGCACGCGAACGAGAATTGGCAGCCGGTCGAGCGTTCCGATCCCTGGAAGACCACGCCGCACACCGATTTGGGAAAGGCGGGATGGCGAACGCGATTGAGGATGACCTGCGCCACCGCGCGCTCGCCGTCGGTGTCGTCGCCGGCTTCGTAGAGGACGCCCACCGCCATGCAGTCGATCGCCCGCGCGCGCGCGGCACTGTCGCCTGAGAAGAGGAACGGCCGCGCCGGCGGGTTGGGCGCGGTGGAGAAGGGGATGGTGGCGTTGAATGCCCTGGCGTCCTCGGGCGTCACCGCCTGTAGCTCGACCGGCTCCACGGGCGGCAATTCGGTCCTGGGCACCACGCGTTGCGCGATCGTGAGCTTGGGCACCGGCTTCACGTGCGGAGCGTAGCGGACCACCAGCGCCGGCACCGCGACGAGCGCGATCGCCAGCGCGGCCAGAATCAGGCGCAAGGCGAACGGAGGAGGCGACGAATCGGTCAAGGAACAGCCTGTGCAGGGGAGGCGCGGCGATGCGCGCACGCGCCCCTAGCGCAAGGGGCGTTGCGATGCAAAAACCGTTACCACGGCAAAATGATCCGTCATCCCAGCGAAAGCTGGGATCTCACGCGGTTCATACTGTGCCCGAGACCCCAGCTTTCGCTGGGGTGACGATGACAGGTCAGCTTTCGGGTAGGAAGTCCGGCACCGACAGATACCGCTCACCGGTGTCGTAATTGAACCCGAGCACGCGACTGCCGGCCGGCAGATCGGGCAGTTTCTGCGCGATCGCGGTCAGCGTCGCGCCCGAGCTGATCCCGACCAGCATGCCTTCCTCGGTCGCGGCGCGGCGCGCCATGTCCTTGGCGGCATCGGCCTCGACCTGGATCACCCCGTCGAGCAATTGCGTGTGCAGATTGGCCGGGATGAAACCCGCGGCGAGGCCCTGGATCGGGTGCGGGCCGGGCTGGCCGCCCGAAATGACCGGCGACAGCGTCGGCTCGACCGCATAGACCTTGAGGTTCGGCCATGCCTGCTTCAGCACCTCGGCGACGCCGGTGATGTGCCCGCCGGTGCCGACGCCGGTGATCAGCACGTCGATCGGCGAATCGGCGAAGTCGTTCAGGATTTCCTGTGCCGTCGTACGATGATGCACCTCGACGTTCGCAGGGTTTTCGAACTGTTGCGGCATCCACGCCCCGGGCGTCGCCTCGACCAGTTCGAGCGCGCGCTCGATCGCGCCCTTCATGCCCTTCTCGCGCGGGGTCAGGTCGAAGGTCGCGCCATAAGCGAGCATCAGCCGGCGGCGTTCGATCGACATGCTTTCGGGCATGACGAGGATCAACTTGTAGCCCTTGACCGCGGCGACCATCGCCAGGCCGACACCGGTATTGCCGCTGGTCGGCTCGATGATCGTCCCGCCGGGCTTGAGCTTGCCGTCGCGTTCGGCCGCCTCGACCATCGCCAGCGCGATGCGGTCCTTGATCGACCCGCCGGGGTTCGACCGTTCGGACTTGATCCATACTTCGGCGTCGGGGAACAGCTTCGACACCCGGATGTGCGGGGTGTTGCCGATCGTTTCCAGGATGGTGTTGGCCTTCATGGCTGCGTGACTCCCTTGTCCGGCGTGAGATCGACCATGTCGGGCGGGTCGAACGTCTTTGCAAGCCTGAGTTCGGGAAACAGCCGCGACCAGGCGAGCGTGATGATGATGGCCGCGAACCCGCCGAACGCCACCGCGCCGACCGGGCCGAGCAACGACGCCATCAGCCCGGTTTCCGCCTCGCCGAGTTCGTTCGAGGCGGAAATGGTCAGTTGGCTGACCGCCCCGACGCGGCCGCGCATCGAATCGGGCGTGTGAAGCTGGATCAGCGACGACCGGACATAGACCGACACCATGTCCGCCGCGCCCGCGACGATCAGCGCGGCCACGCTCAGCGGGAACGAGGTGGAGAAGCCGAAGGTCAGGATCGCGCCGGCGAAGATCAGCACGGCGCCCAGCATCTTGACCCCGACATTTCTCTTCATCGGCCGGATCGAGAACCAGATCGACCCCGCCGACGCGCCGATTCCCATGCCCGCCGCCAGCACGCCGAGGCCGCTCGCCCCGACATGCAGGATGTCGCGCGCATAGACCGGCAGCAACGCCGTCGCGCCGGCGAGCAGCACGACGAACAGGTCGAGCGTGATCGCCGCCAGCACCAGGCGGTTGTCGCGGACATAGGCGAATCCGTCGGCGATGCGCTGCAACGGATGACGGTCCTTTTGCGCGGGCGGCTGCGGCACCTTGCCGATCAGGAAGATCAAGCCGAGCGAGAAGAACAGCATCACCGCGATGGTGCCGTACGCGATATCGGGATGGAGCGCGTAGAGCACGCCGCCCACGCTCGGCCCCGCGATCGTGCCGGTCTGCCATGCGATAGACGATACCGCGATCGCGGTCGGCAAGCTTTCGCGCGGCACCAGGTTTGGGGCGAGCGCGCCGTAAGCGGGGCCGGAAAAGGCGCGGACGACGCCCACCACCGCCGCCGCCGCGAACAAGGTCGGCAGGCCGAGCACACCGGTGCCGGTCAACACGCCGAGCATCATCGCGTTGAGCGCGAGCACCATCGTCGTGATGCGGACGATCCAGCGCCGGTCGAACGTGTCGGCCGCAAGGCCCACGACCGGGGTCAGCACGAACAGCGGCACGAACTGGACCAGCCCGATCATGCCCAGCATGAACGCGGCCTGCCTGATATCCATCGTCTGGCGGGCCAGGCCATAGACCTGCCAGCCGATCACCATGCCCTGCGCGCTGACCGCGATCGTGCCGAGGAAACGGGACACGAAATAAGCACGGAAATTGGCGATGCGCAGGGGATGGTCGGCGGGCAGCATTGTGGGCGGCCTTAGGCGGTGGACGCCGCGTTCGGCAACCATGTCATAACTTGGCCGATGAATTGATCGGCTATACCGCAGCGCAAGATTGAAACCCGGCGCGCTCCCGGCCTATAGGCCCGCTATCCATCCCTTCAAGGAAACGAGGTTTCCCCCTTGGCCAAAGCTCCCGCCAGAAAAGCATCCGCACCGCCCGCGACGCCCAATCGCCCGCGTCCCGACGAGCCGCAGCCGTACAAGGCATCGAAGGCGGAGCTGCTCGACTTCTACAAGCAGATGCTGCTGATCCGCCGGTTCGAGGAAAAGGCCGGGCAGCTTTACGGGCTCGGCTTCATCGGCGGATTCTGTCACCTGTACATCGGCCAGGAAGCGGTCGCGGTCGGGCTGCAATCGGCGCTCGACGGCGAGAAGGATTCGGTGATCACCGGCTATCGCGACCACGGCCACATGCTCGCCTACGGCATCGACCCCAAGGTGATCATGGCCGAACTGACCGGCCGCGCCGCGGGCATTTCGCGCGGCAAGGGCGGGTCGATGCACATGTTCTCGACCGAGAAGAAGTTCTACGGTGGGCACGGCATCGTCGGCGCGCAGGTGTCGCTGGGCACCGGCCTCGCGTTCAATCACAAATATTCGGCGGATGGCGGCGTCTGCCTCGCTTATTTCGGCGACGGTGCGGCGAACCAGGGCCAGGTCTACGAATCGTTCAACATGGCCGAATTGTGGAAGCTGCCGATCATCTACGTGATCGAGAACAACCAATACGCCATGGGCACCAGCATCAACCGCGCCTCCGCCGAGGACCAGCTCTATCGGCGCGGCGAATCGTTCCGCATTCCCGGCATCCAGGTCGACGGCATGGACGTGCTGGCGTGCCGGGGCGCCGCCGAGGAAGCATTGGCCTGGGTTCGCGCGGGCAAGGGGCCGCTGATCCTGGAGATGAAGACCTATCGCTATCGGGGTCACTCGATGTCCGACCCGGCCAAGTATCGCAGCCGCGACGAGGTCCAGGCGGTGCGCGAAAAATCCGACCCGATCGACCACGCCAAGAAACTGCTCGAGGAAATGGGCGTCAAGGAAGAGGAGCTGAAGGCCGCCGAGGTCGAGATTCGCAAGATGGTCAACGAAGCGGCGGACTTCGCCGAACAGACGCCCGAGCCGGAACCCGGTGAATTGTATACCGACGTGCTGGTGGAGTCGTACTGATGGCCGTAGAGATCAAGATGCCGGCGCTGTCGCCCACGATGGAAGAGGGCACGCTCGCCAAGTGGCTCATCAAGGAAGGCGACACGGTCAGGTCCGGTGACATCATGGCCGAGATCGAGACCGATAAGGCGACGATGGAGTTCGAGGCGGTCGACGAGGGCACGATCGCGCAGATCGTGGTTCCCGAGGGCACCGACAACGTGAAGGTCGGCGCGGTCATCGCGTTGCTGGCGGTCGAGGGCGAATCCCCTCTCCCGTCGGGAGAGGGGCAAGGCGCGCCAGCGCCGCGGGGTGAGGGCGGGCGCGACTCACCAGCGGCATCCACCCAGCCCTCACCCCGCGCCGATGCTGACGCATCGTCTGGCCCCTCTCCCGAGGGGAGAGGGGCGGAACCCGCGCCGCGCAGACATGACGCCGAAGTCGCCGATCCCGCGATTCCAGCGGGCACCGAAATGGTCAAGACGACCGTCCGCGAGGCGCTGCGCGACGCGATGGCCGAGGAAATGCGCAAGGATCCCCGCGTCTTCGTGATGGGCGAGGAAGTCGCGCAGTACCAGGGCGCCTACAAGGTCACGCAGGGCCTGCTCGACGAGTTCGGCGACAAGCGCGTGATCGACACGCCGATCACCGAATATGGCTTTGCCGGCGTCGGCACCGGCGCGGCGATGGGCGGCCTGCGCCCGATCATCGAATTCATGACGTTCAACTTCGCGATGCAGGCGATCGACCACATCATCAATTCGGCGGCCAAGACCAATTACATGTCGGGCGGCCAGATGCGCTGCCCGATCGTGTTCCGCGGTCCCAACGGCGCGGCGAGCCGCGTCGGCGCGCAGCATTCGCAGAATTACGGCCCGTGGTATGCCAGCGTGCCCGGCCTGATCGTGATCGCGCCCTATGATGCGGCCGACGCCAAGGGCCTGATGAAGGCGGCGATCCGCACCGAGGATCCGGTCGTATTCCTCGAAAACGAACTGCTCTATGGCCGCAGCTTCGACGTGCCGGCGATCGACGATTATGTCCTGCCGATCGGCAAGGCGCGGATCATGCGCGAGGGCAAGGACGTGACCATCGTCAGCTATTCGATCGGCGTCGGAGTCAGCCTGGAAGCCGCCGACGAACTGGCGAAGGAAGGGATCGAGGCGGAAGTCATCGACCTGCGCACGCTGCGCCCGCTCGACAAGGCGACGGTGCTGCAGTCGCTCGCCAAGACCAACCGCATCGTCGTCGCCGAGGAAGGCTGGCCGACCTGCTCGATCGCGTCGGAAGTCGCGGCCTTCGTGATGGAGGAAGGGTTCGACGATCTCGACGCGCCGGTGCTGCGCGTGACCGACGAGGACGTGCCGCTGCCTTATGCGGCGAACCTGGAGAAACTCGCGCTGCTTTCCGCCGACAAGGTGGTGAGCACGGTCAAGAAGGTGTGCTACCGCTGATCCGAACTCGGTTCGGATAAGGAGGCGGCGCTGACCACAAGCGCGTTAGGGTTGGTCGGGGCAGCACTCGCGCTGGCGATCGTCGGCGCGTGCTGGATACTCTATACCGGCTTGCGCGCGCGCGCCGCGGCGAGCGCGACGGCGGCGGATAACGAACGGCTTTCCGCATTGCTCGCCTCGGCTCCGGCCCTGGCGATGGTGGTGCGCGCCGACGGGCGGCTCGAATTGCCCGACCGGCTGGCCGATTGGCTCGGCCTGTCACCGGTGCCGCGCTTCCTGGCCGAACTGGTGACGCCCGGCGCCGGGCTGAGCAGCGAGGATGCGGCGACGCTGAACGACGCCATCACCGCGGCGCAGAAGGCGGGCGAGCCCTTCGCGATGGCGATCCGCCCACAGGGATCGTCGCGCACGCTGACCGTGCAGGGACAGCGCGCGGCCGGCGGCGTGGTCGTGTGGTTCTTCGACGCCACCGAGAGCCAGGCGCGGATCGGCGAGTTGCTCGGCCAGACCGCGCAACTGACCGACGCGTTCGGTGCGCTGATGGGCCTGATCGAGGCGGCGCCATTGCCGATGTGGTATCGCGGTCCCGACCTCCGGCTGGCGATGGTCAATTCCGCCTATGTCCGCGCGGTCGAGGGCCAGGACGCGCGCGACGTGGTGGCGCGCGGGATCGAGTTGATCGAAGGATCGGGCGTCGGCGGACCGCTCGCCAATGCGGTCAGGGCGCGCGATACCGACCGGCCCGCGGTCGCGAACGCGCCCGCCACGATCGGCGGCGCGCGCAAGATGCTGCGCGTCCATGACGTGCCGTTGCCGAGTCCGCCGGGCGGCGTCGCCGGGTTCGCGATCGATATCGATGAGCTTGAACAGGCACGTGGCGGGCTCAAGCGCTTCGCCGACGCGCAGCGGGCGATGCTCGACCGCCTGTCCGCCGGCGTCGCGCAATTCGCCGCCGACCGCACGCTCAGCTTCTGCAACGAGCCGTTCATGCGCATCTTCGCGATGCGCGGCGAATGGCTCGCCGACCGGCCCGAATTCGACCGCGTCCTCGAACGCATGCGCGAGGCCAAGCGCTTGCCCGAGGTGCGCGATTTTCCCGGCTGGAAGGCGGAGCGGCGCGACTGGTTCCTGGCGGCGACCGGCGCGATCGAGGAAAGCTGGACGCTGCCGGGCGGCGCGCATCTCCGCGTGGTCGGCCATCCCTTGCCCGATGGCGGGCTGCTGCTGATCTTCGAGGACCGCACCGAACAGGTCCAGCTCGCCAGCGCGCGCGACACATTGCTCCGTGTCCGCACCGCGACGTTCGACAATCTGTTCGAAGCGATCGGCGTGTTCGCCGGCGATGGGCGGCTGCAGATCTGGAACAACCGGTTCCGCCAGATCTGGGACTTCAAGGAGGAATTCCTGGCGACGCATCCCCGGATCGACGCTCTGGTCGCCGAAGGATCGCCGATGCTCGCCAGCCCGAACCGCGCCGGCCTGATCGCCGAACTGGTGCGCTCGGCGGCGGTGGGACGGACCCAGCGTGGCGGTCGGGTGGCGTTCGCCGACGGGCGTCATTTCGAGTTTGCCGGGGTGCCGCTGCCCGACGGCAATGCGCTGTTCACCATGCTCGACGTGTCCGACAGCCGCCGGGCCGAACAGGCGCTGCGCGATCGCAACGAAGCGCTGGAAGCGGCCGACCGCATCAAGACCGCGTTCGTCGCCAATATGAGCTACGAATTGCGCACGCCGCTGACCTCGATCCAGGGTTTCGCCGAGATGATGGGCGAGGGCTATGCCGGCAAATTGCCCAAACAGGCCGATGGCTATGTCGACGCGATCCTCGAATCGACCGCGCGGCTGGCGGCGCTGGTCGACGATGTGCTCGACCTGGCGGAAAGCGACCGCGCGATCGAGCGTCAGGACGTCGATCTCGAGATGCTGGCCAACGCCGCCGCCGAAGCGGTCGCGCCTGCCGCCAAGCGCAAGTCGATCGACTTCGCGCTTGAGGTCGCGCCGTCGACCGGGATCGTCAAGGGCGACCCCAAGAAACTGCGCGAGATGACCGATCATCTGCTGCGCCACGCCGTCGCCGGGGTCGGCGAGCATGGCCGCGTGCTGCTCCACACCGACGGCGACAAACGGCGCGCGCGGATCATCGTGTCGGACGACGGCGCGGGGATGGACGAGGCTGCGGTGACGCGCGCGTTCGATCCCTTCGCCGAGCCCGCCGTCCACGACGACAGCCGCGCGCTCGGCCTCGGCCTGCCGCTCGCCAAGCAATTCGCCGAGGCGCATGGCGGGACGATCCAGCTGCTGTCCGAGCCGGGGGCGGGGACGCTGATCACGGTCGAGTTGCCGCGATAGGATTGCGTAGCCAGTGATATGTGCATAGAATATGCGCATAAGGAGATCGTCATGGCCCGAGTCCGCGAAGATCGTGCGCCGTTTCGTCGCCCGACGAACTTGTCGTTGGATGCGCGGCTAGTCGATGAAGCCAAGGAATTCGGAATCAATGTGTCGAGAGCGAGCGAGGAGGGATTGGCTCGCGAGGTAATGGCCGAGCGTAAACGTCGTTTTCAGGAAGAGAATCGCGAGGCATTTGAAGAATATAATCGTTATATCGCCGAGCATGGCCTGCCGCTCGAAAGATACCGGCTGTTTTGATGGCGCAATTCGATGTGTACGCCACGTCCGGTAAAACCCTGCTGCTCGACTGCCAGACGGATTTTCTGTTGATCGATACGCGCCTGGTCGTGCCATTGCGGCCACGGAGCGAGACCCTGAATTTGGTTCGCCGTCTTAACCCCATTCTGGTCGTCGAGGGCGACGAGTTTGCCATGATGACGCAGACCATGGCTGCTGTGCGTGCCGTGACACTTGGCACGCGTATCGCGTCGCTCGCCAACGAACAGGATAATATAAAAGCGGCGATTGATATGCTCATCGTCGGCTATTGATGCACTTTCCCGATCCCGCAACTACTGAAGGCTTTGGCGCCAGACTCGCCGCCGCCGTTGGCCCCGGCGACGTCATCACGCTGTCCGGGCCACTCGGTGCCGGCAAGACGAGCATCGCGCGGGGCTTGCTGGCGGCATTGGGGTTGGCCGAAGAAGCGCCGTCGCCGACCTTCGCGATCGTCCAGCCCTATGCACCGCCCGAAACGCGATTGCCGGTCATGCATGTCGACCTCTACCGGATCGACGATCCGCAGGAGATCGACGAACTCGGGCTGGACGAGGCGCGGGCGGATTCTGTGCTGGTCATCGAATGGCCCGAACGCGCGCCCGGACGCTGGCCCGACGCGCTGGCGTTGAGCCTGGACTTCGCACTGGACGGCGGTCGCGCCTTGACAGCGGCGGTGCCCGCGGCATGGGAGGGGCGATGGCCCCTGACATGAATCCGCCGGCGGGCGCCGCCGCCTTTCTCGACACATTGGGATGGGGCGATGCCGACGTGCTGCCGCTGGCGGGCGACGCGTCGTTTCGGCGCTATTTCCGGGTCGCTGACCACGGCCGCAGCGCGATATTGATGGATGCGCCGCCGCCGCATGAGAACCCGAAGCCGTTCCTCGACGTCGCGCAATGGCTGTCCGCCCGTGGGTTTCCGGCGCCGGCGATCATCGGCACCGATCTGACGCAGGGGCTCGTGCTGCTAGAGGATTTCGGCGACGCGCGGATGCGCGAGACGGTCGACGCCGCGCCCGAATCGTTGCTGCGGCTGTACGAGGCGGCGGTCGATATCCTGATCCGCTTGCGCGGTGAGCCGGCGGGGCCGTGGAAGCCCTATGACCGCAGCGAGCTTCACCGCGAAGCCGATCTGCTGGTCGAATGGTATTGCCCGGCGGTCGGGCTCGACGTCAGCCTCGATGAATATCATGCGGCGTGGGATGCGGTGTTCGAGACCGCGCTGGCCCCTGAGCCGGTGACGGTGCTGCGTGACTATCATGCCGAGAACCTGATGCTGATCGGCGGAACCGAAGCGCTCGGCCTGCTCGATTTCCAGGATGCGGCGGCGGGGCATCCGGCTTACGATCTCGTGTCGCTGCTCCAGGATGCGCGGCGCGATGTCGAGCCGGCGATCGAGGCGGCGATGCTCGACCGCTATCGCCGGATCACCGGGGTCGGCGATGATTTCGACGCCGCCTATCACGTGCTCGGCGCGCAACGGAACGCGAAGATCGTCGGCATCTTCACCCGCCTGTGGCAGCGCGACGGCAAGCCGCGCTATCCGGCGCTGTGCCCGCGTGTCTGGCGCTACCTCGATGCCGACCTGCGGCATCCGGCGCTCGAACCGGTCAAGACATGGTTCGACACCAACATTCCGCCCGACAAGCGCGGGGACCCGATGGAGATCGCCGGCGCATGAAACCGAAGCGCACGCTCGCGATCCGGCCTGACCCCGGGGGCACGGTGCCCGAAACCGCGATGGTGATGGCGGCGGGGCTGGGCAAGCGCATGCGCCCGCTGACCGCGACGCGGCCCAAGCCGCTGATCCCGGTCGCGGGAAAGGCGTTGCTCGACCATGTCTTCGACCGGTTGCGCGCGGCGGGCATCAAGCGCGCGGTGGTCAATGTCCATTACCTGGCCGACGCGCTCGAAGCGCATCTCGGGGCGCAGGTGAAGGGGATCGACATCATTGTGTCCGACGAGCGCGACCGGCTGATGGAAACGGGTGGCGGGCTGGTGAAGGCGCGCGAGATGATCGGCGACCAGCCGTTCCTGGTCGTCAACGCCGACAATCTGTGGATCGATGGACCGACCGATTCGATCAAGCTGCTGGCGTCGCGCTGGGACGATGCGACGATGGATGCGCTGTTGCTGGTCGTGCCCTATGCGCGGGCGCACAATCATCCGGGGCGCGGCGATTTCCACCTCGACGCGCAGGGGCGGATCACCGGCCGCCGCAAGCCGGGCCGCGTCGCGCCGTTCGTCTATACCGGCGTACAGATATTGTCGCCGCGGGTGATCCGCGACTGGCCGGAGGGGCCGTTCTCGACCAACCTGTTCTGGGACCGCGCGATCGAAGCCGGCCGCGCTTATGGTTTTGTCCATCAGGGGCTGTGGTTCGACGTCGGCACGCCACCCGCCATCGCCAGGACCGAAGCACTCCTGATCGATGCCTGAGCGCGGCCTCGCGCTCTTTACGATCCCTGCGCAGCGCGCTTACGCGGACTCGCTCGTCGCCGGGCTGATCAAAAAATACGGCGACGATCCGTTGCGGCTGGCGCGCGGGTTGGTGCTGTTGCCCAACAATCGCGGGCGGCGCGCGGTGCAGGACGCGTTCGTGCGCGCGAGCGGTGGCGGCCTGTTGCTGCCGCGATTGGTGACGATCGGCGACCCGTCGCTCGACGAGGCGGCGGGGGCGATGCTCGACCCGGCCGATGATGCGGCTCCCCTGCCGCCGGCGGTCGATCCGCTTGCTCGGCGGATGATCCTGGCGCGGCTGGTCGGCGAGGCGCGGGCGAGGGTCGCCGAACCGGTGACGGCGGACGAAGCGGTGCGGCTGGCGGGGGCCTTGGCGCGGACCCTCGATCAATTGCTGGTCGAGGAAGTCGATCCGCGCAAGCTGCGCTCGATCGAGTTGCATGAGGCGCTGTCCGAACATTGGGATCGCGCGCGCGAATTGTTCGAACTGGTGATCGAGCGCTGGCCCGCCGAACTGGCGCGGATCGGTCGGATCGACGCGGCCGACCGGCGGGCGCGGATGCTCCGGCGGCTGGCCGATCGCTGGAAAGGCGCACCGCCGCCGGGGTTCGTCTGCGCCGCCGGGATCAGCGACCCCGCACCGGCCGTCGCGCGGTTGCTCCGCCGCGTCGCCGAACTGCCGGAGGGCAGCGTGATCTTTCACGACCTCGCGCCGGAAATGCCCGAGGAGGAATGGGCGGCGCTCGGTCCGCACGCGCCCGACCCCGACACCGGGTTGCGCAAGCGGTCGATCGAAACGCATCCGCAATTCCAGTTGAAGCTGCTGCTCGACCGGATCGGTGCGGGACGCGGCGAGGTGCGGCAATGGCCGGCGGGGTCGGACCATGACGCGTCGCTGGCGCGCGGACGCGCGATCGCCAACGCGCTGGCGCCCGCCGACTTCACCGGCAAATGGACGACGCTCGACGCCGACCGGCGACGGCTGGCGGGGATTCGCGCGGTCGAACTGGCCACCGCCGCCGATGAGGCGCAGGCGATCGCGCTTGCGTTGCGTGAGGCGTTGGAGACGCCGGGCCGGACCGCCGCCTTGGTCACCCCCGACCGTGCGCTGGCCGAGCGAGTCGCGGCGCATTGCGCGCGTTGGGGGATCGCGATCGACGACACCGCCGGCCGGCCGCTGGCGACGCGCGCGCCGGGCACGCTGCTGACGGTGCTGGCCGAGGCCGCCGCACAGGATTTCGCGCCCCAGGCGTTGCTCGCCTTGCTCAAGCATCCGCTGGTCCAGAACGGGCCGCCGCGCACCTTGTGGCTCGACGGTGTCCGCGCGCTCGACCGCGCGCTCAGGGGGCCGCGCCCGGCGCCGGGACTCGATGGCGTGGACGCGCATCTGCGGGAAGGCGACGAACGCGAAGCCGATATCCGCGCGGCGGCGTTGCTGGTCTGGCCGGATATCCGCGCGTTGCTCGAACCGATCGCGGCATGTTTCGGCGATGGCGAGCAACCGCCGGCGGCGATGATCGCGACGCTACGAGAGACCGCACAGGCATTGTGTGGCGACATGCTGTGGGCAGGCCCGGCGGGGCGCGCGGCCGCCGAACTGCTGGCCGATCTGGAGATCGAAGCGGCGAACGGCCCACCTACCGCCGATCCGGCCAGCGTCGCGCCGTTGCTCCGCACGCTGATGGACGAGGTCGCCGTGCGCCCGCCGCAGGGCGGGCATCCGCGCCTCGCGATCTACGGCCTGATCGAGGCGCGGTTGCAGACCGCCGACCTGATGATCCTGGGCGGGCTCAACGAAGGCACCTGGCCGGCCATAGCGCAGCCCGATCCATGGCTTGCGCCCCGCATCCGCGCCGAACTCGGCCTGCCGGGGCTGGAGCGCAATGTCGGCGTCGCCGCGCATGATTTCGCGAACGGGCTGGGCGCGCCGCAGGTGTTGATCACCCGCGCGCGGCGGGACGGGCGGTCGCCGACCTTGGCGTCGCGATTCTGGTTGCGGCTGGAGGCGCTGGCCGGAGAGCGGTTCGCCTATGCGCCGGAGCTTGCCGGCTGGGCGGCGGCGATCGACGATCCCGGCGAGCATGCCCCTGCCGATCGCCCCGCGCCGACGCCCGATATCGAGGACCGTCCGCACCGCATTTCGGTGACCGAGGTCGATACGCTCAAGGCCGACCCGTTCGCTTTCTACGCGCGCAAGGTGCTGAAGGTGTCGCCGATCGACCCGGTCGACGCCGATCCCAGCCCGGCGTGGCGCGGCAACCAGGTCCATGCCATCCTGCAGGACTGGTTCGAACAGGATGGCGCCGCGCCCGGCGCGTTGCGACCGCGTTGCGAGAAATTGCTAACCGATCCGCGCACGCACCCGATGATCCGTGCCTTGTGGGGGCCACGGTTGCGTGAGGCGATCGACTGGGTGGCGGGCGAGGTCGAGGCGCGGAGCGGCGAACGCCGCATCCTGGCGGTGGAGGGGCGCGGCACGCTGGAGCTGTGCGGGGTCGAGTTGACCGGGCGTTTCGACCGGATCGACCGGCGCGACGACGGCAGCCTGATCGTGGTCGACTACAAGACCGGCCAGCCGCCGAGCATCGCCGCGGTGCGCGAGGGGTTCAGCCTCCAGCTCGGGCTGCTCGGGCTGATCGCCGAACGCGGCAAGTTCGCCGGAGTCACCGGGACCGCGACCGGGTTCGAATATTGGTCGTTGGCGCGCAACTATCGCAGCGGCGGATTCGGCTATGTCGAAAGCCCGTGCGACCCGAGGAAACGCGACCCGATCCCCGCCGACGAATTCGTCGCGCGCGCGACCCGCAATTTCGAAGATGCCGCCGCCAAATGGCTGACCGGGGCCGAACCGTTCACCGCCAAATTGCGCCCCGAATACGCGCCGTTCGGCGACTATGACCAGTTGATGCGCCGCGACGAATGGTACGGCCGTGAGTAAGGCGGCTGGGAGTCTCCCGCCGCTGGTCGCCGAACAGGCGCGGGCGAGCGACCCGCGCGCGCATGTCTGGCTGGCGGCGTCGGCGGGGACGGGCAAGACGCAGGTGCTGGCGGCGCGCGTCTATCGCCTGCTGCTCGGCGGCACCGATCCGGGGGCGATCCTGTGCCTGACCTTTACCAAGGCCGGCGCGGCGGAAATGGCCGGGCGGATCAATGCGCGGCTGGCGGCGTGGGTGCGGATGGACCAGACGCTGTTGCAGAACGATCTGTGCGCGTTAGGCGAAAAGGGCGGGCCGACCCAGATCGCGCTGGCCCGCACCCTGTTCGCCAAGGTGCTCGACGCGCCGGGCGGCGGTATTCGCATCCAGACGATCCATGGCTTCTGCCAGTCGCTGCTCGCGGCGTTCCCGGTCGAGGCGGGGCTGGTGCCCGGGTTCCGCCCGCTCGAAGCGCGCGAGGAAGCCCAACTGGCGCACGAAGCGCTTGCCGGGATGCTGGTCGATGCCGAGCGTGAGGGGCGCACCGGGCCGACCATGGCGATCGGCGGGTTGAGCAAGGCGCTGGGCGAGGGCGGGGCGGAAGCGTTCCTGCAAGCCTGCGCCAAGGCCCCCGACGCGCTGGCGGCGCTGCCGATGGGGGAGGGCGTGCAGCCGTTCATCCGCCGCGTGCTCGATTTGCCGACCGGCGATATCGAGGCCGTGATCGCGGAAGGGTGCGCCGCGATCGACGAGGAGGGCTTGCGCGTCCTCCACGACTTCAGCCTCGCCTGGGGCACGAAGAGCGGGCTGGAACGCGCCGGGCTGATTCGCGATTGGATCGAATCGTCGCCGGTCGAGCGCGTCGCCGGACTGGAAACGCTTCATCGCGTCTGGGCCAAGGCAGATGGCGACATCCGCTCGTTCGCCAAGGGACAGGCGCCGCAGGACCCCGACTACCCGCTGACCGCCACGGCGTTTTATGACGAATGCGCCGCGTTGCTCGCGTTGCGCACCCGCGCCGCCTACGCCGATCTGCTCGCGCAAGGGCTGGTCGTCGGGCGCGATTATGCCGAGGCGTATCGCGTCGCCAAGCGCCGGGCGGGGGCGGTCGATTTCGACGACCTGATCCGCGCGACGGTCGAATTGCTCGGCCAGCCCGGCATGGGCGACTGGGTGCGCTACAAGCTCGACCAGGCGACCGATCACGTCCTGATCGACGAGGCGCAGGACACCAACCTCCAGCAATGGCGGATCGTCAACGCGGTGGTGGAGGATTTCTTCGCCGGCGCGGGCGCGAAGGACCGCAAGGTCCGCACCCTGTTCACCGTCGGTGATCACAAGCAGGCGATCTTCGGGTTCCAGGGCACCGACCCGATCTTCTTCAGCGCCGCCGAGCAATCGTTTCGCGCGCGGGCGGAGGTGGCGAGCGACCTGCCCGACATCGATCCGATCCCGTTCGAACAATTGTCGCTGACCGCCTCCTTCCGCTCGACCGCGCCGATCCTCGAATTCGTCGATGCCGCGATCGGCGTGCTGCCCGAGCCGGGGCTCGGCGCGGTCGACCCGGAGAAACATGCCAGCAAGGTGGCGGGGCCGGGCCAGGTCAATCTGTGGTCGCCGACGCTCGGCGGCGAGGGCGACGACGATGGCGAGGAGGGCTGGGTCGCCGACGCCGTTCGCGTCCACGCCACCCGCATCGCGCGGCAGGTCAAGGCGTGGATCGACGGCGGCGTCATGCTGGAGAGCAAGGGCCGGGCGCTCCGTCCCGAGGACGTGATGATCCTGGTCAAGCGGCGCGGCGAGTTGGCCTCGCTGATCGTCGCGCGGCTCTATGCCGAGGGCGTGCCGGTGGCGGGGGTCGACCGGTTGCGGCTGACCGCGCCGCTGGCGGTGCAGGATCTGCTCGCCGCGATCCGCTTCGTGCTGCAACCGCGCGACGACCTCGCGCTCGCCAGCCTGCTCGTGTCGCCGCTGGTCGGGTGGAGCCAGGACGAATTGATGCACGCCGCGATGAAGCGGCGCGGGTCGCTGTGGCCGCACCTCCAGGCGACGCAGCCGGCCGAGCGGCTCGACCCGCTCAACACGATGCTGCGCCGCGCCGATTTCACGACACCCTATGTTTTCCTCGAAGAACTGCTGACCGGCCCACTCGACGGACGGCGCAAATTGCTCCGGCGGCTGGGGCAGGAGGCGCGCGATCCGATCGATGAGTTGCTCAACGCCGCGCTGGAATTCGAACGCGTCGCCATCCCCTCGCTGCAACGCTTCCTCGACTGGTTCGACCGCGGCGATATCGAGATCGTGCGCGATCCGTCCGCGCCGCTCGACGCGGTGCGGGTGATGACCGCGCATGGGGCGAAGGGCTTGCAGGCCCCGCTGGTGATCCTGGCCGACGCCACCGCCGACCCCGAATCGCGGCCGCGCTCGACGATGGAATGGGAGGTGGAAGAAAGCGTGAAGCTGCCGATCTTCCGGCCCAGGAAGGATCAGCGGTCGGGCCCGCTGGCCGAAGCGATCGAGATCGCGGACCAGCGCGAACTCGCCGAGCATTGGCGGCTGTTCTACGTCGCCGCGACGCGCGCCGAGGAACGGTTGGAGATTGCGGGGGCGCTCGGTCCCAGGGCGAAGGGCGTGCCGTCGGGCAACAGTTGGTATGCCGTCGCCGATGCCGCGTTGACCGCGCTCGGTGGGGGCGAGACGCCGGCGGCGCGGCGGTCGTTTGCCGGTTCGGAACCTCAGCCGCCGGCCGAACTCGTCCCCAAGGCGGAAATCGCGGCCGCTCGCATCGGTCTGCCGGCCTGGGCACGCCAGCCCGCGCCCCAGGAGGCGCGCCCGCCGCGTCCGCTCGCGCCGTCGTCGATCGGCGAGGACGACGTGCCCGATCCGCCGCCGACGCCGACGATGCGCGCCGCCGCCGAGCGCGGGCGGCTGATCCACGCGCTGTTCGAGCGGCTGCCGGCGGTCGCGCCGGATGTGCGAGGGGCGGCGGCCGACAAATGGCTCGCCGCTGTCGGCGGAATCGGCGATCCGGCGATCCGGCAGGATATCGCCGCGACGGTCGGCGGGATCATCGCCGATCCCGCGCACGCCGCATTGTTCGGTCCCGATTCGCTGGGCGAAGCGCCGATTTCGGCGGTGGTGCCGGGCGGGCACGTCATCGCCGGCACGGTCGACCGCCTGCTGGTCGAGCCACACCGCGTCCGCGTGGTCGATTTCAAGACCGGCCGCCGCGTGCCGCTGACGCTCGACGAAATACCCGAATTCCACCTGCGCCAGATGGCCGCCTATGCCGAGGCGCTGCGGGTGGTCTTCCCCGGCCGTGCGATCGAGGCGGCGTTGCTCTACACCGCCGCGCCGCGAATGTTCGACTTGCCGCCTGATCTGCTGGAGGCCCACAAGCCGCGCTTGGCCGTGGCGGAGCAAAGCTTGGAACAGGCACGTTGAGCGAAGCGGCCGTCGACACTACATTCGGCGCCGAAGGAGATTCCCCTATGGGTACCGTGGCGATTACCGACGACAGCTTTCAGAACGACGTGCTCAATGCCGACAAGCCGGTGCTGGTCGATTTCTGGGCCGAATGGTGCGGCCCGTGCAAGATGATCGGCCCGAGCCTGGAGGAAATCGCCGACGAACTGGGCGACCAGGTGACGATCGCCAAGCTCAACATCGACGATCACCCCGACGCCCCGGCCAGATACGGCGTGCGCGGCATCCCGACCATGATCCTGTTCAAGGGCGGCGCCCCCGCCGCGACCAAGGTCGGCGCCGAGCCCAAGGGCCGGATCAAAGCGTGGCTTGAGGGCGAACTGGCGTAAGATCGGCTGAGGCGATCACCGTCAACGCGGTGATCGCCGTTCAACTCATCTCACCGCTCCGCACGTTCCTTGACGAGTGCAAGCAGGTTGTTCTCGACATCACCCAGGAAGAACTGACCCCAGGCCTCCGAATAGAGGTTCACCGGGGTTTGGATACGATAGCGCGTGGTCAAGGTTACGCGCGTGCGCCCATCGTTGAGCCGTTCCATCGTATAGCCGCCGGTGGTGATCCGAAAGTATGGACTATCGGGCATCAAGTGGCGGTCAGTGAACTTCCAGCCTTCGATATCGTCGAAAATGAAGCGCCAGCCGATCCGCCGGCCGATCTGCCAGTCGATGATGCGCTCGCGGAACTTCACCTTCTCGCCCCAATTGGCCAGCCGTTCCGCACCGATGCCATCGCCAACAAGCCGCGCGCCGAGCGGACGGGGGACGCCCAGCACGTCCTGCGTCACGTTCCACGCGCCTTCGTCGGGTCGGACGTCAGGTATGCCACGCAACAATCGCCAAATCCTGTCCGGTGGCGCATCGATGACGATCGATCGCGTCACGCTGGCATTGTCGACCGGAACCGGAATGTAGGGTTCGACCTGCATCGCAACCAACGGCGCGGCGAGCCAGAGCGCGCAATAGAATGTCTCGCCGCGGTCAGGCTTGATACGGCGACGCAGGCGATACGTGATCCAACTGCCGAGCATGCCGCTGCCCAGCCAGAGCGGTGACAGGATGACCACGCAGATCACTCCCTCACGCAAGATGAACAGCGACGCGACAATCACTGCGGCCAGGAGCCAGAGGGGCACCATCAGATAGTCGCGCAACCGTCGCTCGGCCCACGGGTCTGCGACATAGGCGACGAAGGCGGATACCGCGGCCGGCAGGATCAGCAGGAAGGAAAAGCTGATCACCCCTGTTTCAGGGCGAGCCGACTGGAGCAGCAGATAGACGCCGAGCGAAAATGCCAATGCGAATGCCGTCGCGGCGACTGTCCGGATGATGGCGCCGCGGACGTTGCGCGGCGGGTCCGCATAGGCGCTCATATTGTCCTCCGTAATATCTGGTATTTCAGGAATAACAGAAATCGACACGGGTGCGGCTGGGTTGGATCTCGGCGCGGTCCATGGTGGTCAACCCTTGCGTTTGCTGGGGATCAGCTTGGCCACCTTGCCGCCGAGCTTCATCAGCGCGACCAGCGTCGGCTTGGGCAGGACGCGGACCTGATCGTACCAGGACGACAGCGTCCAGATGAATTCGTACATGCGCCCGATCCGTTCGCGGACATGCGCGGGCGCGCTCTTGTCGCTCGCGAGGCGTTCGGACAGTTCGGCGAGCAGCGCGATCGTCGGGTCGACCTCACGCCGCTTGCGCTCGGCGGCGATGCGCATCAGCATTTCCCACAGATCGGTTTCCGCGACGAAATGGTCGCGGCGGTCGCCCTCGACATGGACGCGGCGGACGATCATGTACGCCTGCAATTCCTTGAGCGCGGTCGATACGTTGGAGCGGGCGAGCCCGAGCGCGGTGAAGATCGTGTCGGCGTCGAGCGGACGGTCGGACAGATAGAGCAGGGCATGGACCTGCGCGACCGAACGGTTGATCCCCCAATGCGTCCCCATTTCCCCCCAATGGAGGATGAAGGCCTTGGCGTCGGGATGGTCGATGACGGTCATATCGTCTCTTTCTGTAATTTCAGAAATAACGGTTACTAAGCGACGAGTCAAGCTGGGACGGATCGGGGGTTGCGGCGGGCAGGGTCGTGGACCATCCTGCGCCGATGACGTCGGCCACCCCCAAATATCCGTTGTTGTTCGTCGCGGCTCTGATTGCCGGGGTGAGCTTCTGGGTCGGCGATAAATATGTCGCCCATGATGCGGCGCGGATCGCGTGGAAGGGGAGTGGCGTCGCGTTGCTCGCGCTGTGGGCGGCGCTCAACGCGCGAAATCGCGACGGCTGGCAGCTTGCCGTGGTGCTGGCGCTTGGTGCGATCGGCGACGTGCTGCTGGAACTGGACCGGACTGCCGGCGGCGCCGTCTTCCTCGCCGGTCATGTCGTCGCGGCGGCGCTTTATTGGCGGAATCGGCGGTCGGTTCGCACCGCCAGCCAGACCGCGCTGGCCGTGCTGCTGTTCGTCGGCGCGCCGGTGATCGCCTATCTCCTGCCGGCCGATCGCGGCGGGGCGCCGTCGTTCGCGCTGTACGCGCTTGGGGTCGGCGCGATGGCCGGGAGCGCGTGGGCGAGCCGTTTCCCCCGATACCGCGTCGGACTCGGCGCGGTGATGTTCCTGGCGTCGGACTTGTTGATCTTCGGCAGGATGGGCCCGCTCGCCGCGTCGCCGGTGCCGGGCTGGCTGATCTGGCCGCTTTATTTCGGCGGTCAGGCGCTGATCGCCTGGGGCGCCGTGACGACATTGCTGCATTGGAAAGACGATGAAGATCTTCACCATCGGCTATGAAGGCACGACGATGGATGCGTTCCTCGCCGCACTGAAGGAGGCCGGGGTCGAGCAGGTCATCGACGTCCGTGCGCTGCCATTGTCGCGGCGGCCGGGTTTCTCGAAGACTTCGCTCGCCGCGACGTTGCGGAACAATGGGATCGGCTATGTCCATCTCAAGGCGCTGGGGACGCCCAAACCGGGCCGGGACGCCGCGAAGAAGGGCGATTGGCGGACGATGGAGCAGGTCTATGCGGGCCAGCTCCACTTGCCCGAGGCACAGGTTCAGGCGGCGCAATTGCGTGCGTTGGCGGCGGAAAAGCCGTCGGCGTTGCTGTGTTTCGAGCATGATCCCACCCATTGCCACCGCACCATGCTGCTGCGCGAGGAAGGGGCGGGCATGGCGGTGGTCGACCTCTATCCCTGACGGGAGATATCGGCGTGATCGATCATATCGGCATCGGGTGCGGCGACCTTGCGCGGTCGCGGGCGTTCTACGAGGCGGCGCTGGCCCCGCTCGGGATCAGGGTGCTGGTCGAGCTGACGCCGGAACTGACCGGGAGCGACTATACCGGCATCGGGATGGGCAGGGAGCGCCCGTTCTTCTGGTTCGGCGACGACGGTCCGCGCGGGACCGGGATGCACGTGGCGTTCGCGGCCGCGTCACGAGCGGAGGTCGACGCTTTTCATGCCGCGGCGATCAAGGCCGGTGGGCGCGACAACGGCAAGCCCGGCCTGCGCCCCTATTACGACCCCGATTATTACGGCGCGTTCGTGTTCGATCCGGATGGGATCAACGTCGAGGCGGTGTATCGCGGGGCGGGGTGATGGGGTAGATTTGGAGGTCTTGCTCACGCGAAGGCGCGGTGCGCGTTGACGCGGTTGAGTCATCGACACGTTCGGGGAAAGGCCCCAAGCCGCAAACAGCTTCGTTCAGTGGCCGTTGTATAAAAAGTCGAAAATGGAGCAAGTTGAGTAAGATCGAGGACGGGTCGCTCTTGCGAGAGTTTATCGTGGCTGACGTGCGCCCCTGAAATGTGACCGATTTTCGGTAGAGTCCGACGCGAAGGAGTCGGACGAAGATGCGCAGCAGCAGGTTCAGCGAAGAGCAGATCATCGCGATTTTGAAGGAGCACGAGGCGGGGATGCCGACGGCGGAGGTATGCCGTCGACACGGGATCAGCGGTGCTACCTTTTACAAGTACAAGGCCAAGTTCGGCGGTTTGGAGGTATCCGAGGCGCGGCGTCTGAGGGCGCTGGAAGACGAGAACGCGAAGTTGAAGAAGCTTCTCGCGGAGGCGATGCTCGACAACGTGGTGCTGAAGGATCTGGCCTCAAAAAAATGGTAACGCCCGGCGCTAAGCGGGAAGCCGTCGCCCATGCCCGTGAGCATCACGGCCTGAGCGAGCGTCGGGCGTGCAGTCTTGTCGGCGTGAGCCGCCGGGTGATCCGGTATCAGCCGACGAGGGTCGATGATGCGCCCTTACGGGCGCGTTTGCGTGAGCTGGCGGCAGAGCGCCGCCGGTTCGGGTATCGCCGTCTGGGCTATCTGCTGGCGCGCGAGGGGATGACGCCCAACCACAAGAAGCTGCGGCGGATTTACCGTGAGGAGAACCTGCGGGTCCGCCGTCGCGGTGGCCGCAAGCGCGCGTTGGGCACGCGAGCGCCGATGGTGTTGCCGGACGGCCCGAACCAGCGCTGGTCGCTGGACTTCGTCTCCGACACGCTGACGTGCAGCCGGCGGTTCCGCATCCTGTGCGTGGTCGACGATTACAGCCGGGAATGCCTGGCGCTGGTGGCCGACACGTCGCTGTCGGGCGTGCGGGTCGCCCGTGAGCTGACGCGGCTGATCGGACTACGCGGCAAGCCGCACACGGTGGTCAGCGACAACGGCACCGAACTGACCTCGTCGGCCATCCTGCGCTGGTCGCAGGAACGGCGCGTCGAGTGGCATTACATAGCGCCGGGCAAGCCGATGCAGAATGGCTTTGTCGAGAGCTTCAACGGCCGCCTGCGGGACGAATGCCTCAACGAGACGCTGTTTACGTCGCTGGCTCACGCCCGCTTCGTGCTCGATGCCTGGCAACACGATTACAATCACGTGCGGCCGCACTCAAAACTGGGCGGGAAGACACCCGCCGAGATCGCTGGCCAACATGTCTGGGGGCATGCCCCCAGACATGTTGCCATCCCCTCAACCAACCATCATGAAGGAGCCGGACTCTACCTCTGACTGGTAACAATCAGGGGCGCACGTCACCGAGATGTCGCCGACAGACATCCGGGCGCGAAAGCCTATAGGGCTTGATCGGCCGATCGGCGGCTGGGTATCGACCATCTTTATCCAGCCGTCATCATCCCGCGATGGGTCGCGCGACTACGCCATCGTCGTCGCGCCCCAGGGATCACTCTGTATGGGATCAACGTCGTCGCGACGTGCCAGCGGCCCGGATAGCTTTCGCCGCGATCGGGTCCATCACCGCATAGCCTGTCTTGTTGGGATGCACGCCGTCGGTCGACAAGGACAGGGGCAAGCCGCCGTCGCTTTCGGCCATCGCCGAATGATAATCGGCATAAGTGAAGCCGCGGGAGCGGGCGTAGTCGCGCAGCCATCGGTTAAGCTCGATGATGGCGGGCGCCGGGCGGCTCTCCTTGCGCCAGGCGAACGCGCGGGCCGGCAGCACCGATCCGATCACCACGCGGATGCCGGCGCCACGCGCGGCTTCCGCCATGCTGCGGATGTTCGCTTCGGTCTGGGCGAGCGTTATCGCGCCCGTATTGCCGGCGATATCGTTGGTCCCGGCCATGATGTGGACGATTCGGGGCTTGAGCGCGAGCACGTCCTGGCGAAAGCGTTGCACCATCTGCGGCGTGGTCTGGCCGCCGATGCCGCGATCGATCCAGCCCGCCGCGAAGAAGGCGGGATCGGCCCTGAGCCATCCCTCGGTGATCGAATCGCCCATGAAGACGACCTTCACCGGCGCCTTGGTCTCGATCAGGCGGCGGTTGTCGTCGCGGTAGCGGCAGGTCCAGGGGAAATCCGCCTGCTTGTCCCATTTGCCGTCAGTAGGGCAGGTGACCGGGGTTCCGGCCGTCGCCCCGGTGAGCGACAAGGCGAAGAGGCTAACCAGCCACTGGAAGTTTGACATTGCCGTCATCGTCTCTCTCCAACGGGTTGCAGGCGATCACCACGCCGAGCGGCATCGCGCCGTAGATGTGCGGGAAGAGTTGGCCGCCGCGCGATTCTTCCCATTTCACCCTGCCGCCCAGCGGCGCGAGATCGATTGCCGCCACCCACAGATCCGACTGGCCGGCGAAATGCCTGTCCACCGTTTCGGTCAGTTGCTCGCCGGTCGACAGGTGGATGTAGCCATCGGCCTGGTCGATCGGCGCACCATGGAAGGCATCCGCCCTCAATTCGTGCACCTGGTCGACGGTCAGGACTTTATAGGCGATGCCCGGACGACGGACGGTCATTCGCCGGCACTGTCGTCCGAGGTGCCCGCGCCTGTGTCGGGGGTCTCAGGCACCTCGCCAGCGGTCAGGTCCGCTTCGGCATCTTCCGTTTCCTCGATCCGCGCCGCCGACACGACATGCTCGTTATCGGCGACATTGAACAACCGCACGCCCGCCGATCCACGCCCGATCACGCGCAGGTCGCCCAGCGACATGCGGATCAGCTTGGCCTGGTCGGTGACCAGCATCAACTGATGTCCCTTGGTCGCCGGGAAACTGGCGACGACGGGGCCGTTGCGCGCGATATTGTCGATATTGGTGATGCCCTGACCGCCGCGTCCGGTGCGCCGATATTCGTAGGCCGAGGACAGCTTGCCGTAGCCGTTGGCGCAGACGGTCAGGATGAACTGTTCCTTGGCCATCAATTCTTCAAAGCGGACATCATCCATCTCGCGGGGCTTGCGCGTACCCTCGGTGTCCTCAGGCTTCCAAGTCGCGTGGCGCAGGTAATCTTCCCGCTCGTCCTGGTCTTTCACCCCGACCTTGTGGAGGATCGACAGCGAGATGACCTCGTCGTCCGTGCCCAGGCGCATCCCGCGCACGCCGGTCGAATTGCGGCTCTGGAACTCGCGGACGTCGTCGCCGGCGAAGCGGATCGCCTTGCCCTGGCGCGTGGCGAGCAGCACGTCGTCCGATTCGTCGAGCAGGGCGACGCCGATCAGGTGGTCGTCCTCGTCCTCGCCCTCGAACTTCATCGCGATCTTGCCGTTCGACGGCACGTTGGTGAACGCGTCCATCGAGTTGCGGCGGACATTGCCCCTGGCGGTCGCGAACATGACGTGGAGTTGGCCCCACGCGGTTTCGTCCTCGGGCAGCGGCAGCACGGTCGAGATCGTCTCGCCCTCGGCCAGCGGCAGCAGGTTGATCATCGGCCGCCCGCGCGTGTTCGCGCCGCCTTCCGGCAAGCGCCATACCTTCATGCGGTAGACACGGCCGAGCGTGGAGAAGAACAATACCGGCGTATGGGTGGAGGTCACGAACAATTCGGTGACCGCATCCTCGTCCTTGGTCGCCATCCCCGACCGGCCCTTGCCGCCACGGCCCTGCGCGCGGAACGTGTCGAGGCTGGTGCGCTTGATATAGCCCTGCACGGTGACGGTGACGACCATCTCCTCGCGCTCGATCAGGTCCTCGTCCTCGATCCCGTCGGCGGCGGCGGCGATCTCGGTCCGGCGCGGCGTCGCGAATTGGTCGCGCACATCGACCAGTTCCTCGCGCAGCACCTCGTAGAGCCGCGCGCGGTTGGCGAGGATTTCGAGCAATTCGGTGATCGACGACGCCAGTTCCTGCAACTCGCCGCCGATCTCGTCGCGGCCAAGCGCGGTCAGGCGGTGCAGGCGCAAGTCGAGGATCGCGCGGACCTGAAGGTCGGACAGGCGATAGGTGTCGCCGGTGATCTCGGTTTCGACCGCCTCGACCAGCTTGATGTACTGCGCGATCTCGCCGATCGGCCATTCGCGCATGAGGAGCGCGTTGCGCGCCTCGACCGGGCTCGCCGAGCCGCGGATGATGCGGACCACCTCGTCGAGGTTGGTGACCGCGATGACGAGGCCGAGCAACAGGTGCGCGCGGTCACGCGCCTTCGCCAGTTCGAACTTCGAACGCCGCGTGATGACCTGTTCGCGGAACTGGATGAACGCCTGGATGAAGTCGCGCAGGTTGAGCAGCTCAGGCCGCCCGCCGCGAATCGCCAGCATGTTGGCCGGGAACGACCCCTGCGCCGGGGTATGCCGCCAGAGCTGGTTGAGCACGACGTCGGGCGTCGCGTCGCGTTTCAGCTCGACGACGACGCGTACGCCTTCGCGATTCGACTCGTCGCGGACGTCGCTGATCCCCTCGATGCGCTTGTCCTTGGCGGCTTCGGCGATCTTTTCGACCAGCGCGTTCTTGCCCTGCTGGAACGGGATCTCGGTGAGCACGATCGAGCGCTTGTCGCCGCGCCCTTCCTCGATCACGTAGCGCGAGCGCAGGATGATCGAGCCGCGCCCGCTCTCATACGCCGCGCGCGCACCCGAACGGCCGAGGATGATCGCGCCGGTCGGGAAGTCCGGGCCGGGCACGATCTCCATCAATTCCTCGGTCGTGATCGCGCCGTTGTCCATGTACGCCAGGCACGCGTCGATCACTTCGCCCAGGTTATGCGGCGGAATGTTGGTCGCCATGCCGACCGCGATGCCGCCGGCGCCATTGACCAGCAGGTTGGGGAAGCGCGCGGGGAGGACCGACGGCTCGTTCTCCGACCCGTCATAGTTGGGCACGAAATCGACCGTGTCCTTGTCGAGATCCTCCATCAGGAAGCTGGCGGGCTTCGCCAGGCGCGCCTCGGTATAGCGCATCGCGGCGGGCGGATCGGGGTCCATCGATCCGAAATTGCCCTGGCCGTCGATCAGCGGCAGCCGCATCGACCAGTCCTGGGTCATGCGCGCGAGGGCGTCGTAGATCGCGGTGTCGCCGTGCGGGTGATATTTACCGATCACGTCGCCGACGATGCGGGCCGACTTGCGATAGGGGCGGTTGTAATAGAATCCGCTCTCCTGCGCGGAGAACAGGATGCGGCGATGCACTGGCTTCAGCCCGTCGCGCACGTCGGGCAGCGCGCGGGCGACGATCACGCTCATCGCGTAATCGAGGTAGCTCGTCTTCATCTCGTCGATGATCGAGATGGGGGTAATGTCCGAAGGGTCGGCGAGGATCGTCTCGTCGGTCAAATCTTGATGCTTTCAGGTGATGTTGCGGTTGCGTGACGGTATAGGCCGCCCTGCCACCGATGTCACGCGGGCGCGCGTACGCGCGCGAGGAATTTCGCGCCCGATATCGCCATTCAATCCGCGTTCAGCCCGGATCGCCCAATCGCGCCGCCGACGCGCCTTGAACGCGCCGCTCGCGCTGACTAGAGCGGTGCGACGACCCCAGGGCATCCCATGAGGAGAGTTTCGATGAAGAGGATTTCGACCGCCGTGTTGAGCGCGGCGCTGGTGACCGGACTGGCCGGGGTGACGATCGCCACGCCCGCGATCGCCAAGAAGAAGGACGAACCGGCCAAGGGCCCGTCCTATACCCAGGCCGTGGCGGTGGCGGCGAACAAGGCCAAGGCGGCGTTCGCGGCCAAGGACATGGCGGCCGCCGAAGCCGCGACCGCGGAAGCCGAGGCGGCGGCCAAGACCGACGACGACCATTATCTGGCCACCTTCCTGCGCTACGCGCTCGTGTCGCAGAAGATCGCCGATGCATCCACAGGCACCAACGGTGCGTTCGATCCGACACCGATGATCGCCCCGCTCGACACGCTGATCGCCAACCCCGCCACCCCCGCCGACATGCGCCCCAAGTTCGAATATAGCCGCGCGACGATCGCCTACGACCAGAAGGATTGGGCGCGTGCGGCGCAACTGTTCGCCGCCGCGCAGACGCATGGGTCGACCGAGGCCAATCTGCCGCTCTATCTTGCCAAGACGAAGATTCAGGGTGGCAATGCGGCGGGCGGCATGGCCGATCTCGACGCGCTCTACGCGACCGGCAAACCGCAGACCGAGGATTTCTATAAATACGCCATCTCGCAGTCGAATACGGCCGGGCTGAAGGCCGATACGATCAAGTGGCTGCAGCGTTGGGTGACGGCTTATCCGACCTCGGCGACCTGGCGGACCGCGATCGCATTCTATGGCTTCAGCGCCAAGCCGATGGCGAAGCTCGACAAGCGTCAGCGCGTCGACCTGTTCCGGCTGATGCGCCAGACCAAGGCGCTGGCGGACCAGAGCGATTACGAGGAATATGCGCAGAGCGCCGGCGACATCGGCCTGCCCGACGAAGCCAAGGCGGTGATCGACGAGGGCAAGGCGTCAGGCAAGATTCCGGCGGTCCCGAGCTCCGGGATCAAGGCCTTGGCGACCGACGCGGCGGCGCAGATCGCGGCCGAAGGGTCGTTCGATGCCCTGGAGAAGAAGGCGGCGGCGTCCCCCACCGGCCCGCTCTCGGCACAGACCGGCGACGCGTATCTTGGCCGTGGCGATTTCGCCAAGGCGATCGCGCTGTATCAACAGGCGCTGACCAAGGGCGGCGTCAATGGGGATGAGGTCAACACGCACTTGGGCATCGCGCTGGCATTGTCGGGCGACAAGGCCGGGGCCAAGACCGCCTTTGCCAAGGTGACCGGCGATCCGCGCAACGACATCGCGGGATTCTGGACGGTCTGGCTCGACCATCCGCCGACGAGCTGAGAGTCGGTTTGGAAACGCGCCGCAGGCGCGTTTTGCGGTGCCGGCCCGCTCCCCCGCCCGACCTCCCATAGAATAGCCTGCTGGGAGGTCGGGTGGGGGAGCGGGCCGGCACCGCTACAGAATTCGCTCTTTCGCGAATTTTCAAACCGGCTCTGAGCCGTCCAACCGGGTCGAGAAGGGGCGGCGAGCGATCGCCGCCCTTTTTACTCCTCGCCGACCGGAATGCCGGGTTGGTGCTTCGATGTGCGAATCGTCAGCGATGTCTTGACGCTGGCGACGTTGGGGGCGGGGGTCAGATGCGTGGTCAGGATGTCCTGGAACGCGCGCAGGTCGCTGGCGACGATCTTCAGGATGAAGTCGATTTCACCGTTGAGCATGTGGCATTCGCGGATTTCGGGAATGGTCGCGACGTGCGACTCGAACGCCGCGAGATCGCGTTCGGCCTGGCTCTTGAGGCTGACCATCGCGAAGACGGTGATCGGATAGCCCAAGGTCGCGGCGTCGAGTTCGGCATGGTATCCCCGGATCGCGCCGCCTTCCTCCAGCGCGCGGACTCGGCGTAAGCATGGCGGGGCGGTCAGCCCGACACGGTCGGCCAAGTCGACATTGGTCATCCGCCCGTCGGCCTGGAGCAACGCCAAAATCTGCCGGTCGATACGATCCAACGCCATACAGTCACTCTCCGGTATTTTTTGGCGCGCCGCGCCTGGGGCCAGCATAATAAAATTGCGGCAGGACGCAATCGTCCCACATTGCGACGCGCGAAAATGGGCCGTTTTAAGCGGACGCCGACACAGTTAAGCACTCGTTACGCCACCGCCCGCAGGTGCGCGCCGAAAGTGGGGAATTCTTGCGCTTCGACGATAGCCTCGACACGGTACTGGGCGCGGACACCGCGACGCCGTTCGGTGCGCAATCGATGTGGCGTCAGTTGACCGATTTGATCGGACGCGGTCGTGCGGCTGCGACGCCCGAGGCGTTGGGGCGGTTGCGGACGATTCGAGGGTCGGTGCCCGCGCCGGTGCGTGCCGCGAGCGCGCGCGGCTTGGCGTTTGCCGAACCGCCCGCGGCGCTGGTGCGATTGTTCGGCGAGGACGATCCGCCGATCGCGGCGCCGATCCTGTCGACGGCGCGACTCGATTACCACGATTGGCTGGCGATCATTCCCGACCTGCCGCCGGCGTCGCGGGCGCTGCTGCGCCATCGCCGCGATTTGCCGGCCGAGGCGACGCGCGCGCTCGACAGCTATGGCGCGGCGGACTTCGCCCTGCCGCGGCCCGAAACGCCGCCCCACGGCGATGAGGTTGAAGCGGTGGCCATCGTCACGCCGATGCCGGCCAACGATCCGGCCCCGGCCGACCCGACCGGCCCATTCCCCATCGCCGACCTGGTCGCGCGGCTCGACGCCTATCAGCGCGACCATGGCGACCTCAATCGCCCGCCGCGCCCGATCGAGGACGCACCGGCTGTCGCGTCCGACACTTTCCGCTTCGAATCGGACGCGAGCGGGACGATCCGCTGGGTCGACGGCGTCCCGCGCGAGCCGTTGATCGGGGTCCGCCTCGGCGCGGGGCTGGCGCAAGTCGACGGCGTGGTCAGCGGCGCGTTCCGTCACCGCGCGCCGTTCAACAATGCGCGGTTGGTGGTAGCCGGCCAGTCTGCGGCGGCGGGCGACTGGCAAATGTCGGCGACCCCGGCATTCGACCGGCTGAACGGCCGCTTCACCGGCTATCGCGGCGTCGCGCGCCGACCGCGTACCGACGAGCGCGCCGATCCGATCCGTACGGCTCCTTCCGCCGCGGAGGCGTTCCGCGCCCTGGTTCACGAGCTGCGTACGCCGACCAACGCGATTTCCGGGTTCGCCGAAATGATCGAGGCGCAAATACTCGGCCCGGCGCCCGAGCTTTATCGCGAACGCGCCGTGGCGATTCGCGGCAGCACCCGCGAATTGCTCGACGCGATCGACGATGTCGACACCGCCGCGCGACTCGACCAGCACGCGTTGGCGTTGCGCCCCGGCACGGTCGCGGTCGCGCCGCTGCTCTCCCGCGCCATCGCCGACCTTGAGCCGCTGATGCGGTTGCGCGGTGCGGCAGTCGATGTCGACCAGGGGGCACCGGGACTTGGTATTGCCGGCGACGAGAGCGCGGTGACGCGCATCGTCAGCCGATTGTTGAGCCTCGTCGTCTCGGCGAGCGTATCGGGTGAGCGGTTGACCGTCGCGGCGATGCAGGAGGGTGACGTTGTCGCCCTTGCACTGGATCGCCCGCGCGTATTCGCCGCGCTTCCCGGCGACGCCCTGTTCGTGCTCGACAGCGAAGATCAGGGCGAGGGCGCCACCTTGCTCGGCGCCGGGTTCGCGCTTCGGCTGGCGCGGCGACTGGCGGTCGAACTGGGCGGCGGGCTGGCGATCGGCGAGGATCGCTTGACATTGCGCCTCCCGGCGGCCTTGGATCACGACGTGGGGCAGCTTTCTTCCAACTGACGTGACGCGCGAGTTCACTTCGACGACGGCGGGTTTCCGCCCGCGCTCGCCGATGCCTGGCGATCTGATCGATTGGCCCGCCGATTTCGGCACGCGTTTCGTCGTGTTCGCCGATGTCGAGGAGGAATTCGACTGGGCTCGGCCCTTGTCGCGCGACAATCGATCGGTCGAAACGATCGCCGCTCTTCCCGCGGCGCATGCGCGGTTCGCCGCCGCCGCCGTGCCGATGGCGCTGATGATCGACCATCCGGTCGCGACCGACGCCCGCGCGATCGACCGGATCGGCCCGCTGCTGACCGGCGGAACGGTGGCTGGTGCGCAACTCCATTCCTGGGTGACGCCGCCGTTCGACGAGCCGCTGACCCCACGCAACAGCTTTGCCGGCAACTTGCCCCGCGCACTGGAGGCGGCCAAGCTCGACGTGCTGACCGACGCCATTAGCACGGCGTTCGGCGTTCGCCCGACCGCGTATCGCGCCGGGCGGTACGGGATCGGGCCGGCGACGTTCGACCTGCTCGCCGAGCGCGGCTATCGGCTCGACAGTTCGATGCGGCCGGCCTTCGACTATGTCGCGGAGGGCGGACCGGATTTTTCCGTGATCGGCAACCGGGCGTTCCGTGTCGGCGGCGTGATCGAATTGCCGTCGACCACCATGTTCACCGGTCTGGCGCGGGGCAGGGGGATCGGTCTGTATCGCGCGGCGGGCGGTGTCCCGAAAGGCCGTGCTGTTCTCGCACGGACAAGGCTGCTCCAACGTATTCCACTGACGCCCGAGGATATTCCGGCCCGCGAGGCCGTCGAGGCGATCCGAGTCGCGGTGGGCGAGGGGCTGGGCGTGCTCAACTTCGCGTTTCACTCGCCATCTTTGGTGCCGGGGCACACGCCTTATGTGCGCGACGACGCCGACCTCGCGACGTTCTGGCGCTGGTGGGATCGCGTGCTTGCCGAACTCGACCGGCTGGGCGTGCGGGCGTGCGGGCTGGCGGAACTGATCGAGGCGGCTGGTGGGCCCGGCAGGACTTGAACCCGCAACCTAGCCGTTATGAGCGGCCAGCTCTAACCAATTGAGCTACAGGCCCCACCGTCGCAGTGCGCACGCGAACAGCGAAGCTGTTAGCGAGACGCGCCAAACCGGCCAGCGCAGCGTAGCTGCGACTGACGGCGCGGCTTTGCCGCGACGAAGCCGCTAAAGCAAGGTTTGGGATCACGCTGCGGCAAAGCCGCGTCGTCGGTCGGCGCTTTGCGCCGCCTGCCGTTCGCGAATTGTGGTCGAATTAGCCTGCTAATTCGTCCCAATTCGCGAAATGGTCGGGGAGACAGGATTCGAACCTGCGACATCCTGCTCCCAAAGCAGGCGCGCTACCGGACTGCGCCACTCCCCGACGCGAGACAGGCGCTCTAGGGAGCAAAAGAGGGGGCGGCAAGGCCGATCGGCCCGCCGCCCACCCGATTCACTTCTTCTTCGCGGCTTCGGCTTCGGCGCGGATGCTGTCGACGCTGTTGCTGTAGGTCGCCTTCGCGGTGTTCGTTGCGTTCGCGGCGGCGGCGTTGGCGTCGGCATTGACCTGGTTGTCGAGCGCGGCGGCCTGGTCGGTCAGGTTCGTTTCCGTTGCGGTGGCGGCGTTTTCGGCGGTGGGCGCCGGCTTGCTGCACGCGGCGAGCGAGACGAGGGCGGTGGCGGCGAGGGTGATGGCGATCTTCTTCATGCGACTTCTCCTGTTGCAGTCGGTGGCGTGAATAACGGTTTAGCGCGGTGCTAATCAACTGCCCTTGGACGTTACCTTGTCCCAATCCTCCGGCGCGTTGGCGACGATCCACAGCATCGCGGTCCACGCGGCGACGTTCTGGCGCAATTGTTCCGGGTCGATCTTGTCGAGCGTGTCCTCGGGCGTGTGATGCCAGTCGAAATAGCGCGTGCCGTTCTGGTTGAGGTCGACCGCCGGCGTGCCGAGCGCGAAGAGCGGGCCGACATCGGTGCCGTCGCCGGCCTTTTCGCGGCCGCGCACGATGCCGAGCGGCGCCAGCGCGGCGCCGAGCCGGTCGCCGACCGCCTTCGCGCTGTCGGGGAAATTGACCGAGAAGCGCCAGATATTGTCGGCGCCGAAGTCCGATTCGGCCGCCATCGCGAACTTCTCCGCCGCGTGCGCCTTGGCATAGGCCTCGCCGCCATAGCCACCCGGTTCCTCCGCCCCGAACCAGACGATCCGGATCGTCCGGCGCGGGCGCGGGCCGTCGAGCAGTCGCTTCGCCGCCGCCGTCGTGATGCCGACGCCGGCCGCGTCATCGATCGCCCCGGTGGCGAGATCCCAACTGTCGAGGTGCCCGCCGATCACGATCGTCCCGGCATTGGGATCGGTGCCCGGCACTTCGCCGACGACGTTACCCGATTCGGCATCGGGCAGGGCCTTCGGCGTCAGGACGAGCTTCATCGTCACCTTGTCGGTACGCTTGAAGATGCGTTCGAGCTGCTCGGCATCGGCGACCGACAGTGCTGCGGCGGGGATCGGCGTGACGCCCGGCGCGAAATTGGTCCCGCCGGTATGCGGCCAGCGGCCCTTGTCGCTGCCGATCGAGCGGATCACGATCGCGGCGGCGCCCTTCTTGGCGGCGATGTTCGCCCCGACGAACCGCGCCGCGCCGTACGCGCCATAGCCGCTGCCGTCCTGGGTCGGCTTCATCTGGTTGGACACGAACGCGATTCTGCCCGTCAGGCTGCCGTCGGGCGCGGCGAGCAGATCGTTGAAGGTGGGAAAATAGACGACCGGCGCGGTGATCCCCTCTGGCGGCGTCGCCCCCGAACGGCCGAGCGCGGCGAGCGTCAGCTTCTGCGGATACGGTCCGACGATCTCGGCCGTCTCCACGCCGCGCACCCAGACCGGCATCTTGTAGGTCTCGATATGGACGTTCTTGAAGCCCAGCGCCTTGAGCTTGGCCACCGCCCAGGCGCGCGCCCGCGCCTCCGCCTCGGTCGCGGCCAGGCGCTGGCCGACTTCGGTCGTCAGCCCCTCGACGATATCCCAGGCGACATCGTCCTTCAGCGCCGCGTCGCGCGCCACGGCGGCCGCGGGATCGACGGCGACCGAACCGGCCGGCATCGTGCGCTGGGCGAGGGCGGGAACGGCGAGGGCGGCGATGCCGGCAAGCGCGAGGGGGGCGATCCGCATATTGTTCTCCCTGGGATTTGTTTGCGAGGGGCTTAGAACCGCACACCGCCCCGGAAAAGCCCTTTCACGGCCGGTCCGCACCTCTTCCCAACGCCCCGGCCAATCGCTATCTGGCGCTCGACTTTTTCCGACAGCCAATTTTCCAACCGGAGACCCCAGTGGCCGCCCAATACGCTTTTGTCATGAAGGACATGACCAAGACCTTCCCCGGCGCGCCCAAGCCGGTGCTCAACAACATCAACCTGCAATTCTATCAGGGCGCGAAGATCGGCATCGTCGGCCCCAACGGCGCCGGCAAGTCGACGCTGATGAAGATCATGGCCGGCGTCGACACGGATTTCACGGGCGAGGCGTGGCCGGGCGAGAATATCACGGTCGGCTATCTGGAGCAGGAGCCCGAGCTGGACCCGACCAAGACCGTGCTGGAAAACGTCAAGGACGGCGCGCGCGACGTCGCCGACATGGTCGACCGCTTCAACGCCATCTCGGCGGAGATGGGCGATCCCAGGGACGACACCGATTTCGACGCGCTGATGGAGGAGATGGGCGATCTTCAGGGCAAGATCGACGCGGTCGATGGCTGGACGCTGGACAACCAGCTCGAACTGGCGATGGAAGCGCTGCGCTGCCCGCCGGGCGACTGGAGCGTCGAGAATCTGTCGGGCGGCGAGAAGCGCCGCGTCGCGCTCACCCGGCTGCTGATCCAGAAGCCGTCGATCCTGCTGCTCGATGAACCGACCAACCACCTCGACGCCGAAAGTGTCGAATGGCTGGAAAACCACCTCAAGGAATATGCCGGCGCGGTGCTGATGATCACCCACGACCGCTACTTCCTCGACAATGTGGTTGGCTGGATCCTGGAGATTGATCGCGGCAAGTACTTCCCGTACGAGGGGAATTATTCGACCTATCTGGAGAAGAAGTCGAAGCGGCTCGAACAGGAGGAGCGCGAGGAATCGGGCCGCCAGAAGGCGATCAAGGACGAGCTGGAATGGATCCGCCAGGGCGCCAAGGGCCGCCAGACCAAGTCGAAGGCGCGTATCGCCAAGTTCGAGCAGCTGGTGGAGGCGCAGCAGAACCGTACGCCGGGCAAGGCGCAGATCGTCATCCAGGTGCCGGAGCGGCTGGGCGGCAAGGTGATCGAGGTCGAGAACCTGTCCAAGGCCTATGGCGACAAATTGCTGTTCGAGGATTTGTCGTTCACGCTCCCCGCCGGCGGGATCGTCGGCGTGATCGGGCCGAACGGCGCGGGCAAGTCGACCTTGTTCAAGCTGATCACCGGCCAGGAAACGCCCGATGCCGGAACGATCGACGTCGGCACGACGGTGCGGCTCGGCTATGTCGACCAGAGCCGCGATCACCTCGATCCGTCGAAGAACGTCTGGGAGGAAATCTCCGACGGGCTCGATTACATGAAGGTCAACGGCCACGACCAGTCGACCCGTGCCTATGTCGGTGCGTTCAACTTCAAGGGCCAGGACCAGCAGAAGAATGTCGGCAAGCTGTCGGGCGGCGAGCGCAATCGCGTCAACATCGCCAAGATGCTGAAGCGCGGCGGCAACGTGCTGCTGCTCGACGAACCGACCAACGATCTCGATGTCGAAACCCTGGGCGCGCTGGAGGAGGCGATCGAGAATTTCGCCGGCTGCGCCGTGGTCATCAGCCACGACCGCTTCTTCCTCGATCGCCTGTGCACGCACATCCTGGCGTTCGAAGGCGACAGCCATGTCGAGTGGTTCGAGGGGAACTTCGAGGCGTATGAAGAGGACAAGCGCCGCCGCCTCGGCGATGCCGCCGACCGCCCGACCGCGCTGGCGTACAAGAAGCTGACGCGCTGAGGTTGCTGCCTGCCTTACTGTATTGTGAAATCAGTACAGTAAGGAAGGGGCCCCATGTTGAGACCGATATTCGCGACGTTGCTTGCCTTCGGGGTGGGGGCCGCATCGGCGGCTGACCCGGCGCCAAGACTGATCCCGGTCGCCGAGGCAAGGCCGGGGCAATTGGTCGATTTGGCCAGTGATTTCGCGCGTTTCGCCACTGATACCGCGAGGTTACCTGAAGCCGAGCGCATCAAGGCTTTCCATGCCCGTTATGACTCGGTCGTGCCGGGATATTATCAGCGCGTCGGTAGTGCGCAGACGCGATTTGATGCGCAGATTGGAAAGGCGCTCTCCGATTTTCCCGCCGATCGCGACAAATTCCTCTCTACCGTACGGACATTCAAAATCGCCCTCGGGAACGGGGAGGGTCATTTCCGAAAGCTGTTTCCCGACTACCAGCTGAATGTTCCCGTCTATCTGGTCCATTCGATCGACACGCAGGACGGGGGCACACGCGATGTCGGTGATCGTACCGTCCTGTTTTTCGGCGCGGACGTGATCGCGAAAATCCACGATCAGAGTACGATCGGTCCGTTCCTCGATCACGAATTGTTTCACGTCTATCACGGTCGTTATTTCAAGGAGTGCGATCGTGTCTGGTGCTCGGCCTGGGTCGAAGGGCTGGCGGTGTATGTCGCCGCTCGCGCGAATCCGGGTGCCAGCGACCGGCAGTTGCTCTTGACCCAGCCGCGCGCGCTCAGGCCGGAAATCGAACCCCGGCTGAAGCAGGCGATGTGTCGGCTGCGGGCGAAATTCGATTCTGCCGGCCCCGATGATTATGCGGAGTTCTTTGAGGGGCAGGCCAATGACCGGCCCTTCCCGCCGCGCTACGGTTATTTCCTGGGTTATCTGCTCGCTGCGAAAATAGGACGAACGAGATCGGTGCAGGAAATGGCGAAATTGCCACCTGCGCGCGTGAAGCCGCTTTTGACGGATGCGCTGGCCGGATATGGTCCGTGTCAGCCGGTCACGCCGTGAACCGCTTGGTGAATCCCTTGATCGGGCCGCTGTCGTCGGCATAGGCCTCGACATGGTCGACCCGCGCCAGCGGCGGGCCTTCGCGGCACGCCTCGACCAATGCGGCGACCGCGTCGTCATTGCCGGACGCGAGGATTTCGACCGATCCGTCGCTGCGGTTTCGGACCCAGCCCGTCACGCCGTACTCGCGCGCCTTGCGCACCGTGAAATCGCGGAACCCTACCTGGCGGACCTTTCCGGTCACCACCAGCCGCTGTATCATGCTCATGCTATCGCAAACCCCTACACGGCGCCGGTCGATCCCGGGCGCCGGTCCGCGTCCTAGCATCGGCACGACTCGGCCCAAGAGGGGCGGGGGCATCACTCGCCGCGCGAATGATGCCGTTCGCCGTCAGGCCGCACGGATTCGCGACGGGCCGTTAACCGACTTGATCGGGCGGACGCCGCAGCGTCCTTACGCATTACCCTTGCGCAGGGCATCCACGCTCCACACGCCGCCGCCAGCGGCCGCGAGGTAAAGGAAGATGAAGGCGTAAAGCATGATCGCCTCGCCGCCGTTGACCGAGGGGAAGAAGCCCTTGGGCGCATGGACGAGGAAATAGCCGACCGCCGACATGCCCGAGGCGATGAACGCGGCGGGGCGCGTGAACAGGCCGATCAGGATCAGCGCGCCGCCGACCAGCTCGATCGTCCCGGCCGTGGCGAGCAGCGGATTGAGCGGCATCGGAAAGGGCGGAATCCCGAAGAATTTCGACACGCCGTGATGCAGAAAGGACAACCCCGCGACGATGCGGAGCAGGGACAGCAGACGCGGCGACCAACTGGCGGGGATCGGCATGGGAACCTCCTGTTCGTGATGTCGCGGATTTAGGCCCGATCCAGTCCCGACGCCATCCACCGAATGGAAACGCTCCGTTACGCGGACGGATAGGTGATCGCCATCACCTCATATTCCTTCTCGCCCGCCGGCAGCGCGACGCGGCGCACGTCGCCGATCGCGGCGGCACGCAGCGCGCGGGCGAGGGGGGAGCCCCAGCCGACCTTGCCCTTGCCGGCATCCGCCTCGTCGTCGCCGACCAGGGTCATCGTGCGGTGATTGTCGTCCTCGTCGGCGATCGTCACGGTCGCACCGAAGAAGACGCGGCTGCGGTCGGGCGCGGCGGCGGGGTCGATGACCCTGGCCGCCTTCATCCGCTTCGCCAGCCAGCCCAGCCGCCGGTCGATCTGGCGCAAGCGCTGGCGGCCGTAGATGTAATCGCCATTCTCCGACCGGTCACCGTTCCCGGCCGCCCAGGAGATCACCTCGACCAGCTTGGGCCGCTCGTCGCCGAACAATTGGTCATACTCCGCGCGCAACGCCGCGAAGCCGGCGGGGGTGATGTAGTTCGGGCGGCCCATGCTCACCGCGCCTTCCTATCGTCATTCCCGCGAAAGCGGGAACCCATCTCGTGCGGGTGCATCGATGGCGCCGGTCGTCGCGAGGGATGGTGCTGGAGCTGGGTCCCCGCTTTCGCGGGGATGACGAGTGGGGTTCAGCCCGGCCGCTTGTTGCCGAGATACCAGCTCAGCCGGGCCTTTCCGGTCGAGGTCGCGCGTTGCGGGTTGATCAGGTCATAGACCACCGCATTCTCCAGCACGTGCTGGACGTAGCGCTTGGTCTCGTCGAACGGGATCGCTTCGATCCAGTCGATCCAGTCGACCGTGCCGTTGCGCGGATCGCCGTTGGCCGCGAGCCATTTGTTCACATTGCCGCCGCCCGCATTGTAGGCGGCGATCGCCAGCGGATAGCTGCCGTAATTGTTATAGAGTCGCTGGAAATAGGCGGTCCCGATCTGGATGTTGTAGTCGGTGCTGGACAGCAGCATCTCCGAATCCCACGCCAGCCCGAGCTTGGTCGCCTGTTCGCGACCGGTGCCGGGCATCAGCTGCATCACGCCGCGCGCGCCGGCTCGGCTGATCAGCGCGCGGTCGAACTGGCTTTCCTGGCGCATGATGCCGTGCGCGATGCTCCAGCTGCCGGTCGCGCTCGCCGGGATGTTGACCGTCGGGAAGCCGGTCAGCGTATAGTCACTGACCCCGTTCAACAGCGCGCTCCGGCCCACCATCACCGCCAGATCGGGGCGGCTGAGCATGCGGGCGAGTTCGGCGGCGAGGACGTGGTCGGCCTCTGTGCTGGCATTGTTGGCGATCTGGCGGACGAACGCGGATTGATCCGCGTGCGCGCCGATCGTGCCGAGGAATTGCGCGGCGCGGACCAGCTCGCTCTGGTAGAAAGCGGCGCGGACGGCGGCATCGACCGGGCGGGCCATGGCGTCGGTCGGCGCGGCCATGGCGAGCCCGAGCCGCTCGGTCGCGAGCTGGCCGTAGAATTGATCGCGATAGGCCGAGGCGCGGGCGAGATAGTCCTTCGCTTCCTCCTTGCGTCCGGCGGCCTCGGCGGCGCGGCCGGCCCAGTAGAAACCCTTCGACTTGAGCGCGGTCGAGCGCGAGCCGCCGGTGTAGCGGACGAACATCGGCGCGGCGTCGGCGGGGCGGCCGAGCCGCTTCATCGCGGTCTGGCCAGCGAGCCAGACGAGGTCGGTGTAGGGATCGCGCTCGCCGAACGGGCGCAGCGACACGTCGGTGCCGGCGGGATAGGCGTCGTCGACCTGGCTCGCGATGGCGTAGGCGGTGCTCGCTTCGCCCGCCGCCAGCGCCGCACGCGCATTCTTGAGCAGCAGGTCGTACCAGCGATCGACATCCAGCGGCGGCGTGGTGAAGGCATGCGGTCGCGCCAGCAGCGCCCGCGCCGAAGCCCCCGCGCCCGAATTGGTCAGCCAGATCGCCTTGTCGGCAAGATAGCCCGGATCGCCCGCACCGATCGCGTCGCCGCCGCCCGCGCCGGGTGCTCCGGTGCGCAGGTCGAGCCGCGCCTGGAACAGCGGTCGCCTGGCGGGGCTGGTCAGCAGGATCTGGCGCGCCGCCGCCGTCGTCTGCCCCTGCCACAGCAGCTGGTCCATCCGGGCATCGTGATCGGTCGGGGTCAGCGCATCGGAAAAAGCCGTCAGCACGAACGATTCGTCGGCGTTGGACAGGAGGCCCATCACCCAGCCGTTGCGCGCCGCGCCCTTTGCCTCGTCGCGCGCGCCGATAGTGTTCAGCGCTTGCGCGAAACGGACCCAGGCGGTGGCGTTCTGCGGCGGGAAACGGCGGAAGAAGGCCACCGCGGTCGAGGCCGAGAAATTGCCCTGGCCCAGCGCGGCCTCGGCATTGCGGCGCATCGCCGTCTCGCCCGGCCAGCCGGGATGCGCGAGCATGAAGCGCGCATAGCTGTCGAACGGGGCGTTGTTGGTCTGGCCAAGCGACCGCCATTCGGTGATCGCGGCCGACAGCGCGGCATTGGCGACCGCATCGCCGCTGCTTCCGGCCAATCGCGCCTTCGCCCAGTCGAACTGGTCCTGGAATGCATAGCCGGTCGCGGCCATTCCCGACAAAGCGGTGGCGGCGAGAATGGTCTTGATCCATGGCGCGATCATGTGGACAGCATATAGCGCAGGTTATTATCTGTCAGGTGAATAAACCGCGATTTGGCCGCGAATAAGGAGCTTTCAGGCATGTTTTCGGGCTCGATCCCGGCGCTGGTGACGCCGTTCGCGGCGGATGGCGCCTTCGCGGAAGACGCGTTTCGCGCGCTGGTCGAATGGCAGATCGAAGAGGGGTCGGCCGGGCTGGTCCCGGTCGGGACGACCGGCGAAGCGGCGACATTGACCTTCGAAGAGCATTTCAACGTCGTCCGCGTGTGCGTCGATCAGGCAAGGGGCCGCGTGCCGATCCTGGCCGGCGCGGGGTCCAACGACACGCGCGTCGCCATCGGCAACGTCAACGCGGCGCAGGAGGCGGGCGCCGATGCCGTCCTGATGGTGCCGCCTTATTACAACCGCCCGAGCCAGGAAGGCATCTTCCGCCATTTCGAGGCAATCGCGCGGGAAACCTCGCTGCCGGTCGTGCTCTACAACGTGCCGGGGCGGACGGTGACCGATATCCAGCCGGCGACGATGGCGCGGATCGTCGCCGCGTTTCCGCAGCGCTTCATCGGGGTCAAGGATGCGACCGGCAGTCTCGGCCGCGTCACCGAGCAGCGGCTCGGCTGCGGCGCCGGCTTCGTCCAGCTTTCGGGCAATGACGAAACCGCGCTGGCGTTCAACGCGATGGGCGGGACCGGGTGCGTCTCGGTCACCGCCAACGTCGCGCCCCGGCTGTGCGCGGATTTCCAGGCGGCCTGGGCGGCGGGCGACGTCGCGAAGGCGCGCGCGCTGCACGACCGGCTCTACCCGCTGCACATCGCGATGTTCACCGACGCCTCGCCCGGCCCGGTCAAATACGCGCTGGGCAAGGTCAAGCCCGACTGGCCGCTCCACCTTCGCCTGCCGATGACGCCGGCGGGGGAGGCGGCGCGTGCGGCGGTCGATGCGGCGATGGCGGGAGCGGGGCTGGTCTAACCGCCGTCACGCGCCTACATGCGCGCTCCCATGTCACGTCCCAAGCCCGCCACTTTCGACAAGAAGAAGATCGTCGCCGAGAACCGGCGCGCGCGGTTCGACTATTCGATCGATCAGACGTTCGAGGCGGGGATCGCGCTGACCGGCACCGAGGTGAAGTCGCTGCGCTTCGGCGAGGGGTCGATCGCGGAGAGCTATGCCGAGGTGTCGTCGGACGGCGGCGTGTGGCTGATCAATTCGAACATCCCCGAATTCAGCCACGGCAACCGCTTCAACCATGAGCCCAAGCGTCCGCGCAAGCTGCTGATGCACGAGCGCGAGATCAACAAGCTGCACGGCGCGGTCGCGCGCGAGGGCATGACCCTGGTCCCGCTGATAATCTATTTCAATTCACGGGGCCGCGCGAAGCTCGAACTGGCGCTCGCCAAGGGGCGCAAGGCGCACGACAAGCGCGAGCATATCAAGGAACGCGACTGGAAGAAGGAAGCGGGGCGCATCCTGCGCGAACGCGGGTGACGGCCTGGCGTCATCCATCCGAAAAGTGCGCGATTCCGGGCAATTGACTGAGCGTGCCACCGGCGTAAAACACGCAGCTTCTCGACAAGGGGATCGCCTTTTTATGAAGCCTTTCACGTTCGCCCTCCTCGCCGCGACTGCCCTGGGCAGCGCCGCCGTCGCGCAATCCACCGGCAAACCCACCTTCGGCACGTTCGGCATGGACACCGCCGGCATGGACAAGAGCGTCGCGCCGGGCGACAATTTCTACGATTTCGCGAACGGGACCTGGGCCAGGAACACGCCGATCCCGGCGGACAAGTCGAACTATGGCGCGTTCAACCTGCTGAGCGACTTGTCGGATGAGCGTACCAAGGGCATCCTCGAAGGGGTCGCGGGCGATCCCAATTCGAAGATCGGCGTCGCCTATTCGACCTATCTCGACCGTCCGGCGATCGACGCCAAGGGCATGGCGCCGATCCAGCCGTGGCTCGGCAAGATCAAGGCGGTGACCAGGGAGACCTATCCCGCATTGCTGGCCGAGGCGGGCCGCGCCGGGATTCGCGGCCCGTTCGCCGCCTATGTCGGTCAGGACGACAAGAACCCCGAAGTCTATATCCTCAGCCTCAGCCAGTCGGGCCTGGGCCTGCCCGATCGCGATTACTATTTGTCGACCGACGCGAAGCTCGCCGAGACCAAGACCGCCTATCAGGCGCATCTGGCCAAGGTGCTGACGATGGCGGGCGAGGCCGATGCGGACGCGCGGGCCAAGGCGATCGTCGATTTCGAGACCGCGATCGCGCAGGCGAGCTGGACTCGCGTCGACAGCCGCGATGCCGACAAGACCTATAACAAGATGTCGGTCGCCGATCTGGAGAAGGCCGCGCCCGGCTTCGATTTCGCGGCCTATTTCAAGGATCAGGGCGCGCCGGTCGATACGCTGATCGTGTCGCAGCCGACCGCGATCACCGCCATCGCCAAGCTGGTCGCCGACGCGCCGCTCGGCGTGCTGCAGGACCAGTTGCTGGTCCGCAGCCTCGACAATTATGCCGACGTGCTACCCGCGCAGTTCGATGACGAGCAATTCGCCTTTTACGGCAAGACGCTGTCGGGCACGCCCGAACAGGAGGCGCGGTGGAAGCGCGCGGTGGCCTTCACCACCGGCTCGCTGGATGACGAGGTCAGCAAGATCTACGTCCAGAAATATTTCCCGCCCGCGACCAAGGCGGCGGCCGACACGCTGGTGAAGAACATCATCGCGGCGATGGGCGAGCGCATCGACAAGCTGGCCTGGATGGCGCCCGAAACCAAGAAGAAGGCGCATGAGAAGCTCGCCGCCTTCACCCCCAAGATCGGCTATCCGTCGAAGTGGAAGGATTATTCCGCGCTGACGATCACCAAGGGCGACGCGTTCGGCAACAATTGGCGCGCGAACGAGTGGCAGCACCGGTATGATTTCGGCCATCTCGGCAAACCGTTGCAGCGCTGGGAGTGGGGGATGACCCCGATGACGGTCAACGCCTATGCCAATTTCGGCATGGTCGAGATCGTATTCCCTGCCGCGATCCTGCAACCGCCGTTCTTCGATCCGAACGCCGATCCGGCGATCAATTACGGCGGGATCGGCGCGGTGATCGGTCACGAACTGTCGCACCATTTCGACGACCAGGGCGCCAAGTACGACAAGACCGGCAAGCTGACCCAGTGGTGGACCGACGCCGACGTCGCGGCGTTCGGCAAGCTGGAGGCGATGCTCGCCGCGCAATATGACGCGTACGAACCGCTGCCGGGGATGCACGTCAACGGCAAGCTGACGCTGGGCGAGAATTCGGCCGACCTCGCGGGCCTGTCGGTGGCGTATGATGCGTACAGGAAGACGCTGGGCGGCAAGCCCGCGCCGGTGATCGACGGCTATACCGGCGACCAGCGCTTCTACCTCGGCTGGGGGCAGGTGTGGCGCCGTTCCTATCGCGAGCAGAACCTGCGCCAGCGCCTGCTGACCGATCCGCACAGCCCGAGCGAACAGCGTGCCAACATCGTCCGCAATATGGACCCGTGGTACGCCGCGTTCAAACCGACCGAAGGGCAGAAGCTGTTCCTGACGCCCGCGAACCGCGTGAGGATTTGGTAGTCATTCCTCCCAAGCGGGGATGAGAGCGCCGTCGGCGGGACAGTCCGCCGGCGGCGTTTTCGTATCCTGCTCCCCTCCCTGAAAGGGAGGGGCTGGGGGTGGGGCGAGGCTTGGCGAGACGCCGGCCTTCTCCCGAGCATCCCTTGTATCGCGATACTGCGACCCACCCCTAACCCCTCCCTTCCAGGGAGGGGAATCGTAGACCTTGACCTCGCCGACCGACCCGCCACAAGGGTCCGCAATGGCCTCGCGTCCCGCTTCCTTCACCGCGCCGGCGGCTGGCCAGCGCCAGGCGTTGATCGTCGCCGGCCTGTGCGGCGTGGTGGCGGCGGCGCTCGCGCTGCTGGTACTCCACAGCGCGGAGGTCGCGGCGGGGTTTGCCGCGGCGATGCTGGTGCTGGTCGGCGCGGCGTATGTGTGGGCGCGCTTCGCCCCCGTCGCTGCCGAAATCGCCGCCGATACCGACTGGAGCGTCGCGCGCACGCTCGCGGCGGCCAGTGACGATGCGCTCGCGGTGACCGATCGCGCCGGCAAGCTGATCTGCGCGAACGAAGCTTATCGCGCGCGCTTCGGCGGCTACCCGACCCCGCCTGGGCTGCCGCTCGACGGCGGCGGCATGGCCGACCTTGCCAGCGCGGGGCGGACGGCGTGGCGCGACGGGTCGGCGCGGCTCGACCGCCTGATGTCGCGCGGACGCCCGATGGCGGCGGCGATCGAGCGCGCGGGCGACGCCGACGATATGCTGGTGTGGCGCTTCCACGACGCCGCCGGGCTCAATCTCGCCGCCGACGTCCAGGCGCTGATCGCCGGGCCGACCGGCGACCGGCTGGCGGCGGCAGGGATCATGGCGGCGCTGATCGCCCCGGACGGAAAGCTGCTCGCCGCCAACCGCGTGTTGCGCGAACGGTCGATGGGGCATGAGGAAAGCGTCGTGGTCGGCCGCGACTTCGCGCGGTTCCTGACCGCCGACGCGCGGGGCCAGGTCCGGTTCGAGCGCGAGGGCGCCAAGGGCAATCCGCTACGGATCATCCAGATCCCGTTCCTCGAAGGCGACGACGCGCCGATCCTGGTCGCGCTGCTCGACGAGGAGGAAAGCGGCCAGCCCGCGATCGGCGCCAGCGCGGCGGCGCATGTCAAGAGCCTGATCTCGTTGCTCCCGGTCGGATTGGCGCTGGTCGACCGCGACGGGCGGTTCGTGCAGATGAACGACCCGTTCGTCCGGGCCGCGCAAGTCGACCAGGACCAGCCGCCGCTCTATCCCGGCGACCTGGTCGTGCGCGAGGATAAGGCGGCGGTGGCCGATGCCGTGCGCAAGTTCGCCAATGGCGCGACGCATTCGACCGACATGGCGATCCGGCTGAAGGATCATCCCGACGAGCCGGTCGCGCTGACCATCGCCGGCGCGCGCGGGCTGGGCGATGCGGCGGTGCTGCTCAGTCTCAAGGATAATGGCGAGGAAACCCGGCTCAAGCGCGAAGTGGCGCAGGCGACCAAGATGCAGGCAGTCGGCCAGCTCGCCGGCGGCGTCGCGCACGATTTCAACAACATCCTGACCGCGATCATCGGCCATTGCGACCTGATGCTGATGCGCCATGCGCCCGGCGACAGCGATTATGACGACATCCAGCAGGTCAAGGCCAATTCCAACCGGGCGGCGAGCCTGACGCGGCAATTGCTCGCTTTCTCGCGCCAGCAGACGTTGCGGCCGCAAGTGCTGCAACTGCCCGACGTGATCGCCGAAGTGTCGCAACTGCTCAAGCGGCTGATGGGCGAGACGGTCAAGCTGGAGGTCCATCATGGCCGCAATCTCGGCCCGGTGCGCGCCGATCCGGGGCAGCTTGAGCAAGTCGTCGTCAACCTCGCGGTCAATGCGCGCGACGCGATGGTCGCCAAGGATCCGACCGCCGGCGGCACGCTGACCATCACCAGCCGGGCGGTGACCGCCGCCGACGTCCGCAAGCTGGGCAACGACATCCTGCCCGTCGCCGATTATTCCCTGCTGGAGATTTCCGACACCGGCGCCGGCATCCCGCCGGAGATCGTCGGCAAGATATTCGAGCCGTTCTTCACCACCAAGGAAGTCGGCAAGGGCACCGGGCTCGGCCTCTCGACCGTCTATGGCATCGTCAAGCAATCGGGCGGCTACATCTTCGCCGACAGCCGGCCGGGGCAGGGGGCGACCTTCTCGATCTATTTCCCCGTCCACACCGCCGGCGCGCCGACCACGGCCAAGCGCGTCGAGACGCGCGACAAGCCCGCCGACCTGTGGGGCACCGGCACGATCCTGCTGGTCGAGGACGAGGACATGGTCCGCGTCGTCGCCGAACGCGCATTGACGCGGCAGGGCTATACCGTGCTGACCGCCGAACATGGCGAGGCCGCGCTGGAACTGCTCGCCAACAGCGAACGGCCGGACCTGCTGATCTCCGACGTGGTCATGCCGACGATGGACGGCCCGACGATGGTCCGTCACGCGCGAGAACGTTATCCCGATTTGCCGATCCTGTTCATGTCGGGCTATGCCGAGGAACAATTGCGCAAGTCGATCGATCTCGACAACGTGTCCTTCCTGCCCAAGCCGTTCTCGGTCCAGCAACTCGCCGAAGCGGCGCGCGACGTGCTTGCCGGCGCGGCAAACGGCTGACAAACCGCGGTCATGCCGGTCCAGCGTATCCTGATCGTCGAGGACGAGCCGCTGATCGCGATGATGCTGGAGGATTTCCTCCACGCGCTCGGCAAACAGTGCGTCGGCACCTGCGACACGGTGCGATCGGCGCTGGCGACGATCGCCGACGAGCGGCCCGACGCGGTGATCCTCGACGTCAACCTGTCGGGTGGCGAAAAGAGCTGGCCGGTGGCCGATGCGCTGGCCGAGCGCGGCATTCCGTTCGTGCTGTCGAGCGGCGGCGATGAGGTGGCGGAGGGCCATGCCGACCGTCCCCGGCTGACCAAGCCCTATACGATGGACGGTGTCGAACAGGCGCTAAACTCCCTCTCCCCTCAGGGAGAGGGTGCCTGAGCGTAGCGAAGCCGGGTGAGGGCTGGGGGCCGAACCGCCATCGGATCGCTCCCAGCCCTCACCCCTCGCTGCTTCGCAGCTCGACCCTCTCCCGATGGGAGAGGGTTTGGTCAGGCGATCCGCTCCGGCACCTCGGCGGCATCGGCCTCCAGCGATGTCCGCGGTGCGACGGCTTCCCACGGGAACACGAACCAGTCCTTGCGCTCGTTGCGGTCGATCACCTCGGCGCGATACTCGACCTGTTCCGCCGAACGCTTGTTGTCGAGCAACGTCGCGAACCGCACATGGTCGCGCGCCGCGCCCGCGGTCGCCAGTGCCGCGCGGAGCTTGCCGATCGTGGCGCCGGTGTCGTTGATGTCGTCGACGAACAGCAGCCGCTCGCCTTTCCGCGTCCGCTCGGCGAGCCGGATCAGCGGCGCGTCGGAAAAATCCTCGACCTTGGACGAATGGTCGACCGACAGCATCGGGAGGCCCGTCGCGTGGCTGAGATAGACCGCCGGCGCGAGGCCACCGCGCCCGATCCCGATGATGAAGCTCGGCGTCCACCCGCTACCGGCCAGTTCGGCCGCGAGGATATGGACCTGGCCGACGAATTCGTCGTGCGGGATCGGCGTGAAGACCGGCATCAGGCGTGTTCCTCCACATAGGCGTCGAGCCGCGCGAGGTGGCCCGCGACCTCGTAGTCGGTCAGGAACGACCCCAGGAACGAATTGCGGGCGAGCGTGGCAAGGTCCGCCTTGCCGAGCCCGCGCGCCATCGCCGTTGCCCGATAATTCTCGCCGATATAGCCGCCGAAATAGGCCGGGTCGTCCGAATTGACCGTCGCGCGCAGTCCTTCGCGCAGCATGCGGTCGATCGGATGCTCCGCGATGCTGGCAACGTTGCACAGCTTGACGTTGGACAGCGGGCACACGGTCAGCGTCATCCCCGTGCGGGCGAGCCGTGCGGTCAGGACGGGGTCTTCCAGGCTGCGATTGCCATGGTCGAGCCGGTCGATACCAAGGATGTCGAGCGCCTGGCGGACATAGTCCGGCGGCCCTTCCTCTCCCGCATGCGCGACCAGTTTCAGGCCTTTCGCCCGCGCCGCCGCGAATACCCGCGCGAATTTCTCCGGCGGATGCCCCACTTCCGACGAATCGAGCCCGACGCCCGCGATCCTGTCGAGCCACGGATCGGCCATCGCCAGCGTCTCGAACGCGGCTTCCTCGCTCAGGTGGCGCAGGAAGCACAGGATCAGTTTCGACGTCAGCCCATGCTTCGCCTCGGCGTCGGCCATCCCGGCGAGCAGGCCGCGCATCACGGTGTCGAAGGCGATTCCGCGATCGGTATGCGTCTGCGGGTCGAAGAAGATTTCCGCATGGACGACGCCGTCCGCCGCGGCGCGATCGAAATAGGCGGCCGCCATGTCGCGGAAATCGGCCTCGGTGATCAGCACACTCGCGCCCGCATAATAGATGTCGAGGAAATCCTGGAGGTTGGAAAAGGAATAGGCCGCGCGCACCTCGTCGACGGTCTTGAACGGGATCGCCACCTCGTTGCGTTCGGCCAGCGCGAACATCAGTTCAGGCTCCAGGCTCCCTTCGATATGCAGGTGAAGTTCCGCCTTGGGCAGGCCGGCGATGAAGCGCGCGAGGTCGGTCATGGCTCGACCATTGCCCGGCTCGAAGGCGGGGGCAAGGCGCTTCTGACCGCGCGGTGCGGCGCGGCGCGGAACAAAAGATGAAAATAATTCCGTTCCACACTTGTTCCAATAGAACAAACGCGATACACGCTTGCCAACGGCATTGACGCGGACGCGGTTCGCACTAGGCGATGGAGGTTCCAAATGGCGGCATCTTTGAAGGTCATCGACAATCCCATGGCATTGAGCAACGACAAGAGTTCGGGTGAACGCGCCAAGGCGCTCGAGGCGGCGCTGGCGCAGATCGATCGCGCCTTCGGCAAGGGTTCGGCGATGAAGCTGGGCTCGAAGGAAACGATGCAGGTCGAGGCGATCTCGACCGGCAGCCTGGGGCTCGACATCGCGCTCGGCGTCGGTGGCCTGCCGCGCGGCCGCGTGATCGAGGTCTATGGCCCGGAAAGCTCGGGCAAGACCACGCTCGCGCTCCACGTCATCGCCGAAGCGCAGAAGAATGGCGGCACCGCCGCGTTCGTCGACGCGGAGCATGCGCTCGACCCCGTCTATGCCAGGAAGCTCGGGGTCGATATCGACGAGCTGATCGTGTCGCAGCCCGATACCGGCGAACAGGCGCTCGAAATCGTCGATACGTTGGTCCGCTCGAACGCGATCGACGTGCTGGTGGTCGACTCGGTCGCCGCCTTGGTCCCGCGCGCCGAGATCGAGGGCGAGATGGGCGACAGCCATGTCGGGCTTCAGGCCCGCCTGATGTCGCAGTCGCTGCGCAAGCTGACCGGCTCGATCAGCCGCTCGCGCTGCATGGTGATCTTCATCAACCAGCTGCGCATGAAGATCGGCGTGATGTACGGCAATCCGGAGACCACGACCGGCGGTAATGCCTTGAAGTTTTATGCTTCGGTCCGGCTCGACATCCGCCGCACCGGCGCGATCAAGGATCGCGACGATGTCGTCGGCAACTCGACGCGCGTGAAGGTGGTCAAGAACAAGGTCGCGCCGCCGTTCAAGCAGGTCGAATTCGACATCATGTACGGTGAGGGCATCTCGAAGATCGGCGAGATCCTCGACCTCGGGGTCAAGGCCGGGCTGGTCGAGAAATCGGGCGCGTGGTTCAGCTACGACAGCGTGCGTATCGGCCAGGGCCGCGAGAACGCCAAGACCTTCCTCAAGGAAAATCCGGAAATGGCCGACCGTCTCGAAAAGGCGATCCGCACGCGTACCGACGCCGTCGCCGAGGAGATGATGACCGGCCCGTCGGAGGATGACGATCTCTGATTTCGCGCGCGCGAAAAACCGTTCTTCCGCGCCGGTGCGATCGTCGGCGACACGTTCCTCCCGCGGCGTCCCCCGTTCGCCGCACGTCCCGGAAAGGCCCGCCCGCGTCGGCGGGCCTTTCATATTCCGGGGCAACGGAGCAGGATGTTTCTCGGCCTGGCTTTCGACTACAGCATCGTGCGTTAAATCTGATCCGTTCGCCTTGAGCTTGTCGAAGGGCTGCATTGCTCTTGGAAGAAGGGCAGGGCTTCGACAAGCTCAGCCCGAACGGGGGTGAGGTGAATCCGATTTAAGGCACGGCGCTCTAACTTCCGTTCGAAGCGGGCGGCGTGGGCGCGTTCCGGATCGGGGCGTCCGGCAGGGAGATCACGATGTTCTCGACCGACGAATGGACTGGGCGCACCGGCGACGTCTGGGCCGATGAATGGCGCCGCACCGACCGCAGCTTCGCCGGCCTGTCCGATCGCTTGAATGCTGTCATTCTCGAATCGGCGCCGGCGACTGGCCGCGCGGTCGATCTCGGCTGCGGCGCGGGCGGCACGTCGATCGCGCTGGCGAAAGCGCGTCCCGATCTTGCCGTGACGGGGCTGGACATTTCTCCCGGGCTGATCGCCGTCGCGCGGCAGCGCGGCGCGGGCATCGCCAACCTTCGCTTCGACACTGCCGATACGGCCAGGCTCGATCCGGCCATGGCGGCCGATCTGCTGGTGTCGCGCCACGGTGTGATGTTCTTTCCGAACCCGGCCGTCGCCTTCACGACGATCCGCGCGGCGTCGCGCCACGGCGCCAAACTCGTCTTTTCGTGTTTCCGCGACCGAGCCGCGAATCCCTGGGCGTTGTTGAGCGACGCGCTCACCGGCGTTCCGACCCCGCCGCCGTCCGGTTACATTCCCGGCCCCTTCGCGTTCGCCGATCGCGCGTTCGTCGCCGACCTGCTGGCGAGCAGCGGCTGGACCGACACGAAGGCGGAGCCGGTCGATTACGATTACGTGGCGGGACAGGGGGACGACCCCGTCGCCGACGCCGCCGATTTCTTCACCCGGATCGGTCCGGTCGCGCGCACCATCGCCGAACAACCCGCCGATCGCCGCCCCGACCTGCTCGACCACCTTCGGCTATTACTGGCGCCGCATGACGCCGGCGGCACGGTCGCCCTCCCGGCGGCGGCCTGGGTCTGGACGGCGACCAACGGAGCGGGAGCATGACGCTGATCGTCCACCACCTCGACAATTCGCGGTCACAGCGCGTCCTGTGGATGTTGGAGGAATTGGGACTGCCCTACGAGATCAGACATTACCAGCGCGACGCGAAGACGATGCTCGCACCGCCCGAGCTTCGCCGCGTCCACCCGCTCGGCAAGTCGCCGGTGATCGAGGATGACGGGCGTACGATTATCGAAACCGGCGCGATCTGCGAATATCTGGTCGAGAAGGCCGACGGCAGGCTCGGCCCGCCGGCGCATCGCGACGACGCGCTACGCTATCGCCAATGGCTGCATTATGCGGAAGGGTCGATGATGCCGCCGCTATTGGTGATGCTCGTCGTTACGCGCATTCCGCTGCTCGGCAAGACCGCCGCCAGGCGCATCCTGCCGATGATCGACGTCCATCTCGATTATGTCGAAGGCGAACTGGCCAGGCGCCCATGGTTCGCCGGCGACGAGATGACCGCCGCCGACATCATGATGAGCTTCCCGCTCGAAGCCGCGATGAGCCGTGCCGGCCTCGACGCCTCGCGCCCCGCGACGATCGCCTGGATCGACAAGATCCATGCCCGCCCGGCTTACCAGGCCGCGTTGGCGAAGGGCGGACCCTACGCCTACGCCTGACGCCTGGAGCGCCGTCACGTATCCAACCGTTCGCCCTGAGCCTGTCGAAGGGCAGCCCTCCACAGGCGATCGATCGCCTGTTGCGCCCCGTCCTTCGACAAGCTCAGGACGAACGGGTCATATTTTACGCACGATCTTCTAACCCCGACCGCTCAGCCCGTGACTGGGCGCGTGCGGCGGCTCGATCTCTGCGGGCTCGATCGGATCGAGCTGTCCTTCCCAGCGCGCCACCACGCTCGCCGCGACGGCATTGCCGAGCACGTTCGTCGCCGACCGGCCCATGTCGAGGAAGTGATCGACCGCCAGCACCAGTAGCAACCCCGCTTCGGGCAGGCCGAAATGGTTGAGGTTGGCGGCGATGACGACCAGGCTGGCGCGCGGCACGCCGGCGATCCCCTTCGAAGTGATCATCAGTGTCAGCAGCATGGTGATCTGCGTGCCGAGGTCGAGCTGGACGCCATAGGCCTGGGCGATGAACAATGACGCGAACGTCATGTACATCATCGACCCGTCGAGATTGAACGAATAGCCGAGCGGCAGGACGAAGCTCGAAATTTTGGGCGGTACGCCGAAGCGGTCGAGCGCCTCCAGCGTGCGCGGGAACGCCGCTTCGGACGAGGCCGCCGAAAAGGCGACGAGAATAGGCTCGCGGATATAGCGGAACAGTGAAAACGAGCGCCTGCCGATGAACAGCCACGCCAGCAGGCCGAGCATCACCCATAGCAGGATCAGGCCGATATAGACGCACACCATGAAATAGCCGAGCTTGCCGATCACCTCCGGGCCGCGTTCGACCAGCGCGTTGGCCACCGCTGCGAACACCGCGAACGGGGCGAGCCGCATCACGTAATCGGTGACCTGCAACATCACCTTGGTCAGCGCCTCGGCGGCCGTGACGAGCGGCTTGGCGCGCTCGCCGACGGCAGTGATCGCCACGCCGAAAAAGACCGCGAACACGACGATCTGCAGGATGTCGTTATTCGACATCGCGTCGATGATCGAGGTCGGGAAGATGTGACCGATGATCTGGATCGGGTCGAACTTGCTCTTATCGATGCCGGCCGTACCTTGCGGCAGCGGCATGTTGAGCCCGACGCCCGGCTGCAGGATGTGAACGAGGATCAGCCCGAGCGTGAGCGACAACAGGCTGGCGCCGATGAACCAGGCCAGCGACTTCAACCCGACGCGCCCGAGCGCGCCGGTATCGCCCATATGCGTGATGCCGACGACCAGTGTCCCGAACACCAGTGGCGCGATGATCATCTTGATCAGGCTGAGGAAGATCGTCGTGATGAGCCCGAGCCATTTCGCCCAGCCCGCGAGATATGTCTTGGCATCGGTCGCGTCGGCCGCCCAGCCGATCCGCTTGAAGAACGCAAGCGAGGGATCGGCCGAGGCATGGACCATCCAACCAAAGGCCAGCCCCAGCACCAGCCCGATCAGGATGTAGGTCGTCAGCCGCTTCGCCAAAATCATTCTCCCAGTGATCGCGGGCAGGGAAGGGGATTGTCGCCGCCGGGTCAAGCGCCGTATCACAGCGGCCATGACCGATCCCCGCTTTTCGCCCGCGCGCCGCGCCGTCCTTGCCGCCGCCGCCGCCGCACCCCTGATCGTCTCCTCCGCCGCGCGCGCCGCGGAGCCGGACCTGTCGGCGCTAAGCAGGATGACGAACGGCGCGGCGCCGATCGGCGCCGACGAGCGCGCGCGGCGGCTGGCCCGTGCGCAGGCGCTGATGCAGGCGAACGGAATCGGCGCGGTGCTGATCGAGCCGGGATCGAGCCTGGCCTATTTCACCGGCATCCGCTGGGGCCGCAGCGAGCGCGCGATGCTCGCGGTGCTGCCGGTCGAGGGCGAGCCGTGCATCGTCTCGCCCTATTTCGAGGAACCGCGGATGCGCGAAACGCTCGCGATCCCGGCCGAAGTGCGCGTGTGGCAGGAAGACGAGGATCCGCTCAAGGTCGTTGCCGGCTTCCTGCGCGACCGCAAGCTGGCGGCGCGCCCGGTCGGGATCGAGGAAACCGTCCGCTTCTTCATCCCCGACATGCTCGCGCACGCGCTGCCCGGCGCCACGATCGTATCGGCCAACCCGGTCGTGCGCGGGTGCCGCATGATCAAGACGGCCGCCGAACTCGCGCTGATGCAACTGGCGACCGACGTCACTCTCGCCGCCTATCGCTGGACCTATTCGCGGGTCGAAAAGGGCATGACGGGGCGCGATATCGGCGCGCTGATGAGCGCCGCGACGGTGAAGCTGGGCGGCGATCCCGAGTTCAGCCTGGTCCTGATCGGCGAGGCGGCGGCCTATCCGCACGGCACGCAGGCCGTCCACCGTGTCGCCGACGGCGAGATCGTGCTGATGGATTGCGGGTGTACCGTCGAAGGTTACCAGTCCGACGTCTCGCGCACCTTCGTATTCGGCAGCGCGAGCAAGGAACAGCGGATGGTGTGGGACCAGGCGCATCAGGGCCAGCAGACCGCGCTCGCCGCCGCCAGGCTCGGCGTTCCGGCCGGCAGCGTCGATGATGCGGTGCGGCGGCTGTACGAAGGCTTCGGCTATGGCCCCGGCTACAAGCTGCCCGGCTGCTCGCACCGCACCGGCCACGGCATCGGGCTCGACGGGCACGAGCCGGTCAATCTGGTGCGCGGCGAAACGACCAGGCTCGCGCCGGGCATGTGCTTCTCCAACGAACCGGGCATCTACATCCCCGGCAAGTTCGGCGTGCGGCTGGAGGATTGCTTCCACATGACCGAGGCTGGGCCGAAGTTCTTCTCCGAACCGCCGAAGTCGATCGATGAGCCGGTGTGAGCACGCTCATGCTGATCGGCTCGGCGCGGCGCGACGGCCATACGGCATTGGTCGCCCGCCGGTTGTGCAGCGCGCTCGGCGCTGCCGCCGTGGCGATCGACCTTGCCACCCGAACGATTGAGTCATTCCATTACGACCGCACCGACGATCGCGACGACTTTCGATCGATTGTCAGAACGATGCTCGCGCATCCGACGATCGTTCTGGCAACACCGGTTTATTGGTACGCGATGAGCGGCGTGATGAAGCAGTTCTTCGACCGGCTGACCGACCTGCTGATGGACGCAGATGCCCGGCCGATCGGCCGCGCGCTGGCCGGACGCGACTTGTGGGTTCTCGCGACCGGCACCGATCCCGCGCTGCCGCCGGGGTTCGACGAGCCGTTTGCCCGGACGGCCGGATATTTCGGCATGACGTGGCGTGGCAGCGCCTATGTGCGGTTTGCCGATGGCGAACTGGGCGCGCATGCCGATTTGTCGGCGGTCGAGCGCTTTGCCGATCGGCTTGTGAGTCGCGGAACCGTCGCCTAGATGCGCCTCATGACCTCGACCAACGACATCCGCCGCTCGTTCCTTGATTACTTCGCCGCCAACGGCCATACCAAGGTGCCATCGGCGCCGCTGGTGCCGCAGAACGATCCGACGCTGATGTTCGTCAACGCCGGCATGGTGCCGTTCAAGAACGTCTTCACCGGGCTCGAGACGCGGTCGTACAAGCTCGCCACCTCGTCGCAGAAGTGCGTGCGCGCCGGCGGCAAGCACAACGATCTCGACAATGTCGGCTATACCGCGCGGCACCACACCTTCTTCGAGATGCTCGGCAACTTCTCGTTCGGCGACTATTTCAAGGAGCGCGCGATCGGCCTCGCCTGGGATCTGCTGACGAAGGAATGGGGGCTGCCCGCCGAGAAGCTCACCGCCACCGTCTATCATACCGACGACGAGGCGTTCGATCTGTGGAAGAAGATTTCCGGCCTGCCCGAAAGCCGCATCATCCGCATCCCGACCAAGGACAATTTCTGGGCGATGGGCGAGAACGGGCCGTGCGGGCCGTGCTCGGAAATCTTCTACGATCATGGCGAGCACATCCCCGGCGGGCCGCCGGGCAGCCCGGACGAGGACGGCGACCGCTTCGTCGAGATCTGGAACCTCGTCTTCATGCAGTTCGTGCAGGAAGCGGGCGAGATCGTCGGCAATCTGCCCAACCCGCAGATCGACACCGGCATGGGGCTCGAGCGCATCGCCGCGGTGATGCAGGGCGTCCACGACAATTACGATACCGACACGTTCAAGGCGCTGATCGCCGCGTCGGGCGCGCTGACCCACACCGCGACGACCGGCGACAACCAGGCGAGCCACCGCGTGATCGCCGACCATCTGCGCACCTCGGGTTTCCTGGTCGCCGACGGCGTGCTGCCGGCGAATGAGGGGCGCGGCTATGTGCTGCGCCGCATCATGCGCCGCGCGATGCGGCATGCGCACCTGCTCGGCGCGAAGGACCCGCTGATGCACCGGCTGGTCCCGGCGTTGGTTGCGGAGATGGGCGCGGCCTATCCCGAACTGGTCCGCGCCCAGCCGCTGATCGAGGCGACCCTTCAGCAGGAAGAAACGCAGTTCCGCAAGACGCTCGACAAGGGGCTCAGGCTGCTCGACGAAGCGACCGCCGGGATGGCGCCGGGATCGACCCTGTCGGGCGAGACCGCGTTCAAGCTCTACGACACGTACGGTTTCCCCTACGATCTGACCGAGGACGCGTTGCGCGCGCAGGGGTTGCAGGTCGATCGCGAGGCGTTCGACGCCGCAATGGCGGAGCAGAAGCGGGCCGCGCGCGCCGCCTGGAAGGGATCGGGCGACAAGGGTTCGGACGAATTGTGGTTCGACCTGGTCGAGGAAATGGGCGGCACCGAGTTCACCGGCTACACGTCGGAGCAAGGCGAGGGCGAGGTGGTTGCCCTGGTCAGGGACGGCGTTCGAGTCGACCGTGCCTGGGCCGGCGACGAGGTCGACATCATCCTCAACCAGACGCCGTTCTACGCCGAAAGCGGCGGGCAGGTCGGCGATGCGGGCATCGCGAGCAACGACCGGGTCAAGGCGCGCATCTTCGACACGCAGAAGCATCTCGGTCGCTTGTGGGCGCACCGTGCCAAGATCGAGAACGGCGAGATCAAGCTTGGCGACGCGCTGCACCTGACCGTCGATGGCGAGCGGCGCAACGCGATCCGCGCCAATCATTCGGCGACGCACTTGCTCCACGCGGCATTGCGCGAACGGCTCGGCACACATGTCGCGCAAAAAGGGTCGCTGGTGGCGCCCGACCGTCTGCGCTTCGACTTCTCGCAGCCCGTGGCGGTCGAGCATGACGCGCTGGCGGCGGTCGAGGCCGACGTGAACGCCTATATCCGCCAGAACGATACGGTCTCGACCCGCCTGATGACCCCCGACGAGGCGATCGCCGAGGGCGCGATGGCGTTGTTTGGCGAGAAATATGGCGACGAGGTGCGCGTCGTATCGATGGGCCGCGACGGCAAGAATATCTACAGCCTAGAACTGTGCGGTGGCACGCACGTCAACGCGACCGGCGATATCGGCCTGTTCAAGGTGGTGAGCGAGGGCGCGGTGTCGTCCGGTGTGCGGCGCGTCGAGGCGCTGACCGGCGAGGCGGCGCGCGCTTATCTGGCGAGCCGCGACGAGAAATTACGCGAGGCGGCGGCGGTGCTGAAATCGTCGCCCGACGAAGTCCCGGCGCGCGTCGCCCAACTGGTCGAGGATCGCCGCCGGCTCGAACGCGAACTGGCCGAGGCGAAGAAGGCGCTCGCGCTCGGCGGGGGCGGTGGGGCTACCCCCGCCGGACCCGAGCAGGTCGGCGGCATCAACTTCACGGCGCAGGTCGTCGATGGGCTCGATCCCAAGGGCCTGCGCGGCGCGGTCGACGAGGCCAAGCAGCGGATCGGATCGGGCGTGGCGATGATCGTCGCGGTGAATGACGGCCGCGCCTCGGTCGCGGTCGGGGTGACCGACGACCTCACCGCGCGGCTCAACGCGGTCGACCTGCTCAAACAGGCAGTCGCCGCGCTCGGCGGACAAGGCGGTGGGGGGCGGCCCGACATGGCGCAAGGCGGCGGGCCGGACGGCGACAAGGGCGAGGAGGCGGTGATGGCGGTAAGGGCGGCGCTGGCTGCCTAAGGTTGATCGACATTATCCAAGTCATCGTGCTCCTGCGAAAGCAGGAGCCCAGGGCCTCAAGCTGCGTCGCCCGTGGCTCTAGGTTGTGGTGAGGATTTAACGTTTTATCGCAGAGCGATGTGGATAGCGGCGAGAGTGACGAAGCCCATGAAGTTTGCGAGGAGCTTGTCGTATCGGGTGGCGACGCGTCGGAACTGTTT
>Ga0153956_1000167_pt1 | contig 84552 bp, 79 predicted proteins | sample TSFL040MetaG_FD_104704 | JGI IMG/M metagenome (GOLD analysis project Ga0153956, IMG submission 104704) | Attine ant fungus gardens microbial communities from Florida, USA - TSFL040 MetaG | ecosystem: Host-associated > Fungi > Mycelium > Unclassified | place: USA: Florida, Wekiwa Springs... | reverse complement strand
GCATGGCCCTTGCGGGCGAGAATGATGTCCTCCGCCGGCAGCCTGGCCATATGCTCGGCCGTAAAGCTGTGAACCGTCAGGCAGTAGTCGCAGCCGTTCACTTCGGAAACGGCAAGGCCGATGCTGTCGCGGGTTTTCACGTCGAGCGCCTTGCTCAAAGAGCCGAGTAGCGTGGCCCATGCGTTGAAGGCGATGGGGCTTGCCGCGAAGGTCGCCATCATGTTCGGGGTGAACCCGATGTTCTTGGTAAAGGCATCGAGGGTCGGTTGCGAGGCGGCCGGTACCTGTTCCGGCGTCAGGGCAGCAATTCTTGGCATTTTACACTCCATAAGGTTCTGAATTGGTTTGGAATTATGCAAAGTCCAGCACATCGGCCACGGGCATGCGCGGCTTCTGCGGCCAGTTGCCGGCGCGCTCCGGCCCGATCGTCAGCAGCATCACCGGGATCTCGTCCTCGGCCAGGCCGAATTCGCGATGCACGGCTTCTGCGTCGAAGCCGATCATCGGCGTCGAGCCCAGGCCGAGCGAGCGGGCCGCATAGATCATCGCCGCGGTGCCGAAGGTCGCGGTGCGGACCGCCTCGTCGCGCTGCCGCTGCGGCTGGTTGTCGTAAAGGCCGCGAGCCGGCGTTTCCCATTCCGGCACCAGATGCGCCGGCATGATGCCGGCCTCCACCACCGGGGCCAGACGCGCGGGGATGGTGCTGGCATCCGCCAGCCGGCCGATGATGATGAAGGTGACGGCGGCATCGGTGATCGCCGGCTGGTTCCAGGCGATCGGGCGCAGCCGGGCCTTGGCCTCGGCGGTGCGGACGGCGATGAACCGCCAGTTCTGCAGGTGGAAGGACGTCGGCGCCGACGTGCCGATCCGCACGAGATCGCGGATCTCGTCGTCGCTCAGGGTGGCCGCCGGGTCGTAGTACTTGGCGGCACTTCGGCTCAGGATCGTTTCGATGACGGCGTTCGTCGGCGCCGGCCGCGTGGATGAATGGGACGGCTGGTGGGCGGGGGTGATGCTGATGCAGTTCATTGGGTGGCTCCTCATCAAGTGATTACGGAGCCGAATTTACGGGCAAGGGAGCAAAATTCGAGACTGTATCAGCTCAATATAATGCTCGAAAGGATCAATGTGCGCGCATGAGGCTCAGGCTGCGCATCTACTCGCCCTTGTGCGCCAGCCGGCGCCATTCCGCCGGCGTCATCCCCATCCGTTCGGGCTTTCGCCTATTCTCTGCGTGTGACTATGATGAAATACGTGAAATGTTTCAAACTCCGGAGTTCCAGTGTCCCAAGTCGATTGGCTCAGCCAGCTCCTGCAAATCGTCACCGTAACCGGCCAGCTCGAGGTCCGCTGCGCCTATGGCGCGCCGTGGCGCGTTGCCTGGAGCGAGGCGGCGGCGAACGAAATCCCCTACCACATCATCGTCAAGGGCCGCGCCATCATCGAGGACCCGGAGACGCGAACCGCGCAGGAACTGGGAAGCGGCGATATCGTGCTCCTGCCTCACGGTGCGGCGCATGTGCTGCACGACGGGAGCGGGCAGACACCCGTCCCGACCCGGCAGCACCGGGGGACCGCCGGATGGATGCTGAGCGAGAACGACGGCGAGGGCGAGCAACTCGATCTGCTGTGCGGTCGATTTTTCATCGCGCCACCGCACGACCGATTGATCCGCAACTACATGCCGGCAAATCTGGTGACGCGAGCCATGAACGGTGATGGAGACGGTGGGGCAGGCTCCGCCTCCAGCCAGCTGGCGAGCCTGGTGAGGCTGATGCGAATGGAATCCGCCGGTGACAGAGCGGGCGGACATGCCATCCTCAACGCGCTTTCCTCGGCCCTGTTCGCCCTGGTATTGCGCGCCGCAAGCGAAGGCGACAAGGCGCCTGAAGGCCTGCTGGCTCTGGCGGGCCATCCGCGCCTCGCTCCAGCCATTGCGGCAATGTTCGCCGATCCGACGCGGTCGTGGAAACTACCCGATCTGGCCGACCTGTGCGGCATGTCGCGTGCCACGTTCATGCGGCACTTTCAGGACAGGCTCGGTTGCTCCGCCCTCGATCTGCTGACCGACCTGCGCATGAGCCTGGCCGCCAACGAGCTGAAAAAGCCGGCGACCAGCACGGAGGCCGTGGCGGAGATGGTCGGGTATCAGTCCGTCTCGGCATTCCGCCGGGTGTTTGCCGAACGGATGGGGATGACGCCGGGGGAATGGCGCCGGCTGGCGCACAAGGGCGAGTAGATGCGCAGCCTGAGCCTTGCGCGCGCATATTGATCCTTTCGAGCATCATATTGAGCTGATCCAGTATGGGAAGCGCCCGCCCGCGGCCTTTACGACGATCAGCGGCAGCTGCAGCGCGACGAGGCGGTCCGCACCGCGACCTTCGGCACCGCGGCGATGATCTATGCGGCCCGCTCGCTCGGCCTGGGCTCGACCCTTGGAGCGGTGAGTCTGCCCGACCGGCCTAGAAAGCGCCGGCGTCGCTTTTCACGGCCTCGCCCTTGCCGCTCAGCGCAACGGGATCGACCCCCAGCCGGATCTGGGTGGGGGTCAGGCCGAGCACGCGCTTGCAGCACCGGGCGAAATGCGAGGTATTGTTGAAGCCGACGTCGAGGGCCACTTCGATCAGCGGCGCCTTCGTGCGGGTCAAAAGCGTTCTGGCGCGCTGGAGGCGGACGTGATTGTAGGCGACTGCCGGCGAAATTCCGACCTTGTCGAGGAAAATCCGTTCGAGTTGACGGCGTGAAAGGCCGACCTGCGCGGCCAGCTTTTCGATCGGCAAGGTTCCGTCGATATGCTTTTCCATGGCGATCAGGGTGGCGCGGATGCGGGAATCCTCGAACTCGCTATAGAGCGGCCGCCGTGGCTGGACGTCGAGGGGAGAGCGGGCTTTTTCGATCTGCAGCACTTCCAGCGCGTTGCGCTCGGCCTCCCGGCCGAGGTGCCGCCGGATGAGATGGGCCGCCATGTCGGCGGCGCTGCTTCCGCCGGCGCACGAGCCCCGGCGGCGGTCGAGGTTGAAAATCCGGTCCGAGCGGACGGTGAGATCCGGAAACCGCTCCCGGAAGGTTTCGTAGTGGAGCCAGCTCACGCAGGTCTGGTGACCCTTCATCAGCCCTGCCGCGGCGAGAATGAAGGTTCCGGTGCAAACCCCGATCAGCGGGACCTTCTTCGCGTCGGCCGCGCGCAGGAAATCGATCGTGGCTGCGTCCACCGGTTCGTCGGTGGTCAACAGTCCGCCAACGACGACGATGTAGTCGAAATTGTCCGGCTCGATGAAGTTCGAGGTCGGCGCGACCTGCACGCCGCAACTGGAGGTGATGAGGTTGCGGGTGCTTGCCAGCACCTGCCAGTCGGCGAGAACCCTGCGCGAGCGATCGAATTGGTCGCCGCCGAGCCTCAGCGTGTCTACGAACAGTGCGAAGGCCGATAATGTGAAGGATCGCGCGAGGACGAAGCCGATCTTGAGCCTTGTGGACTGCGCATGGCCTGGTTGCTCCGGCATCTCTTTATCTCTCGGTCCCGCCTTTTCTCAATCTTTATTCCAGTTGGAACCCCAGCGCCAGCGGGTCCCTGTCGTCGACGAAGATCGTGTTGTGGCCGGTGATCCGCGCCCAGCCGCCGATGCTGGGGAGGATGCCGGGCCTGTCTCCGACCGTGACGGCGCTCTCGATCCGCCCCTCGAAAACCGTGCCGATGAGGCTCTCGTTCCGGTAGCTGTCGCCGATGGCAAGACGGCCACGGCCATGAAGCTGCGCCATCCGCGCCGACGTCCCCGTGCCGCCGGGCGAACGGTCGATCGCCTTGTCGCCGTAGAAAACGGCACCGCGCCCGTGAGCGCTGGGGTCCTCGGCTTCATCGCACCAGATTGCGTGATGCACGCCCTGGATTCGCGGATCCTCCGGATGGACGGGGTTGCAGACCTCGGCGAGCGCGCCGCGAAGCAGCCTGCTCAGCGTAACGATCTCGCTTGCCGTCATGCCCTTCAGTCCTGCCCAGTTCCGCTGGGGTTCGACCACGGCATAATAATTGCCGCCATAGGCGATATCGACCGAAAGCCTGCCGATGCCGGGCAGATCGACCTCGACATCCTTGCTGTGCAGATAGCTCGGCACGTTGAACAGCCGGACGGACTCCACAGAACCGCCCTTCATCTCGAAGGCGACGTCGACGCGGCCGGCGGGGGTTTCGATGGCAAGCCGCCCCGGAGTTTTGGGCGAAACCAGCCCTTCCTCGATGACGACGGTCGCAAGTCCGATGGTTCCAGCACCACACATGGGAAGGCAGCCGCTGACCTCGATGAACAGGCTTGCGAAATCGCAATCGTCGCGGGACGACGGATAGATGATCGCCCCGGACATGATATCGTGGCCGCGCGGTTCGAACATCAGGGCCTTGCGAACCCAATCATGGTCGCGGACGAAAATTTCCCGCCGGTCGGCCATGGGAAGGTGCGGCAGCAGCGGGCCGCCGCCGGCGACCACGCGCACCGGGTTGCCGCAAGTGTGTGAATCGATGCAGAAAAAACTGTGTCTCATCCTGTTCTCCGAGATTTATCCGGCCTTGACGGCCCGCTCCCGCTGCAATGCCGCGCTCGAAAGCCGGTCGAGCAGGACGGCGACGGCGACGACGGCAAGACCGGCGCGCAGGCCGAGGCCCATCTCCATCCGCGTCAGGCCGCGCGTCACCTCGGCGCCGAGGCCGCCGGCGCCGACCAGCCCCGCCAGCACCACCATGGCCAGCGACAGCAGGATGCACTGGTTCAGCCCGACCCGCAGCGTCGGCCTTGCGGCGGGCAGCTCGATCTTGAACAGGATCGTGCGGGGTTTCGCGCCGATGGCCTGCCCCAGTTCCTTCAGGTCGTTCGGTACGCCGCGGAAGGCCAGCGTCGTCAAGCGCAGCATCGGCGGGATGCCGTAGACGATGGTCGCGATGATCGCCGGCACCCGGCCGAGGCTGAAGATCATGACGGCCGGGATCAGGTAGACCCATGGCGGCACGGTCTGCATGATATCCAGAACCGGGCGCAGCGCGGCCTCGAACCGGCGGCGGCGGGCCGCGAGGATGCCGAGCGGAAAGGCGATGGCGACCGCGATCGCCACGGCGACCACGACCAGCGCCACGGTCTGCATCGAGGCGGTCCACAAGTCCGCCAGCAGGCAGAAGCCGAGGCAGCAGAAGGAGAGCACCGCCACCCGCCAGCCAAGTGTCGCCAGGGCGGCAACCGTCACGACGGCGATCACGCCAGGCGGCGGCACGATCAGCAAAGCGACTTCGATTCCGCCCAGGACCGTCTCGATCACGCGGGCGAGCGCCGTGAAAAACGGGTGGAAATTGGTGTTCAGCCAGTCGACGGCGGGGGCGATGAACGCTCCGGGGGAAAACTGCATGGCCTATTCCTCCGCTTTCTGTGCCGCCGCCGCCATGCTCTGGGTCAGGCGGTCCAGCACCATGGTCAGGATGACGATGGCGATTGAGGCGTCGATCGAGCGCGCGATATCCAGCTTGCGGATCGCGCCGTAGATCGTCTCGCCAAGTCCGCCGGAGCCGACGATGCCGGCGATGACGACCATGCCGAACGCCATCATCAGGCTCTGGTTCACACCCGCCATGATCGAGGGCACGGCGAAAGGCAGGCGGATCTTGAAGAAGGTCTGCATCCGCCCGGTGCCGAGCGCCTGCGCCAGTTCGATGAACTCGTTCGGCGTCATGCGGATGCCGAGCGAGGTCAGGCGGATCGCGGGCGGCATGGCGACGATCACCGTCGCGACCAGTGCCGTCGCCGGGCCGAAGCCTAGAAGGGCGATCGAGGGCAGCAGATAGATATAGGGCGGCATGGTCTGGATCAGGTCCAGAGCGGGCGCAAGCGCCCGGTCGAGGCCCGGCATCAGCCCGGCGGCGACGCCGAGCGGCAGGCCGATCGCCAGCGCGATCACGCTTGCGGCGATGACCAGCGCCAGCGTGCTCATGGTTTCGGGCCAGAGCCCCATGCCGGCGCAAAAAACCATGGCAAGGGCGGCGAGGATACCGAACTTGAGACCCATGAGCCGCCAGACGGCAAGTCCCGCAAGGATCGCGACGACATAGAAGGGCGGCAGGTTCACGAGCCAGAGAATGCCGTTGAAAAGCCCTTCCAGCACGAGGCGGGCGCCGTCGAAGAGGAACCCGGCATTATCGGACAGCCACGACAGGATGGTATCGACCTGCTTGTCGAAGGCGGGGGCGAAAGCGGAGAGGTCCATCGCGCCCTCCGTCACGCCGCGCGGGCTTCGGGTTCGCCCCGCACGCCCATCAGCAGGTTGCGGATCGTCACGATGCCGACCAGCGTGCCGCCCTCCTCGACGGCGACGGCATCGCTGCCGGTTTCGGTGATCAGGCCGATCAGCGTATCGATATCCGCTTCGGGCGAGCAGCGCGGCAGGCCCTGCGGCGCACCCTGCCATTCACCCGGCGCGATCATCATCGAATGCGCCTTGACCAGATGCAGGCGCGAGATGCCGGCGACAAAATCCGCGACATACTGGTCGGCGGGGTTCATGACGATTTCTTCCGCCGTGCCGACCTGGATGATGACGCCGTCCTTCATGATGGCGATACGGTCGCCGATGCGGATGGCCTCGTCGAGATCGTGGGTGATGAACACCGCCGACTTGCCGAGTTCCTTGGTCAGTTGCCGGAATTCGTCCTGCAATTGCCGGCGGATCAGCGGATCGAGCGCGGAAAACGGCTCGTCCATCAGGATGATTTCGGGATCGGAGGTCAGCGCGCGGGCAAGGCCGACGCGCTGCTGCATGCCGCCCGACAGTTCCCTCGGATAGCGCAGCTTCCAGTCGGAGAGGCCGACCTTGGCCAGCGATGCCTCGGCGGCGCGGTTGCGCTTGTCGCGCGGCACGCCCTGGACCTCAAGCCCGAAGGCGGCGTTTTCCAGCACGTTTCGCTGCGGCAAAAGGGCAACGCTTTGAAAGACCATGCCGATGTGGCGGGCGCGGGTTTCGCGCAGCGTCACGGCGTCCATGGTGGCGATGTCGCGGCCCTTGACCATGACCTTGCCGAGGCTAGGCTCGATCAGCCGGTTCAGGAGGCGGATCAGCGTGGATTTGCCGCTGCCCGACAGGCCCATGATGCAGAAGATTTCCCCCCGGCGCACCTGCAGGCTGGCGTCGGAAACCCCGACCACGCATCCATATTGCTTGAGCACCTCCTGCTTGCCGAGGCCGCGCCCGGTGATCGCCTTGATCGCCTCGGCGCTGCGCTTGCCGAACACCTTCCAGACGGACTGGCAATCGATCAGAATTTCGGCCGTTTCCTTCTGCGTCATCCTATGCCTCCCTGTGACGCCATCCGGTCATGCAAGCGGGCGGCCCGTCGCGGGCCGCCCGCCACACCCGGTCAGTATTTCTTGAAGTTTTCCCAACGCTTCAGCAGGTCGGCATGGGCCGCGGTCCAGTCGGCGACGGCCTGGTCCATGGTCTTGCCGTCGTTGACGGCCGCATTGATCGAGGCGATATCGACGATCGGGATATAGATGCTCGCCATCGCCTCGCGCACGTCGGGATTGGCCTCCGAAAAGCCTTTCTGCCCGATCCAGTAATAGCTCTGCGGCGGCGCGAAGATGCCCTTCGGATCGGCCAGGAACTTGGTGTCGTATTTCAGCGCCATCCAGGTGGGTTCCCACAGCGTGGCGGCGATCCATTCCTTGCGGTCGACGGCGGATTTCAGCGCCGCGGTCATGGCGGCGGTGCTGCCTTCGACCAGTTGCAGCTTCAGCCCGTACTTGGAGACCACATCGGCCGTCTCGCGCATCAGGCCCGAGCCGGGCTCGATGCCGACGATCTTGCCGCCGAACTTGTCGGCGTTGTCGTTCAACTCCTCGACCGAGTTGACGGGCACGTATTTCGGCACGGCGATGCCCTGATAGAGCCCGTGCGAGACCGGGGAGATCTTCTCAAGCCGGTTCTTGTTCTTGTTCCAGTAGTCCTGCGCGACATAATCGGTCTGCGAGGCCAGCACCTGCACGTCGCCCTTGGTCAGCGCAGCATAGGCGATGCCCCATTCGGAGAATTCGGTGACCTCGACCTTGTAACCCTTGTCCTCGAGCACCTTCTTGGTGATGCCGGTGATCGGCGTCAGGTCCTCCCAGATGATGGTGCCCATCTTGATCACCTTGTCCTGCGCCATGACGGGCGTGGCAAGGCCAAGCGCCACGGCACCGGCAAAGATAGCTTTCAACAGTCTGCGCATGTATTTCCTCCTCTTGCCGCCACACGGCGGTTGCATCTTCCCGAGAACCGGACGACGGGGTACGGCAAACCCTTCGCTGCGGCGGCGCCGCAGCGGTCTGCCCTGATCCTCTTCAGGGACCGGCCCGTATTGTCCGGGAGTAAGCTGATGATCCGGGAGATCCTCACTCCCGACAACCGAACTATCCACCGCCGCTCAAATCCTCGCAAACGAGAATTTTCAGCCGGGCGGCATTAGAATTTCTAGGGGCGAACCGAGTGTGCCTCAGTCTGGGTCCTTGTCGCCGAAAGCACATGTTGCACGAAGGCCGCAACGCCCGGACGCTTCATGGATTTCTGCTTGCAATTCATGAAGTTACCTCGCCCGGCGGTGATCGGAGCGGGATGGGCGAAGACCAGTCTGCGCTGGTCCAGCATCCGCCACACCATGTGATGCCAGCCCAGCATGACGCCCTTATGCGCCAGCGTCGCCTCCATCAGGAGACTGACCTTGTTCGTCGAAAGCACCGGGGGCGTCTTCGCCCATGCCGCGCCCTGCGCCCGGAACCATTCCGGCCAGCCCAGCGGCTGCCAGCCGATCGCATCCGCGCTCCAGTGGCGGTCATGCAGATGCAGCAGCCTGACCCCGTTCAGGCTGTCCGGACTGTCGAAAGGCCCATGCCGGGCCAGAAAATCCGGGGTGCAGACGGGTTGCGCGATTTCCTGAAACAGGAAATGCAGCTCCTCGCCGATCTCGCAGCGCTCATTGCCGCAGAGGAAGGCGATATCGACATCGGCATAGTTGCGCAGCGTGTCGTCCGCGTCGGACGCCAGCACGACGAAACCGATGTCGGGATGGGCTTCGCAGAAACCGTCGATCAGCGGCTGCAACCAGAACAGCGCCATGCCATCCGTCGCCGAAACCGTCACGGTCTGCGGCTCGTCGTTCCCGGCCATGACGGAAACGGCGGTGCTGATCGTGTCCAGCCCGGCGGTCACGGCCTGAAACAGCGTCGCCCCTTCCGTCGTCAGTTCCAGCACGTTGCGCTTGCGCAGGAACAGCGCCGTGTCCAGCGCGCGCTCCAGCAGGCGGATCTGCTGGCTGACGGCGCCCTGGGTGACGTTCAGCTCTTTCGCGGCGAGCGTGAAGCTCAAATGCTTGGCCGCGACCTCGAATGTGGCGAAGGAGCCAAGCGAAGGCAGATAGCGGCGCTTGATCGGCGGCATGACGATATTCCTCCTCGGCTCGCAGTCACTCCTGCCGCGATTGCCATTCCTTCCAGCGCATATAAGCATTCGCCCCGATCGTGTCGAAGGGATGCGGCGGCAGGCGCGAGGGTTCCGCCTCGGCGCTGAAGAATTCGGTGATGGCGCTTGCCCGCCCGCAGAGCATTTCAGCCGCGCCGATCCCCGTCAGCGTGCTGCGCGTGGTGCCGAGGCCGTTGTCCACACAGGCCGCAAACAGGCCCGGCTCCAGCTCCCGCATGACCGAGACGCCGTTCTTCGACAGGCAGAGATGCCCCGACCAGCTATGCGCGAAGGGTATCCCCTTCAGCATCGGGAAGCGCGCGTCGAACTTCTGCCGCATGTGACGGACGAGGCGGGCCAGGTCATGGGCGCTGGTCCGCATGTCGGGCCGGTAATAGCCGCCCTGGCGGATGACGATGCGGTTGCCGCCCTGCGCCGGGCCGATCTTGCGCACCGTCGTTCCCATCGGGTCCGAGGGCGTCGCGCCCCAGCATTCCTGCCCGCCAAGCGCGCGCAGAGCCTCGGGCGGCAGTTCCTCGGTCATGCAGGCATTCAGCATGATATGCATCAGCCGCCCGCGCTTGAAGCCGAAACTTTCCAGATGGCCGTTATTGGCGAGGATCAGTTTCTGCGCCTGAACGGAGCCGTTGGCGGTTTCCACCCGCCAGCCCTTCGCATTGCTTTCGAACTTCAGCACCGGAGAGTTTTCGAAAATCCGCACACCCGCCCGGTCCAGTCCGGCGGCGAAACCCCGCACATAGCCGGCGGGCTGGATCATCGCCGCGCCGGGGGTGTAAAGCCCGCCATGGTAATAGCCGGTGCCGGTGATCTCCTGCATCTGGCGTGCGTCCAGCATCTCGTGCTTCTCGCCGAGATGGCGCAGATGCTCCGCATAGCTGATATTCGCCGCCAATCCGGCGGGCGAGGCCGCCGCGTTGATCTTGCCGGTGCGCTGGAACCAGCCTTCGGGAATGGCGTATTCCGCCACCGCCTCGCCGGCGAAATCGATGGCTTGCCGGTTCAAAAGCGTCAGCTGCCGGTCGTGGCCGTCCCCGGAACCGGCATAATCCGAAGAGGTCAGATCGTGCGGCAGGTCGATCATGAAGCCGGAATTGCGCCCGGTGCCGCCTTCGGCGATCCGCGCCGCCTCGATAATCGCCACATCCAGCGACGGGTCGATCTGGCGCAGGCGGCGCGCAGCGGCAATTCCCGCGAAACCGCCGCCGACGATTGCCACGTCGCAGCCCTCGTCCCCCTCCAGCCGCTCGCGCGGCGTGGCCGGCGGCAGGATCGCGTTCCATCCGGCCGGGCCGTTGAAGACCGGAGTGCGGATCGCCCGATACGAGGCCATCGTCAGTCGAGGTCCGCGCCGGAGGTGTCGGTCAGGTCCAGCCAGATGGTCTTGAGCTGGGTATACTGGTCGTGCGCGTGGATCGAGTTGTCGCGCCCGCCGAAGCCCGACTGCTTGTAGCCGCCGAAGGGAGTGGTCACGTCGCCCTCGCCGAAGCTGTTGACCGTCACCGTGCCCGCCCTGAGCATCCGCGCGCCGCGCAGCGCCCGCTTGCCGTTGGCCGAGAAGATCGAAGCCGCCAGCCCGTATTCGGTGTCGTTGGCGACCTTGATCGCCTCCTCGAAACTGTCGACCACGATCACGGTGAGGATCGGGCCGAAGATTTCTTCCACCGCCAGCCGGGATTCGCGGCTCGTCTCGACGATGGTCGGCTCGATGAAGCCCTCGGCGACGACCTTGCCGCCCATCAACACCTTTTCGGCCCGCGCGGCGTCGAGATAGCCGCTGACCTTGGCGAAATGCGCCTTGGAGATCAGCGAGCCGACCCGCACCGCCGGGTCCAGCGGATCGCCGACGATCCATTCGGCGGCGTGCGCCTTCACCCGCTCGATCAGCCGGTCCTTGATGCCGCGCTGGACGATGAGGCGCGAGGCGGCCGAACAATTCTGCCCCATGTTCCAGAAGGCGCCGTTGACGACATGGCCCGCCACCGCGTCCAGATCCTCGGCGTCGTCGAGCACGATGCAGGGGTTCTTGCCGCCCAGTTCCAGCACCACTTCTTTCAGATTGCTGTCGGCCGAATAGTTCAGGAAGCGGCGTCCGGTCACGGTCGAGCCGGTGAAGCTGACCATATCCACGTCGGGATGCCGCCCCAGCGGCTCGCCCACATTCGCGCCCGAGCCGGTGACGATGTTGAGGACGCCCGCCGGCAGCCCCGCCTCGGCGGCCAGTTCCGCCACCCTGAGCGCCGTCAGCGTCGTCTCGCCCGCGGGCTTCATCACCACCGAGCAGCCGGCGGCGAGCGCCGGGCCGATCTTCCAGGCCAGCATCAGCAACGGGAAATTCCACGGCAGCACCAGACCGACGACGCCCACCGGCTCGCGCACCACCATGGCGATATGATTGTCGGAGGCGGGCGAGACTTGGTCGTAGATCTTGTCGATCAGTTCGGCATGCCACTCGATGACATGGATGGTTTCGGGAACGTCCACGGTCTCGCAGTCGAAGATGGTCTTGCCGCTGTCGATGCTTTCCAGAACCGCCAGTTCGCGGGCATGGTCGCCCATCAGCGCGGCGAGACGCAGCAGGGTTTCCTTGCGCTGGCCCGGATGCAGCCGCGACCAGCGCCCATCCTCGAAGGCGGCGCGGGCGGCAGCGACGGCGGCGTTCACGTCCTCGGGACCGCAAGCGGCGATCTCGGTCAGCGCCTCGCCCGTCGCCGGGTTGGTGGTGGAGAAGGTCTTGCCCGAAATGGCGGGCCGGAAGGTGCCGTCGATGAAGGCCAGATGCGGCAGCGTCAGCCCGGCGGCGATGGATTTATACTCAGTGGCGGTGAGGAAATCGCTCATCTCACTTCCCTTCCAGGATCGAGGCGACGGTCGCCTTCAGCGTGCCGATCACTGCTGCCAGCTCGGCCTTCTCCTCCTCGTTCAGCCCCTGCAGCGGCGGCCGCATCGGCCCGGCGCGCAGGCCCGAAACCTCGACCCCATGCTTGACGCACTGAATGAACTTGCCGCCTTGCTCCAGCACACCCATCAGCGGCATCATCGCCGTCATGATCCGGCGGCCCTTGATGAAATCGCCGTCGACCGCGCAGGCCTGATAGAGGGCCACATGCTCCTCGGGCAGGAAGTTGGAGCCAGCGCAGATCCAGCTCCGCGCCCCCCAGGCGAAGAATTCCAGCGCCTGATCGTCCATGCCGCAGCTCATCTGGATATGCGGATAGTCGCAGGCGAGCGTGTGGATGCGGTTCACATCGCCCGAGCTTTCCTTGATGCCGATGACGTTCTTCGACTGGCTGACGATATCGAGGAATTCGCGCCCCATGCTGACGCCCATCCGGCCGGGATAGTTGTAGAGGATGACCGGCAGGTCGGCGGCGCGGTCGATGGCGAGCGCATTGGCGGCATTTTCCGCCTCGGTCGGTACCGAGTAAGGCGGCGTGCCCAGAAGCAGCGCATCGGCGCCCATCGCCCGCGCGCCTTCGGCAAGCGCGATCGAATCGGGCGTCCGCATCGCGCCGGTGCCGACGACGACCGGCAGGCGGCCCTTGACGCGGCCGGTGATGAAGCGCGCCAGTTCCAGCCGCTCCTCCACCGTCTCGGCATAGTTCTCCCCCGTCGAGCCGCCGGAGATCAGGCCATGCACCCCCGCCCCGATCAACCGCTCGATCAGGTCCGCCAGCGCGTCAAGATCGAACGACCCATCCGCTTTGAACGGCGTGACGAGCGGCGTGTAAATACCTTCGAGTTTCATGCGATACGTCATGGTGCGGCCTCCTACCCACAATCCGGCCCCACCGTTCCAATTTCCTCCGGGGGAGCGCTCCTCTTGTCCCGAAAGGTAAAGCGGCCTGTCCCCTGGCCGCAAAGGAGAATATTCACGGAGTTTGCATTAGAAAAACTATTGCGAGCGGGATTACTGAAGGAGCGCCTTCAGGTCGGTCGCCGGGTCGCTGACGACAGCGGCGGCGGGCGACCTCCCGACCTCGATCAGCCTCTTGGCGACCATGTAGACGCGCGGCTCGTTCATCGCATCAACCGCCAGAAGCTCCTCGCCGCGATAATACCAGTAGGACACGCTGCCTGCGGCCCCGACGCGCGTCGCCACATTGTCGTAGCCGGACGAAAGCCCCGCGATTTGCAGCTTCACATCATACTGATCGGACCAGAACCACGGCTTTGCCTCGTAACGACCGGGCGCGCCCGTCAGCGACCGCGCCACCGCCTCGGCCTGCTCTATGGCATTTCCGACGCTTTCCGGGCGAATGCGGCCCGTCCGCCAGGGGAATGAGGCGCAATCGCCTGCCGCGTAGATATCCGGGTCGGAGGTCCGGCAATTCTCGTCGACGGCGATGCCGTTGTCGATGGAAAGGCCGGCGGCCTCGGCCAGCTCGACGTTCGGAAGAACGCCGACGCCGGCAATGACGAAATCGACGGGAATGACGGAGCCATCGGCAAGCTCCGCCGAGCGAACATGCCCATCCTCTCCCTTAAGCGCCACCAGCGCCGAGCCTTCCAGCACCGTGACGCCTTTCCGGTCGTGCAAATCCCGGAAGAAAGCCGCGGCTTCAGGAGAGGCGACGCGCTGAAGGATACGCGGCGCGGCCTCGATCACCGTTACCGTCAGGCTGAGCTTGGCCGAGACGGCCGCCGCTTCAAGGCCGATATAGCCGCCGCCGACGATCAGAACACGCTGGCCCTCGCGGAAGCGCTCGGCCATGGCGTTGATATCGGCGAGGTTGCGAACGCAATAGACACCGTCGAGGTCGCCGCCGATATCCGCCGGCAGCTTCCGCGGCCGTGCGCCGGTGGTCAGGATCAGCCGGTCGTAGGCCGCGGTGGTGCCGTCGGTAAGGAGAACGACCTTCCGGTCGCGGTCGATCGCCGACGCGGTTGCCGAAAGCCGAAGATCGATCCTCCGATCCTCGTAAAAGCTCAGCGGGCGGAAATAGAGGCGATCCTCGGAAATCTCGCCGAGAAGATAGCCCTTCGACAAAGGCGGTCGCTGGTAGGGCGGATGCATCTCCTCGCCGATCAGGGTGATCGCCCCCTGATGTCCCAGATCGCGCAGCTTGGCGCAGGCGGTAAAGCCCGCCTGCCCCGCCCCGATCACCACGATACGGGCGTCAGGCTCGATCGGCTCGTCATTCATGGACCACCTCTTTCCGGTTCAGTTCGCGCGCAGCGGAGCCATCGCCTTCTGAATGCTGGCGATCAGCGCATCGCGACGGGCGGAGAGATCCGCCGGCGACTGGCCGTTGGCCTCCTCGGTCACGCCGGCGACCAGCGTTTCGAAGATCGCCGGATCAAGGTGAAGCACGCCGAGGTCGTCCCACCAGCGATTGAAGCTGTCGGTATAGCGTTCGCAGAAGGCGGCAAGGCCACCCTCGCCGGCGCCGAGGTGGAAGAACATGGTCGGCCCCATGGCGGCCCAGCGCAGGCCGGGGCCGGCCCACATCGCCTTGTCGACGTCTTCGACGCTGGCGACGCCGGATTTCACGAGGTGGATGGCCTCGCGCCAGACCGCCGCCTGCAGGCGGTTTGCCACATGGCCCGGCACCTCGCGGTTGACGCGGATGGTGACCTTGCCGGCCGCCTCGTAGAAGCGCTCGGCAGCCTCGACGACGCCATCTTCCGTCCGTTCGTTGCCCATGACCTCAACCAGCGGGATCAGATGCGGCGGGTTGAAGGGGTGGCCGAGCACGAAGCGGCCGGGATTTTTCCAGCCCCCCTGCATTTCGCTGAGCGTGAGGCCGGAGGCGGAGGTGGCGACGACGGCGTCCCGCCCGAGCGAAGGCTCGATTTCCCTAGAGCGCGTGCTTGATCTCGATGCGCTCGGGCACGTTCTCCTGGATGAAGGACGCGCCTTCGACGGCCTCGGCGGCCGACGTGCAGAAACGAACGCGATCCGGGCTGCCGCCCTTCACGAGACCGAGGCTTTCGAGGGTCGGCCACGCCCGGCCGACATAGTCCCGCACGGTCTTCTCGACCGTCGGCGAATTGTCGTAGACCGCAACGTCGCGGCCTGAGGCGAGGAAAAGAGCTGTCCAGCTCGCACCGATCACGCCGGCGCCCAGAACTGCGGTTTGTTTGAATTCGGTCATCAGAATAATCCAGGTTGAAGGGGAGAGGCGACGGTCAGCCCGCCGTCGATGGTGATGCACTGGCCGGTCACGAAGGCGCTTTCGGCCATTTCGGTCATGATCCAGCCGGGGCTGACGGCGTTGCAGCGCACCTTCGGGCCGTGATCGACGGCAATCGAGCGGGTGAGGCCGTGAACGAACCCTTTCGAGGCATTGTAGATGGCCATGGAATGGTCCGCGACCATGCCCGAAATCGAGCCGAGGTTGACGATGCCGCCGCCGCCTTCGCTCATCGGCGGCAGGACCTCGCGGCACGTGTTGAAGACGCCGCGGCAATTGATGCCGACGAGCTGGTCCCAATCGGCGTCGGTCGTCTCCGGCACCGTCTTCTCGATCTGGATGCCGGCATTGTTGACGAGGACGGCGATTTGCCCCTGCCCGGCTGCCGCAGCGACGATGCGCCTTGCGTCGTCCGCGCGGGAAACGTCGCCCGTCACCCAGAGGACCTCCGGGGAGAGGTCGGCCGGACGCGCGCCGCGCCCGCAGGTGACGACCATCGCCCCGTCCCGCCGCAGCCGTTCGACGATGGCGCGGCCGATGCCCCGGCCGCCGCCCGTGACGATCGCGATCCGGTGCCCTGCCTGCATCAGAAGGCCACCTTATCACCGCCCTTGAGGCCGAGGCGCTCGCGGGCTTCGGCGGGGGTTGCGACGGTCAGCCCCAGCCTTTCGACGATCTCGCGGATGCGCCGCACCTGCTGGGCGTTCGACATTGCAAGCTCGCCCTTGCCGATGAACAGGCTGTACTCGAGGCCGACGCGCAGGTTACCCCCCGAGCAGCGCTCTGGGTCGCGAACGGCCTCTGATGGCGGCCGGCGGCGAGCACCGACCACTCGTAGTTTTCCGGGCCGAAGAGCCTGTCGGCGATCTTGTGCATGTGGACGAGGTTTTCGAGGTCCGCGCCGACGCCGCCCAGGATGCCGAAGACCATCTGCACGAAGAAATGCCAGCACGCCCCAGAGAGGAAGGCGGCGCATGGATTTGACCTTTAGTTGAATGCCATGCCCGACCGGATGCCGATCTTGCGGAAAAGCTTCGCGGCGGGGCAGAAACCGGTGAATGCGGACTGGAAGAGGTTGGCGCCGACGAAGACCGTGACTGTGCGATCAACTGTCATTGTCGATTCCTATAATTCATTAATTCGTATATACGTTTTTATGTATATATTAGGCACCATTTGTCAACGGAGAGGCGCGGCTATTTTCGAAACGGCGTGAAATCGGACGGCGCGAGCAGCCGGTCAGGACCGGCTGGATCGGCGCTACGCCTGAGAGAAAGCTGATAACGGAAATCGAATGCCGCGGACCAAAGGGCCGTCAGCGAAAGGGAGCGGCCGCGCGGCGGCTTACGCCGCGCCCCTCTCCTCGGCGCACTCGGTCGCGCGGCAGAAATTCTGGTAGAGCGTGCCGACCACGGCGCGCGCCGGCTCGCTCTCGATGCGGTACCAGATGGTCTGCCCGTCGCGCCGCGCGGCGATGATCCTGTCGCGGCGCAGGAGCGCCAGATGCTGCGAGACGGTCGAATCGCGAATGCCGAGGAAATCGGCAAGCTGGCCGACGGAATGCTCGCCATCGACCAGACGGCAAAGAATGAGCAGCCGGTAGCGGTTGGACAGCGCTTTCAACAGCTCGCTCGCCATATCGGCGCCGGCTTTCATGGCTTCAGGATCAATCTTCATAAATACGAATATACATGGTGTTGCGGCGCTTTCAAGGCTCGGCGTGAAGGTGACCCGACGCGGTCCGCCCTGCGGCATCCATCGAAAGGCCTTGACTTGAAATCTTTTTATTACGTATCTACGTATTATCGTATAATAAACATATAGGAAGGAAACATTCCATGAGCATTCGTCCCCTCGCTCCCGATTTCCACGTCACCGGCCAGATCAAGCCGGCTCAGATGCAGGAAGTGGCCGGGCTCGGCTACAAGACCCTGATCTGCATGCGGCCGGACAATGAAGGCTTCAACCAGCCGGCCTTCAACGAGGTGGCCGCCGCCGCCAAGGCAGCCGGCATCGACGCCCATCACATTCCGGTTGCCGCCGGTGGCGCGATGACGCCGGAACAGGCGAAACGGCTGAAGGAAATCGTGACGTCCAGGGCGGGCCATGTGCTGGCCTATTGCGCATCGGGCAACCGCTGCGCGGCCGCCTATGAAATGGCAAAGAAAGCCTGATGCCGACAGCGCCGGGTTCCCGCAAGGGTCGATCGGCGCCGCCACGCCGCGGAAGGCAGCCAGCATCATGGTGAAGATCGAGGGGACTTCATGGACGGTCTTTGTCGAGGTGCCCCATCAGCGCCCCATTGTCGCCTGAGTTTGTTCCAAGACGGCGATGGTATATTAGCAGGAACTTGGTGGTTGTTCGCTGTCTGCCCCCACAATGTTCGCGGTCGACTTCCGTCTTTCGACGGAGAAAGACCTCGCCGGTAAAGTAACCATCCACGTTCTGCCTTATTCGGTACCTGCCTGCCGCGACACACCGCACCTCCGAAAGCAGCTTGAAGACCTTCGGCGATGATACCGTGGCCGCGAAGGCTCACCGGATGACGAGATCATCAAGGGCGTTTCGAGTGCCGCCACCCGGCGAATTGCCGGGCGGGCGTCGCGAATCAGACGGCCGGCGCGATATTCTGATTGAGACGGAAGAGATTTCCCGGATCGAAACGGGCCTTCAACCTTGCCAGGCGCTCATATTTGCCAGGCCCATAGGCCAATTGCGCAACCGACGGATCGTCATCACCCTGTTCGTTCACGTAATTCCCGCTGATCGCCCTGCTGGTCAGCAGACTTGCCGCCTCCCGGCACCAGGCGAGGCATCGGCTGTCGTCGGAAGGATCGTCCCATACCGGCTCGACGATCCAGTAATAGTCCGCTTTCCTGCCGGAATAGGCTGTGGCCGCATCATCGACATCGGAAACGGCGCCGCCGAGCTTCATGGCGTATATTTCGCTGTCGAGCGTCGGCGCCTTCGCGATCGCCTCGACTGCGTATGCGATCGCTTCGTCGGTGATCGCGGCCCAGAAGCCGCCTTTCGAGTAATATCGGCGCGACCAGGAAAAATGTTCGTCGTTGCGGCTTTGCAGGTCGAGAAACGAGACCGCTTCGATCCGGCCCTCCCCGCCGCTCGCCAGATCGCCGAGGGAAGAGAGCGCCTTTTCTGCGGCCTCGTCCGCCCCGAACCAGACGCCGGTTACCGTCAGCGCCGTTCTCGTCAATGTCAGGCTCAGGGTCAGGTCGCGCGGCAGGTCCGAGGCGAATGCTTGCAACCGTTTCAGCGCCGGATGCGCCGCCGACAAGGGATAGTCCCATTTGCCGACGACGGTGGAACCGAGCGGATGAAGCCTGAAGCGGAAGCGGGAAACGATGCCGAAATTGCCGCCGCCGCCGCGAATTCCCCAGAAAAGATCCGGTTCGGATGCCTCGCTCGCCCATATCAGCGACCCATCGGCGGTGACGATTTCCGCGCCGAGCAGGCTGTCGATGGTGAGCCCATATCGCCTGGACAACCAGCCCATGCCGCCACCGAGGGTCAATCCGCCGACGCCCGTATGGGAAACAACGCCGGCAGGCACCACCAGTCCATGAGCCACCGTCGCACGATCGAGATCGCCGAGCAGCGCGCCGCCCTCGATATCGACGGTGCCGGAACGCAGATCGACGGAGACCGCATTCATTTCAGAGAGATCGATCACCAGACCGCCATTGCAGGTGGAGAACCCCGGAAAACTATGACCGCCGCAACGAACGGCCAGCAACGCCCGCGCATTGGCCGCCGCGCCGACAGCCCGCCGGACATCGCCGGTCGCACGAGGCCGAACGATCGCGGCCGGGTGCCGATCGATCACGCCGTTCCAGACCCGGCGCCGGGCCTCATAGGCTGGATGGCCCGCAGTGACAATCGCGCCGCTCAGCTGTGCGGCACCAAGTTCCCTTAGCAACAAGTCGGACATTTCCCCGCCCCCCCCGACGCAGAGAGCAAGATACATCGTCGCGATGGCCGGATAAAGCGCCCTCGCTTGCAGCCGCATCAATGCGGTTCTATCGATTTACGATCCGGTTGCGGAGAGTGCCGAGACCGGTGATGGCGATTTCCACCGTATCTCCCGACGCGAGGCGACCGACGCCGGACGGGGTTGGGTTCGTCTCCTGGAAAGACTGGCCTGAGCCGTGGTAGGGCATAGGGTATGATAAACTCAATTTCCTCTTACCCCATATATCTCGTCATCGCCACGAAAAGCTTCGCAATATCTTTACCAATCCCCTTCAGCGGAAATTAGCCTCCCGGTTGTAAGAACCTTCGCAATACATAATGCGGAGTTTTTTCTATGCATTCGACTATGCGATATTTTGTAGCGGCGATATTTGTTGCGCTCGCGTCCTTCGCGGCTCCGGTCTTCGCTCAGGAGATGCCGACGCTCACGATCGGGAGCCCGGCGGGGTCGCTGACGCTCGACCGTGGCGAGCTTGAGGCTCTCGGCATGGTCTCCATCAAGACGTCCACGCCCTGGACGCAGGGCGTCGTGGATTTCCAGGGCGTGCCGCTGCAGCGGCTTCTCGACAAGGCCGGCGCCAAAGGCACGACGGTCACCGTGACCGCTCTCAACGACTACAGCGTCGATATTCCCGTCAGCGACTTTGCCGCATTCGGCCCCATTCTCGCGATCAAGCGGGACGGCCAGTATATGCCGGTCGATGACAAGGGGCCGTTTTTCATCATCTATCCGTTCGACAGCGACCCCAAGCTTCAGGGGCAGACCTATTTCGGCCGCGCGGTCTGGCAGGTCAAGGCAATGACGGTCCAGTAAGCGGCCGCATACCGAAAGACTTGGCCCTATCGCCAGGGGAATCGCATGCATATCCTTCGCATCATCCTGATCGTCGTCATTCTGGGCTTCATCGCTTCGGCGGTGTACATCTCGGACCTCGTCTATGAGCGGCATATCGCCATCGACAAGGCGGTTCTCGGCGACGTCACATGGATGGTGACGCAGGCCCCGAGCGAATTCTCCCGTCTCGAACAGCGGGTGAGCGCCTATGGCATGCGGGACGGAAGCGTCGACGCCAGAGAGGTGAAGCTCCGCTTCGACATCGTCGTCAACCGTCTCAAGGCCCTGAGGGGCAAGGAGGTCGATGAATTCCTCCACTCCGATCCGCGTATCAATCAGATCCTCGACAACCTTCAGGACGCGCTCGAAAAGACGCGCCCGCTTCTGGACGATCTCGCGGCGCCGGCGACGCCCGCGCGCATTCTCACCATTCTGGACCCGGTCTTTCCGAAGCTTGTGCGTCTCTCCTCCGATGCCAGCGTCTGGAATATCGATCGCGTCGCGAAGGACCGGCATGGGCTCTTAAGCCTGCAATGGACCTTCATGGTCGTCACCAACGGCATGATCGCCTGCGGCATCGCCCTGACCATCCTCCTGTTGATCCATAACCGGCTTCTCAGCCGTTCCCAGCGAAGCCTCGCCGTGCAGAACGCCCGCTTCGATGCCGCCCTCGATGCCATGTCGCTGGGGCTCTGCCTTCTCGACGCCGAGGAGCGCGTCATCGTCCACAATCCGCGCTTCCTCGCCCTTTTCGGGCTGGAACCGGCGCGCGTGACGCAAGGAACCCCGCTCGCCCACCTGATCGCGCCCGAACTGCTGCCGCATTCGCCCCGCCGCGCTGCCCGTTCCGGCAGGAGGGGTGAGGATGCGAACGCCGTCGATGCGCTGGGCGACGGCGTCCACCATATGCCGGGCGGCATGGTGCTGATGGTGTCGCACGAGCCGATGGCCGAAGGCGGCTATGTCTGCACCTTCGAAGACATTACCGAGCGTCACCGCGCCCAGAACCGCGTCATTCACATGGCGCATCACGATGCCCTGACCGGCATGCCGAACCGGTCGCTGTTCTGGGAACGGACGAGCCAGAAACTGCGGGGGGCGGCGAGCGGCGATCAGGAGTTTGCCATCCTCTATCTCGATCTCGACCGGTTCAAGGAAATCAACGACACGCTCGGCCATCCGGTCGGCGATGCGCTTCTATGTGCGGTCGCCCAGCGGATCGGCGATACCGCGCCGTCCCTCGATACCGCAGCAAGGCTCGGCGGCGACGAGTTCGCCGTGCTGCACAATTGCCTGGATGCATCGCTGGAGAGCGCCAGCGCGCTTTCCGAAGAGATCATCGCCGCCATCGGCCGGCCCTTCCATATCGAGGGGCACGAAATCCTCGTCAGCACCAGCATCGGCATTGCCATGGCGCCCGCGGACGGCACCAATACCGAGCAGCTGATGAAGAATGCCGACCTCGCCCTCTATCACGCCAAGGCGGAGGGGAAGGCGACCTACCGGTTCTTCTCCAGGGAGATGGAAGAGGTTCTCCAGCGCCGGCGGGACCTGGAGACGGAGATGCGCCGCGGCATCCAGCTCGGCCAGTTCGAACTCCATTATCAGCCGCTGGTCTGCCTCAAGCGCGGAGAGATCGTCTCCGGGGAAGCGCTGGTGCGCTGGCGCCACCCGCAACGCGGCATGATCTCGCCCGCCGATTTCATTCCGATCGCGGAGGAAACAGGGTTCATCGACGTGCTCGGCGAGTGGATCCTGCGGCAGGCCTGCCGCGATGCGCTGGACTGGCCGGCGCATGTGCGCGTGTCGGTCAACCTTTCGCCGGTTCAGTTCCGCCAGCCCGGCCTCGTGGACACGGTAAAGGCCGTGCTCACGGAAACCGGGTTCGATGCGCGGCGGCTCGAGCTGGAAATCACCGAGTCCGTTCTCCTGCAGGACAACGCCGCCAATCTGGAGGCGCTGCACCTGCTGCGCGGGCTGGGCCTGAAAATCGCGCTCGACGATTTCGGCACCGGCTATTCCTCGCTCAGCTATCTGCAGAGCTTTCCCTTCGACAAGATCAAGATCGACCAGAGTTTCGTGCGCGACCTCGAAAGCCGGCCCGACAGTTTCGCCATCGTCGAGTCGGTCGCAGCCCTCGGCCACAATCTCGATATGCGCACCACGGCCGAAGGCGTCGAAACCTCCGCACAGCTCGATATCATCACCAAGGCCGGATGCTCCGAGGCGCAGGGCTATTATTTCAGCCCGCCCGTCCCCGAAGCCAGGTTCCGCGCTCTGCTGGAAAGCAAGGATGGCGCCTTGCAGGGCCTCCTTCAGCCGAAGAGCGCGTTGGTATAGTAGCCGGCGAAGTCCGGCTCCGCCTTCAGCGCGACACCCTGCGCATCGAGCAGAACGCCGTTCTTGAAGAGGAAGTTGCCGATCGCCTGCGCCTTGGCGGGGTCGACCATGCCGCTCCTGCCATCGGCCGTCTTCAGATAATGCCCGTCGATCAGCGCCTTCAGCGACGCCTTGACGAGCGCCTCGTTGGTGAGCGCGCCGCCCGAGCCGGAGATCAGCAGGCCGGCGGCCTCGTCGGGGTGGTCGACGCAATAGTCGTAGCCGCGCCTGGTGGCCTGGACGAAGGCCTTGCCGATATCGGAGCCATGGCCGAGAAAGCTGTCGCTCGCGACGATGAAGGTGGTCTGCTCGTCGGGCACGCCGTAATCGCTGTAGCGGAAGCGGCGCAGCGCCTTCTTCTCCAGTTCGGCCTCGATGCCTTCCCAGGTATAGACCTCCATGGTGAAATCGACCGAGCCGTTGGCCAGCGCCTCATAGGCGGAGGTGCCGAGCGTCACAGTCTCGAACTTGCCCTCTCCGCCGTCATTCTTGATGATCGCGGCGATCAGCGCATTTTCCCAGGCGCCGCCGAAGCCGCCATAGGTCTTGCCGTCGAGATCGCGGGGGCGCTGGATATCCTTGCGGCTGTCGTTGAAGACGAGCCGGCCGCTCTCCGTTTCCAGGACGGCATAGACGCCCTTTACGGGTGCGCCGCCGGCGCGCTGCATGAAGAGGCCGATCGAGCTGGAAATGCCGAAATCGGCGACGCCGTTCGCCACCAGCGTCGTCGCATCCGTATCCGTATAGGGCAGGATTTCCACGTCGAGGCCGGCATCGCCGTAAAAGCCCTTCGCCTGCGCGACGTAAAGGCCGATGTGGTTGGTATTCGGCGTCCAGTCGAGGGCCATGGTGACTTTGACGGCGCTGGGGGCGGGCGCGGCGGCGCGCGCCGGCTGGCTCCAGGGCAAAGCGGAAGCAAGGGCAAAGGCAAGGGTCTGGCGACGGGTCAGGAGCGGCATGGTCATATCCTTGAAGCGGTTTCACGATGAAGAAGGATTTCGAGAATATCGGTCTCGATGGCGCGGGCCTCCGCCGAGCCGAGATCGGCAAGCCGTCGCGGCCGGGAGAGCGGAACCTTGAATTCACGCAGCACCCGCGCCGGGCGCCCGGACAGGAGATAAATCCTGTCGGAGAGAAAGACCGCCTCGCGCACGTCGTGGGTGATCAGCAGCGCCGTCCAGCGGTGATTGGCCCACATGCCCTGCAGCCATTCCTGCATCCCGGCGCGGGTCAGCGCATCGAGCGCGCCGAAGGGCTCGTCGAGCAGCAGCATGTCGTGCGCCTGCACGATGGTCCGTAACAGAGCGGCGCGCTGGCGCATGCCGCCGGAAAGCTGCGCCGGATAATGCCGCTCGAAGCCGGAGAGGCCGAAGGGCGCAAAGAGCGGCGCGACCTTGGCGCGGGCTTCAGCCCTGCCGAGGCCCTGTACTTCGAGGCCAAGCGCGGCATTGTCGATGATCCGCCGCCAGGGCATCAGCGCATCGCGCTGCGGCATGAAGGCGAAGCGGGCATTGCCCGCGCCGAGGGGCTTGCCGTTAAAGAGCAGGCTGCCGGCATCCGGCGTCTCGGTCCCGGTCAAAAGCCTGAGGATCGTCGATTTGCCGGCGCCGGACGGGCCGACGATGGTGACGAACTCGCCCTCGGCGACATGGAGCGAAATATCCCCGAGGACCGGCAATGCGCCGAAGGACTTGGCGACGCGATGAAGCTGCAATCCGCGCGATGTCATTGGCTGCCGTCTCCTTCCTTGCTCCGCCAGGGCATCGCCATCCGCTCGATCAGAACGACGGCGGCGAAGCAGATCAGGGTGAGCGCAGCACTCAGAAGCACCGCCGCCAGCACCAGATCGGGGCGGAAATTGTTCTTGGCTGTGAGGATGTAGATTCCGAGGCCCCGCGCCGCGCCGGCATATTCGGCGAAGATCGCGCCGACCACCGCATAGGTGATGGAAATCCTCAAACCCGCGAAGAAATAGGGAAGAGCCGACGGCAGGCGGGCGAGCGTGAAGATGCGCCAGCGCGATGCCTTCATCGACACCAGCAGTTCGGTGACATCCTTGTCGGTCGCCTCATAGCCCTGCAGCAGGGCGACCAGCATCGGAAAGAAGGTCACCAGCGCCACCAGCAATATCTTCGGCAACAGGCCGAAGCCGAACCAGAGGACGATCAGCGGCGCGATGGCGACGAGCGGCAGCGTCTGGCTGATCACGAAGATCGGAAAGAGTGCCCGGCGAAGGGCCTGAGCGAAATCCATCGCCACGGAAAAGACGAAGGCGATGGCGAGCGAGCAGGCAAAGCCTGAAAGCGTCGCCCGGATCGTCGGCAAGCTGTTGTCGATCAGCGCCTGCCGGTTCAGCCAGGCCTGCGTCAGCACGCGCGACGGCGCGGGAAGGATGGAGGGGCGAATGCCGGAGAGATCGGCATAAAGCTCCCAGGCCGCGACGGCGAAAAGGATCGCGCCGGCCGCCGGCAGGACGCCGGACAGGACCGAAAGCGGCGCGGAACGCGCGGATGAAGAGCTGAGCAATGCCATGATCGTTGGTCTCGATCAGACTTTGCTGGGGCTGTTGGCCGAAACCGTGATGTCGAGCGTCACATGGCCGTCCACCGGCCCGAAGCGGAAAAGCGCTTCCTGCAGCGTGGCGAAGACGGCGCCGGAATCGCCACGGAGCTTGGTGACGAAGTTCTTGGCGCGATCGAAGGTGCCGGATTGCTTCAGGAAATCGATGCAGCCCATGATTTCGTCCATGTGCTGGTCTGAGCCCATGACATAGAGGGCGAATTGCGCGGCGGCCAGCTGCTCCGTCACCTTGGCGGTGCGCACGGCGGCGACCGCCTCCTCGATACGCCCGGCAAGCGGCGTGTTCGCGCCGGCGCGCTTGTCGACGCCGCAGATCGGGTCGCTTTCCGGGCCGCCGGGGCAGCCGCGCGAGACGGCAGCCGACAGAACGCAATGCGCGCCGGTTTTCGCCGCTGCCACGAAAAGGTCGCGCATGGCGGAAAACAGCACCTCCGGCGGGCCGATCATCAGCGTGGAAAGATCGTCCGTCTCGATGCGCAGCCGGTCGCGATAGGGATCGAGCGCCTTGAGGGCACCGAGGATGATGCCGACGAAATCGCCGGACATGGGATAAAGGGAAACTTGCGCGCCGGAATACATTCTTGACCTCGCTCCGCTGGCATTACCCAGATCAGCTTTGAAGGGTCCGGAGGCATGACGCCCCACATCTCAGCCTCGGCGATACGAAGCTCCCCTGTGAACGGCGTGGAACCTAGCACCGCCCGGCGGAGGGCGCAATCGTCAAATTGTGCGGCGCGTATGTTGCGGAATTGGGAGGCATGAAGGCGGCTCCACTTTCCAGCCCGAAAGGCGTATCCTCCGCCGCGCCTCGATAATCCATGACAGTGCAGGAAAATGCCGATGTTCGCCGAGTCGATGAAACGCTACGAAACATGGCTTAAGGGGCGGCTCGGCAGCGATTTCGTCGAGGCGGACCTGGCGACCAAGCACGCCAAGATGCGCAAGAACGCCTTCTCCTTCCTGCGGGCGACCTACTGGCGCTGGGCCGAGACGATCCTTGCCGTCGCGCCGGAACTGGCCAATGCGCCGCCGGTGCTCGCAATCGGCGATACGCATCTGGAAAATTTCGGCACATGGCGCGACATCGAAGGCCGGCTCGTCTGGGGCGCCAACGATTTCGACGAGGCCGCCGTCATGTCCTACCCGCTCGACATCGTGCGGCTGGCGGCAAGCGCGCTGCTTGCCCGCGGCTCCGGCGGGCCGTCGGCCGACGAGATCTGCGATCCCATCCTCGACGGCTACCGCAAGGGCCTTGCCGATCCCTGCCCCTACGTGCTGGAGGCCGGACACCGCTGGCTGAGGGAGGCGGTGCTGCTGTCGGAAAAGGAGCGGGAGAAGTTCTGGGAAAAATTCGCCCCGCCCGCTTCCGCAGCAAACCCGCCGGCACCGGGCGCCGACGTCTCCCGATATGTCGCGGCCCTGACCGCCGTCCTGCCGCCGTCGGACCGGCAGCCGACGATCACGCGCCGCACCGCCGGCACCGGCAGCCTCGGCCGTCCCCGCTTCGTCGCCCGGCTCGACTGGAACGGCGGGCCACTGTTGCGCGAGGCCAAAGCGCTGGTCACCTCGGCCTGGTCGCTCCATCGCGACGACGGCGCAAGCCCGATCCTCGCCGGCCTGATCGCCGGCGGACGGCATCGCGCGCCGGACCCGCACTATCGCATCTTCGACGGCATCGTCGTGCGGCGGCTATCGCCCAACAGCCGCAAGATCGAAGTGAAGGATTCCGTCGACGAGCTGCTGGCGCCGGTAATGCTCGAGGCCATGGGCCGCGACATCGGCAACTGCCATGCCGGCGATGGCGAGCGGATTGCGGCGGCGGCCAACGATCTGAGCCGGCGCAAGCCCGGCTGGCTGGCGGAGGCCGCCCGCACCGCCGCGCGCGCCACCGAGGCGGAATACCGCGAATTCGCCGGATAGGTCGCTACATGCCGATCTTCCGGCGCTCGGCTTCACGCCAGGCCCGCGGCGTCTCTCCCGTCTGCTTCAGGAAGAAGCGCGAGAAATAGGCCGGATCGGAAAAGCCGAGCCGGAAGGCGACCTCCTTGACACTGGCGACGGTGAAGACCAGCTCGCGCTTGGCCTCGTCCGTCACCTTGCGCAGCAGCAGTTCGCGAGCGCTGAACCCGGTCGCGCTTCGCACCAGCCGGTTGAGGTGCGTCGGCGAGATGCCGAGCTGGCCGGCATAGAAGGAGGCCGGCCGGTGCGCGCGGAAATGCTGCTGCAGCAACCCGTGCAGGGCCTCCATGCGCCGCTCCGCCGCATCCGCCGACGGCTCCTGCCGCGCCGGGGAAAGGCGCGCGACGAGTGTCAACGCCGTCGTCAGATAGGCTTCCATGAGGGCGCTCTGTCCCGTCGCGCGCCGCTCGAATTCCGCCGCCAGCCGCCGCAGCGTCTCCGCCACGTAGCGCGCATCGGCATTTTCCGCCGAAAGCGGCGTCAGATGCGGTTCGGCAAGCCATGCGCCGAGGCGGCTGCCCGCGCCGGGCGCGGTCGTCAGATGCGCGACGGGCGTGGTGAAGACGAAGCCGTCGATATCCCTGGAAAAGCGGAAGCCGTGGCCGATGCCGGGCGGCACGGTGATCACCGCCGGCGGGTGGATCGGGTGGACAACGTCGCGGAAAATCGCATCGCCCGTGCCGCCTTCAATGTACAATATCTGGAAGAAACGCTCGTGCCGGTGCGGCCGGATTTCCCAATGGTGCAGGCTGCTGCGCGACGGGATCGTCTCGCAATGCAGCCAGAATTCCGACGAACTGCCCTCGTTTTCGCCATACAGCTCATAGGTGGGAACCGGCAGCTTCATCGGGATCCATTCCGCATCGATGTTCGATTTGTGCAATTTCTTGACGGATAAGTCCATTGTTGCGGCCGCCCGCCTGCGCCAGAATTCTAAAAAAATCGACAGGCGCGGGAGGCACTATGCGCACTCAGGTTGTCATCATCGGTTCCGGCCCCTCCGGCCTGCTGCTCGGGCAGCTTCTTAACCGAGCCGGCATCGCCAACGTCATTCTCGACCGCGTCGGCAAGGACTATATTCTCGGCCGCGTACGCGCCGGCGTGCTGGAGGAAGGCACGGTCGGGCTCCTCGACAAGGCCGGCGCCGGCCGGCGCATGCATGCCGAGGGCCTGCCGCATGACGGCATCTCGCTCGCCTTCGACGGGCGCGACCACCGCATCGACCTCTTCGACCTGACGGGCGGCAAGCGCGTCATGGTCTACGGCCAGACGGACGTCACTCGCGACCTGATGGAAGAGCGCGAAAAATCGGGCGCCCCCACCATCTACGACGCCGCCGACGTCGAGCCGCACGGTTTCGACGGCAAGGCGCCTTACGTGACCTACATCAAGGACGGCGTCACCCATCGCATCGACTGCGATTTCATCGCCGGCTGCGACGGCTATCACGGCGTCAGCCGCCGCTCTGTGCCGGAAGGCGCGATCAAGACCTTCGAGAAGGTCTATCCTTTCGGCTGGCTCGGGCTGCTCGCCGACGTGCCGCCGGTCGATCACGAGCTGATCTATGCCAACCACCCGCGCGGCTTCGCGCTCTGCTCGATGCGCTCGCTGACCCGCAGCCGCTACTATCTCCAGTGTTCGCTCGACGAGAAGGTCGAGGACTGGAGCGACGACCGCTTCTGGGACGAGCTGCGCCGCCGCCTTCCCGCGCATCATGCCGACGCGCTGGTGACCGGCCCCTCCTTCGAGAAATCGATCGCGCCGCTGCGCTCCTTCGTCGCCGAGCCGATGCGCTTCGGCCGCCTGTTCCTGGTGGGCGATGCCGCCCATATCGTGCCGCCGACGGGCGCCAAGGGGCTCAATCTCGCCGCCAGCGACGTCCACTACCTCTTCTCGGGCCTTGCCGAGCATTATCGCGACCGCTCGGATGCCGGCATCGACGCCTATTCGGTGCGGGCGCTGGCGCGCGTCTGGAAGGCCGTGCGCTTCTCATGGTCGATGACCACCATGCTGCACCGCTTCCCCGATACCGGCGATTTCGGCCAGAAAATCCAGGAAGCGGAACTGGATTACCTCACGCACTCCCGCGCCGCCGCGACCGCGCTTGCGGAGAATTATGTCGGCCTGCCCTTCTAGCCGCGTCAGCTCCGGCGGGCATGCGTCAACCCGTCACTCGCCCCCATCGCCCCTTCCGAAACCTCTCTCGCCGCCTCGCGGATCGTCTGCATCAGAATGGTCTGCGGCAGAGACGGAACGGCGTCGGTGCGCATGGTCAGCCCCACCGGGCCGCGCGTCTCGACCGTGTCGATCGGGAGCGCAGCGAGAATGCCGTCCTCGATATCGGCGGCGACGACGCCGGCCGAAATGATCCAGACCGCATCGCTTGCGCGCACGAAAGCCCGGCCGAAGGCATCGGACACCGTCTCGATCTGGTTCGGCAGGCGGCCGACGCCGTTGGCGATCAGGAACTGCTCCACGAAAGGCCGGATGATCGAGGCGCGTGTCGGCATCAGCACGGGATAGTCGCCGATGGTGTTGAAAATCGAAACCGTGGCCGACAGCAGCGGATGGCCGGCGCGCACGACGAACACCACCTGTTCGGAATAGAGATGCTCGAAGGAAAAGCCGGTCATCTTGTCCGGCGCCGCCAGCCGCCCGACCACGAGGTCGAGGTCGCCGACGCGCAATTGCTCCAGAAGCACCGCGTTCTCGCCGGTGACGATCTTGATGCGGCTTCCGGTGCCCTCCTTCAGGAAGAGGCCCATCGCCCGCGGCATGATCCGCGTCGAGACCGTCGGCAGCGCGCCGACGCGGATGGGCGGCCCGTCGCCGAAGCGTTCCTGGGTGACGGAATCCAGCCCCTGCCGCAGCGCCGTCAGCGCCGCTCCGGCATGGCGCAGAAACACCTCGCCGTAGCGCGTGATCTTGATGCCGCGCCCGTCGCGCTCGAAAACATCGACGCCGAGCACTTCCTCCAGTTCGCGGATGGTCTTCGTCACCGCCGGCTGGCTGACGCTCAGCAGTTCCGCCGCCTTCATCACGCTTTTCTGGCGCGCGACCTCGACGAAGGTCTGCAGGTGGCGGAATTTGACGCGGTTGTCTATCATGGCGCCTTTCATAACCTTTCAGTTATCCAGCAGCCGGAAAATATCATTTTACCTAACCGGATTAAACAGCCAAATTCGATTGCGAGGAGAATGCCATGCAGTTCGCACGGATCAACGACGTCACCATCCACTACCAGATCATCGGGGCTGCGGCGGACAAGCCGGTCATCGTCTTTTCGAATTCGCTGGGCACGGATTTCCGCATCTGGCGAGACGTGATCGTCCGGCTTGCCGGCGATTTCGCCATCGTCCTCTACGACAAGCGCGGCCACGGCCTTTCCGACGTCGGCCAGACGCCGTACACCATCGAGGACCATGCCTCGGACCTTGCGGCACTGCTCGATCTGCTGTCCGTGAAGCAGGCATTCATCTGCGGCCTTTCGGTGGGCGGGCTCGTCGCCCAGGCGCTCTACAAGAACCGACCCGATCTCGTCCGCGCGCTCATCCTCTGCGACACCGCCCACAAGATCGGCACCGCCGAGAGCTGGAACGCCCGCATCGACAAGGTGAAGACGGAGGGCATCGAGCCGATTGCCGACGCGATCCTCGAGCGCTGGTTCACGCCCAGCTTCCGCCGCCCGGAAAACACCGACTTCGTCGGCTACCGCAACATGCTCGTCCGCCAGCCGGCCGCCGGCTATGCCGCGACCTGCGAGGCGCTGCGCGACGCCGACTATACCGAGGCCGCCCGGCGGATCACCGTGCCGACGCTCTGCGTCGTCGGCGACCAGGACGGCTCGACGCCGCCGGACGTCGTGCTTTCGACCGCGAAACTCATCGCCGACGCCCGCTACGAGGTGATCCGCGATTGCGGCCACATCCCCTGCGTCGAGCAGCCGGTGATGCTGACGGACATCATCCGCGCCTTCGTCGCATCCGTGATCAAGGGAGAATAGAGCCTATGAACGAAACGCCACTTTCCTCCGAACGCTACCGGCAGGGCATGACGACGCGCCGGGCGGTTCTGGGCGACGCCCATGTCGACCGTGCGCAGGGGGCGACCACGCCCTTCGACCAGCCCTTTCAGGAGCTGATCACCGAAGGCGCCTGGGGCACGGTCTGGTCGCGCCCGGAACTGACGAAGCGTGAGCGCTCGATCGTGACGATCGCCCTTCTCGCGGCCCTCGGGCAGGACGACGAGGTGGCCATGCATGTGCGCGCCACCGCCAATACCGGCGCCACCCGCGAGGACGTTCGCGAGGCGCTCTTGCATGTGGCGATCTATGCCGGCGTGCCGGCGGCGAACCACGCCATCAAGATCGCAAAGCAGGTTTTCGACCGGATGGACGCCGAAAGCGCCCTCAATAGAGGTGATCATGTCTGACATTGCCAACAAACGGCCCGAAACGGGCGCCTTCTTTCCCCGCGACCGGGCATGGCACGCCCCGGCCTTCACCCCCGGCTACAAGACCTCCGTGCTGCGCTCGCCGCAGAAGGCGCTGCTGTCGCTCGACGGCACGATCTCGGAAATCACCGGCCCGGTCTTCGGCCACTCCATGCTCGGCGAACTGGACAACGACCTGATCCACAATTTCGCCAAGGCGGGCGAGAGCGCGATCGGCGAGCGCATCATCGTCCACGGCCGGGTGCTCGACGAGCGCGGCCGTCCGGTGCCGGGCGCGCTGCTCGAATTCTGGCAGGCCAATGCCGGCGGCCGCTACCGCCACAAGAAGGAAACCTACCTCGCGCCGCTCGATCCCAATTTCGGCGGCTGCGGCCGTACGATCACCGACGAGCACGGCTATTACTGTTTCCGCACCGTCAAGCCCGGCCCCTATCCCTGGCCGAACGGCGTCAACGACTGGCGTCCCGCGCACATCCATTTCTCGGTCTTCGGCCACGGCTTCGCGCAGCGCCTCATCACCCAGATGTATTTCGAGGGCGACCCGATGATCTGGAAGTGCCCGATCGTCAACACCATCCCCGACCGCCGCGCGGTCGAACTCCTGATCGCGCCGCTCGACTGGGGCAACACCATCCCGATGGACGCGCGCGCCTATAAATTCGACATCGTACTCAGGGGCCGTCGCTCGACCCTGTTCGAAAACCGGTTGGAGGGCAACTGATGGTTCAGGAACTCGGCTATCTCAAGGAAACCGCCTCGCAAACGGCCGGTCCTTACGTCCATATCGGCCTGACGCCGAACTTCGCCGGCATCGGCGGCGTCTATGACGCCGACCTCGGCACGGCGATGGTCAACGACAAGACGCTCGGCCAGCGCATCACGGTCAAGGGCCGCGTCATCGACGGCGCGGGTGCGCCGCTGAAGGACGCGCTCGTCGAAATCTGGCAGGCCGACGGCGCCGGCCTCTACAACAGCCCCTCGGAGCTGCGCGGCACCGCCGATCCGAATTTCACCGGCTGGGGCCGCTGCCCGACGGGCGCCGAAGACGGCGTCTTCACCTTCGAGACCGTCAAGCCCGGCCGCGTCCCCTTCAAGGACGGCCGCAAGATGGCGCCGCACATCAGCTTCTGGATCGTGGCACGCGGCATCAACATCGGGCTCAGCACCCGCATGTATTTCCCCGACGAGCAGGAAGCCAACGACGCCGACCCGCTGCTGAACCGCATCGAGCACCGTCACCGCGTCGCGACCCTGATCGCGAGCGGCGAAGCGCCGGTCTACACGTTCGACATCCATCTGCAGGGCGAACGCGAAACGGTGTTCCTGGATATCTGAGCCGGTCATGAGCCTTTCGCCCTTCGAACACCCCTATCTCTCCGGCCTCCTCGGCGACGAGGAGATCGGGGCGCTTTTTTCCGCCGCCGCCGACATCGAAGCCATGCTCGCCTTCGAGGCGGCGCTGGCGCGCGCGCAGGCGAAATACGGCGTGATCCCTGAAGCCGCGGCCGAGCGTATCGGCGCGGCTTGCGCCGCCTTCAAGCCGGACATCGCCGCACTCGACGCCGCGACCGCCAATGACGGCGTCGTCATCCCCGAACTCGTCAAGCAGCTCCGCGCGGCGGTCGGGCCGGAATTCGGCTCCCACGTCCACTACGGCGCCACCAGCCAGGACGTCATCGACAGCAGCCTCATGCTGCGGCTGAAAGGCGCGAGCGCGCTGATCGAAGCCCGGCTCGGCGAACTCGTCGCCGCTTTCGGGCGGCTGGACGCGGACTATGGCGACCGCCCGCTGATGGGGCGCACCCGGATGCAGGCGGCGATCCCGATCACCGTCTCGGCGCGGCTCATCGCCTGGAGCGCGCCGCTCGACGCACTCCGGGACCGTCTTCGCTCCTGCGGGCCGGCGCTGTTCGCCGTGCAGTTCGGCGGCGCGGCCGGCACGCTGGAAAAGCTGGGCGACCGGGCGGCGGCGGTGCGCGCCGCCCTTGCGCAAGACCTCAGCCTTGCCGATCACCGGCAATGGCAGAGCCAGCGCGGCCGCATCGCGGAAATCGCCGGCATCGTCTCCGAAATCACCGGCAGCCTCGGCAAGTTCGGCCAGGACATGGCGCTGATGGCGCAGGCCGGCGACGAACTGGCGCTCTCCGGCGGCGGCGGCTCGTCGGCCATGCCGCACAAGCAGAACCCGGTGGCCGCCGAGGTGCTGGTCTCGCTCGCGCGGTTCAACGCCGTGCAGCTTTCCGGCATCCACCAGTCGCTCGTCCACGAGCAGGAGCGCTCCGGTGCTGCCTGGACGCTCGAATGGCTGATCCTGCCGCAGATGTTCGCCGCCTGCGGCGCCGCCGAGCGGCTGGCGCTGCGGCTTGCCGGCCAGATCCGGCGCATCGGGCCGGAATAGACCCAGGCAAAGGCAATTTACATTGCCGTCCGGCATGTCAAACTAGACGGAACCAAAAGGAACAGGACGCGGGTCCGGAAAAGGACAGGCGCCGTGGAGGAGACGATATGAAGCGAATGTTGGCAGTCGCGGTTGCGGCGCTGATGATGGGCGGGATCGCCCATGCCGAAACGGTCAAAGTCGGCGTCATCGGGCCTTTCTCGGGGCCGTTCGCCCTGCAGGGCAAGAATTTCAAGGCCGGCATCGACGCCTATATGGCGCTGAACGGCAACAAGGTCGGCGACAACACCGTCGAAGTCATCTACCGCGACGTGCCGCAGGCGGACCCGGCGCAATCGAAGTCGCTGGCGCAGGAACTCGTCGTCAAGGAAGGCGTGCAGTATCTCGCCGGCTTCTACTTCACGCCGGACGCCATGGCGGTCACGCCGCTTCTGAAGCAGGCGAACGTGCCGATGGTGGTTATGAATGCCGCGACCTCGGCGATCGTCACCAAGAGCCCCTACGTGGTGCGCACCTCCTTCACGACGGCGCAGAATTCCGCGCCGATCGCTGAGGTCGCGGTTGCGCGCGGCGCCAAGAAGGTCATCACGGTGGTCAGCGACTACGGTCCGGGCGTCGATTCCGAGACCGCCTTCCAGAAGGCCTTCAAGGCCGCCGGCGGCGAGATCGTCGATTCGATCCGCATGCCGCTTGCCACCAACGATTTCAGCCCGATCATGCAGCGCATCAAGGATTCGGGCGCTGAGGGCCTCTTCGCCTTCCTGCCCTCCGGCCCGCCGACGCTCGGCTTCGTCAAGGCCTACAATGAAAACGGCCTGAAGGCGGCCGGCATCCAGTTCTTCGGCACCGGCGACCTCGCGCAGGAATCCGACCTGCCGGCGCTCGGCGACGCCGCCCTCGGCATCCTCACCACCTTCCACTATGCCGTTTCGCACGACTCGCCCGAAAACAAGGCCTTCGTCGCCGCCGCCGAAAAATCGCTCGGCGACCCGAAGGAAATGACCTTCCCCGCGGTCGGCGCCTATGACGGCATGCATGTCATCTACAAGATGATCGAGGCGACCGGCGGCAAGAAGGATGCGCAGAAGGCCGTCGACGCGGTCAAGGGCATGTCCTGGATGAGCCCGCGCGGGCCGGTGACGATCGATCCCGAGACCCGCCACGTCATCGAGAACATCTATCTCCGCGAGATCGCCAAGGCCGCCGATGGCACCTACTACAACAAGGAAATCCAGACCTTCGAGAAGCAGGGCGATCCGGGCCTGGAAAAATAAGGGCCTTCCTGCCAGTGAAGGATACGGCGCCGCGCGGCTCGCGCGGCGCGGCAAACGGGATCGGACCCAGGCGATGCAGACAATCCTGAGCATAGCGGTGGACGCGCTTGCCTACGGCATGGTGCTCTTCGTCATCTCCATCGGCCTTTCGGTGACGATGGGGCTGATGCGGGTGATCAACCTTGCCCATGGCGCCTTCGCCATGATCGGCGGCTACATCGCCTCCTATGCCGCCCGCGACCTCGGCTTCGGCTATGCCGCAGCCGTCCTGCTCGCCGTGGTCGGCACCGTCGTCATCGCCATTCCGCTGGAGCGCCTGCTTTACCGCCGCATCTACGGCGCGCCGGAGCTGACGCAGGTGCTGATGACCATCGGCATCACCTTCTGCATCATCGGCATCGCCAACTACGTCTTCGGGCCGACGCTGAAGACGATCCCGCTGCCGCAGGCTTTGCAGGGGTCCGTCGACCTCGGCTTCCGCACCATCGCCACGCACCGCGCCTTCGCGATCCTCTGCGGCCTCGTGGTCGCGCTCGGCCTCTGGTTCGTCATCGAGCGTACCGCCTTCGGCGTGAAGCTGCGCGCCTCCGTCGACAATTCGGCGATGGCGGCGGCGCTCGGCGTGCGCACGGAAATCGTCTATGCGGTCTCGTTCGCGGTCGCGGTCGGCCTTGCGGCCTTCGGCGGCGTGGTCGGGGCCGAGCTGCTGCCGGTCGAGCCCTATTACGCGCTGCGCTACATGGTGACCTTCCTCGTCGTCGTCTCGGTCGGCGGCGCCGGCTCCATTCCGGGCGCGCTGATCGCCTGCCTCACGCTCGGCGGCATCGATACCGCCGGCCGCTACCTCATGCCCGAATATGGCGAATTCTTCTTCTATCTCGCCGTCATCGCCATCATCTGCGTGTTTCCGCGCGGCCTTGCTGCGAGGGCCAAGTGACCATGGCGCTCACCCTCCCCCCCGAAGACGCCATCGCCAGTTCCCGCCGGCACCGCTCGGTCCTCAGGGATTTCGCCGGCGTCGCCGCGATCCTCGTTGCCGCCGCGATCGGCTATGCGCTGTTTCCCGACAATCTGGCGCTGCTCACCCGCGTCCTTGCCATCGCGCTCCTGGTGCTTTCGCTCGATCTCGTCACCGGCTATTGCGGCGTGGCGACGCTCGGCCATGCCGCCCTCTTCGGCGCCGGCGCCTATGCCGCCGGCATCGCCGCCGTCCACGACAACGTCACCGACCCGATCGCGATGATCGGCTGCGGCATCGTCGGCGGCGCGCTGGCGGGACTCGTCTGCGGGGCGGTCATCCTGAGGGCGCACGGCCTGCCGCAGCTCGTACTCTCGATCGCCCTCATCTACCTCTTCCACGAATTCGCCAACAAGGCGTCCGACTGGACCGGCGGCAGCGACGGCCTTTCCGGCATGACGGTCGATCCGCTCTTCGGCCTGTTCGAATTCGACCTCTACGGGCATACGGCCTATTTCCTCGGCGTCGCGCTCGTTCTCATCGTGTTCGTGCTTCTGCGGCTTCTCGTGCGCTCGCCCTTCGGCATGCTCTGCCGGGGCATCAAGGAAGACCCGCTCCGCATCCGCGCCATGGGCGCCTCGCCCAAGGCAGCGCTGATGAAGATGTATGTCGTCTCCGGCGCGGTCGCCGGCATCGGCGGCGCGCTGAACGCGCTGTCGACCCAGGTCGTCGGCCTCGACAGCCTCTCCTTCACGCAATCCGCCGAAGCGCTCGTCATGCTCGTGCTCGGCGGCACCGGCTCGCTGTTCGGCGCGCTCACCGGCACGGTGATCTTCATGCTGTTCGAGGATTACGTCTCGGCGGCCAATCCCTTCCACTGGCTGACCATCCTCGGCCTGCTGCTGCTCGCCGTCGTGCTCTTCGCGCCGAAGGGCATTTACGGAACGGCCGCCGCCTATATCGTCCGCCGCAGGGAGGCACGACCATGAGCGCGGTCTTCGAAGTCACGCATCTCAAGAAGGCCTTCGGCGGGCTGACCGTCACCAACGACGTGACGCTGTCGATGGCGCCGGGCGACCGGCTGGCGCTGATCGGCCCGAACGGCGCCGGCAAGACCACCTTCGTCAACCTCGTCACCGGCAATCTCCGCCCCGATTCCGGCACGGTGAAGCTCGGCGGCGAGGACGTGACGAAAGTGGACGCAACCGGCCGCGTCAAGCGCGGGCTGGTGCGCTCCTTTCAGGTCACACGCCTCTTTCAGGACATGACGCCGGCCGAGCATGTGGGGCTGGCGATCCTGCAGCGTTCCGGCCGCGCCGGCCGCATGTTCGGCAATTTTCTCGCCATGCCCGACGTCATGGCGGAAACCGATCACATGCTCCACACGCTCGGGCTTGCGCCCCTCATGCACCGCAAGGTGCGGGAGATCGCCTACGGCCAGCAGCGCCTTCTGGAAATCGCCGTCGCCATGGCGCTCAAGCCCAAGGTGCTGCTGCTCGACGAGCCCGCCGCCGGCGTGCCGCAGAGCGATACCGCCCGCATCGAGCAGGCGCTGGCCGAGCTGCCGGCCGATCTCGCCGTGCTGATGATCGAGCACGACATGGATCTGGTCTTCCGGTTTGCGAGCCGCGTCGTCGTGCTTGCCGCCGGTGCCATCATTTTCGACGGCTCGCCGTCGGAGGTCACCAAGGACGCCCGCGTCCGCGAAGCCTATCTGGGGAGCTATGCCAATGCCGGCCACGCCGCTTGAGGTCGATAACCTGTCGGCCGGCTATGGGCCGACGCGCGTTCTCGAAGGGGTTTCCTTCGCGGTTCCCGCCGGCGCCCGGCTTGCCGTCCTCGGCCGCAACGGCATGGGCAAGACGACGCTGCTCGCCACCCTTGCCGGCCAGACCCGCCGCTACGACGGCCGCATCCGCATCGGTGAGGCCGACGTCACCGGGCTTTCCAGCGCCGGCCGCGCCCATCGGGGCCTCGGCTACGTGCCGCAGACGCGCGACGTCTTCCCGACGCTCACCGTCGAAGAGAACCTTTTCGTCGGGCTGAAGGGCCGGCCGAAGAGCGCGCTGGAAGAGGCCTATGGCATGTTCCCGCGCCTCAAGGAGCGCCGTAAAAACCTCGGCACCCAGCTTTCAGGCGGCGAACAGCAGATGCTTTCCACCGCCCGCGCCATCCTCGGCCAGCCCTCCGTGCTGCTGCTCGACGAGCCGCTGGAGGGGCTTGCCCCCATCATCTGCGAAGAGCTGATGGCCGCCTTCGCCGAACTCGCCAAGACCGGCGACATGACGATCCTGCTGGTCGAGCAGCGCATCCAGAGCGCGCTCGATTTCGCCGATCACGTCATCGTCCTGGAGCGGGGACGGCTGGCCTGGTCCGGAACGCCGGAGGCTCTCGCCAAGGATCACGACGCCGTCGAGCGCCTGCTCGGCGTCGGCGGCCTGCACTGAGCATTTCCAGGAAAAGTGGGTACCGGTTTTCCGTCCGGAAATGCGGCAAACAAAAAGCGCAAGCGTCTACGCCGGCGGAAATGCTTCCGCCGGTTGGGTTGCCTTCGCGCCTTCTTTCAATGCACGTTCAAATGCGCTTCGCGGGTGGCGGTCATGAACGCCAGCCGCGCCTCTTCGGCGCTGTGGCGTCCCGCCAGCGCAGCGCGGCAAAGGCGGCGGGCGCTGACATAGTTCGGCCCGCGCTGGTCCGGCCAGAGATCGGCCAGACAACGCAGGGCTTCCGATGGTCCGTCGATTTTCCGCACCACACCGCGCACGAATACTATCTTGACCGGATCTTCCCAGTGCACGTGCTGCATCGCCTCATCCTCACCAGATGACGATAACGGTATAATAAACGCGGCGACGGCCCATGAGGTTCCGGCCCCGCGCAAAAAATTCCTGTTCTCTCGTGCGGCTTTATCGGCGATAGAAACAGATCATGGACGCAAGCGGGAGGCCGGTAATGACGCAGACAGGCAACGGACGGTGGGATTTCTGGATCGACCGCGGCGGCACCTTCACCGACATCGTCGCCCGCGATCCGCAAGGGTGCCTGCATGCCCGCAAGGTGCTCTCGGAAAATCCCGACGCCTACCGCGATGCCGCCGTGCACGGCATCCGCCTGCATCTCGGCCTCTCGTCCGGCGAGCCGGTGCCGTCCGGCATCATCGGCGAGGTCCGCATGGGCACGACGGTCGCGACCAACGCGCTTCTGGAGCGCAAGGGCGAGCGGCTGGCGCTGGTGACGACCAAGGGTTTTCGCGATGCGCTCAGGATCGGCTACCAGGAGCGCAAGAAGATTTTCGCGACCGAAATCGTCAAGCCGGAAGCGCTTTACGACGAAGTGGTCGAGATCGACGAGCGCGTGCTTGCCGACGGAACGGTCGAGCGGCCGCTCACTGAGGATGCCGCGCGCGATGCGCTGGCCGCGCTCCGCGACGCCGGCTACCGCGCCGTCGCCATCGTGCTGATGCACGCCTATAAATATCCCGCCCACGAAGCCGCCCTTGCCCGGCTGGCGCGCGGCCTCGGCTTCGAGCAGGTCTCCGTCAGCCATGAGGTGTCGCCGTTGATCAAGCTCGTCGGGCGCGGCGATACGACGGTGGTGGACGCCTACCTCTCGCCGGTGCTTAGCCGCTATGTGCGACAGGTCTCCGAGGAACTGGACGTCGGCCGCACCGGCGCGCGGCTGATGTTCATGATGTCGTCCGGCGGGCTCACCGCCGCCGACATGTTCCAGGGCAAGGACGCCATCCTCTCCGGCCCGGCGGGCGGCGTGGTCGGGCTTGCCAGAAGCGGCGAGCAGGCCGGCTTTTCCCGCGTCATCGGCTTCGACATGGGCGGCACCTCGACCGATGTGGCGCATTTCGACGGCGAATACGAGCGCGCCTTCGAGACGGAAGTGGCGGGCGTGCGCGTCCGCGCGCCGATGATGCTGATCCACACGGTCGCGGCCGGCGGCGGCTCGATCCTGCATTTCGACGGCGACCGCTTCCGCGTCGGCCCGGATTCGGCCGGTGCCAATCCCGGCCCCGCCTGCTACCGCAACGGCGGCCCGCTCGCCGTTACCGACGCCAACGTCATGACCGGCAAGCTGCTGCCGGACTATTTCCCGGCGATCTTCGGGCCGAACCAGGACCAGCCGCTGGACGTCGACACGGTGCGGCAGCGCTTTGCCGAGCTTTCCGCCCGGATCGGCGACGGCCGCAGCCCGGAAGACGTGGCGGACGGCTTCATCCGCATCGCCGTCGCCAACATGGTGGAGGCGATCAAGAAGATTTCCGTGCAGCGCGGCTATGACGTCACCCGCTATGCGCTGAACTGCTTCGGCGGCGCCGGCGGGCAGCACGCCTGCCTGGTGGCCGACGCGCTCGGCATGAAGAGCATTCTCCTGCATCCGATGTCTGGCCTGCTGTCCGCCTACGGCATGGGGCTTGCCGATATCCGCGCCACGCGGCAGAAGGCGCTTGGCGTGACGCTCGACGGCGCAGCACCCGCCGCCATGGCGACGATGGCAGCCGAGTTGCAGGGCGAATGCCTATCGGAACTCGCGGCCCAAGGGGTGGCCGAGGCTGAGACCATCCTGCGCGCCCATATCCGCTACGCCGGAACCGATACGGCAATCGCCGTGGAAGCGGCCTTCCCCGGCCCGGACGACGCCCAGCGCCTGCGGCAGGAATTCGAGCGGCTGCACCGCCGCCGCTTCGGCTTCGTCGCGGAAGACAAGCCGCTCTTCGTGGAGGCCGTCGAGGTGGAGGCGATCGGCGGCGCGGCCTCCGAGACGGATGCCGACGGCGGCGAGACCGCTACGGTCGAGGCGACCGCCGCGCGCCGGACACGCTTCTATTCGCAAGGAGAGGCCCACCACGCCGCCGTCGTGCTGCGCGCCGACCTGAGGCCGGGGCAGACCGTCGCCGGCCCGGCGATCGTCATCGAGCCGAACCAGACCATTGTTGTCGAGGACGGCTGGCAGGCGAAGCTGACCGGCAGGAACCACATCGTGCTGACGCGCATCAAGGCGCTGCCCGAGCGCACCGCCATCGGCACCAAGGCCGATCCGGTGATGCTCGAAATCTTCAACAACCTCTTCATGTCGATCGCCGAGCAGATGGGCGTGACGCTGCAGAACACCGCCTATTCGGTCAACATCAAGGAGCGGCTGGATTTCTCCTGCGCCGTCTTCGACGCCACCGGCAATCTCGTCGCCAACGCGCCGCACATGCCGGTGCATCTCGGCTCGATGGACGCCTCGGTCGCGACCGCCATCCGTGAGAACCCGCAGATCCACCCCGGCGACGTCTTCCTCATCAACGCGCCCTACAATGGCGGCACGCATCTGCCGGACCTCACCGTCTGCACGCCGGTCTTCGACGACGAGGGCCGCGGCATCCGCTTCTGGGTCGCCAGCCGCGGCCACCATGCCGATATCGGCGGCATTTCGCCCGGCTCCATGTCGCCGCTCGCCACCCATATCGAGGAGGAAGGCGTCTATATCGACAATTTCAAGCTGATCGACCGCGGCCGCTTCCGTGAGGAGGAACTTGGCGCGCTTTTGACCGGCGCGCGCTATCCCGTCCGCAACCTCGCGCAGAACGTCAACGACCTGAAGGCGCAGGTCGCTGCCAACGAGAAGGGTGTCGCCGAACTGAAGAAGATGATCGCCCATTTCGGCGAGGCGGTGGTCGACGCCTATATGGGCCATGTGCAGGACAACGCCGCCGAAAGCGTGCGCCGCGTGCTCGACCGGCTGAAGGACGGCGAATTCTCCTACGAGATGGACCAGGGCTGCCGGATCGTCGTGAAGGTCTCGGTGGACCGGCAGAAACGCGAGGCGACCGTCGATTTCACCGGCACCTCGCCGCAGCGCGCCGATAATTTCAACGCTCCGGCCCCGGTCACGCGCGCCGCCGTGCTCTATGTCTTCCGCGTGCTGGTCGAGGCCGATATCCCGATGAATGCCGGCTGCCTGCGGCCGATCCGCATCGTGATCCCGGACGGTACGATGCTGACGCCGAAATATCCGGCCGCCGTCGTCGCCGGCAATGTCGAGGTGAGCCAGGCGGTGACCAACTGCCTGTTCGGCGCCGTCGGCGCCATGGCCGCCGCCCAGGGCACGATGAACAACCTCACCTTCGGCAACGACGCCTATCAATATTACGAGACGATCTGCTCCGGGGCACCGGCAGGGCCGGGTTTCAACGGTGCCGACGCGGTGCACACCCACATGACCAATTCACGCCTCACCGACCCGGAAATCCTCGAAACTCGCTTTCCCGTGGTGCTGGAGGATTTCCATATCCGCGAGCATTCCGGCGGACGCGGCAAATGGTCGGCCGGCAACGGCACGGCGCGCACCATCCGCACCCGCGAAAAGCTGGAATTCGCCATCCTCTCCGGCCACCGCCGCGTCGCGCCCTTCGGGCTGGAGGGCGGCGAAGATGGCGAGATCGGCCACAACCGCGTCCGCCGCAACGACGGCACGGTCGAGGAATTGATCGGCAGCGCCCACACGGTGCTGGAGACCGGCGAGGCCTTCACCGTCGTCACGCCGACCGGCGGCGGTTTCGGGCGTTGCTAACGCCCTCAGCAGCCGTCCGTCGAATAAGGCGCGTGCGCCTCGCACCATGTCGTGGCGCTCGGCAGGTGGTTCATAAGGGCTGCCGACGCCGTCGGGGCGTCGGGGCCTGGTGCCGGCGTATTGGACCGCACGCCGACGCCAAGGCAGATCAGCAGCGTCAGCGCGGCGATCACCAGCATGTTGTCCGCCGTTGACACCCTGTAGCTGCTCACATGTTCGAAATAATCACGCTCGCCCTCGCCGGCCGTCTGATGCGACTCGGGGATATGTCGCTGCTGTTCGAAGCAGTTGCTGTGACCCATGGCTCTGTCTCCTCATCCACGGTCAGAACGCACGCAATTTCGGGCAGCCGCGTCTTTTCCGACGCGCCAACATGTTCAAAACACATTGAATTGCTGAATAACTCTCCGCAAAATCCTTGGGGCACGCGGAGAACTATGCAGCAGCCGCTCCGAGCGCCGTCCGCCCGCTGGCCGTCATTCTTTCAAGGACGCCACACCCTGGAGGCTCCCCGCTTCCCGATGTGTGTTCGACGCCATCGAATTTTAAGACCGCGTCTTTAAAACGCACTGTTCGCGGATCGGAAATAATGCTCCCTGCATTGCCGTTCCGAAGCCATCGGTTCGCGAATTATAGCCAGGATGCCGGCGTTTTCGGCAGGCGCCCATCCGGGTCGATCACGCGCAGCAGCGGCGCTCCCGGCGCGTTCCATCGCCACAGCGCAACGCAACTTCCGCCGGGCGACATAAAGGAGGGATAGACGACGCCGTCGAAGCCTTCACCGATCAGCCATTCGCGCAGCCGATGCGTCGCCGGCATCTCGCCGCGGTCGAGCGCCAGACGCCATTCCGTGCGGTGTATCTGCGCCGGGACGCCGCGCTCTTCGAGAAAGTCGAGATCGGTGGTGTCGGCAAGCGAAGCCCCGGTTAATGCCAATTGGGCGATCAGGGCCGGATGCTGCACGAAACCCTGATTATATTCCGCCCAGGCGGTGGAAAGCTCGCGGGCGGCGTAGACGGTCGGCGCTCCGACCGGGTTCCAGCGGCCGCCGAAACGCGCCGCCCCCTCGCCGGAAAGAGGCGCATGCGCCCAGCGGGGAACGAAAGCGCGCCAGAGATGGATTTCGCCGGCGGATGGCTCAGGCATAGACGCCCGAGCGCACTGCCTCCAGATAGGCGAGCACCTTGTCCGCCTTGCCCTCGCCGACGAGGTCGTAGGCCGTCTTGCCCGCCCAGCCGGGGATCGGCTGATGCTTGAACCAGATGGCCGCCCGGCTTTCGTCGCCGGCCATCTCGCTCGCCATGGCGAGAATGCGCACCACCGGGCTCAGTGCCCCGTCCACCTTGCGGGCGCTCGACGGAGCGACGAGCGTATTGCGGGCGACGCCGATCAGCTTCGCGAGTTCGGCAAGCGTGACGCCGAGCTGCTCCGCCACGGACCGAGCGGAGAGAAAAGGCGAATGGTCGTCACCGAAGCGGGCGGCGGCGATATCGAAGCCGAGAGCCGTCATCATAGCCTCCTGGCATGTTTTGATCTTCCGCCTATCAAAATAAGATCAAAACAGGCGCAATTCAAGCGCAACCAGCGCTCAATCCCCGCGCGGCCAGCGGGGTTCGCGGCGTTCGAAAAAGGCGGTGAGGCCCTCCTTTGCCTCTTCCGTCTCCCAGCTCGCGGCAAGTTGCGACACCACGTTTTCGATCGTCGCGTCGGTGATCGGCGGTCCGAGCGACCGGGCGAGCGCTTTCGCGCGCGCGACGGCGCCGGGTGCGGCGGCGAGGAAATGCCTGATCTCGCCCTCGATCGTCTCGTCCAGCTCTTCCGCCGGCACGGTGCGCGCCACAAGGCCGACGGCCTGCGCCTGCCAGACGTCGAAGACCTTGCCGGACATGAAGAGCGGCCGCGCCCTGCCCTCGCCGATGCGCGCGACGACGTAAGGGCTGATCGTCGCCGGAATGAGCCCCAGCCGCACCTCCGTCAGCCCGAAACGGGCGGTCGACGCCGCGACCGCGAGGTCCGAAACACTGATCAGCCCGACGCCGCCGCCGAAGGCATTGCCATGCACCCGCGCGATGACGGGCTTCGGCAGCTCATACAGCGCCTTGAACATCATCGCCAGCCGCCGCGCCTCCGCCATGCGCGCGCCGCGCCCGGCATCGACCTGCGCCCGCATCCAGCCAAGATCGCCGCCGGCGCAGAAGCTCTGCCCGTCGCCCGCCAGTATGACGGCGCGCACGGCCGGATCGCGCCCGAGCTGGTGCGCGGCCGTCGTCAATTCGTCGATCGCGGCCGCCGAAAGCGCATTGTGCTTTTCCGGGCGGGAGAGCGTGAGGCGCGCCACGCCCCTGCGGTCCGTTGCGATATGGATGGTTTCCGGCATCACGGAGCACTCCTCAGGTTGCGGGCGAAGGCGGCGGCCTCTTCCAGCCGCTCGGCCGACAGGCCGGTTTCGAAGCCTCCGGCCTTGAGATAGCGGTCGACCGCCAGCGTATCGACATTGCCCTTTGCGCCCGGCGCATAGGGGCAGCCGCCGAGCCCGGCGACCGAGGCGTCGAAGACGCGCAGGCCGTGGTCGAGCGCAACGGCGATATTGTCGAGGGCGCGGCCGGACGTGTCATGAAAATGGCCCGCCAGACGCGCCGCCGGCAGGTTTGCAAGAACGGCGTCGAGCATCCGCACGATCTCGTCCGGCTCTCCCCGCCCGATCGTGTCACCGAGGCTGATTTCGTAGCAGCCCAGCTCCTCAAGCCGGTGGGCGACGTCCGCAGCACTTGCCGGTGGAACGGCGCCTTCGTAGGGGCAGCGCACGACGCAGCTCACATAGCCGCGCATCGGAATACCGTGCGCGCGGCTGGCGGCGGCGACCGGGCGGAAGCGCTCGATGCTTTCGGCGATCGAACAATTGATGTTCTTCCGCGAAAAGCTTTCCGAGGCGGAGGCGAAGACGGCGATCTCATCGGCGCCCGCCGCCAGCGCCTTCTCGAACCCCTGCATGTTCGGCGTCAGCGCGGCGTAGCGGACGCCCGGCTTCCGCTGGATGCCGGCCATGACCTCGGTGGCGTCGGCAAGCTGCGGCACCCATTTCGGGCTGACGAAGCTGGTCACCTCGATGCGGGTAAAGCCGCAGCCGGAAAGGCGGTCGACGAGGGCGATCTTGTCGCTCGTCGGAACCGGCGCCGGCTCGTTCTGCAAGCCGTCGCGCGGCGACATTTCCACGATGACGACGCGGTTTTCCGCCTCTGCCGGCGCCATCACCCATCCTCCTCGGCCTTGAGCAGGACGAGCAGCGCGCCCTCGCTCACCTGATCGCCCTCGCCGACGGCGACCGTCTCAACGATGCCGTCCCTGCCGGCGCCGAGGGTCAGTTCCATCTTCATGGCTTCCATGACCACCAGCGGCTGGCCCTTTACTACCGTTTCGCCGGCGGCAACGCGCACCTGCTTCACGAAGCCCGGCATCGGCGCAACGAGCCGCTCGCCGCCATCCGCATCGCCGGCCTCGCCGTCGAAGGGATCGGGAAGGCGGAATTCGTGGGTGACGCCGCCCATGACGAGAGTGAGGCGATGCGGAGCCTCGAAAACCTGCACCGTCGACTGCCGGCCCTCCATCTCTACCCGGCAGCCGCCGTCGAAGCGGCCGGCGATCTGCAGCGGGATCATCTGATGATGCGCCGCCTGAACCGCGAACATGTCCCGCCCCTTGGCGGCGACCCGGAGCGTCGCCCGCCCGCCGGCATGGTCGAGCACGACGACACGGCTTGCCTCTCCCCAGGTCTGCCAGTGCCCGAGCGATTGCCAGAGATCACCGCCGGCGACCGGCCGCCATGTGCCGAGCGAAAGCGCGCCCGCGAGCGCCACGACGGCATCGCCCGGCGCCTCGACGGCCGTTAGCGCTTCGAGGCTGCGGTCGATCAGCCCGGTATCCGGCTCGCCGGCGACGAATTGCGGCGCGCGGCTGAGCCTCGCCAGGAAGGCGAGATTGTTCGCCAATCCCCGGATCCGGCTTGCTTCCAGCGCGGCCGTCAGCCGGCCGAGCGCCGTGCGGCGATCCGGGCCATGGACGATCAGCTTGGCGATCAGCGGATCGTAGTGCGGCGTGATCCGGTCGCCCGCCCTGACGCCGGCATCCACGCGCACCGCGCCATCGGGAAAGCGAAGATCGGCAAGCGTGCCTGTGGCGGGCAGGAAGCCGTGGGCGGGGTCTTCCGCGTAAATCCGCGCCTCGAAGGCCCACCCCTCGATGGCAAGCTCGGCTTGCGTTTTCGGCAGCGGTTCCCCGGCCGCGACCCGCAACTGCCATTCGACCAGATCGATGCCGGTGATTGCCTCCGTCACCGGATGCTCGACCTGCAGCCGCGTATTCATTTCCATGAAGAAGAAGCGGTCGGCGCGAAGGCCCTCGGAAACGTCGGCGATGAACTCCACCGTGCCGGCGCCGCGATAGCCGATCGCCTGCGCCGCCCGAACGGCCGCCTCCCCCATCGCGCGGCGCATCTCCTCGGTCATGCCGGGGGCCGGCGCCTCCTCGATCACCTTCTGGTGGCGGCGCTGGAGCGAGCAATCGCGCTCGAAGAGATGCACGACATTGCCGTGGCTATCGCCGAACACCTGCACCTCGATGTGGCGCGGATGGCGGAGCCAGGATTCCAGCAGCACCGCCCCGTCGCCGAAGGCCGCCACCGCCTCGCGGCGCGCGGCGTCCAGCGCATCGGCAAAATCCTCCGCCCGGTCGACGCGCCGCATACCCTTGCCGCCGCCGCCGGCGCGCGCCTTGATCAGCACGGGAAAGCCGATTCGCGCCGCCCGTTCCGCCAGCAACGGCCCGTCCTGATCCTCGCCGTGATAGCCGGGCACCACCGGCACGCCGGATTGCTCCATCAACGCCTTGGCGGCGTCCTTCAGCCCCATGGCGCGGATCGCCGCAGGCGACGGGCCGACGAAGACGAGCCCTGCCGCCTCCACCGCCTCGGCAAAGGCGGCGTTCTCCGACAGGAAGCCGTAGCCCGGATGCACCGCCTCCGCGCCGGCGCGGATCGCGGCGGCAACGATGCGGTCGATGGCGAGATAGCTTTCCGCCGCCGGCGAGCCGCCGACGTGATAGGCCTCGTCGGCCAGCTCGACATGCAGCGCGCCGGCATCTGCATCCGAATAGATGGCGACGGTGCGGATGCCCATCCGTCTTGCGGTCCTGATGATGCGGCAGGCGATTTCGCCGCGATTGGCAATGAGTATCTTCGAAAACATTTGTCGCCTCACATCCTGAACACGCCGAAGCGCGTCTCTTCGACCGGCGCGTTGAGTGTCGCAGAGAGCGAAAGCCCGAGCACGTCGCGGCTCCTGCGCGGGTCGACGATGCCGTCGTCCCAGAGGCGGGCGGAGGCATAGAGCGGATGGCTCTGCCGCTCGAAGAGATCGAGCACCGGCTGCTTGAAGCGGCTTTCCTCCTCCGGCGACCAGGGCGCACCAGTGCGCGCCAGCGCCTCGCCGCGGACGATGGCGAGAACGCTCGCCGCCTGCTCGCCGCCCATCACGGAGATGCGGCTGTTCGGCCAGGTCCAGAGAAAGCGCGGCGAAAAGGCCCGGCCGGCCATGCCGTAATTGCCGGCGCCGAAGGAACCGCCGACCATCATGGTGATCTTCGGCACGCGGGTCGTGGCGACCGCCGTCACCAGCTTGGCGCCGTGCTTGGCGATGCCCTCGGTCTCGTAGCGGCGCCCGACCATGAAGCCGGTGATGTTTTGCAGGAAGACGAGCGGAATGCGGCGCTGCGAGCATAGCTCGACGAAATGCGCGCCCTTCAGCGCCGATTCCGAAAACAGCACGCCGTTGTTGGCGACGATGCCGGCCGGCATCCCGTGAATATGCGCGAAGCCGCAGACCAGCGTCACGCCGAAACGGGCCTTGAACTCGTCGAAGCGCGAGCCGTCGACGATGCGCGCGATCACCTCGCGGATGTCGTAGGGCGTGCGCAGGTCGGCCGGCACGATGCCGGCGATCTCGGCGGGATCGTAAAGCGGCGGCTCCGGCTCGCGGCGTTCGGCGGCGGCCGGCCCCGGCCGGTTGAGGGCTGCGACCGCCTGCCGCGCCAGCGCCAGCGCATGGGCGTCGTCGCGCGCCAGATGGTCGGCGACGCCGGAGAGGCGGGTGTGCACGTCGGCGCCGCCGAGGTCTTCGGCCGAGACCGTCTCGCCGGTCGCCGCCTTCACCAGCGGCGGCCCCGCCAGGAAGATCGTCCCCTGCCCCTCGACGATGATCGTCTCGTCGGACATCGCCGGCACATAGGCGCCGCCCGCCGTGCACGAGCCCATCACCACGGCGATCTGCGCGATGCCTTGAGCCGACATGTTGGCCTGATTGTAGAAGATGCGGCCGAAATGCTCGCGGTCGGGGAACACCTCGTCCTGGTTCGGCAGGTTGGCGCCGCCGGAATCGACCAGATAGATGCAAGGGAGACGGTTTTCCGCGGCGATCTCCTGCGCCCGCAGATGCTTCTTCACCGTCACCGGATAATAGGTGCCGCCTTTGACGGTCGCGTCGTTGCAGACGATCATGCATTCGCGGCCCGCCACGCGGCCGATGCCGGCAATCAGCCCGGCGCCCGGCGCATCGCCGCCATACATGCCGTGCGCGGCCGTCATGCCGATTTCCAGAAACGGCGTCGCGGGATCGATCAGCCCGGCCACCCGGTCGCGCGGCAGCATCTTGCCGCGGCTCACATGCCGCTCGCGCGCCGTCGCCCCGCCGCCGGCGGCAGCAGCAAGCGCCGCCTCCTCCGCCACCCGGATCGCCTCGACCATCGCGGCCCGGTTGGCCTTGAATGTGTCCGCATGGGTGGAAACCTGCGATTTCAGAACGGCCATCTATCCCCCAATCGAAAGCCCGGCGGCCTACATCGTCTCCGCAAACAATTCCCGGCCGATCAGCATGCGCCGGATTTCGGAGGTTCCGGCGCCGATCTCGTAAAGCTTCGCGTCCCGCAGCAGCCGGCCGGCGGGGTAGTCGTTGGTGTAGCCGTTGCCGCCGAGCACCTGGATGGTTTCGAGCGCCATGGCGGTCGCCCTTTCGGCGGCGTAGAGGATGCAGCCAGCCGCGTCCTTGCGCGCGGCCTCGCCGCGGTCGCAGGCGGCGGCGACCGCGTAGACGTAAGCGCGCGCGGCGTTCAGGCCGACATACATGTCGGCAAGCTTCGCCTGCATGATCTGGAATTCGCCGATCGGCTGGCCGAACTGCTTGCGCTCGTGCAGATAGGGCACGACCACGTCCAGGCAGGCGTCCATGATCCCGAGCGGACCGGCCGAGAGCACGACGCGCTCGTAATCGAGCCCCGACATCAGGACGCGCGTGCCGCCGCCGAGCGCGCCGAGCACGTTTTCCGCCGGCACCTCGCAGCCGTCGAAGACGAGTTCACAGGTATTGGAGCCGCGCATACCGAGCTTGTCGAGCTTTCGGCCCGTCGAAAAGCCGGCGAACCCCTTCTCGACGAGAAAGGCGGTGATGCCGCGCGATCCCGCCGCCGGATCGGTCTTGGCGTAGACCACCAGCACATCCGCGTCCGGCCCGTTGGTGATCCACATCTTGCGGCCGTCGAGCACGTAGCGGTCGCCGCGCTTTTCCGCCCGCGTCGTCATCGAGACGACGTCGGAGCCGGAGCCGGGCTCGGACATGGCAAGCGCCCCGACATGCTCGCCGGAAATCAGCTTCGGCAGATAGCGGGCCTTCTGCTCCGCCGTGCCGTTGCGGCTGATCTGGTTGACGCAGAGGTTGGAGTGGGCGCCGTAGCTCAAGCCGACCGAGGGCGAGGCGCGGCTGATCTCCTCCATGGCGACGCAATGGGCAAGATAGCCGAGGCCGGTACCGCCATAGGCTTCGTCCGCCGTGATCCCGAGCAGCCCGAGCGCGCCCATCTCCTTCCAGAGCGGCGTCGGAAAGCTGTTATCGCGGTCGATCTCATCGGCAAGCGGGGCGATGCGCTGCCCGGCGAAGCGCCGCACGCTCGTCCGCAGCGCCTCGATCTCCTCGCCAAGCGCGAAATTCAATCCGCCGGTGAACATGCGGGTCTCCTCCCCAGGCTGGCCGCCTTATGCGGCATCGGGCACACGCTGCTTCTCCTGAAGGCCGCCGGTCGGCTTTCCATAGGTCTTCAGCCGCTCGGCGATTGCCGCGAGCGCGGCTGCGGCCGCCTGCTCTTTGACCGGCCCGAAGCCACGAATTTCATCGAACAGGGCAATCAGCGCAAGCGCGTCCTTCTCGCTGTCCTTGTCCAGCCCCGACAGCACGCGCGCGGAAACCCTCTCGAATTCCACGATCAGCCGGCGTTCCAGCCGGCGCTCGGGCAGATAGCCGAAGGGATCGAGGGGCGTGCCGCGCAGGCCCTTCAGCCGCGCAAGCTGCCTGAGCAGCGGCAGGACCCACGCGCCGACCTCGCGCTTCTTCGGCCGCCCGTTCGGGTCCTTGCCGGAAAGGATGGGCGGCGCGAGGTTGAAGGCGAGCTTGAAATCGCCCTCCATCTCCTCGCGCATTTTTGCCTCGAAGGCGGGATCGGTCAGCAGGCGCGCGACTTCGTATTCGTCCTTGTAGGCGAGCACGCGCGCATAGGCGGCCGCCACGGCGAAGGGGACGCCTCCGCCGAGCCCGGCTTTCAAGGCGGCCGCCCTGGCGCGGTCGACGAGGGCGAGATAGCGCTTGGCGAGCCTCGCCCCCTGATAGGCCGTCAGATGCGCGCGGCGGTGCGCGGTCAGCGCATCGAGGTCCATATCGGCGAGCGGGCGCGCGGCGGGCGCTTCCGCCAGCAGCGCTTCCACCGATTTCGGATCGTGAGCAAGCAGCCGGCCCCAGCGGAAAGCCTGTTTGCTGGCCTCCACAGCGACCCCGTTCAGCTCGATCGCCCGCTCGACGGCCTCCAGCGACAGCGGAAGCAGGCCGCGCTGCCAGGCGAAGCCGGTGAGCAGGATATTGGTGGACATGGCATCGCCCGTCACCGAGGTCGCGACATGGGCGAAATCCAGGAAGACGGAGCGGTCGTTGACGGTCTTGGCGATGGTGTGCTGCACCGTGCCGATCTTGAAATCGAAATCGCGGTTGCGGACGAAATCGGCGACCGGCATCAGCCCGGTATTGACGATCGCCGCCGTGCGGTCGGCGCGGCAGAGCATGATCGCATCCTTGGAGGCACCCACCACCTCGTCGGCGGCGAGCAAAAGGTCGGCGCCGCCATTAACGATGCGGGGCGAGGTCACGCCCGCCTGATCGAGCCCGATGCGCAGGTGGCTCATCACCGCGCCGCCCTTCTGGGCAAGGCCGGCCATGTCGAGGATCATCGGCGCCTTGCCGTCGAGATGGGCGGCCATGCCGAGGATGGCGCCGACGGTCAGGATGCCGGTGCCGCCGACGCCGGCGATGGCGATGTTCCACGGCCGTTCATGAATGACCGGAACCAATGGCTGCGGAATATCCACCTCCACCTGTTCCAGCGCGCGGCGCTTCCGGCGGCTGCCGCCATGCACGGTGACGAAGGAGGGGCAGAAGCCTTTGACGCAGGAGAAATCCTTGTTGCAGCTCGACTGGTTGATCTGCCGCTTGCGGCCGAATTCCGTCTCCAGCGGCTCGACCGAAATGCAGTTCGACTGCACCGAGCAGTCGCCGCAGCCTTCGCAGACCGCGGCATTGATGAAGACGCGCTTGGCCGGGTCCTCCATCAGCCCGCGGCTGCGGCGACGGCGTTTCTCCGCAGCACAGGTCTGCACGTAGACGATGGCCGAACAGCCGGGCGTCTCGCGCAGCGTCAGCATCACCGGATCGAGATGATCGCGGTGCAAAACCTTGACGCCGGGCGCGAGATCGGCCGCTCGGTAGGCATCGGGATGATCGGAAAGCAGGTAGATCGGCGCGACGCCCTCGCCGTGAAGCTGCCGCGTCATCAGCTCCGGCGACATGTCGCCGTCGAGCGGCTGGCCGCCGGTCATGGCCACCGCGTCGTTATAGAGCAGCTTGTAGGTTACGTTGACCCTGGCGGCGACCGACTGGCGGATCGCCAGGATGCCGGAGTGAAAATAGGTGCCGTCGCCGAGATTGACGAAGATGTGCTTCTCGTCGGTGTAGCGGCCAATCGCCGTCCAGGGCACGCCCTCGCCGCCCATCTGCGTGAAAGTCTCGGTGTTGCGGCCCATCCAGGTGACCATATAGTGGCAGCCGATGCCGGCCGTCGCGCGGCTGCCTTCCGGCACGCGCGTCGAGGTGTTGTGCGGACAGCCGGAGCAGAAAAACGGCGTGCGCAGCAGGGGCGCCACATGGGTTTTCGCGATCAGCCCGCGCTCAGCCAGATAGTCGAGCTTGGCCGCGATGCGGTCGTGCAGCCCCTCGTCCAGATCGAGCTTGAGGACGCGCCCGGCGATGGCGCGGGCGACCGCGCCGACCGTCAGCGCCGCCGAGAGGCTGAGATAGGGCTTGTCGTGCTCGTCGAACTTGCCGACGATGCGCGGGCGCACATCCGCGCGCCAGTTGAAAAGCTGCTGCTTGATCTGGTTCTCGATGATCTCGCGCCGCTCCTCGACGACCAGCACCTCGTCCAGCCCTTCGGAGAAATGCCGCACGGCTTCCGGCTCCAGCGGCCAGGGCATCCGCACTTTCAGAATGCGCAGTCCGATCGCCGCCATTTCGCGCGGGCCGATTTCCAGCTCGCGCAGCGCCTGCAGCACATCCTCATAGGCCTTGCCGGAGGAGATGATGCCGAAGCGGGCGTTCGGAACGTCGTGCGTCACCTCGTCCAGCCGGTTGGCGCGGGCAAAGGCGATGGCCGCATAGGCCTTGTAGGTCTGAAGCCGGTCGTCCTGGATGAGCGGCGGATCGGGCCAGCGCAGGTTCAGCCCGCCGGGCGGCAGTTCGAAATCCGTCGGCAGCACGAATTGCCGTTTCTCGCCGGCAAGGTCGATCGCCGCCGTCGTCTCCACCGTATCCGCGATGAACTTCATGCCGACCCAGCAGCCGGAATAGCGCGACATGGCGATCCCGAGCAGGCCGTATTCGAGGAATTCGTGGATCGAGGAGGGATAGAGAACGGGAATGACCGCCGACATGAAATCGTGGTCGGTCTGGTGTGGCATGGTGGAGGACTTCGCCGAGTGGTCGTCGCCGGCAAGACAGAGCACGCCGCCGTATTTCGACGTGCCGGCGGCGTTGCCGTGCTTCAGCACGTCGCCGGAGCGGTCGACGCCGGGGCCTTTGCCGTACCACATGCCGAGCACGCCGTCCTTGCGCGCGCCGGGGGAGAGGCCGACCTGCTGCGTGCCCCAGACGGCGGTGGCCGCCAGATCCTCGTTGATGCCGGGCTGGAAGGTGATATCCCATTCGTCGAGAAAGGGTTTTGCCTTCAAAAGCTGCTGGTCGTAGCCGCCGAGCGGCGAGCCGCGATAGCCGGAAATGAAGGCGGCGGTGTTGAGGCCGGCGGCCCGGTCGCGCCGCATCTGGGTCATCGGCAATCGGACGAGCGCCTGCAAGCCCGTCAGGAAAATTCGGCCTTCCTCGGCGGTATATTTGTCGTCCAACGAAACATTCGTCGCAAGCATCTGCTCTCCTCCCGAGATCGCAGTCTTCCATTCCGAACGCGCCGTTTCAGCGGTATGTGAAATACTATCACGCGGCTCTGCTAATTTCCGAACGAAGGGGCCGGCGCCCGCGCATGATTTGTAAAGAAATCGTCATCGAACCGACATTTTGCACCGATCCTGCCGGCAACCGCCTACGCTGACGCTTCCTGTTCGCCGCTCACCTGCGAAAGCAGCCATGCGGTGAATTTCAGCCCCATCCGATGCTCCTGCTTGCCTTCCGGCATGACGACGTAATAGCTGTTTTCCGTCGCCATCGGCTGGTCCCAGACGATCCGCAGCCTGTCGGCCTGCAGGTCCTCCTCGATCAGGTAAAGCGGCAGGAGCGCGAAGCCGAGCGAGGCGACGGCCGCCTCGATGACCATCGAAAACTGGTCGAAGCGGTTGCCGCGGTAGAAATCGGAAGCGCCGACGCCGCGCGCCTCGAACCACTGGCTCCACATGCGCGGCCGCGTCGTCAGGTGCAGCAGCGGCTGGCCGATCAGCTCGTCCTCGCGTTCCAGCGGCCGTGACCGCAGAAGGGCCGGACTTGCGACCGGCACGACCATCTCGTTGCAGAGGAAGGTGCAGGTGGCCCGCGCCCAGATCGGCTGGCCGTAATGAATGGCGAGATCGAAATTCTCCTCGTCGAAATCGAAGGGTTCCGAGCGCGAGCCGACATTGACGAGCGTTCCCGGATGGTCGCCAAGAAAGCGCGGCAGGCGCGGCATCAGCCAGCGGCTGCCGAAGGTAGGCAGGGTCGCGACCGAGAGGAAGGCTGCGGCATCGGCGCCTGCGACCGCCCGGATCATCATCTCTTCCGTCTGCTGCAACAGCCGCCGCGCCTCCGGCAGGAAACGGCGCCCGGCCTCGGAAAGCACCGCCCTTTGCCGGACGCGCTCGAAGAGAAGCAGGCCGAGCTGGTTTTCCAGATCCTTGATCTGCCGGCTGACGGCGCTCTGCGTGAGATTGAGTTCAAGCGCCGCGCGCGTAAAACTTCCGTGCCTCGCGGCGGACTCGAAGGATTGCAGCGTCGTCAGGTCGGGCATCAGCCGCCGTGAGAGGGTCATTCCAATCTCGCATCATCCTAGCTGAAATCGTCGCAAGTTTTCTTAGACCGGCTTCGATATGATGGCAATCCAGAATGAAGTCATCCAAGTGAGCAAGGCCATGTCGACCAGTCACCCGGTTTCCTCCTGCGATATCCGCTCCGCCTTCTCCAGGGCCATGTCGGCCATGTACAGGACGGAAGTGCCCGCCTACGGCACGCTGATGGAACTCGTGGCCAAGGTCAATGCCGATACGCTCGCCGCCGATCCCGCCTTGAAAGCGCGGCTCGACGCCACCGACAATCTCGACCGCATCTCCGAAGAGCGCCACGGCGCGATCCGTCTCGGCACGGCGGCGGAACTGGCCATGATGCGCCGCGTCTTCGCCGTCATGGGCATGTATCCGGTCGGCTATTACGATCTGAGCGAGGCGGGCGTGCCGGTCCACTCGACCGCCTTCCGCCCCGTCGGCGACGCGGCGCTGAAGCGCAATCCCTTCCGCGTCTTCACCTCGCTGCTCCGCCTCGACCTGATCGCCGACGAGGCGCTTCGCGCGGAAGCCGAAGCCATTCTCGCCAAGCGCCGCATCTTCACCGAAAAGGCGGTCGAGCTGACGGAAAAGGCCGAACGCGACGGCGGTCTCGGCCGCGAGGACGCCGACCGTTTCGTGACGGAAGTGCTCGAAACCTTCCGCTGGCACACCCAGGCCAATGTCGGCGCCGGCATGTACAAGCGCCTGCACGACGCGCATCGCCTGATCGCCGACGTCGTCTCCTTCAAGGGGCCGCACATCAACCACCTGACGCCGCGCACGCTCGACATCGACGCCGTGCAGCGCCTGATGCCGGACTACGGCATCGACCCCAAGGCCGTCGTCGAAGGCCCGCCGACCCGCCATTGCCCGATCCTGCTGCGCCAGACCTCGTTCAAGGCGCTGGAAGAGGCGGTCTCGTTCCAGGACACCGATGGGAGCTGGAAGGCCGGCTCCCACACCGCCCGCTTCGGCGAGATCGAAAGCCGCGGCATCGCCCTCACCCCGAAGGGCCGCGCGCTCTACGACGCGCTGCTCAATGAGTCGCGCAAGCTCGTCCGCCCCGCCGCGGACGGCTCCAATGCCGCCGAATACGACCGGGCGCTGGCCGACGCCTTCAAGCCGTTCCCCGATAGCTGGGAGGGCATCCGCGCCGAAGGGCTCGGTTATTTCAGCTATTCGCTGACCGAAAAGGGCATGTCCGCGCGCTCAGGCGAGACGAATATCGAGCGGCTGCTCGCGGAAGGACTCGTCCGCTTCGACCCGATCGTCTATGAAGATTTCCTGCCCGTCAGCGCCGCCGGCATCTTCCAGTCGAACCTCGGCGACGACGCGACACAGGCATTTTCGGCAAGCCCGAACCAGAAGCGTTTCGAAAAGGACCTCGGCGCTTCGGTGCTCAACGAGTTCGACCACTATGCGGGCATCGAGGCGGCCTCGGTTGCGGCGTGCCTTTCCCGTCTGGACAGGGCGGAAGCCGCGGAATAAGGCAGTCTGAATGATCGGATCGGAGCACATCGAGGCGCTGCGCGGCCTGCTCGGGGACAAGGGTATCGTCACCGAGCCCCGCGACATGGCCGCCTATCAGACCGGCGCGCGCTACGACATGGGCGTGGCCGGGCTGGTGCTGCGTCCGCGCACGACGGCGGAAACCTCCGCCGCCGTCGCCTACTGCGTGAAGAACGGCCTCGCCCTCATCCCGCAATCCGGCAATACCGGCCTCGTCTCCGGCTCGACGCCGGACGGCTCGGGCGACGAGATCGTGCTGTCGCTGGACCGGCTGACGGAGCGCTTCGCGCTTGACGCTGACAATCGTTCGCTGTCGCTCGACGCCGGTTTCCGCCTGTCCAACGTCAATGCGAGGCTCGAAAGCCACGGCCTGTTCTTCCCGATCGACCTCGGCGCCGATCCGTGCATCGGCGGGATGCTGTCCACCAACACCGGCGGCTCGCGCTTCCTGAAATACGGCGACGTGCGCCGCAACACGCTCGGGCTCAAGGTGGTGCTCGCCGATAAGGCCGGCACCGTGCTCGACCTCAATTCGGACCTGCGCAAGAACAACACCGGTGTCGACTGGAAGCAGATTTTCATCGGCACCTCCGGCGCTTTCGGCATCGTCACCGAATGCGTGCTCAATCTGGAGCGCCTGCCGCAACAGATGGCGACGGCCTTCCTCGTGCCGCAGAGTGCTGCGCATGTGATGCCGCTGCTCGCCGCCATGGAAGAACGGCTAGGCGCCTATCTCTCCGCCTTCGAGGGCATGTCGGGCAATGCGGTCGCGGCCGCCCTCGATCATGTCCCGTCGCTGCGCAATCCGTTCCAGGGCGGGCATATCCCCGGCTATCTGATCCTCGTCGAGATTTCCCGCACCTGGGCGCCGCGCGCCGGCGAACAATCGCTCGACGCGGTGCTGGAAACGGCGCTCGCCGAAATCTGGGAAAGCGAAGCGGCACCGCTCGCCGACGCCTTCGTCGGCCCGCCGGCCGAGATGTGGGCGCTGCGCCATGCGCTGTCGGAAGGCGTCAAGCACAAGGGCAGGCTGATCGCCTTCGACCTCAGCTTCCGCCGCGGCGACATCATGGGCTTCTGCGAGCGCATGCGCGCCGAGCTGCCGCAGCGGTTCGACGACATCGCCATCTGCGACTTCGGCCATATCGGCGACGGCGGCGTTCATTTCAATCTCACTGTGGCCAAGGACAGCCCGCAGCTTGCCGATCCGACCTTCGAAACCCGGCTTCGGCAATGGGTCTTCAAGGTCGCGGTCGAGGATTTCGGCGGCAGCTTCAGCGCCGAGCACGCCATCGGCCGCAAGAACCAGACGATTTACGACGCCTATACATCCGATACACTCAAACGGCTGGCATCGGGCCTCAAGATGATCACCTCGCCGGGCAAGCTCGGCAGCGTGACATTCGGCTGATACCGGCACAACAGGGAGCCAGACCATGAATATTGCAGCAAAGGTGAATGTGGCTGAGGAAGCCGCAGCCCTTCTCGAAAAGCTCGGCGTCGACAAGGCGCTCTATACCGGCGGCGGCATGGCCTCCTTCAGCCCGGTCACCGGCGAGAAGATCGGCAGCCTGAAGGCGGACACCGCCGCGGAAGCCGCCGCGAAGATCGAAAACGCCCACAAGGCATTCCAGGAATGGCGCCTCGTTCCGGCGCCGAAGCGCGGCGAACTCGTGCGCCTGCTCGGCGAGGAGCTGCGCGCGCACAAGGCCGATCTCGGCCGCCTCGTCTCGATCGAAGCCGGCAAGATCCCGTCGGAAGGCCTCGGCGAAGTGCAGGAAATGATCGACATCTGCGATTTCGCGGTCGGACTTTCCCGCCAGCTTTATGGTCTCACGATCGCCACCGAGCGTCCGGGCCACCGCATGATGGAAACCTGGCATCCGCTCGGCGTCGTCGGCATCATTTCCGCCTTCAACTTCCCCGTCGCCGTCTGGTCGTGGAACGCAGCGCTTGCGCTCGTCTGCGGCAACGCCATCGTCTGGAAGCCGTCCGAAAAGACGCCGCTCACCGCGCTTGCTTCGCAGGCGATCCTCAACCGCGCCATCGCCCGCTTCGGGGCCGCACCGGCAAACCTCAGCCAGGTTCTGGTCGGCGACCGCGTCGTCGGCGAGGTTCTGGTCGATCACGCCAAGGTCGCGCTCGTCTCCGCGACCGGCTCCACCCGCATGGGCCGCGACGTCGGCCCGCGCCTTGCCAAGCGCTTCGCCCGCTCGATCCTCGAACTCGGTGGCAACAATGCCGGCATCGTCTGCCCCTCGGCCGACCTCGACATGGCGCTGCGCGCGATTGCTTTTGGTGCGATGGGCACCGCAGGCCAGCGCTGCACGACGCTGCGCCGCCTCTTCGTGCATGAAAGCGTCTACGACCAGCTCGTGCCGCGCCTGAAGAAGGCTTACGGCAGCGTGTCGGTCGGCAATCCGCTGGAAAGCTCCGCCCTCGTCGGCCCGCTGGTCGACAAGCTGGCCTTCGACGGCATGCAGAAGGCGCTCGGCGAAGCGAAGTCCCACGGCGGCGTGGCAACCGGCGGCGAGCGCGTCGATCTCGGCCATGCCGACGCCTACTACGTGAAGCCGGCGCTGGTCGAAATGCCGAAGCAGGAAGGCCCGGTTCTGGAAGAAACCTTCGCGCCCATCCTCTACGTCATGAAGTATTCGGACTTCGACGCCGTGCTGGCCGACCACAATGCCGTCGGCGCCGGCCTCTCCTCGTCGATCTTCACGCTGAACATGCAGGAGGCCGAGCGCTTCCTGTCGGCCGACGGCTCGGATTGCGGCATCGCCAACGTCAACATCGGCACCTCCGGCGCTGAAATCGGCGGCGCGTTCGGCGGCGAGAAGGAAACCGGCGGCGGCCGCGAATCCGGCTCCGACGCCTGGAAGGCCTATATGCGCCGCGCCACCAACACGGTGAACTATTCGAAGGCTCTGCCGCTGGCGCAGGGCGTCTCCTTCGACATCGAATAGGACCGGCCATGACCGTCAACCAGACGATTGAGGAGGCGGGCTTTGCGCCCGCCTCGCGGATCTCCGCGATCGGCGTTTCGGAAATCCTGAAGATCGGCGCCCGCGCGCAAGCCATGAAGCGCGACGGCAGGCCGGTGATCATCCTCGGCGCCGGCGAGCCGGATTTCGACACGCCGGATCACGTCAAGCAGGCGGCATGGGACGCCATGCAGCGCGGCGAGACGAAGTACACCGCGCTCGACGGTTCGCCGGCGCTGAAGAAGGCGATCAGCGACAAGTTCGCCCGCGAAAACGGCGTGACCTACGCGACCGACGAGATCACGGTCGCGACCGGCGCCAAGCAAATCCTGTTCAACGCGATGATGGCGACGCTGAACGAGGGCGACGAGGTCATCATCCCGATGCCCTACTGGACGTCCTATTCGGACATCGTCCAGATCTGCCAAGGCAAGCCGGTGCTGATCGCCTGCGACGCCGAGGCCGGTTTCCGGCTGAAGGCGGAACAGCTCGAAGCGGCGATCACCCCGAAGACGCGCTGGGTGCTCCTGAACTCGCCGTCGAACCCTTCGGGTGCGGCCTACAGCGCCGAGGACTACCGCCCGCTGCTCGACGTGCTCTTGAAGCATCCGCATGTCTGGCTGCTGGTCGACGACATGTACGAGCACATCGTCTATGACGGCTTCCAGTTCGTGACGCCGGCCCAGCTTGAGCCGCGGCTGAAGAGCCGGACGCTCACCGTCAACGGCGTGTCGAAGGCCTATGCGATGACCGGCTGGCGTATCGGCTATGCCGGCGGCCCGAAGGAGCTGATCAAGGCCATGGCCGTGGTGCAGAGCCAGGCGACCTCCTGCCCCTGCTCCGTCAGCCAGGCGGCGTCGGTCGCGGCCCTCAACGGCCCGCAGGACTTCCTCAAGGAGCGTGCGGCGAGCTTCCAGCACCGCCGCGATCTGGTGGTCGCCGGCCTCAACGCCATCGAGGGCATCGATTGCCGCGTGCCGGAAGGCGCCTTCTACACCTATGCCAGCTGCGCCGGCATCCTCGGCAAGACGACGGCCTCCGGCAAGCGGATCGAAACCGACAGCGATTTCTGCGCCGCCCTGCTGGAAGACGCCAACGTCGCGGTCGTTCCGGGCTCGGCGTTCGGCCTCTCGCCCTTCTTCCGCATCTCCTACGCCACCAGCGAGGCGGAGCTGCGCGAGGCGCTTGCCCGCATCGCCGCTTTCTGCGCGGAACTCGTCTGACGTCGATGGCGGAGGCCGGTCCTGAGCCGGCCTCCCGCCCGCCGCGCCAAGCCCGCGGCCCCATCCATGCGGCGCATGGGATCCTGCCCAAGTTTCATCAACTCCACCGACAACGCCCCTTGACACCCGGCTGACCATACCATCTAGTCGCGTTGTCAGACATCTTACAGAACACACGGAACAGGCTGACGTCTTGGAGGACCTATGAAGAATTTCCTGAAGAGCATGGCGATCGGCGCGGCAGCGCTCGCCATCGCATCCGTTGCCCATGCCGGCACGACGCTCGACCGCGTCATGTCGAAGAAGGCCATGGTGGTCGCCACCAACAGCGGCTGGCCTCCGCAAAGCTACCTGGACGACAACAACCAGATGGTCGGCTTCGACATCGACGTCGCGCGCGAGATCGGCAAGCGCCTCGGCGTCGAAGTCAGCTTCGAGACGCCGGAATGGGCGACGCTGACCGGTGGCCACTGGCAGGGCCGCTACGACCTCGGCGTCGGCTCCGTCACCCCCACCAAGCCGCGCGCCCAGGTCATCGATTTCGCCGGCATCTACTACTACAGCCCCTACGTCTACGTGCTGCACAAGGACAGCCCGCTGAAGACCGTGGCCGACCTCAACGGCAAGGTGATCGGCGTCGAAACCGCCACCACCTCGGAAGACTTCATGCGCCGCCAGTTGCAGATCGACGCGCCCGGCCTGCCGCCGATCGAATACAAGGTCGAGCCGGGCGAAATCCGCACCTTCGCGGACTCGATGCTGCCCTTCGACGACCTGCGTCTCGGACCGGGCGTACGCCTCGACGCCGTCGTCGCGCCGGAGCAGACCGCGAAGAACGCCATCAAGAACGGCTACCCGCTGCGCATCATCGAAGGCGAATACGCCTTCCGCGAGCCGCTCGTCGTCATCGCCGAGAAGGGCGACCCGGAATGGACCGCCAAGATCGGCGAACTCATCAAGGCGATGAAGGCCGACGGCACGCTCGCGACGCTCACCACCAAGTGGTACGGCGCCGACTACAGCGCCGATTGACGGATCTCCATGGCCGGGCGGCATCCGCTGCCCGGCCCATTCCCCGCCGCCTCTGAAAAAGATCCCGCCATGTCCTATCCCGACACCTATTACCGCCGCACCATGACAGACACCACCGCGCGCGCAGCGCTCAGCGGTCCGGCCGAGTGCGATACGGTCGTCATCGGCGGCGGTCTTGCCGGGCTCACGACGGCGCTGCAGCTCGCGCGCGCCGGGGTGTCCGTCATCGTGCTGGAGGCGGAATCCGTCGGCTTCGGCGCCTCGGGGCGGAACGGCGGCTTCGTCAGCGCCGGCTTTGCCACCGACGGCTCCTCGATCGCCCGGACCGCCGGCCCGGAAGCCGCCAGGAAAATCCACCGCCTCTCCATCGAAGGCGTCGATTTCGTCCGCGACACGATCCGCGACCTTGCCATCACCGACGCCAATCCGCAGGCCGGCATCATCAGCGCGCTGCGCTACGACGGCGGCGACAGCCTCAGGCACTATGCCGAGGAGATGAACCGTGACTACGACGCCGGCCTCGAATTCATGACGCGCGACGACGTGCGCGCCGTGCTGAAATCGAACCGTTATTTCCAGGCGCTCCGCAGTCCAAAATCCTTCCACATGCATCCGCTCAACTATCTGCGCGCCATTGCGCGCGAAATCGAGCGGCTGGGCGGCCGGATCTACGAGAACTCCGCCGCCACCGACTGCCGGCTTGCGGGTGCCGAAAAGATCGTGACGACGGCCGGCGGCCGGGTGAAGGCCCGCCGCGCGGTGCTGACCACCGGCGGCTATACCGGCCCGCTGGTCGGCAAGCTGAAGCGCTCCTTCCTACCGATTGCGACCTATGTGATGATCTCGGAGGAAAATCCGGAGCTGATCGCCAGCGCGATCGCGACACGCGCGGCAATCGGCGACAACCGCCGCGCCGGCGATTATTACCGCGTCGTCGATGACGGCAGGCGCCTCCTCTGGGGCGGGCGCATCACCACGCGCGCCGCCTCCCCCGCCGCCCTTGCGCGCGAGCTGCGCCACGAAATGGTCGGCACCTATCCGCAGCTTGCCGAACTGAAGACGGAACTCGCCTGGTCGGGGCTGATGTCCTATGCCCGCCACCTCATGCCCCAGATCGGCGAGATGATGCCGGGTGTGTGGCATTGCACCGCCTTCGGCGGCCACGGCCTCAACACCACGGCCATCGGCGGCAAGGTGGTGGCCGAAGGCATTCTCGGCCAATCCGACCGCTACCGCCTGTTCCAGCCGTTCGGCCTCGTCTGGGCGGGCGGCATCGCCGGACTGGCCGCCGCACAGCTCACCTATTGGAAATTGCAGGCGCAGGACTGGTGGCGCGAACGCGCCGCCTGAAAAACAAAGAACGCCGGGGGATATTCGATGCTGGGAAGACTGATACTGAACTACCCGGACGCCGCGAGGAGAACGGGCGTCCTCCTGATGCTGGCGCTGTTTTCCGCCGCCCTTTATGCGATGGGCATCAGCCCGGCCTGGCTCGGCAGGCTGATGCCGGTCGCCGTCGGCTGGGTGAAGGACAGCCCCGAGGCGAGCCGCCTCGTCTCGGCCGTGCTGATCTCGCTGATCGTCGCGGTCAACATCAAGCTCCTGCGGCTGCTCTCCCGCCGCCAGCAGGTCGTCGGCGTGTGGATCGAGCTGTTCGTCCTGCTGATGCTGTTCTTCTACAGCTTCGACCTTTCCTTCTCCTTCATCGCCAGGAAGATCGGCTTCCTGATCACGCAGGGCGTCACGACGACGCTCTACATCTCGGCGATCTCCATCGTCATCGCCACGGCGATCGCGCTTGCCGGCGCCATCGCCAAGCTCTCGAAGAACGGCGTCATCTACGGCCTTGCCACCTTCTACACCTCGCTCTTCCGCGGCCTGCCGCTGCTGATGCAGATCTACATCATCTATCTCGGCCTGCCGCAGGTGGGCTACGTCATCAGCGCCGTTCCCGCCGGCATTCTCGCGCTGTCGCTCTGCTACGGCGCCTATATGACGGAAATCTTCCGCGCCGGCATCGAGAGCATTCCGCGCGGCCAGACGGAGGGCGCGACGGCGCTGGGCTTGAGCCCGAACCAGACGATGTTCCTCGTCGTCCTGCCGCAGGCGATGCGCGTCATCATCCCGCCGACGGGCAACCAGTTCATCGCCATGCTGAAGGATTCCTCCCTCGTCTCCGTGGTCGGCGTCTGGGAGATCATGTATCTCGCCCGCACGCAGGGACAGACGGAATTCCGTCACATCGAAATGCTGATCACCGCCTCGATGATCTACTGGCTGCTCTCCATCGGGCTCGAATTCCTGCAGTCACGCATCGAAGAACGCTTCGGGCGCTTCAATGTCCGATAGAGCGTTTCCGCGTTTCTCCGAATCGTGAAAACGCTCTATCCCTTTATTTTTACACAATTCCGAACGCAAAACCGCTGCACACTTTTGCTGGAATTGCTCTAGCCGATTTGTCTAGAGTGGCAGCGGCTGCTGCGGAAAGCCGCCGACATGGGCGCAGGTGAGTGCGGCCCGGTCGCGTCCCGCCTCCAGGCAGGAGGCGAGCGGCGCACCGGCGAGAAAAGCGCCGAGGAACCCTGCGATGAAGCTGTCGCCCGCCCCGGTCGTGTCGACGACCTCGACCGGGGTGATCGACGCCTCCGCCCGTTCGCCGCCACGGCGCGCAAGCGAGCCTTCGTCGCCGCATGTGACCACCGCGCAGGCAGCCCCCTCCTCCAGCAGGTCGTGGAGCAGCGTGTCGGCCCCTTCCCCGCGCCCGCCCGCGGACGCAAAAGCCACGGAAAGCCCGGCGACGCCGAGATTTTCCGGGCTGGCATTGACCGAGATATCCTGGGAGACGCTGACGCCCTCGGCGGCAAGACGCCGCCTGAGCGCGCCGCCATCGTCGAGCCAGCCGAGATGCACATGGTCCATGGTCTTCAGGACCGCGATTTCCGCCTCGTCCGGCCGGTAGCCGGCGCAGACGCCGAAATCCTCATAAGCCATGATCCGGTCACCGGAGGGCGTCTGTTCGATATCGGTATAGGCGGTGATGCCGGGGCGCACGCTCAGGTGCGCCGTATCGACGCCATTTTCTTCCAGCGCTTTTCTCGTGCGCTCGCCATCGGGGTCCTCCCCGACCGCGCCGAAATAGAAGGCGGCATGGCCGAGCCGGGCGAGCTGGACCGCGACGTTGACGGCATTGCCGCCGACCAGCGACCGGCTCACCGGCGGCTGGAAGCGGTCGATGCAATTGTCGCCCACGGCGGCGAAGCGGAAATGCGCCATTCGATCCCGACCCTCGATGACGGAGGATTAGCAGATCAATAGGCGACGCGCTTGTAGTAACGGCGCGTCGTCAGCGGATGATCGCGCATGACTTCGAGATGGGCGCTGATGCGCTCCAGCACGGTTGCCAGCAGCACCGGCGAAATCAGCGCCCGCACGTCGGCCGAGATGCCGGAGAGGTCGAACTCGGCGGCATCCAGCACCGTCAGCTTGCTCGTGTAGTTCGGCACGAAATTCTGGACGCGCTCGGCAAGCGGCCGGCAGGCGTCCTCGCCCTTGAAAAGGATGACGCTGACGTCCTTCTCGACCAGCTCCAGCGTGCCGTGGAAGAAGTCGGAGGCGTGCACAGGGCGGGTGCGTATCCACTGCATTTCTTCCAGAATGCACATGCCGTAATAGAAGGCTTCCGGCCAGACGTTCCCGGCGCCGGTGATGATGTGATAGCCGGAGGCGGCAAAGGCCGTCGCATAGGCTTCGGCCTTGCCCTCGAAATTCCGCTTCACCTCCAGAAGCAGCGCCGGCAGCCTCGTCAGCTCGGCCACGACCCGGTCGAAATCGGCGATCTCGCCGCGATGCTTCATGATCGAAAGCGCGACGATCAGCGACTGGAGATAGAAGGATTCGCAGGAGGTGTCGTCCTCGGCAAAGTTCACGAAGACATGGTCGCCGCCCTTGCCGAGCGGTGTTTCCTCATGGCCGACCAGCGTCAGCACCGTCGCGCCGATCTCCTTCAGCTTCGGCAGCAGCGCGACGCTCTCCTTCGTCGTGCCCGACAGCGACGGCATGACGACGATGGACTTCGCCGTCAGATTGGCGGAACCGCTGACGAAGAGTTCGGCCGTCAGGTCGAGAAAGGCGGGGAAGCGCGACCGGCGCTGCAGGAGCTGCACGGCCGGCTGCATCAGGATGCCCGCGCCGCCCGTTCCGAGGAAGAAGACGTTTTCCGCACCCGCCTTCACGCAGGCGCCGATCACCTCGTCGAGACGCTGCGCCAGCGCCACGGCGCCGGACTGGATGCGCAGGAATCGTTGCTCGTCAAAATTCAGCATGGAACTCTCATCGGTTGGTGACGCCGCCGGGCGCCGTTTGGGATATCGCCTTGCCTCGAAGCAATGTTGTAAGACAACTGACATCACGGACGATACCTGTCAAGCGCTTTCGCGTGCCGGAGCTTTATGGCGCATCGCTTATGAAAACGCCGGCGGCGGAAGGAAATGGGCAGGTGCGGCATCGGCGCCCTTGACCGGGCGGAATTTGTCAGACAAGACAGGCCTCACGGCAACCGGAACCGAAAGAGGCACCGAATTGGACGACTCCATTCGCGACACGCGCACCATAGTCATCCAGCTCCGTGACCGCATTGCAGACCTGATCCACAACGAAGGCCTGAAGCCTGGCGACAAGCTGCCGACCGAGGCGCAGCTGACGGCGCGTTTCAACGTCTCCCGCCCCGCGCTTCGCGAGGCGCTGAAGCTGCTGGAACAGGAAGGCGAGATCTATGTCGAGCACGGCCGCGGCCGCTTCGTCTCGGCAATCTCCGCCGCTCAGGTCGACCGGCCGATCACCGTGTTCGAAAGCGTCACCGACATGACGCGCGCCTATGGCTACAAGACGGTCAACAAGGTGCTGTCGATTGCGGAAGAGGCCCCGGACGCCATCGTCGCCCAACATCTTCAGCTCGACGAGACGGACCGCGTCATCCGCATCGAGCGGCTGCGGCTCGAAAACGACGAGCCGATCATGTATTGCGTCGATTACGTGCCGCGCAGCATCGTTCCAAGCCGTCTCTACGATATCGACTGGAGCGGTTCGCTTCTGTCGCTCCTGGAGCAATACAAGCAGCGGCCGCGCATGTCGTCAGCCTCGGTCAGCGCGGTGATGCTGCCGGAGCAGGTGGTCGAGCGCAACGACCTGAGGGACTTCGGCCCGGCGCTTCTCATCACCGAGACGTGCTTCAACGCGTCGGGCGTGCCGGTCATCTACGCCATCGACTATCACCGCGGCAGCCACTTCTCCTTCAGCCTCGTGCGGAAGTAGGCGCCTACCAGACGAGCCCGCGCGCGGCGACCACTTCGACGCGCGTCACCACGCCGTCCCGATGGAAGACCATCGTATCGTAGAGGTTCGAGACGACGCAGGTGTGGTTGGGAATGATGCGGATTCTCTCGCCGATCTCGGGGCGCCTGCCGGCGCATTTCGACAGGTCGACCACACCGTGCTCCTCCGACAGGCCGGTGATCGCCGCCTCCGGGTAGCCGACGATCGTGCCATAGTCGGAAAAGCCGAGCAGGTCGGAGGTCAGCGCCTTCGAGCCGGCATCGATGACGGCGCGGTCCGCCGTCGGGCGCGAGACGACGGTCGCCAGCACATGCATGGCGCAGTCGGCCTCGCCGCAATGGCCGTCGCGCACCATCGCGCGGTCATTGTAGATATAGGTGCCGGCGCGGTGCTCGGTGGCGGCGGGAACCAGATGCGCCTCGTAGAGGCTCGGCGTGCCGCCGCTGCTGACGCAGGCGCAAGCGATCCCTTGCCCCTCGAGAAGAGCGACGGTCTCCCCGAGGAAGGCCTGGATGGCCGCAGCGCTGCGCGCCTTCGGATAGGTCATGAGCCCGCCGAAGACGAGGCCCGGCCGCGCGGCGATATGCTTTGCCAGCGCCGCCGCTTCCTGAGCGCTCTGCACGCCGCAGCGCCCGCCGCCGGTGTCGCATTCGACGAGCACGGTCAGCGGTTTTGCCGAAGCGAAGCGTGCCGACAGGCCATCGACCGTAGGCATGCTGTCGGCAACCACCTTCAGCGCCGAAATCCGCTCGTTCAGCGCGGCGAGGCGGTCGAGCTTTTCAGGCCCGTGGATGTTGAAGGTGATCAGAATGTCCTGGAACCCGGCCGCGGCGAACACTTCCGCCTCGGTGATCTTCTGGCAGTTGATACCCTTGGCGCCCGCGGCGACCTGCTCGCGGGCAAGCGCCACGATCTTGTGCGTCTTGATGTGCGGGCGAAAGGCGAGCCCATGCGCATCGCAATAGGCCTGCACGCGCGCGATATTCGCCGCCATCACGTCCTCGTCGATCACGGGACGCGGCGTGGACAGGTCCGCCAGGCGATCGCCCGGTCTTGCCACGACTGCGAAGGGGGAATGCGCGTTCATTTCTTCATGCTCCGGTTTTCATGCCGCGCGAACAGCGGCCATCGACCAGTAGCACAGCCCGCCACGCGTCGCGACGGTGCCAGCCTCCGGGAAGCGGACAAAACGGAGGTAAAGGAAAGGCCGCGTACGCACTACTTGTCGCGACCGGGAGCAATGTGCCTGACGAGAATGAACATTCGGTAAAGGCAATATCCAAATCTTTGAAAGAGGTTGCCTCCCGGTTCGGATGGCCGCCGCTAAATCTGTAGTTTATTCTCTCGAATTTTTAACACTTATCCGATAGTATTTGGCAAATCAGTTTCCCGCTATCGCATGAGGCCATAGCAACTCCGCCGGGTCATCCATGATCGGACATGGCAGTGCGCTAGAGGACGTGCAATGACAACAGTTCCCAATGTGAATTCCGCCGCCTTGCTCATTCTTCAGCAGGCAAATTCCGTGGCTGCGACAAAGCAGGAAAAGTCCGGCGCGGATAACATCGCGGCGATCGCCAACGGCATCGGCGACAAGATCGGCGTCACTAAGCAGCCGGGACAGGCCGAATCCAAAATCTCGGAGTCGATCTTCAGCGTCAACAGCGTGAACGTCACCAAGATGAAGCTCGACCTCATCGACCGCACCGGCAAGGCTCTCGGCGTCAACCGGGACGACTACGCCTCGACGAACGACTTCGTCAACGCCATGCAGCAGGCTTACAGCAAGCTCAAGACCGAAGGTGGTCAGCTCGCCGTGATGGGGCTGGAAAAGGACCTCGGTCTCGACAAGCTCGGCCTTTCGATCGACGACGTGATCGAAAGCGCCAAAGACTCCGAGGCCAACGATAAGGTAACGAAGGCGCTGGAAAAGCAGGCGGGGAAGACCAAGGAGGACGACGAGGCTTCGCAGTCGATGGCGCTCCTCCAGCCGAACGCCATCGGCCTTTACGGCGTGCCGAACCGCTGACGCCTATTCTTTTCGCCCCCGATCGAAGCGACGGTTGCGCCGGTAATCGGCGCTCCGGCGAAAGTGGCAGGCCATGCGTGCCGCAAGGCCAACGCCCGGCGCCAGAGGCCGGGCGCTCGAATTCGCTCAGCGCCCGCGCGCGGACGTCTGCCACGGCAGCGAGAAGGCGGGGGCAGCGGCCGCGCTCGGCTGCGGAGCCGGCGCTTCGACCGGGATTTCCACGCCTGCGAAGGCTGCGACGAGCGCTTCCAGCACGACCTTCACGCCAGGATTGTTTCCGGAATAATAGATGGTTTGCGCCTCGCGGCGCGTATCGACCAGATCGTGCAGCCGCAATTTGGCGAGATGCTGCGACAGCGCCGACTGGCTGAGCCCAAGTTGATTCGCCAAAGCGCCGACAGTCCACTCGGTCTGGGAAATAAGCTGAAGAATTTCCAGCCGGACGGCATTCCCCATAACCGATAGCAAGTCCGCCTTACGTTTCAATAGCGGATCATTCTGAGGCAGATTCACAATATCTCCTAAATTTATAACGAACATTATAAATCACACTTTTTTGTATATCCATTCTTTCGAGGCGGTTGCAATATTAAAAGTATCGAAAAATCTTCAAAATACGGGATAAACTTGTGAAAAGAGTCTTTGGCAACAAAATCGAGCACGCTTGATATGCCAGAATTCATATTCCTCTTAATTTCTAATAAACAAATATAGAAACTCGCCTGCCGGCGGCTCCGCACAGGCAGTAGATCGGATGTATAGCCGCTTGCGAAATTGGGAGCAGTCCGGGCGACGCGGTCGGCGCACGGGCACGTCCGCGAGCTTGCCCGGCGGCCACCGGGGAATGGATCGAATTTCGAGGCGTCCCGGCTCAGAGCGCGGGAACGAATTTCCAGAACACGCCTTCGGAGCGCTCGGGATAATACTTGAACTCGCAATCGAAACGCCGGCCGTAGGCGATGGCGTGTTCGAGGGCCGCCTTGCTTACCGGGTTCATCCCGGTCATCGGCGCGAACCAGTCTTCCAGCAGGTCTTCGGGCACATAGGCCCCGATCCGCAACGGCAGATTGATGAGGACGTCGTCCATTTCCTTCGGAGGCATCGCAGCTCGCCCTTTTCTCGCCCGGACGTTGCGCTCGGTGTCACCCGTTTGCGGTGACGTTCACGCGGCCATTCAGCCACCATCGCCCCGCCGCTTCAAGACAAATTTGTCTGATTGCGGCTCAGCGGCGCTTCGGGCGGCTGGCAAGGACGTTGCGGATCGAAAAGCTCGAGTGAATTCTGAGCACGCCCGGCAGCGTCGAAAGAATATCCTTGTGAACGCGCTCGAAATCGCCGGCCGTCTCGACCTCCACCCTCAAGAGATAGTCCGAGCCGCCGGTCATCAGATAGCATTCGCGGATCTCGGGATACTTTCGCACCGCCGCCTCGAAGCGGTCGAGATGTTCCTCGGTCTGGCGCTCCAGCGTGATGTTGATGATGACGGCGATGCCGCCCGCCCCCGACCCGCCGATGAGAGCGGTATAGCCCTGGATGATCCCGGCCTCCTCCAGCAGATGGATGCGCCGCAAACAGGCGGAGGGCGACAGCCCCACCTCCGCCGCGAGCTTGGTGTTGCTCATGCGGGCGTTGACGCGCAGAAGGCGGATGATATTGCGGTCGATCGCGTCCATGGCGGGAATTCTCGATTATTTCAAAAGGCTGACGATAATTTCAAAAATAGCGGACAGATCGAACAATCGAAAGCGAATTGATCGAATTTTCGTTCATTGTTTCACTAGAGTACGCGCCGTGCCGCGAGGAGGGCGAGGATCATGGATTACGGCGTTGTCGATCAAAGCGTGCGGGAGAGCGCCCCCGGCATTCTCTCCATCGATCTCCGGGCCCTGCACGACAATTATCTGTCGCTGCAACGCCGCGCGGCGCCGGCAAGAACGGCCGCCGTCGTCAAGGCCGATGCCTACGGCCTTGGTGCTGCGCGGGTGGCGCCGGTTCTTTACGATGCCGGCTGTCGCGATTTCTTCGTCGCCCAGTTCGGCGAGGCGCTGAAGCTGCGCCCCGTCCTTCTCCCCGATGCCCGCATCTTCGTGCTGAACGGGCTTCAGCCCGGCAGCGAAGCGACGTGTGCGGCCTGCGGCATCGTTCCGGTGCTCAACTCGCTGGAGCAGGTCGCCAATTGGCGGAGCCTCGCCATGGCGCGCGGCGCGCGCCTGCCGGCCCTCCTGCAGTTCGACACCGGCATGTCGCGGCTCGGCCTGTCCTTCGAGGAAGCGGACGCGCTTGCCGCAAACCCTGCCCTTCTCGACCACATCGACCTTCTCTTCGTGATGAGCCACCTCGCCTCCGCCGACGAGCCGGAAAGCGTGCAGAACGCCGAGCAACTGGCGGCGATGCAGGCGGTCGCCGAGCGGTTTCCCGGCATCGATCTCTGCTTTGCCAATTCCGGCGGCATCTTTCTCGGCCCGGCCTATGCCGGCGCACTGGTGCGCCCCGGCATTGCGCTTTACGGCGCAGCGCCGGCCGGCGGCGAAAACCCGATGAAGCCGGTGGTCGGCCTCAAGGTCCGCGTCGTGCAGACACGCACCGTTCCCGCCGGCGCAAAGGTCGGCTACAGTGCCACCCACATCGCGCCCCGCGAGGCGCGGCTTGCAACGATTGCGGCCGGCTATGCCGACGGGTTGCTTCGCCAGCTCAGCGGTCGCGGCGCGGTTTATCATGACGGCATTCGCCTGCCGATCGTCGGGCGCGTGTCGATGGACAGCATCACCGTCGACGTCTCGGTGCTTGCGCCCGGCAGCCTTCGGCTCGGAAGCCTGGTCGACGTCGTCGGCCCGCACCAGAGCCTGGAGCAACTGGCCGCCGACGCCGGCACCATCTCTTATGAAATCCTGACCAGCCTCGGTCACCGCTACCACCGCGAATACCGTTGATCACCTCGCATCACTCATAGGAACTATCGGCATGAAAGTCGCAATCCTCGGCGCCGGCGTCATCGGCGTGACCTCCGCCTACTATCTCGCCAAGGCCGGCCACGACGTGACCGTGATCGACCGGCAGGCCGGCCCGGCGCTCGAAACCAGCTTCGCCAATGCCGGCGAAATCTCGCCGGGCTACGCCTCGCCCTGGGCCGCCCCCGGCATTCCGCAAAAGGCGGTGAAGTGGCTGTTCATGAAGCACGCGCCGCTGATCATCCGGCCGATGCTCGATGCCGCCACCTGGCGCTGGGTGGCCGCCATGCTCGCCAACTGCACCTCGGCGCGCTACGCGGTCAACAAGGGGCGCATGGTGCGGCTTGCCGAATACAGCCGCGATTGCCTGATCGAGCTGCGCGACGAGACCGGCATCCAGTACGACCACCGCACGCAGGGCACGCTGCAACTTTTTCGTACCCAGAAGCAGCTTGACGGCATCGGCAAGGACATCGAGGTGCTGGCCGCCGACGGCGTGCCCTTCGAAGTGCTCGATCCCGCCGGCTGCATCGCCGCCGAACCCGGCCTTGCCGCCGTTCGCGGCAAGTTCGTCGGCGGCCTGCGCCTGCCGAACGACGAAACCGGCGATTGCTTCAAGTTCACCAACGAGCTGCACCAGCGCGCAGCAGGCCTCGGCGTGAAATTCCGCTTCGGCGTCGATATTCGCGGCCTGCGCCGCAAGGGCGACCGCATCGTCGCCATCGAGACCGGCGAAGGCGATGTCGAAGCCGATATTTTCGTCGCCGCCCTCGGCAGCTACACCCCTGCCCTTCTGAAGCCGCTCGGCCTCAGCGTCCCGGTCTATCCGGTCAAGGGCTACTCGATCACCGTTCCGATCGTCGATGAGAGCCGCGCGCCGGTCTCCACCATCATGGACGAAACCTACAAGGTGGCGATCACCCGCCTCGGCGACCGCATCCGCGTCGGCGGCATGGCGGAGATCGCCGGCTTCAGCAAGGACCTGCCGGCCTCGCGCCGCGCCACGCTGGAACATTCCGTCGAGGACCTGTTCGGCGGCGCCGGCGACCAGAAGCGCGCCACCTTCTGGAGCGGGCTGCGCCCGATGACGCCGGACGGCACGCCGGTGATCGGCACGACGCGCTACGGCAACCTCTACCTCAATTGCGGCCACGGCACGCTCGGCTGGACGATGGCCTGCGGCTCGGCCCGCGTGCTTTCCGACCGCATCAGCGGCCGCACGCCCGAAATCAAGGACGAGGACCTTTCCATCCGCCGCTACGGCTGAGGCGGGCTGCGCCGCAAACTTGTGGTGCGTGGGGCCGGTTCGCGTTATTTTCTTGCGAAACCGATACCGTTTTTCTAGAGAAGCTGTCGGCGGAAGGGGTTTTTCCGGTCGAAAATGACCGAAAGACCCGGCCGGCCCGACCGTCCGCATGACCGCCGGCGACGCCCTTTCGGGCGCGAGGCAGGTCCGCTGCGGCGTTTCAGGCCTCAGACAAGGCTCTGTCGAGCCCAAGGAGAAAGAAAATGCGTTTGAAGACATTGATGGGCGCGACCCTTCTGGCGTCGCTCGCTTTTGCGCCGTTCGCGAATGCCGCCGATCTGGTGATCGGCCTGATCGCGCCGCTGACCGGTCCGGTCGCCGCCTATGGCGACCAGGTCAAGAACGGCGCCCAGACCGCCGTCGACGAAATCAACAAGAAGGGCGGCATTCTCGGCCAGAACGTCGTTCTGAAGCTCGCCGACGATGCCGGCGAACCCAAGCAGGGCGTTTCCGCCGCCAACCAGCTCGTCGGTGAAGGCGTGCGCTTCGTCGTCGGCCCGGTCACCTCGGGCGTTGCCATTCCGGTTTCGGACGTTCTGGCTGAAAACGGCGTGCTGATGGTCACCCCGACCGCAACCGCGCCGGACCTGACCAAGCGCGGCCTGCCGAACGTGCTGCGCACCTGCGGCCGCGACGACCAGCAGGCGGAAGTGGCCGCCCAGTTCGTGCTCGCCAACTTCAAGGGCAAGAACGTCGCCATCATTCACGACAAGGGCGCCTACGGCAAGGGTCTGGCCGACGCCTTCAAGGCGACGATCAACGCCGGCGGCGTTACCGAAGTGCTCTACGACGCCCTGACGCCGGGCGAAAAGGACTTCAGCGCGCTCACCTCGCGCCTGAAGGCCGAGAAGGTCGACGTCATCTATTTCGGCGGCTACCATCCGGAAGGCGGCCTGCTCGCCCGCCAGCTGCATGACATTTCGCTGAACGCCACCATCATCGGCGGCGACGGCCTCTCCAACAGCGAGTTCTGGACGATCGGCACCGACGCCGCCGCCGGCACGATGTTCACCAACGCCTCGCACGCGCTGAAGAGCGACGAATCGGCCGCCGCCATCGCTGCCCTCGAGGCCCGCAACATTCCGTGGGAAGCCTTCACGCTGAATGCCTTTGCCGCCGTCGAAGTCCTCAAGGCCGGCATCGAAAAGGCCGGCGGCGCCAGCGATCCCGCTGCCGTTGCGACGGCGCTCAAGGGCGGCGAACCGATCCAGACCGCGATCGGCACGCTGACCTACGGCGAAACCGGCGACCTCAGCTCGCCGAGCTTCGCCATGTTCAAGTGGGACAACGGCAAGATCGTCCCGGTCGAATAAGACCGTCCAGCATCCTTTCGAAATCCACCCTGCCGCCGGCCAGCAATCGCTCGCCGGCGGCAGTTTTTAGGCGGCTAAGCTCAAGCCGCTACGTGCGCCTTGAAAGCGTACAGATTGACGAAAGCCGAAGCTCTGCCTATCTTCCCAAAAGAACAAGGCTGGAGGCTGCCATGCCGAGAGTGGCAATCGAAGACAATGAGCGCATGAGCCTGCGCATCGCAGCGGCCGCCAAGGCCAAGCTGGTGCGCGCCGCAGCACTCAGCAACACCGATCTTACGAATTTCGTGACACAGTCCGCCCTGCGCGAAGCCGACGCGGTGATCGAGGAAGCCGAGGTCATCCGGGTATCGCAGCGCGACTATAAGCGCGTGCTCGACGTGCTTGAAAACCCGCCCGTGCCGAACGAGAAACTGCTGGCCGCCGCGCGCGCCTTGCCCAAATCCCGATGATGCCATGGCATGAAGAGGCGGTCGGCAAGCATCACGACCGAAAATCCTTCGATTGCGGCAGCGCCGAACTGAACGATTTCCTGCAACGCTATGCCCGCCAAAGCCACGACCTTGGCGGATCGAAGACATTTCTGGCGGTCGACGACGGCGATGGGCGATCGATCCGCGGTTTTTATAGCCTTGCGCCGACATCGATCCAGCCGGAAAGGGTGCCGGCGGAGATACGGCAGGGCCTGGGCCGCCACGAGGTGCCGGGCTTTCGATTGACGCGACTGGCGGTGAGCCTGCCGTTGCAGGGGCAAGGATTAGGCGGCCAGCTATTGCTTGCCGCCGGAAGACGCTGCCTGCGTGCCGCGGCCGAGGTCGGCGGGGTGGTGATGGCCATCGACGCCAAGAGCGAGCGAGCGGCGGACTGGTACAGGACGCTCGGCGCCCTTCCGCTCGCCGAGACGCCGCGCTCCCTGCTGCTTCCGCTCGCTACCATCGCGGCGGCGTTGAAAGCCGCCGGGCATGACCTATGATCGCAGTTACTTCAACCGCGCCAGACGCCCGCTGAGTTCGCCGATCGTCGCCGCGTCGGCATTGGCGAAGGCGAAGCGCAGGTAGCGTTCCTGGCCTTCGCCGAAATAGATGCCGGGCAGGCAGAGGATGCCGGCTTCGCGCACCAGCGCTTCGGCGACCGCGCTGGAGGTTCTGTCTTCGAAGGGATGGCGGATGAAGGCGAAATAGGCGCCGACGGCGCCGATTTCCCAGGCCGGTACCCTGGCCATCGTCGCATTCAGCGCTTCCGCGCGCCGGGCGATTTCCCTGCGGTTCTCCTCGCGCCATTCGGCCAGCAGCGGCAAGGCTTCCGCGACCGCCGCCTGCGGCGCGCGCGGCGCGCAGATCTGCAGGTTGTCCATGATCTTCGCCACCTGCCGCACCGTCTCGGCGCCGGCGGTGATCGCGCCCAGGCGATGGCCGGGGATGCAGAAGGATTTCGAGAAGCTGTAGAGGCCGATCAGCGTTTCCTCCCAGCCCGGCTTCGTCAAAAGGCCGTGCGGCCGGCCGGCGCCGGCGGGCAGGAAGTCGCGATAGGTCTCGTCGAGGATCAGCCAGATGCCCCGCGCCCGGCAGAGATCGAAGATGCCGGAAAGCAGTTCCGGCGGATAGACGGCGCCGGTCGGATTGTTCGGGGAAACGATCGCAAGCGCGCGCACGTCCGGCGTGATCGCCGCTTCCAGCGCGCTCAACTCCGGCAGGAAGCCGTTTTGCGGGCCGCAGGCGGTGAAACGGCTGCGGATGCCGAGCATCGCCAGCGTCGTTTCCTGATTGAAGTAGAAGGGATTGGTCATCAGCACGGCATCGCCGGGACCGGCCACCGCCATCGCCGCACAGACGAAGGCCTGGTTGCAGCCGGCGGTGATGTGCACATTGTCCACACCGACCGCCGCGCCATAAACCTCCGAAACATGCGCCGCATAGGCCTGCCGCAGCGCCGTCTCCCCCTCGATCGGCCCGTAGCCGGCATAGGCGGCCGAGCCGGCGAACTGGCCGAGCAGCGTCATCATCCGGGGATGCGGCGGATAGCCGGGCACGGCCTGCGAAAGGTCGATCAGCGGACCGTGCTCGCCCCCATAGGCTTTCGCCCAGGCGACGACGGCCGGAATGGGCGGCGGAACGAGCTTGTCGATCAGGGGATTGAAGGCGGGCATCTTGCGGTTCCTGTTGGCGTTCCGTGTCCGGTCACTGGATTTGCTACAGCAACGCCGATCGCTTTTCCAGCCGAGCCCGCTTGGGTCCATCAGTTATTGTTTGAAATCTAAAGCTTGATGGTGTTCAGTTTCGATTGGACATCGTCAGTGCTGGGGCCGGCATCGCGCCGTCTCCAAGAATTGCAACTGGGAGCCAAAAAAGGGAACAGCCATGAACGATATTCTCAACAGGAAGGTCGGCCGCCGCGCGGTGCTGGCCACCGGCCTTGCGGGCGCCTCGGCGCTTGCCATGCCGTCGATCCTGCGCGCCGAAGACAAGTCGCTGAAGGTCGGCGTCTACGGCGGCTACTTCAAGAACTCCTTCGACAAGCACATCTTCCCCGACTTCACCAAGGCGACCGGCATCGCCGTCGAATCCGTGGCCGAGCCGACCGGCGAAGCCTGGCTGGTGCAGCTCCAGCAAGCCGCAAAGGCCGGACAGGCGCCGGCCGACGTCTCGATGATGTCGCAGGTCGCCATGCTGAAGGGGCAGGCGACGGAACTCTGGACACCGATCGACGCCGCCAAGCTCAAGAACGCCGCCGGCCTCATCGACCGCTTCGTCAACAAGTATCAGGACGGCCGCATCGCCGGCATCGGCGCGGTCGCATGGTACATAACGCTGGTGACCAACACCGACGTCTTCAAGGAAGCACCCACCTCTTGGGCCGCCCTCTGGGACCCGGCGAATGCCGACAAGCTCGGCCTGCTGGCGCTCGTCTCCAACTCCTTCCTGCTGGAAGTGACCGCCAAGACCCATTTCGGCGGCACCAACGCGCTCGACACCGAAGACGGCATCCTCAAGGCCTTCGCCAAGCTCGCGGAAGTCAAGCCGAACGTGCGGCTCTGGTATCGCGACGAGGCGCAGTTCGAACAGGCGCTGAAGTCGGGCGAAATCCCGATGGGGCAATATTATCACGACGTGACCGGCCTCGCGATCGCCGACGGCTTCCATGTCCGTTCAACCTTCCCCAAGGAAGGCGGCATTCAGGATTCCGGCTGCTGGGCGATTTCGCGCGCCTCGAAGAAGGCGGAAGAGGCGCATGTCTTCATCGACTATATGTGCCAGCCGGCGATCCAGGCCACATTGTCACGGAAAGTCGGCACCGCGCCGACCGTCAAGCGCGAACTGCTCGATCTGAACGACAAGGAATTCGCCGCCGTCTCCTCCGACATCGAGCCGATCATTCCGCGCTACGACCTCTATCAGACCAAGTCCGACTGGCTGAACCAGAAGTGGACGGAACTGATCGTCGGCTGACGATCGATCAGAAATACCCCTCCGCCCTACCGGGCGGAGGGGTTTGAAGGCGCGGCACCGCATAACCCGAAACCAAGAGACATCCTTCATGTCCGGCCTGGTCCTCAATACCGTTACCAAGCAGTTCGGCAGCTTCACCGCCGTCGACAACGTGCAGCTCAGCGTGCCGCACGGAACCTTCGTCTGCATGCTCGGCCCGTCCGGCTGCGGCAAGACGACGTTGCTGCGCATGATCGCCGGCCTCGACACGCCGACGAGCGGCGCGATCGTGCTGGACGACGCGGATATCACCGCGACGCCGACGCACAAGCGCGATCTCGGCATGGTGTTTCAGTCGCTCGCCCTCTTCCCGCACCTGACCGTCGGGGAAAACATCGCCTATCCCTTGCGCATCCGCGGCGCGGCGAAGGAGGCGCAGAAGAAGCGCATCGACGAGCTTCTCGCAATGATCCATCTGACCGGCTATGCCGACCGCCCCGTCACCAAGCTCTCGGGTGGCCAGCGCCAGCGCGTCGCAATCGCCCGCGCGCTGGCCATTTCGCCGAAGCTTTTCCTGCTCGACGAGCCGCTTTCGGCCCTCGATGCGAAGCTGCGCGAGGCGATGCAGGTGGAGCTGCGGCAGTTGCAGCAGCAGCTCGGCATCACCACCATCGTCGTCACCCACGACCAGCGCGAGGCCATGACCATGGCCGATACCGTCGTCGTCATGAACGGCGGCCGCATCCGGCAGGCCGCAAGCCCGATCGAGATCTACCGCCGCCCGGCGGACCGCTTCGTCGCCGATTTCATCGGCTCGACCAACTTGCTCGACATCGAAGCCGACAGCGCCGGCCGGGCCGTCGTGCTCGGGCAGGCGGTCGAGGGCATCGCGCTGCCCGAGGGACTGTCGAAGGCGACGATTTCCGTCAGGCCGGAGGATGTGCACCTGACGGCGCCCGGCGCCGGCGCGCTCACCGGCAAGGTCACCTTCATCCGCGACCTCGGCGGCACCATCGAGACCTTCATCGATCTCTCCGGCACGCAGGTGGTCGCGGTCTCGACGCCGCGCGAGCGGCCCGCCGTCAATGTCGGGCAGGCAGTCGGCGTAAGGCTGACGCCGGACGTCTGCGTGGTGCTGAAGCAATGAGACGCGAACCTCCGCAGAGACTTGCCGATTACGGCCCGCTCGCCTTTCCGGCGGTCATGCTCGTCGTCTTCTTCGTCATTCCCTTCGGTACGATGATCGCCGTCAGCTTCTTCAAGCGGCAGCAGGGCGGCTTCTATACGCCGGACTTCGTCTTCGACAATTACGCCCGCTTCATCAGCCTGTTCTTCGGCAAGGTGCTCGGCTTTTCGCTGATGCTGGCAATCACCGTCGCCATATGCTGCGTCGTGCTCGGCATTCCCTTCACCTATCTGCTGACGAGGATGGGCCGCAAGGCGCAGGTGCTATGGCTGGTGGCGCTGCTCTCGGTCCTGTCGCTTTCCGAGGTCATCATCGGCTTTGCCTGGTCGACGCTGTTTTCGCGCACCGCCGGCATCACCAACCTGCTCGTGATCCTCGGCCTCATGCAGGAAGCCATGCCGCTCTCCCCGAGCTTCGGCGCGGTCCTGACCGGCATGGTCTATCAGGCGCTGCCCTACACCATCCTCATTCTCTATCCCGCCCTCGTCCGCCTCGACCCGACGCTGACGGAGGCGGCGCGCACGCTCGGCGCGTCGCCCGTCAAGGCCTTCTTCACCGTCGTCGTGCCGGCGCTGCGCAACACCGTTATCGCGACGCTGATCATGGTGTTCATCTTCGCGCTCGGCTCCTACCTGCTGCCGCAGATCCTCGGCCGGCCGCAGCACTGGACGCTCTCGGTCCTGATCACCGACCAGGCGGTCTACCAGTCGAACATGCCGTTCGCCGCCGCCATGGCCGTGTTCCTCGTGCTGGTGACGCTCGGCATGGTGGGCCTCACCGTCCTTGTCGGCCGCAAGGGAGAAGCCGCATGAGCACCTTCCTCACCCGCGCCTATTTCTTCCTGATCGGCCTGTTCCTGGCAATGCCGATCATCGTCGTCGCCGGCGTCTCGGTGAACGAGAAGCAGAGCCTGACCTTTCCGCCACAGGGCTTCTCTATAAGTTGGTACGGCCAGATCTTCATGGACGAGGAATGGCGCGACGCGCTGATCGCCTCGCTGACGCTCGCGATCCTCTCGGCAGCGCTGGCCGTCCTGATCGCCCTGCCGCTCGCCTGGTTCCTCTGGCGGCGCATCGCGCCCTGGGCGAACATCTTCCAGCTTCTCGGCGTCGCACCCTTCACCCTGCCGCCGGTCATCACCGCGCTCGGGCTTTTGACCTTCTGGGCGACCACCGGCTTCTATGGCCAGCCGTGGACGGCGGTGATCAGCCACGCCATCTTCTTCGTGACGCTGCCGCTGGTGACGCTCTCGCTCGGCTTCACCTCGATCGACCGTTCGCTGGTGGAGGCGGCCGCAACCATGGGCGCCGACGACGGCAAGGTCTTCCGCACCGTCGTCCTGCCGCTGATCCGGCCCTACCTCGTCTCCGGCTATGCCTTCGCCTTCGTGCTGTCGCTCAACGAATATATCGTTGCCTATATGACCGTCGGCTTCACGGTGCAGACGCTGCCGATCAAGATTTTCAACGCGCTGCGTTACGGCTATACACCGACCATGGCGTCGGTCACGATCCTGTTCGTCCTGATCGCCGCCACCGTCTTCGGCCTCGTCGCCCGCTTCGGCGACCTGCCGAAGCTCCTCGGCGCCATGCCGGCCAACGACAAGTAGACCGGTGCGGGCGCTGAAATCGATCTCTTGCTGACGCCGCCCGGCAGGGCACCCTGGGCAATCGAGATCAAACGGAGCCTTACGCCCAAGGTGGAGAAAGGCTTTTATCTTGCCTGTGACGACCTGCAGCCGGAAATGCGGATCGTTATCTATCCAGGTCGGGAAAATGACCCGCTCAAGGGCGATATCGCGGTCATGTCGTTGTCCCAGGCAGGTAAACGTCTGCAAGAGTTCGATTAAGCCCACCCGCTCGGCTTCAGCCAGGCATCCTTTGCGCGCTATCTGACATCCGGCTGTTGCGGCGTATTCCTTCTCCTGCCCAGCTTGGGAAAGCGGCTTTGCAGGCCCTCGGGAATGACATCCGGGCCGTGGAGGCTCACCAGATGGGTGGCGAGACCGTCGAGGACGTTCTTCTGGTGCTGCCGTTTGGCGAACTGCCGGGCGGTGGTGCGATAGAGATGGGTCAGCAGGCGCTGGCCGCCGGAAAGCGGGATCGCCGCCAGAACCGGCCTGAGCGCCGGCGGCACCTGCCGCGCCTTGGGCGAGAGGAAGAACAGGCCGAGCTTGAGCCGGCTCACCGGATCGAGCGCATAAAGCTCGGCGGTGAGCTGCGCCACGTCGGCGCGCCGGTCGGCGGCCAGCAGCGCGCTGCCCTTCAACACCAGAAGATAGACGTGAAACTGCGAACCGGCCTCGCTCAGTTCGATGGCGCGGTCGTAGAGGTCGATGGCCCGGTCGATCTCGCCCTGCAGGGCGGCGATCAGCGCCTTCATGGCAAAGGCGGCGGCAAAGGCGGTGCTATTGCGGAAAGCTTGCTCGGCGAGATCGGCGGCCAGTGGCAGGTGGCCACGGTTGATGAAGCACAGGACCTTGGCGATACCCAGAAGCAGCATGGGATCGCCTTTGACGCGTGGCAAGGCGCCGAGCGCCAGGCGCTCGATATCGTCCTCGATGGCACGCCAGTCGGCGTCGCTCGGCGGCGGCGCGTCGGGCGTGAGCGGTCCCTGGATCAGTTGCGCATAGCGGTTGAGCGCGAGCATCACGGATATCGCCGGATCGTCCGGAGCGGCGGCATGGGCCTCGGCAAGCCGCCCGGCATTGTGCCGCCAGCTCTCGACATCGGCGGTAATCAGCACGGCCGCATCGTGCATGCGCAGGTGCAGGGGCCGGTCGGCCGGCTTGGCCGGCTGGCCGTCGGGCAGCGCCGCATGCGCCCAGATGGATTGCACCAGCGATTGCGCGAACGCTTCCAACTCCCGGCTGTCCGGCGAAACCGGCAGGGTCAGGCGGAAGGGCGCGATCGCCGCATTGCTGCGACCGTCCCGCAGCACCAGCGCCATATGCATCTGCCGGTCCTCCGGCAACAGGCTGACTTCGAGACTATGGACGATATCGCCAGCCGCCCCCTGCTCGAACCGCCAGTGCGGCAGGCAGCGAACCTTGCGGTCTTTGCCGAGGACCGTTTCGATATGCCGGGCAAGACGGCTGACCATCGCGGCCGCCTCCCCGCTCCGGCCGAGACCGTAGACCGGGCCGACCAGCAGGAAGGCCGACACCGGCTCGATGGCGACCGGCGCGGCCACCCAGACATAGCCTTCGCCATACTGGGTGGCGATGAAACGCGGGGTGCGGGCATCGTCTCCCAGCCGCGCGCGCAGCCGGTTGACGAGATAATCGATATTGCGCTCGCCGAGATCGCCCGCCAGATCGCCCAGCCCTTCCAGCAATTGCGGCCGCGTCACCAGCCGGTTCGGCTGGCGGGTCAGTTGCAGGATCAGCGCCCGCTCCTGCCGGGTCAGCCGCAGCACCGTACCGTCGTCGCGCAGCGCGGAGAGCATGTCGGGCTGGAAAACGAGATCGGCGTAACGAATGGGCTGCATCGGCACTCCTGCGACGGGATGGGAAAAAGCGGCCCCGCCGCCGCTTCCCCGGTTCGATAAAGACGCCAAGCATAGCCAACGCCTGCTGTTTCAAAACATTTTTTTGCACCTATGCGCGAGAAAACCCCGGAAAACGCCCGAAATCGTCACGCCCAAATATTGGTGCGAGATTGTTTTGCTAAGGCGGCCTGCAACGATAACCGGGTGATTTGGCCAGTGCCGCTCGCCCGAAGACGCATGACGTGGGGGCGACATGACGAACAGCAAACAGCAGGAAAACCGTTGCAGCCGTCCGATAAACCGGCGCGGGCCATCGATGCCGCCGCCCCGGCGCCGGCTGCTGCTGGCCGGCGTCGCCCTCATGGTCCTGCCCCTCGCCACCCCGGCCCTTGCGGCGCAATACGTCTCCAACGAGGCCGAACTCAACGCCGCCATCGAAGTGGCCCGCCTGAACGCCGGCACCGAGATCGTGCTGACGGGCAACATCACCCTGACCCACGATCTTTCGGCGCTGCAGGGCACGAACACGGTGATCCGCAGCGATGCCGGCGGTCGATATCAGATCGACGGCAACGGGCTTTATCGCGGCCTGTTCGTCTATTCCGGCAGCGTGACCATCGAGAACATCGAAATCGCCGACGCCGTGGCGCAAGGCGGCAAGGGCGGCGATGGCACATCGGCCGGCGGCGGCGGCGGGGCTGGATTGGGCGGGGCGCTGTTCATCAAGGACGGCGCGAGCGCCACGGTCCGCGATGTCGCGATCCACGATGGCGGCGCCAAGGGCGGCGACGGAGGAATTGGCGGCGGCGTCGGCACTGGCGGCGGCGGCGGCGGCATGGGAGGCGATGGCGGCAAAGGAAGTGGATACTGGGGCGGCGGCGGCGGCATCGGTCGTGGCGCATCGGGAGGCGACAGCAGCAATGTCGGACAAGACCGGCCGGGTATCGTGGTCGGGGCGGCTGGCGGTGGAAGCGGCGCGGGTAACGGTCTCACGGTTGGCGAGGAAGATGGCGGCGGCGGCGGTCAGGGCGGCGACGTCGGCGGCGGTGGCGGCGTCGGCGGCGGCAGCGGTGACAGCTTCGGCGGCGGCAGTGGCGGCTTCGGCGGCGGCGG
>Ga0153956_1000166_pt1 | contig 84853 bp, 74 predicted proteins | sample TSFL040MetaG_FD_104704 | JGI IMG/M metagenome (GOLD analysis project Ga0153956, IMG submission 104704) | Attine ant fungus gardens microbial communities from Florida, USA - TSFL040 MetaG | ecosystem: Host-associated > Fungi > Mycelium > Unclassified | place: USA: Florida, Wekiwa Springs... | reverse complement strand
GCTAACTCCACCGTGCCATCACCACCGGCACCGCTTCGTTTCACGTCGCTGCGTCTGCAGCAGAGAAGCGAGATTATGGAGAGCGGCCGACATCGCGTCAACCCCTTCGCGCGAATTTTCTTTCGGCAAGCAACGTCCGCTACAACGCGGCATTTCTAAAGACCATCAACACGAATACACTGATCGAAAGCAAAAAAAGATCTGAACAAAACCGACCGACTTCCGCTTATCCCGTCCCGTCGAGTTCAGTGTGAATACAAACGCTTTCAAGCCATGCAGTAGCGACGCACTCTCTCCTTATAAGCGTCAATTAAAGTTTTTAACTTTCATCGCTGCCATCCCGACAATCTCGCTACCCAACAATTAGCCGACCATGGACCATCCTGTCGAGGAACACATCGACGCAAACACCGCCCCTCTGCCGTCGTCGCTCATCCCTGATGCCGTGCCGATCGGCACACCGCTTCCCTGGTCGATCGTCGATGCCGACGGCACGCTGCTCTTCGAAAACGGCGCGACCCTCGCGACCGCGGACGAGCGCACATTCCTGTTCAGCCACTTTCGCCCGCAACGTGGCGATCTGCTGGACCCGCACGCACAACAGCCGCCGGTGCCTGCGCCTCATACGGAATCCGTCGGCGAGTTGACGCTCAAGGACATGCATCTGGAGATCGGCGCATTGATCGGCATGCGCTCCCAGCTCGGCAGCGGCGCGCCGATGCATCCGTGCCGCATCATCGGTTTTGCGCCGAATCATGCGCTCTTCGTCACGCAGCCGTTGCAGGACGGACGGCCGATGCCACTCACGCCTGGCGAAAACGTCGAACTCGTCGCGATCGCCAGCCAGGCCGTGTTCCGTTTCGTCTGCACGATCGAGGCGATCTGCCGCCAGCCGTTCGACTACATCGTGCTGTCGAGGCCAGGCGTCATCCGCCGCCTGCGCGAACGCAAATCGATCCGCGTGCATGCGCATCTGCCGGTGCGATTCGGCATCGGCGAAACGGGTGACAGCTATGAGGGCCTCGCGCTCGCGAAGGGCATCAGCGCGCTCGGCATGTCGTTGAGCGCATCGTGGACGCTCGGCGCCGTGGGCGACCGGCTGCGTATTGCGTTTCGCCTGAAGTCCAGTGAACTCGATACCGAGATCAAAACCACCGCCATCATCCGCAACGTGCAGAAAGGCAACACGCCCGGCGATCCATCGGGCCATGGGCTCGAACTGGACCAGCTCGACACCCAACAGCAGATGGCGATGAAAGTCTTCGTGTTCGATCGTCACGACGACGTACTGTACTGGTCGAACGGGTTGAAATAAGCGGTACCGCCGTACGGTGCGCATTGCGTTTCGCCGCACGCGAACGCAATGCGCAAGGCGGCGGAATATGGCCACAAAGCACGGCCACAAAGCACGAGCTGTCAGCCGATCAATTCTTCCGGCATCACACACGTCGCACCCCACGCATCGGCGAGTGCCCCGCAGCGCCCGAGCTTCAACGCACCACGCTCGAAATCGACGAACACCACTTCGTCGGCATCGCGCGGGCGCGCGGGTGCGTCGCGCGTGTGTCCATCGGTCAGTATCCACAGCCAGCGCTGTTGCGCCGGGCGCCTGCGCGCGCTGCGCCCGAGCAGTTCGGCCGCGCGCCGCACGCCCGACGCCAGCGGCGAGCCTCCGCCACCGCCCACCGGCCGCAGCCAGCGCTCGTTCCACCAGCGCGGCACGGCCGGACCGAAGCGCACGTCCGCGCCCGCACCGCCGAAACAGATCAGCGCGGCTTCGGCCCGCTGTTCGCTCGCATGGTCGAACAGCGCGATCAGCAAGCCTTTCGCCAGCGCGAGACGCTGTCCCGCCAGCATCGACCCGGAGCAATCGAGCACGAAGCAATGCAGCACACCGCCGCGCGGTGTCTCGCGCACGAAACGCAGATGCTCGCGGCGTAGCTCGCCCTCGCGCATCGCGGCGAACGTCGGCGGCCATGTAATGCGTGTGCCGGGCTCGCCGCGCAAAGCGCCGCGCGAACTTGCGTGCCTGCGTTGCCGCCATCGAAAACCGCTGCGCGAGTCAGCGGCGGCACCTTTCCGATGGCTCAGCGTTTTTTTGCGCCGAACGGAATAACGCCTTTGACCGGCACCGCCCCGGTTGGCTCGGGCGGCAGATAGCCCCAGTCGGTCTCGTTGGAAGACGCCGCGGGCGCGGCCCCGTGAGCAGTTTCATTGCCAGCGCGTTGCTGTGACGGCGGCATCGCGCTGTCGGACTGCGCCGAAGATTGAGTCGAGGATTGAGTCGAAGGTGGCGCCGAAGACTCCCCCGAAGACGACGCCTGCGAATCACGCTGCCGCCGCCGATGAATCAGCACCGCGTCGGCCACACGATCCACATGCCGCACTGTCACTTCGGCCGCCTGTTCGAGCGCCGCCAGCGCACGCGCTGCACGCAGCATCACGAGATCGGCGCGCAGACCGTCGACGGCGGCCTCGATGCACAACGCGCTCACGTGCGCATGCACGGCATCGTCGAACGCGAGTTGCGGCAGCGCCGCGCGTGCCGCACGAATCCGCTGCACGTAGTCAGCCTGTTGCCGTGCATGGGCAGCGCGAAAGGCGGCCGGATCCTGATCGAACGCGAGCCGGGCCTTGACGATCGCTTGCCGGATCCGCGGCTCGAACGCGTTTTCCAGTACGGCCATCAGACCAAAGCGGTCGATCAGTTGCGGCCGCAACTCGCCCTCCTCCGGATTCATCGTGCCGATCAATACGAAGCTGGCGTCGTGACTGTGCGAGACGCCATCCCGTTCGACGGTATTCACGCCGCTCGCCGCCGCATCGAGCAGCGCATCGACGAGCGCGTCCGGCAGCAGGTTGACCTCGTCGACATACAGCACGCCGCGATGCGCTTTCGCCAGCAGCCCCGGCGAAAAGCGCACCGAACCGTCGCGCAGCACGGTTTCGATATCGAGTGTGCCGATCAGACGATCCTCGCTCGCGCCAAGCGGCAGATTGACCAGTTGCCCCTCCGGCAGCAACTCGGCAAGCGCGCGTGCCGCGGTCGACTTCGCGGTGCCGCGCGGCCCGCTGATCAGCACGCCGCCGAGGCCCGGATCGATTGCGGCGAGCAGCAGCGCCTGCTGCAATGGCGCCTGGCCGATCAGCGCGGCGAACGGAAAAACCGTTCGCGAAAGCGTGCCCGGCGTCGAACCGGTCATTGCGCCCATGCCGTTCCCATCGCCCGTTGCTCGTGTCGCGCCACTCATGTCCGTGTTCCTTCGATCTGCTGTTCGCTCGCGAGCAGATGCTGCTCGATCTGTGCACGATAATCGCCCGGTTGCTGCCACAGCCCACGCTGCATGGCTTCGAGCAGACGCTCGCAGATCGCATGCAGCGCATGCACGTTGTGCCGTTGCATGAAGGCGCGGGTATCGGCGTCGTTCAGATAAGCGTCGGCGACGAGCGCGTATTGATGATCCGCAATCACCCGCGCGGTCGCGTCGTAACCGTACAGATAGTCGACGGTCGCCGCGATCTCGGCCGCGCCTTTGTAGCCATGACGCTTCACGCCATCGAGCCACTTCGGATTGACCACGCGCGAACGGATCACGCGCGCGATCTCCTCCTGCAGCGTACGCACGCGCGGCGCGGCCGGATTGCTGTGATCGGCGTGATAAACGCTCGGCTGCTCGCCGGCCAGATGCCGCACCGCCGCGACCATGCCGCCCTGGAACTGGTAGTAATCGTTCGAGTCGAGCACATCGTGCTCGCGGTTGTCCTGGTTCTGCAGCACCACGTCCATCGCGGCGAGACGTGTGCCGAATGCGTGATGCGCTTCCTCGCCCGCACTCTTCTGCGCGTACGCGTAGCCGCCCCAACTCTGATAGGCGGTCGCGAGATCCGCGTCGGTCTGCCACTGACGCGCATCGATCATCTGCTGCAGACCCGCGCCGTATGCTCCGGGCCGCGCGCTGAATACGCGCCAGCCGGCGCGCTTGCGCGCTTGCGCCGGGTCCATCCCGCGTGCGATCAACGCATCGCGTTCGCTCAGCACGCGCGCGCGAATCGGATTCAGATCGGCCGGCTCGTCGAGTTCGGCGACGGCCTGAACCGCGGCATCGAACAGATGCATCACGTTCGCGAATGCATCGCGGAAAAAACCGGACACCCGCAGCGTGACATCGATGCGCGGCCGGTCGAACGCTTCGATCGGCATGATTTCGAAATCCGTCACGCGATGACTGCCCGGCGCCCACTTCGGCCGCACGCCGAGCAGTGCGAGCGCCTGCGCGATATCGTCGCCGCCGGTGCGCATCGTCGCCGTGCCCCAGACCGACAGGCCGATCGCGCGCGGATAGTCGCCGTGCTCCTGCAAATGCCGCTCGATCAGTTGCTGCGCCGATTTCACGCCGAGCGCCCACGCGGCTTGCGTGGGCACCGCGCGCGTGTCGACCGAATAGAAGTTGCGGCCGGTGGGCAGCACGTCGGGCCGTCCGCGCGACGGCGAACCGCTCGGCCCCGGCGGCACGAAGCGCCCTTCGAGGCCGCGTCTCAGTTGCGTGATTTCTTGTGGGCCGCACGCGTCGAGGCGCGGCAGCACGTCCTCGCGCAAACGGGCGATCACCTGTTTCGCCTGGGGCAGATCTTCGGCGAACCCCGGCAACGCCTGCGCGTCATCTGGGCCATTCAAACCCTCCGCACGTTCGTCGCACACACCGCGCAACAACTCGGCGGCGAGCAGTTCCAGCCGCTCGCGCGTATCGCCGTAATGCCGCCACGGTGCATCGCTGACGCGCTGCAACACCTCGCCGCGCGGACCGTCCCACGGCGCGGCCCAATCGACAGTCAATGGGTCGAACAGATGGTCGATGCGCAGATCGCGCGCGAGCGCATCGGTCAGTCCGGCCCGGCCGCCCTGTCCATCACCGACCGGAAAGCGGCCGAGCGCGAGCAGCGTATCGCGCCGCTGCACGCCGCGCGGCGACTGCCCAAACGTATGCAGCCCATCGCGAATCTGCGCCTCCTTCAGCTCGCACAGCCATGCATCGACACGCGTGAGCAGCGCGTCTTCATCGTCCTGCCCGCTCGGCGCCGCGAGACTCAGTTCCTCGTGCAGCCGGTGCTCGACGATCGTCGCGAGGATCGTGCGGCGCAGCAGCTTCGCGCGACGCGGATCGACCATCAGCGCTTCGTAGTATTCGTCGACCTGGCGTTCGAGATCCTGCAGCGGCCCATAGTTTTCGGCGCGCGTGAGCGGCGGCATCAGATGATCGATGATGACCGCCTGCGCGCGCCGCTTCGCCTGGCTGCCTTCACCCGGATCGTTGACGATGAATGGGTACAGATGCGGCAGCGGCCCCAGAATCAGATCGGGCCAGCACGCATCGCTCAACGCGACGCTCTTGCCGGGCAGCCATTCGAGATTGCCGTGCTTGCCGACGTGCACGACCGCGTCGATGCCGAACTGGTGACGCAGCCAGAAGTAGAACGCGAGGTACGCATGCGGCGGCACCAGTTCCGCGTCGTGATAGCTCGCGTAATCGCCCTGTTCGCGCGAACGCGAAGGTTGAATGCCGACGAACACCTGCCCGCAGCGCCAGCCCGCGATCATGAAACGGCCGCGCCGCAGCGTCGGGTCCTGTTCGGGCCGGCCCCAACGTGCGTTCAGCGCATCGCGCACGCTCGCCGGCAAGGCGTTGAAATGCACCAGATAGTCGTCGAGCGAGAGGCTTTGCAGGGCCGGCCGAAGCTCGCGCACGACCGGGTCGTTCGTCACACCCTCGGTGAGCTTCTTCAACAACGCGTCACCGTCTTCGGGAAATTCGGTCACGCGATAGCCTTCGTCGCGCAGCATCGACAGAATGCCGACCACCGACGCCGGCGTATCGAGCCCGACGCCATTGCCGATGCGCCCCTCGCTCATCGGATAGTTCGCGAGAATCAGCGCGAGCTTCTTGTCCGCGTTATCGAGCGAGCGCAGACGGCACCAGCGGCGGCTCAACTCGGCGAGAAAGCGCACGCGCTCCAGATCCGGTTGATAGCGAACCACGTCGACCTGGGTGTGCGCACACCGATACGCGAGCCCCTTGAAGCTGATGGCGCGCGTGATGATGCGGCCGTCGACCTCCGGCAGCGCGATATGCATCGCGATGTCGCGCGAATTGAGACCGTGGTTGTCCTTGAGCCAGTCTTCGCGGTTGCCGCCGCTCAGGATCACCTGCAACACCGGCGCGTCGCCGGCCAGCGCGAGCGGCTCGGGGTCGTCGATCGCGGACGCGGCGAACGCGGTCGTGTTGAGCACCAGCGCCGCCTGATGTCGCGCGCACAGCGACTGCACGACCTCGCGGCTCATCGCGTCTTTTAGCGACGTGATCGCGAGCGGCAGCGGATTGAGCCCTTGCGCGTCGAGCGCATCGATCAGCGCATCGAACACCGCGGTATTGGCGGCCTGCAGATGGGCCTTATAGAACAGGATCGCGACGACCGGCGCATGCTGGCGCCAGCGCGCCTGCCAATCGGCGATGGTCGGCATATCGCGCTCGGGGTGATACAGCGACGCGGCCGGCAACGCGCGCGGCGGCTCCGGCTCGCGCCCCCAATCGAGCGCGCGATAGGCGATGCAGCGCAAGAACGCCTCGGCGTTTTGCGGGCCGCCCTCGCGCAGATAACGCCATAACTGCTGGCACAACTCCGCGCTCGCGGTGCTGCGCGCGAGCAGATTCGGGTCTTCCTGCAGGTCACCGGAAAACATCGCGAGCGTTTGTTGCTTGCGCTGCGCCAGCGCGACGACCTGCTCGATGCCGTATGGCCAGTACGCCTCGCCGCCCAGATGGTCGACCACCACGGCGCGCGCATGCCGCAGCACGTCGTCGAGATAGAAATCGACCGACGCCGGTTGCCGCAGATACGTGACGTTCGCGAGCCGCACGCTCGGAAAGCCGTCGCCGAGACGCGGCACGACGCTCGCCAGCAACGACAACGTGGTATCCGCGGAACTGAGCACGACGATATCGGCAGGCTGCTGATCGATACGGATCACACCCTGCGTATCGTCGACGAAACCACCCGGCGTCGTGCGCAACAGATGCATGGCCGCGGGTCCGTTATGCGACGGCGTTCGACGTCGCGCCGAGCGCCGCATCGAAGGCCTGTTGCAGCGTGGACCGATCGAGGTCTTCGCCGATCAGCACGAAGCGGCTCGGATAGCCGTCGCCGCCTTCGCCGGCCTGCCAGCGCCGATCGAAATAGCTGTCGAAGCGGCTGCCCACGCCCTGGATCACGAGCCGCATCGCCGCGCCCGGCAACGCCGCGAAGCCTTTGACACGGTAAATCGTGTGGTTTTCGACCAGCGTGCGCAACGCGGCGAGCGCCGCTTCGCGCGACGGCACGCTCGCCTGCACGACGACGGAATCGAACTCGTCGTGATGATGATCGGGGTCGTCCGCGGAGCCGTGATGGTCGTGGCGCAGATGGATCGTTTCCTCCGATGCCGCTGCGAGGCCCAGCAGCGTATGCAGATCGAGCTGCCCTTGATGCGCGCGCACGATTTTCACCTGCGGCGGAATTTCGTCGCGAATCAGCGTTTCCACCGCGCTCTGCTGCGCGTCGTCGAGCAGGTCCGTCTTGTTCAGGATCACCAGGTCGGCCGCGGACAACTGGTCTTCGAACAGTTCATGCAGCGGCGATTCGTGATCCAGATTCGGATCGGCCTTGCGCTGCGCATCGACGTCGACCGGATTGTCGGCGAACTGGCCGCTTGCGGCAGCCGGGCCGTCCACGACCGTCACCACCGCATCGACGGTAAAGCCGTTTCTGATCTGCGGCCAGTTGAACGCCTGCACCAGCGGCTTCGGCAACGCCAGCCCGGAGGTTTCGATCAGCACGTGATCGATCTCGCCGCGACGCTCGGCGAGCTTTTCCATCACCGGGAAAAATTCCTCCTGCACCGTGCAGCACAGGCATCCGTTGGCCAGTTCATACAATTGACCTTCGGTTTCGACGCCGTTTTCATCGCAGCCGATACCGCAACCTTTGAGGATCTCGCCGTCGATGCCGAGTTCGCCGAACTCGTTGACGATCACCGCGATGCGCTTGCCCTCCGCATGCTGAAGAATGTGCCGCAACAGCGTGGTCTTGCCGCTGCCGAGAAAACCCGTGACGATCGTGACGGGAATCTTGCGCAATTGAGTTTGCATCGTGAGGTCCATCGGTAGAGATTGCATCGGCGTGCCGGCCGGTCCGCGTATCGGTTCACGAACAGTAGCGACGCCGCCACAATAGAAACGCTCGAAAACGCGCGGCAACACCCGGCAACGCAGAAAGCGAAAGTGAGGTCATGAACGCGCAGCCGCATCCCCGCGGCGTACGTCCTGCATCTTCGGGCCGGTATCCGGGCTGGCGAAAGCGCCGCTTCCCCTTCCCGGGAGAGTGGTTTCTCGCCCAGTGGTGATATGCCGACGCGGCCTTGCGCGTGGACATCGAAGCCGGCTCCGCGGCGCGCGGCCGTGAGGCCTGCACCGCTTTTCGCTTACCGTTGCGGGGACAGCACAGGTTAGCCCGCTCCAGAGCAGATGGGCCCCCTGTTTCCCGTTTAACTGCCCGCGCACGAGCGCGCGGGCGAGCACCAGAAGTGCGTGCGAGTGTAGGCCCGCGGCCTTGCGCAGTCAAGGAAGCACAGGCGATGAAACCCGCCGCCTGCGCTTATCCGGCAAGGCGCCGTGTGCTATCGTATGCGCGCGTTTGGTGCCCGCATATGCGCTCGCATATGCAGTTAAACGGGAAACAGGCAGCGCGTGATGCGTTCAACCTGTGCTGTCCCCGCAACGGTAAGCGACCTGCGGCGCGCGACCCGATTCTGGCGCGCCGCGCATGCGTTTTTTTTGATGCCACTGTCCGGCGAATCGACGAATCCGCGCGATTCAGCGCGAAATCGTGCGATTGCACGATCGGGACGGGAAGGCAAAGCGCGTGAGGCCGCCAGCCCGGATACCGGCCAGACGCGGAGGCGGCGCCGCGTGCATCTCATGCACCGATCGCGCCGCCGGCCGCCGGAATCCGCGGGGAACGGATGTGAAGGCGTTCAAGCACGGCATCGCGCGTTTGTGGCGTTTGCAGCGTTTGTTCCGAACCTCGGAGAGGTTTGAACTGACGAGAGCGCCGCCCATCGCGCACGTTGCCATGCCCGGATTCGCAGTACCGCATGAGCTCGATCTCCACCATTGCGCGCGCCGACGCGCCGCGCTTCTCTTCCCCCATCACCGCATGGCGCGCGCCATGCACGCCGCGATGACGCGCGCCTGGCTGATCGGCGCCGGCCCGGGCGACGTCGAACTGATGACGCTGAAGGCAACGCGCGCACTCGCGCAAGCCGACGTCGTGCTCGTCGACGATCTCGTCAGCCCCGATGTGCTGCAATTCGCGCGCACCGATGCGCTGATCGTGCATGTCGGCAAGCGCGGCGGGCATCCGTCGACGCCGCAGGCCGATATCGTCGCGCAAATGCTCGCGCATCTGCGCGCCGGGCGCAGCGTCGCCCGGCTCAAAGGCGGCGATCCGTTCGTGTTCGGGCGCGGCGGTGAGGAATTGCAGGCGCTGCATGCCGCCGGTATCGATGCGCAAGTGATCAGCGGCATCACGGCCGGCATCGCGGCGCCCGCGGCGCTCGGTATTCCGGTCACGCATCGCGGCTACGCGCAGGGCGTCGTGTTCGTCACCGGCCACGCTGCCGGCGGCGACGAGCCCGACTGGGCGGCGCTCGCCGCGACGCGCATGACGCTGGTGATCTATATGGGCATGCGGCGCCTCGGCGAAATCGCCGGCGCGTTGCTGGCGGCCGGCATGAGCGGCGATACACCGTGCGCGGCGATCGAAGCGGCGACGCGCCCCGAGCAGCGTCACGCGCTCGCGCCGCTTGGCGAGCTTGCCGATACGCTCGCGCGCACGGGCCTGGGTTCGCCCGCGATCGTCGTGATCGGCGCGGTGGCGTCGCTGGCCCTCGCACGCGATGCGGCGCAGCTCGAACATGCCGCGCACACCGATGGCTCGGCTTGCGGCAAGCTTGCCGATGCAACACAACACCGTCACGCGATGAAAACGCTCAGCGTCGGCATCGGCTGCCGCCTGCACACTCCCGCCGCGGATATCGAAGCCGCCGTGCGCGCCGCGCTGAAGTCCTACGCGTTCGAACAGATCGGCACGATCGCAACGATCGACAGCAAGGCGCACGAAGCCGGCCTGCTCGATTTCTGCTTGCGCCATGCGCTGCCGCTACGACTATTCACTCGCGAGCAGATCGCCGCCGTGCCGCTGGTGTCACGTTCGGCGGCCGCGCACGCGCATGTCGGCGTGGACGGTGTCTGCGAGCCGTGCGCGCTGCTCGCGGCGCAAACGCTCGACGCCGCAACCGCCTCGCGACCGGCACGTCTGGCGGTCCGCAAGACCGTGCATGCCGGCGTCACCGTCGCAATCGCATCGTGCGGCGACGATGCCGATACTCATGCAGCCTCTACACCAACAGCTTCCAACAATCAGGACCTTCGATGAAAACCGATCCCGAATCGCATCAGCGCATGACCGAACGCCGCCGTGAAGGCCACGAGAAAAAGCAGGCCGGCGCGACCGTCGAAAAAGGCCTGCTGATCGTTAATACCGGCACCGGCAAGGGCAAAAGCACGGCCGCGTTCGGCATGGCCGTGCGGGTGCTCGGCCACGGCATGCGCCTCGGCGTCGTGCAGTTCATCAAGGGTGCGCTGCATACATCCGAGCGCGACTTTCTCGGCGCGATCGCGAACTGCGATTTCGTCACGATGGGCGACGGCTATACGTGGAACACGCAGAATCGCGAAGCCGATATGGCGACCGCGCGCAAAGGCTGGGACGAAGCGCGCCGGATGATCGAAAGCGGCGACTACCAGATGGTGATCCTCGACGAGCTGAACACCGTGCTCAAGTACGAATATCTGCCGCTCGACGAAGTGCTGTCGGTGATCAACGCGCGCGCGCCGATGCTGCACGTGGTCGTCACCGGCCGCCATGCGCCGGACGCGCTGATCGAAGCCGCCGACCTCGTCACCGAAATGCGCGCGATCAAGCATCCGTATCGCGAACAGGGTGTGAAGGCGCAGCGCGGCGTGGAGTTCTGAGCGATGTCCGCGTGCCCCGCGCTGTTCATCAGCGCGCCCGCATCCGGGCAAGGCAAGACCACGATCACCGCCGGTCTCGCGCGCTATCACCGGCGCTTGGGGCGGCGTGTGCGCGTGTTCAAGACCGGCCCGGATTTTCTCGATCCGATGATCCTCGCGCGCGCGAGCGGCGCGCCGGTGCTGTCGCTCGATCTGTGGATGGTGGGTGAAACCGCGTGTCGCAATCTGCTTGCGCAGGCGGCGGCCGAAGCGGATCTGATCCTGATCGAAGGTGTGATGGGACTGTTCGACGGCACGCCGAGCAGCGCCGATCTGGCGAGCGCTTTCGGCGTGCCGGTGCTCGCGGTGATTTCCGCGCAGGCGATGGCGCAGACTTTCGGTGCTCTCGCGTCCGGTCTCGCGCGCTTCAAGCCGGACTTGCCGTTTCACGGCGTGCTCGCGAACCGCGTCGGTTCCGCGCGGCATGCGCAGATGCTCGAAGAAGCGTTGCCGGCGGATTTGCGCTGGTGCGGGCACATCGCCGCAAGCGACGAAATCGCGTTGCCCGATCGCCACCTCGGCCTGCATCAGGCCGACGAAATCGGCGATCTCGAAGCGCGGCTCGAGCGCGCCGCCGATACGCTCGCGGCCACGCCGCTCGCCGAATTGCCGCCCGCGGTCGAGTTCGGCACGCCGTCGCCCGACGTTTTGCCGCGTCTGCTGCAAGGCAAGCGCATCGCGATTGCGCGCGACGCCGCGTTCTCGTTCATCTATCCGGCCAACGTCGCGCTGCTCGAAGCGCTCGGCGCCGAGCTCGGTGATTTTTCGCCGCTCGCCGACGAGCCGTTGCCCGACGCCGCCGACGCGCTTTATCTGCCGGGCGGCTACCCCGAACTGCATGCGGCGGCGCTCGCGGGCAACGCGCAAAGCGCCGCGTCGATCCGCGCGCATGTGGCAGCCGGCAAGCCGGTCGTCGCCGAATGCGGCGGCATGCTCTATCTGCTCGACACGTTGACCGATGCGGAAGGTACCAGCACGCCGATGCTCGCGCTCGTGCCCGGCCACGCGACCATGCAAAAGCGCTTTACGTCGCTCGGCATGCAGCAGATCGATGGTCTGCATGGCGCGCTGACCGGCCATACGTTTCACTACTCGAAGCTGAACACGCCGCTCGCGCCGCTGCGCTCGGCCACGCGCGCGCATAGCGAGGCAGCCGGCGAAGCGGTTTATCGCGTGGGGCCGATTGTGGCAACCTATATGCACGCTTATTGGCCCTCCAACCCGGCTTTCACGGCCGCACTTTTTCATGGCGAAGCCTTTTGACGACTCCGAGCGCGACGCGGTCTATCGCGCGATCTACGAACGGCGCGATATGCGGCATTTCGTGTCCGATCCGGTCGACCCGGCCGTGTTGCGGCGTCTGCTCGACGCCGCGCACCATGCGCCGAGCGTCGGCTATATGCAGCCCTGGCGGATCGCGCGCATGACCGATGCCTCGCTGCGCGCCGGGCTGCACGAGATCGTCGAACGCGAACGGCTCGCCACCGCCGATGCGCTCGGCAAGCGCCGCGACGAGTTCATGAAGCTGAAGGTGGAAGGGATGCTCGAATGCGCGGAGCTGCTGGTGATCGCGCTGATGGACGGCCGGGAGCGGCACGTGTTCGGACGCCGCACGCTGCCGGAGATGGATCTTGCATCGGTCGCCTGCGCGATCCAGAACATGTGGCTCGCCGCGCGCGCGGAAGGCCTTGGGCTCGGCTGGGTGTCACTGTTCGACGTCGATGCGGTGCGCGAGTTACTGCATATGCCGCAAGGCGCGCGGCCAGTCGCGATTCTGTGCCTCGGTCATGTCGACCGCTTTTATAGCGAGCCGATGCTCGAAACCGAGCGTTGGGCGAACCGGCTGCCGCTGGCCGATTGCGTGTTCGAGAACTGCTGGCCGCGGGAAGATCCGGCGCGGGAATGACGCCCGCGCACGGCAAACACGCAGCCTCCGCGGGGTTGAACCGGTTTCACCGGCTGCGCCGCGCGAAGCCGGCCGGCTCCGGCGCCGCGTTCTAGCGTTGCAGCGGCGTCATCGACTCGACGTTCGGCGCGCCGCTCGCCTTGTCGATACTGAACTTCACACGCCAGTCGGCCGGCTCGTCGAACGGCAGTTTCGCTAGCGCGGTCTTCACCAGCAGCGGCATTGCATGCACCGGGTCCGCGTCGCGATCGACGAACACCGCGCTGACCTTGTAGCGCTCCGTGCCGCTCGCGTAGTCGAAGAAACGCAGCGTCAACGTATGCTGATACTCGCGCCCGAACAGTAGCGCGCCGAGCCCGTCGCGGCCCCGAGCGCAATCGGCGGGCGCGCATTCGTTACCGCCGATGCCGATCGAAGCCGGCCGCGTGCTATACGCGATCGACACCAGATAATGCGCGGACTTGTCCGCGGTGTCGGCGAAACCGTGCGCGGCCAGTTCGTCGCGCAGCAGCTTTTCGGCGCGCGCAAAGTCCGCGCTGTGCTGCTGCGGCTGCGTGCGCGCGATCGCATAGGTCTGCTCGCCTTGCAGCGCGACGGCGGCATGGTCGGATCCGCCGGTGTGCACATCGGCGCTCAGGCCCGCACAACCGCTAAGACACGCCGCGGCCAGCGCGGCGCAGAGGTAAGCTGTTTTTCCCATCTGTCTTTTCTCTAAAAAACCTCGGATACGTCAGAACCGCAGCGGGACCGGCTCCTCCCACTGCGCGTCGTCGAGCTCGGGCAGCCAGATCGTAAAGGCCGTGCCCTCGCCGGGCGCGCTGACGACGTCGATAGTGCCGCCGTGGCGCGTCACGACCGTCTTCACGAATGCCATGCCGAGTCCCGCGCCGCCGACTTCCGGCCGCTCCGTTTCGTGAAAACGCCGGAAGCGTTCGAACAGCCCCGCCTGCTGTTCCTTCGGAATGCCATAGCCCTGATCGCGGATCGTGCACGACACCCGCGCCACCGAGCGCGCGGCGGCTGGCCGGCTCGTGAAACTACAGACGATACGCGTGTCCGGCGGACTGTACTTGACCGCGTTGTTCAGAATGTTGACGAGCGCGCGCGTGACCAGCGACCGGTCGGCATAGATCCAGTGGCCTGTGTCGGCCGCGTCGCCGGTCTCCGTGTGCAGCGCGATGCGCTTCGCGTGCGCCTGCGGCCAGACTTCGTCGGTTGCGTCGATGACCAGCTCGGTCAGACTCAGCGGTTCGAGCACGTACGCCTGGGATTCGGCGCGCGCGAGCTGCACGAAATCGTCGGCAAGCGTGAGCGCGCGTTGCGCGTAGCGCTCGATGCGTTCGAGCAGGCTGCGCGCGAGCACCGGCTCGGCGCGCGCCCGCTCGATCTCGACCAGCGCGAGGATCGACGCCTGCGGCGAGCGCATATCGTGCGACAGCAGCCGCAACGCGTCCTCGCGCTGGGCCTCGGCCGCATGCAACGCGGACACGTCGACGAGACCCGCGATCCAGCCGGTCGTCTCGCCTTGCGCGTTGGTGCAGGTCGCATAACGCAGCAGATGATCGCGCTCGTTCGCATCGCGCACCTCGACGCCCTGCGCGATCAGGGCGGCAAACTCGTCACGCGTCGGATCCAGCAGCGCCGGCCAGTGCGCGCGCGCGAACAGATTGCGCTCGGCATCCGAAGCGGCGCCGCTGTCGATCGTCTTTACGAGCGTCAGGCCGCCGAGCACGGTCTGCATCGGCCGCCCCTCCGGCGTCGGCGCGTGCAGCCGCGCAAAATGCGCCTTGGCCGCATGGTTGGCGATCAGCACGACACCGTGCAGATCGCTGACGAGAATCGGCTCCGGCACGCTATCGAGACTGTCCCATACGAAGCGTTTCATGTCCTGCACGCGCTGCGCGGCCTGCGCCATCAGCGCCATGTGCTGCTCGAGCACGTCGCCGCCGAACTCGCGGCGGCGCTGCGGTGCTTGCGGCAGCAGATGCGGCTCGTCGGCGAGGCGCTGCAGTTCGCCGCGCAGATACGCCATCGTCATTTCGAGGCGGCGCCAGTTCCAGATCGGATAGACGATCACGACGCCCAGAATCGCCGGCATCGGCGACATCCACAGCCGCCCGAGGTAGAGCAGCGCCGCGCTGACGGCCGCGGCGAGCAGCACCAGCCCGCCGGTCAGCAACAGCGAGCGGCGCGGCGACAGCACGAGAAAGCCGGCTAGCAGCGCGGCGAGCGGCGCGAGCGACGACACGAACACGACCCAGCGCGCGAGCGGTTGAATCTCGCGGCCGGTCAATAATGTGTCGAGCACGTTCGCATGGATATAGACGCCGGGCAGCGGCCCCAGCTCGCCCGACACCGGCGTCGCGAAGCGGTCGTACAGACCCGACGCGGTCACGCCGATCACGACGATGCGCCCGCGCAACCGATCGGCCGGCACTTTGCCCGCCAGCACATCCGCGTAGCTGAGCTTCGCGTAGTCTTCGGCGTTGCGGCCGAACGGGATCAGGAAGCGGTCTTCAGTGCGCTCTTCAGTGCGCTCGTCGTCGCCACGCGCGGGCACGTTCGAATGGCGCGGCGGCGGCCCGTCGCGCAGATGCAGCTTGCCGCGTTCGACCGCATCGGCGACGAGCACCATCAATTGCGGCCAGCGCGAGCCGCCGCCGCTCTGGAAGCGCGCGACGCTGCGCGCGATGCCATCGTTGTCCACTTCGAGGTTGATATGGCCGAGCCCGGCCGCCGCTTGCGCGAGCGGCGCGACGGGCTCGACCGCGACGCGCCGCCCGGTGTCGTCGGGCGGCGTGAGCAGCACCGGCAGATAGGTCGGGCTCAGCGCAATCGCGTGCGCGAGCTGCGTGTCGTCCACGCTCGGTTCGGTGAACAGCACATCGAACACCACCGCCGCGGGCCTGGCCGCCGCGATCTGTTCGAGCAGCCGCGCATGGACGCTGCGCGGCCACGGCCAACGGCCAATCTGCGCAATGCTCGCGTTGTCGATTTCGACCACCACGATATCGGACAGCAAGGCCTGCGCGCGCAGGTTCAGAAAGCGGTCGTACACCAGCTGATCGATGCCGGCGCTGAAACGTCCGAACGAACTCAGCAGGATCACCACGATGCCCAGGCAGCCGACCCCCATCCACTCGATCAGAAAGCGCCGGCCGGCACGCCGTCCGAGACGGGCGCGCGGATCGAGGCTCAGTCGCGCAGAAGTGTTGAGCAATGGACGATGTAATCCGGAACGGTAGGATGGGCCGGTCAGCGGACCGGCCCCGAGAATCTACCAGCGTCAGCGCGCCAGAGTAAAGGAGCGAACCGGGCTGCTCTTTTCGTAGAAGCGGCCGTTTTCGAACTGCTCGGCAACGATCGTCCAGTAGTAGATGCCCTCGGGCAGATCGCTGACCACCAGCTCGCCGCCCGGCAGGTCGGTGCGATCGACGACCGGATGGCTCAGGTCGGCGGTTCGGGCCAGCACGAAGCGAAAGCTCGTCGGCACCTGGCTGTTGCTGACGAACCAGCGGAATTTGTAGTCGCGGCTGCCCGCGCGCTGCGACGCCGACGCATCGAGCCCGAGCTGACGGCGCTCGAATGCGTACACGTTCGGCAGGCCGTCAAGGCCATGGCTATCGGTCGACGCGACCCGCACGAAATAGGTGCCGTCGGGCAGATCGCCGAAGTCCGCATGCTGGGTGCTCACGCGCATGTCGCGCACGAGGTCGAGCTGGTCGGCGTCGTGCGAGATCTGCAGCCGATAGCCGACTGCCTGGGCGGCCGGTTCGATGTCGAAGGCGACCGTCTTGCCGTCCTGCACGCGCGCCGGTTGCGCAAGCGCCGGCGGCGGCAGCAGCTCGATCGGACTGCCGACCGCGCCGCCCGAACGCGTGACGTTACCGAAGCTCGCGTTGACCAGTTGCTCGGAAGCCTGCAGCGGCACACCCGGTGCGGGCGCGGCGCGCTGGCCGCGCCCACTGGCCTGGATGGCCGGGTCGACGCCGACCGCGCCGTCGAGCACCGCAACCGCGGTGGTTTGCGTGCTGCCGTCGTAGTCGACGCGAAAACGCGTGCCGCGCACGCCCGCGACCACCGACGGCGAGCGGATCTGGAAGCGATCGTCGCGCCGCGTCGCGTGCGTGACCTGGCTCTCGACCTCGCCGTGGCGCAACTCGAACACGCGGTCGCCCGCGCCGGTCAGCGCTACGTGCTGCAATTTCTCGATATCGAGTTCGCCGTCCTGGGCAATCGTCACGTACGAGCCGTCCGGCAACTCCAGCGTCGCAAAGCCGTTCGGGCCGGTTCGCACGCGATCGCCTTCGACGAGCGTCTCGCCGGTCTTCAGCGGCAGATAAGGACTGGTGCGGAACGCATGCTCGACCGGCCCGCTCATCGCAATCACACGGGCCGCGTCCGGGTCCCGCCTGAGTTTCGCGAACGGCAGCCGCAGCACGATGCCGGCCGGCATGCGGCGCGGCGCGGCGACGTGATTCAGGCGGCTAAGGAGCGCCCAGTCAGTGGGATCGACCATATACCGACGGGCAATGTCGTATAGCGTGTCGCCGTCGTGCGTCGTATAGGAAACGTAGACCGGCGGGGCCTTCGGGCCGGCTTTGATGCGGGCCGCCTGCGCGAGCGCCGCCGCGCTCCAGCACGTTGCGGCGGTCGTAATCAGGCAGGCCGCCGTCAGCCATGCGGCGGCCCGGCGGCCGCGCGCCGCGGGGCCGCCGGGCATTGCCACAGGCTGAAGAACCGTCACGCCTCCCCCGCTTCGGAAGCTGCGTCGGCGCCTGACGACGGCGTATCCGACTCGATCCGCTCCAGCCGGTAGCCGTAGCCGTAGATCGGCGTGAGCCGGTAGCCGTGCTCGGGCCGTAGACCGAGCTTGCTGCGCAGCATCGACACGTGGGTGTCCATCGTGCGCGACGGGATGTCGGTGGCCTGCTTCCAGATGACGTCGAGAATGTGCGCGCGCGACAGTGGCCGGCTCAGGTGCTGGAACAGCAGCAGCGCGAGTTCGAACTCCTTCTGCGTGACCGCAACCGCGGTGCCGCGCACGACGACGTGCTTCGCGCGCAGGTCGAACTCGAACTCGCCGAATACTTCCTTCGTGGCCGGCGGCTTCAGGTAATAGGCGCGGCGCAACAGCGAGCCGACACGCGCGAGCAGCACCGCCGCGGACACCGGCTTGACGAGATAGTCGTCCGCGCCGGTATTCAGGATCGAGGTGATGTCGGTTTCGCGGCTCCGGTTCGTCATGAATAGCACCGGCAGACGCTCGGAGAGGCTTTCGCGCACCCAGCGCAGCACCTCTTCACCGGACATGTCGGGAACGTTCCAGTCGAGCACGAGCAGATCGAATGTCTGGCGCCGCAACTGGCGCACCAGTTCCCGCCCCGCGCTGTATCCGTGACAGACATGCCCCGCCGCCGACAGCGTTTGACAAACCAGATCGGCCTGCGCCGAATCGTCATCCAGGACTGCAATTCTCATAACACCCCACAACGCAACAGCGCTTTTCGTAACTGGTCGCCGATAAACCGGCCAACTACCGGGATGGCGGTATCGACCGCCGATCCGGTTTCCCATAAAACTGCGGCTGCTATTTCTGATGGTCCCTCGCCCTGCCCCCGTTAGCCGCTGTTTTCGCGTCATCTCGAAATCAGCGCGGATCTTAAATTGACATAGCGATTATGCGGAGCAAATCATCATAATCGAAAACCCTCTTTTCCCGTTTGCCGGGTCCGACAATCCATCACGAAAAGCCCGGATTTGAAAGCGGCTTACGCGTTCCTGTCAGGTTCTCCAGGGTCCGCAAGCCCTGCTGACGGGCCTGGAGCAAGGCATGCTCGAACGGCGAATCGCGTTGCCGGGACGGGCGTTTCGCCCTGTCTATCTGTCCCGCTTCAGAACTTCTTAGGAGAAGTCCGATTTAACAATTGGAGGCTAGTATAGGAATAGTCTCAAAATAAATCGTTTAAATATTGTCAGATCGTGTTGAAACATTACCGTCACTTCATGCCGGGCGCATGCGTTCGCGGGCTTGTCGACGCGTGCGGCTGCATTGCGTCGTTTCCAGAATGTGAGATGAACAGGATTGGCGGCCCGGCTGAATTGGCCCACTACGCGAAGGCTCGCAGGGAGGCAATGGCGCAAAAAAAGGCATTGCCTCGTTCGTCGAGGCAACGCCGATCAAAACACTACACACACTCGCTGGGGTCTAGCCACACGAGTAGTGACACGTTAGCTGCGAGCCTGCGTGCGCTCAAGATGAAAGAAGTTCGTTTGTAACGGTTGCCGAGGTAGTTATTACGCACGATGCATGGAACGCCGGTGCGCGAGTCCCGTGCCACGTGTGCCCGCAATTGGTATGAATTCGCGCCGCCTCGCGGGGCTATTTACACACGCAGACGTTTTGTTACATTCCGGCCCCGATTCTCACTCGTGTTCTCATACCGTCCGCCCGTACGCTTATCGCGTGCCTTCGAGCGCCGGCATCGGCGCGAACAGCGCCTCGAGATCGTCGTCGGAAAACTTCGTCGCGCCGGCCGCGTCCTGCGTGAGAATGCTGTCGGCAAGACCGGCCTTCTGCTCCTGCAATTCGACGATCTTCTCCTCGATGCTGCCGGCCGCGATCAGCTTGTAGACGAACACCGGCTTGTCCTGCCCGAGCCGGTGCGCCCGGTCGGTCGCCTGATTTTCGGCGGCCGGATTCCACCACGGGTCGTAGTGGATCACCGTGTCGGCGGCGGTCAGGTTCAGCCCCACGCCGCCCGCCTTCAGGCTGATCAGGAACAGCGGCACCTCGCCGCGCTGGAACCGCTCGACCGGCGCGACCCGGTCGGTGGTGTCGCCGGTCAGCATCACGTACGGGATCGCGGCTTCGTCGAGCGCGCCGGCGATCAGCGCGAGCATGCCGGTGAACTGCGAGAACAGCAGTACACGGCGCCCTTCCTCGATCAGTTCGGGCAGCATCGATAGCAGCAGATCGAGCTTGGCCGAGCGCATCGGGCGCTCGCCTTTCGCGGGCTTGTCTTTTTCGAGCTTCTGCACGTCGCCGCGCTGGGCCGCCGGCGAATCGGCCGGCTGCCCATGCGCATCGTCGGATTCCTCGCGAGCGCCATAGGTTCTGACGAGCCGCGGATCGCAGCACACCTGGCGCAGCTTCAACAGCGCGTCGAGCACGACGATGTGACTGCGCGCGAGTCCCTGCGCGCTGATCGCCGCGCGCACCTTCGCCTGCATCGCGGTGCGCACCGTTTCGTACAGATCGCGCTGCGCGCCTTCGAGATCGACCGGACAGACAATCGTCGTCTTGGGCGGCAACTCCTTTGCCACTTCGTCCTTGCGACGGCGCAGCATGAACGGCCGGATGCGGCGCGCGAGCAGCGCACGGCGCACGTCGTCGCCGTTCTTCTCGATCGGATTGCGCCAGCGTCGCGTGAAATCCTTCTGGCTGCCGAGAAAGCCCGGCAACAGAAAATCGAATTGCGACCACAGCTCGCCGAGATGATTCTCGAGCGGCGTGCCCGTCAGACACAGCCGATGCCCCGCGCGCAAGCCGCGAATCGCCTGCGCGGCCTTGGTGCTCGCGTTCTTCACGTATTGCGCCTCGTCGAGGATCAGCAGGTGGTAGTCGTGTTCGGCGAGCACCTTCTGATCGCGCCACAGCAGTGCATAGGTCGTCAGGATCAGCTCATGTGCGCCGATCTGCTCGAAACGCTCCTTGCGTTGCGGCCCGTTCAGCACCAGCACTTTCAATTCCGGTGCGAAGCGGCGCGCTTCCTCGCGCCAGTTATGGACCAGCGTGGTCGGCACGACGATCAGCGCGGGACGCGCGAGCCGCCCCGCTTCCTTCTCGGCAAGAATATGCGCGAGCGTCTGCACGGTCTTGCCGAGCCCCATGTCGTCGGCGAGCACGCCCGCCAGCTGCTGCTCGCGCAGGAATTGCATCCAGTTCAAGCCCTGCTGCTGATACGCGCGCAGCTCGGCCGTCAGCCCGCGCGGCACCGGCACTTCGCGCAGTCCCGGACCGGTTTGCAGCCGGCGCGCGAGTTCGCGAATCGACGCATCGCCGCTGAATTGCCAGCGGCCGGTGTCGGTGAGCGCGTCGAGGCGGCCGGCATCGAGCGCCGCCACGCGCAGCGGCGCACCGTCGGCGAGCGCGCCGCCGAGCGAATCGAACAGATCGACCAGCACGCGCACGACCGGCTTCAGACGATCGGCGCGCAGCCGCAGCCGCTTGTTTTCCTCGATCTTCAGCTCGATCGGCTCGTTGTCGCCGATGCTTTCGAGCGCGCCCGACAGCCAGCGCCGGTCGCGCCGGAACAGATCAGCAAGCAGCGGCTCGAGCCGCACATAGCGCTCGCCGACGCGGATGCCCATTTCCAGATCGAACCAGCCATCGCCGGCCTGATGCGCGGTGCCGTCGATCGCATCGATTTCGATCACGTTGTAGCGGAACCCGGGCGCCATCGTCACGCGCCAGCCGTTGGCGACCAGTTGCGGCACCGCATCGTTGACGAATTCGGCCCACGCTTCGGCATCGGGCAGCCCGAGCATCGTGTCGGTCACGAGCCGCGACGCGGGCACGCTGCGCGTCGGCACTTTCTGCAGTCCGGTCTTGCGCAATTCGAGCAGGCGCTTTTTCTCGGCGTCGTAACGTCGGCGGATGTGGATCACGTCGCCGCCCGGCAGCGGCACGAGCGTGACGCTGCTATCCGCGTTGATGCTGACGCCGTCGTAATCGAAGCTCACCGCGGCCAGTTCGATCGCGCTGGGCTTGCGCTCCACGGTCTTCGTCGTCTTCGCACTCTTCGCCGCCTTGACGGCGGCTTTCGCGATGTTCGTCGACGCGTGGCTGTCGAGCAGCAGCACCGGCACCGGGTCGACGTCGATCAGGCGGATCGCGGAGGTGTCGTGAGTGGGCGGCGGCAGTTCGGGCGCGATCTCACGCAATACCGATGCGACGAGCGGCGCCTCGGCGAGCGAGATCGGCGGCATTGCGAGGTAGTCGGGCAATTGCTGGAACGGCAGCGACAGCGGCACGATGCCGGCCTCGTTCGCGACGCCGTCGACGTACCAGACCGGCTCGGTCGGCAGCACCATGCTGGCGCGCGGTTCGGTGCGCAGCACCGGGCGCAGGCGCGCGTCGGCGAGCGGCTCCCATTCGATGTTGCCGGGCCGGTCGGCGGCGCGCGTCAATGGCGTGGGCCCGGTGCGGTCCGGCGCGATTTTGAAATCGAAGAACAGACGCCCGGTGGCGATCAGCTTCTGCAGCATCTCGGCGCCGCTCGTGCCACGCAACACGAACTGGCCGAAGTCCTCGCGCGAACGACCGAGCCATAGCCCGCGCAGGATCGACAGATCTTCATCGGAAACGAAGCGCGGCTGCTTCAATAGCGCCGCTTCGACATCGCCCCAGCTCTGCCCCACTTCGACGATCACGCCGCTCGCATCGCAGCGCGCGCGGTGCAGCACGACTTCGTGGCGCAAATGAAAGCTCGACCAGTTGAGACGATAAGCGAGCGTTTCGCCGCGAGCGGCGCTCGCGTTGCGGGCCGCGGACGGGTCGGCCGCGGCCCCGGTGGCATCCGCCGCGCGGGCGCGAAAGCGCTCCAGCCAGCTGACCAGTTCCGGGCGCACACCCGGCGGCTGCGGCGCATCGGACGCCGGCATCGGTCGCGCGCCGGATGCGGCTGGCCGCGGCGTGCCGTCTTCATCTTCCACGTGCGTGATGTGATCCATCTCGTCGTGATAGTCGAGTTCCGCGAGCAACAGCGCCGCAACGTGCTTGCAATCGCGGCCGACCGGGCACGTGCAGTCGCCTTGCGCCCACGGCGAACCGCCATCGGTACGGAAATGCACCCGCGTCCTGTATGGTCGCGGCCGCGAGCCCTGCACGTCGCCCGAGAGCGTCGCGCCGTGCCATTTCACGTTGCTGATCGCGCCTACCGAGCGCGCTTTGGCGACGGTCCATTCACCGAGCCATTCCGTAATCCTGTCCCGATCGAAGAAAACTGACGACATCCGCGTGCATTCCTGTTCAAACCGGCGAAGGCAGTGGCGCGCGGGCAAAACACCGCGCCGGGCGGCGCGTTATCACGCCGCCCGGCGCGTTCTGTCCGGCTTCGATCTGCCTGTGATAACCGGCCATTTTACGCGTTGGACGAAAATGGCTGTACCGGCCGCTTCGAACAGGATTCAGATGTCGCGTCGTCGCTCGGATCGCCCGGCTGCGCGACGTTCAGGATCGGATGCCGGCGCATGCGACGATTTATTTCATCCGGGCACCGGCGCGCCTGTTCAATTCGCGCGCCGGTTGCCAGCACGGCTCCGACGACCGCTGTCAATGAGCGTCGACTCCCGATGCACCGGCATTCGCGACGCGGCTCGCGGCGGCCGCCGCTTTCGCGGCGAGCGCCTGCTTGCGTTGCTCGACCTGGCGCACGAACGCGGGATTGACGTCGGGGTACGATGAATCGGTGATGTAATCGAGGCCGTTCTGCTGTGCTTCGATCAGCTCCTGGTACACCTGTGCGCGAGTCTTGCCCTCGGCAAACGCGCTCGACGAAACGGCAAGCACGACAAAGGACAACACGGCAAACGAAAGCTTCTTCATGATCGGCTCCTGTGGAAAGTTGTGCGGGTTCGCATCAGGGGAAACAACAGGTGGCGGGCTTTTATTCCTGTGTTTCAGCGCCCGAAAAAAGATCGTCGGAGAGCGGAATAAATGCCAGTGCGAAGCGGTTTGCTTGCATTCGCCCGCGCTGCCTGGCCGCTTATCCCACGCATCGAAAGCATTCGCGGCACGCGTGGAATAAATGCGTAGGCATCCATGTTCACTCTCCGATAGCCGCAACCCCACGCCACCCTTGCATCACTGTCATGACCTCGACCGACAACCGGTACGGCAGGCCGCCGTCCGAAGCCGACATTCAGGCCTATGCCGACGGCACGCTGACGCCCGAACGCGCGGCGGCGCTGCGCGACTATCTCAGCAAGCATCCGGCGGAGGCGCGCCGCGTCGCGTTTTACGACCGCCTGAACGCGCAGATCCAGGCCGCGTTTCGGGCTACCGACGAGCCCATGCCGCAGCGCGCCGGCCGCTCGCTGGAAATGCGCGATCTCGATTACGCATTGCAGCGTCTGCCGCTCGAGCAGCGCGAGGTGGTGCTGCTGGTCGGTCTCGAGGAAATGGGCTACGCCGATGTCGCGCTTGCGTTGAACATCCCGATCGGCACGGTGATGTCGCGTCTGTCGCGTGGACGCGAGCGGCTGCGGGCATTGATGGCGGGCAGCCAGCCCGGTGCGAAATTACAGGTGGTGCGATGAGCGAGCTGCAAATGCCGATCGGCGAAGAAGATTTGCACGCGTACGTAGACGGCACGTTGTCCGGCGAACGCCGCGCCGAGGTGGAGCGCGCGCTCGAACAGAACCCGGAACTGGCCGCGCGCGTCAGCGATTATTTTTCGCTCAACAGCATGTTCCATCAGCGCTACGACCGCGTGCTCAGTGAGCCGCTGCCGAAACGGCTGCAAACGCCCGCGCCGCGGCGCTCGCGGGTGGCCGCGAACTGGCCGCGAACTGGCCGCGAACTGGCCGCGCTACGCCGCGCAGTTCGGCGGGATGGCGGCGGCCCTGCTGCTGGGGGTCGGCATCGGCATGCATCGCGGCGATCTGATCGCGCCGGCCGCGCTCGATCACACCGGTGTGCGCGCGCTCAGCGCGGATAGCGCCGAGGGCTTCGCTCGCCAGGCGGCGCTCGCGCACGTGGTCTACATGCCGGCGATCGACCGGCCGAGCGACATGAGCGCCGGGCACGAGCAGGATTTCGTGCAGTGGCTCGCGAACCGGCTCGGTACCCAGGTGCATCCGCCGATGCTGTCGAAGAGCGGCTTCATGCTGTCGGGCGGCCGCCTGTTGCCGGGCGCCGACGGCCCGACCGCGCAGTTCATGTATCGCGGACCGAACGGCGAGCGCGTCACGCTGTGCATCTCGCATCGCAAGGAGAACGCGAACACGACCGCGTTCAAGCTGTATCAAGCGGGGCCGGTCAATGTGTTCTACTGGATCGACGGCGATTTCGGCTATGCGGTGTCGGGCGGAATCGACCGCAAGGAGCTGTTGCAGCTCGCGCACGATGTTTATGCGCAGTTGACCGGGGTGCCGCCGGGCTGATCGGAGAGCCGGCGGCAGGGTCAATGTCCGGCGTCGTGACGCTCCGATGACGCGGCGCCATTTCGTCCGGCGCCGCGCAGCTCGCGCGGCGTTACGCCCAGCAAACGCGCGACCCAATGAGCCATATGGCTCTGATGCGCAAAGCCGGTTTCGAGCGCGATCTGACTCGCGCTCAGCCGCCCCTCCAGCAATAGCGTCTTCGCGCGCTCCACCCTTCGCCGCACCACGTACTGGTGTACGGGTACGCCCAGCGTTTCACGAAACAGCGCCTTGAAATGCGGCACGCTGAGTTGCGCCTGCGCGGCGAGATCATCGAGCGTCAGACGCTCATCGAGATGCGCGTCGATAAATTCGATCACGCGCGCGGCCGTGCGTGGCGCAAGCGTGCGCCGCCGCCTGCCGGACTCCGGCAAGCCGCCGATCAGCCGCACCACCATCGCCGTGCACAGGCTTTGCGCGAAGAGCGGATCGGACGCGTCGTCCGCTTCGAGTTCCGCGTGCAGCGCCCATGCGAGATGCTGAAAGCGCGGATCGCGCATCTGCAAGCGCGGGCGCAATTGCGCATCCGACGATCGCAGCGCCAGTTGCTCGATGGTCCGCTGCGCAAATTCCACGGCGAACCACACGCTGAAAATCGTGCAGGCGGCGTCATCGGTCCATTGACCTTCGATCCCCGCGGGGATCACATCAGCGTCGCCATGCGCCTGAATCCGCGTGAGACGAAGCGAGTCGGTCCGGCAGTGCGCCGTCACCGGCGCACCGACGTGCACGCCCACGCGGTGATGCGCGAACGCGGGCAGCCTGTGCAAACCGGCCGACACGCTGATCAGTTCGGCGCCGAAGCCTCGCCAGCCGAGCGCACGACTCGAGCGCAGCGTCATGCGCGAGCCGGTGTGCGGCGCGGGTTCGGGAATCGGTGTGACGGCGTTCATTGCGGTTCTCCGGCATAGCGGCAAGGTCCGTGCATTGTGCGGTGTTTTTTGCGGTTGCGCTAAAGCTACGGGATTGCGTGCGGGTAGCGGTATCGATGGAACTCGCGGGTATCGCGCTGCAGGGTCGCAAAAAGTCATCCGGATCTGCTCAACGTCATCCGCATCTGCGCGCTTGGCGGGCAACACGGCCGTACGATCGAGCCCATGTCGATCCGCATGGAGTGCAACGTGTTCGTTATTTTTGGAGCAGCGGGCCATGTGGGCCACGCCAGTGCGAACGCGCTGCGTCGCGCGGGCCACGAGGTGCGCGCGGTGGTTCGCGACGCGAAGCAAGGCGAAGCGCTCGCGGCAATCGGCTGCGAAATCGCGCTCGCCGATCTGAACGATGCGGCATCGGTCGTACGCGCGATCGAAGGCGCGCAGGCGGTCCAGTTGTTGTGCCCGGTGCCGCGCGCGCATGACGACCCGGCGGCCGCGATGCGGCGCACGATCGATGCGAGCGTCGCCGCGTTGCGCGACGCTCCGCCGCCGCACGTGCTCGCGCTTTCCGACTACGGCGCCGAACACGCGGACGGCACCGGCATCACGACGCTGTTCCACTACTTCGAAATGCAACTGCGTCCACTCGACTCGTCACTGACGTTTCTGCGCGCCGCGGAACACATGCATAACTGGGCGCGCGTGCTGCCGGCCGCGCTCGAGCGCGGCCGGCTGCCGAGCCTGCATCATCCGCTCGACAAGCTGTTCCCGACCGTCGCCGCGCAGGACGTCGGCCAGCTCGCGGCCGAGCTGCTGCTCGACGCGCGGCCATCGCGCGCGGCGCCACGGATCGTCAGCATCGAGGCAAAGCAGCAGGTCAGCGCGCTCGACGTGGCGCGCACCGTGGCACAACTGGCGGGACGGCCGGTGGCCGCCTGGGACGTGCCGCGCGACGACTGGCGCGCGGTGCTGCATCGCGCCGGGCTCGGCGACCGGCATGCGCGTCTGATCATCGATCTGTACGACGCGCACAACGCGGGACGTATCGATGTCGAAGCGGATGTCAGCGAGCGACGCTTCGGCGCAACGACGTTGAAGGAAGTGCTGGCGGGATTGTTGCCGCGCGCGGCCGATCGGCGGCGCGAGCGATTTTGAATAGCCGGCGCACCGGTAGCCCCATTAGCACCGGCGCCACCAGCCGCCCGAGCCGGCCCTTCGAGATTCAGTACAGGAGAGAGCATGCACACCTGCCCATTACAGCGCGCCTTCAGGCATACCGAATCGCGGCCATGCCCGGCTCGCCGAACGTTACGAACACCGGTTACACCCGCAACCCGGTCAATGCCGCAAATACGCGCGAACGATAATGCCGGGCGCTGGCTGCACCGGGCGATGACACTTTCGAGCCTGCTCGGCTGGCACGCGCTAACGCGTGTGCTCGATGCAATTCCCGACAGCAATGACGACTTCGGGTTGTATTGAGTTCTATAGCCTTTGCGATTTGAACGCCGGACCCTGCGTGAGCAAAGCGGTAACGCCTGCTCACGCAGTGCCACTGTTCCCTTCGCTCGACGCCCCGGCGCGCAATCCCCGCCGAAGCGGCGTCTGTCACGCGACCAGCCAGACCGGCTTACTCGTTCTAGTCGAAGTAGTGAGTGGGCCTTACCCAGCAAACCCGCTTGATGAAACTTACGCAAAAACCTACGCCGCGTATGCTGTGGAATTCGCCGCTCAGGGAAGCGACACGTCGCTCAATCCTCTCCACGCGCACGCTTCAACTCGAGGTAGTTCTGGTTTGCCACAGGGTCGTCCGCCCGGTATGCAACATTCGGAGCACTGCTTCCAGCCTCTCCGTTCAGGCCGCGCAATGACATGAGATGATCGCGCAGTTCGCCCCCGGCAATGGGCGCGACCGACAATAGCAGGAGATACGAGTCCAGATGCTTGCCTTGGGGATTTTCCAGTTCCCGGGTAAGCGCTTCCAGGTAATCGTCTTTGCGGGACGCATTCCAGTTGATGGCGAAGCCTGCGCGGTGGCAAAGCTCCGCATGGATGAGAAGCATGGTACGACCGTTCCCGTCGAGAAAAGGATGCCCCCAGGCGAAAGCACCCATGACCATACCCGGTTCTGCGCGCATCGCCTTTGGATTGTTGCCCGCCGACAGTCCCCATTCGACCGCACGCTGACACAACTCCGAAGCTTCGAACTGTATTCGCTGCCCCTTCCCGACCAATCGTCCGACACCAAGAGTATGGCGATCCTGGCCCGCCCACGGGTAGAACTCACTGAACAGGATTCGATGAACTTCAAGGAAGTGCTCGTAGGCAATTGGACCTTTGACTGCGTGAAGGTACGCCAATGCCGCTTCAAGGTTCGACTCGAAGAACCCGTGTTCGATGTACTTGAGTTCGTCCAGATCCTTGATACCTTCAACGTTACGCAGGTAGCCCCTGGTTTCGTAGTCCCCGAACGGATCGAACACGCTTGATCTCCCTTATGTGATTCGCCATCAATCGGGCAAACTGCCGGCCGTCAATCCGATCCTGCTTCTTGAGTGCAACCAGCAGTTTGCCCGTGAGATCGAGTTCGACATCGTCGCCTGCGGCTCGCGTTACGGCTTCAGCGAAATCATCGAGGCCCGAGCGCCGGAATTGGATACCGTAGGCTTGAGCAAGCCGCTCAACAAACTTGCCGACATTTCGGGTTGGCAGCTTGTCGATATCTGTTGGTAGCGTCGGGGCTGCGCCCTTCTGCGGCCTTTCATGTTGACCGACATACTGCACAGTGATGTTGTCCCAGCCAAGCTTGCGAGAAATCCGGCTCGTGCCGGTGTTAACCAGGCAAACGGAGCGACCGTTTTCCTGCTGAATTGTCACATCAAGCACCTCGACGCCCAACTTCCCTAGTGCCTCACGCAACAGTACTTCACTACCGACTGCGGATCGCGCGTTGCCTTCGAGATTCAGACCAGTCTTGGCGTAAACGCCCGTACCAAGTCGAATGAGGCGTCCGTCGGCAACCAAATGCTGAAGCGCAGCACTCAGGTGTGACGCACTTCCTAAGCCGGCCAATTCACGTCGAAGCACGACGTTACCCGACCGCTTCTTTAACGACATCAAAAGCTTACTGTCCAGATTCATCTGTCACCTCCCGATCCGGCGCAAGAGGTTCCATTATAAACCACATAAAATTCCTTACACATCAATAGGTTACCAATTCAATATTTGCCGAACCGACGACATGATTTGTCAGGCGGAGGCCTCTTGAGGTGCTTCAGACATCGATGCAAAAATCGCCGCTTAGCCCAGGTCGCAGACGGAGAATCGAGGTTCCGTAAAGGCGTGCCGCAAAACTCGACTGAGCTCGCTGTTCGTACTGCCGTTCGGTCCGGGCGGCTCGTTCAGCAATCGCTGAAGCACGTGAAGAGTTGCCACATCAGATCCGGCGCAAGCTTCGGCACAGCCCGGTAAACATTCGAGACAATGGCAACCCGCATGGCGTCGAGTTCCCGAGCAGATTTGCCGACCTGCTCCGCGTCGAGAAGCGACGTTTGTTCGCCAAATTCGCTGATCCATTGGTGAACGGCGTCGGACATGTTTTCGCCTTTTTGCGCGGACAGTTCGAATTGCAAGCGACGCCGCATGCACGAATTCGTCATCGCCACCTCGGCCAGCAATGTCGCCAGGCGTTCTGGTCCGAGGGGTACCAGGTTGTTGACATCGATCGGATTCTCATCATTCGACATCGCTGCTCCTGCTGAATGAAAACCTATGAGACCGCGATCGGCCGCAATAGTCCGCCCCTCCGTCCGGCACACCGAATCCAATCGGCAAACCGCATCTCCATATCGACGATCATTCTCCGTTGTTCGAGGGACTGGTTATACGATAGCCCATCGCCCTATAGCCTCGTTGCCGCTTATCCCACATCCGCAGCAGAACTGGGTGGCCTGCGTCGACGAAATCGATAATGCGCACGTCGGTCTTATCGGCATGCTCGCGATGCAAGCGTCCAGCGTATTGCTGCAGGGTACCTTTCCACGAAACCGGCATTGCAAGCACCAAGGTGTCGAGCGGCGGATGGTCGAAACCTTCGCCGACCAGTTTACCTGTGGCCAGCAGAATGCGAGGGGCATCGGAGGGCAAGGCCTCCAAGTCGGCTATCAGCGCCGCTCGTTGATTCCTGGACAGCCGACCATGCAACACAAACGGTGCCGGCACCACGCCCCTTCGAGCGCGCGAAAGATGGCGGCGATATGCTCGGTACGCTCGGTCAGCACAAGAACCTTACGACCACGTTCGACGGCCGCGCCGATCTCGGCGGCAACGGCCTCGGTTCGCGCCTGGTCATTGGCGAGGTGCCGAAACACGTCTTGAATGCCTGCATCAGCCGGCAAATCGATGGAAGCAGACACCGAGCGAGGCACCACCTCCAGGTCGTGAGGTGCACCGGTCGGCCTGGCTGCCGTGTATCAGATCGGCCCGCACCGTCCTGGAGGGTTTCGCGGATTGAGGTGGTAGACGCCATTCGAGGCCGTGAGCTTCCAGTAACCAGCGCGTCAAAGTGGCCCTCATCCTGCAAGCCAACGTCGTCGCTAAAACCTGCAGCGCACTCACAGTAGAAAATCATCAGCTCCGCCAGCCCCTCGGGCTGGCCGATAGCCTTCTTGTAGTCAGAGATCGCCTTCTTGGCCCTGGCGACCGAGGCGACCTGATTCTTGAACACATCCAGCCACAGCCAGCGATCGACCACGGCCTTGTAAGGCTTCAGCACATCGCCGCCCAGCGCGAACCGTGCATGGAGAAACGCCTCGTTCTCCTTGCTGGCGGCGTACAAGTCCTGAATCAGTCCAAGCAGGCCGGAACGATCGAACTCAGTGAGTTTGGACTTGACGTCATTCCATGTCGGATTTGGCTTATTGGATGCGCTCAATACTCAAGCTCTCTTGTGTAGGTTGAGTGTCGGCTTCCGACGGATTTGACTCGCAACGAATAGCATGCGGGTCCGTATAGCACCGGATGCCGTGCTTGCGACGCGGTTCCGCCAGCTTCATCCCAGACCCAGCCTCGTAGCGATCGAGAACGACAAGCACGCAATTGCTGGATGCGTGGGATTAGCGACCCAAAGCCGGGAAAAAACACCAAGACCGGCAAGCCAGCGGAACGACTGTGGGAACGCGTTTACGTAGCACCAGTTGGTTACGGCCAACCTGAAGCGCGATACGAATTCATTGAACTGGCTCACGCCGAAAACGTGGCAACCAGATTACGCTTTCGGGCTGGTTGACGTCGCGGCGATGCACGAAAGGTGGTCGATCCCCGACGTAGGTTTCTACGGAAAAAATCTACGCCGATGTGGCAAGTATTTCAGTGATTCGAAAAAATCTGAACGACGACACCAACTAATCTCGATAAATATCGTTATAAATCAACTGGTTGCATGATCGCCAACCAAAACAGGACTGGCACTCCCTAGCCAGCCCTAGACTACTCGTTCTCGTCGAAGTAGTGGCGCGGCCTTGTCTGGCATGACATCGAGGAAAAACCTATGCCAAAACTTACGCAAGATCTCTTCGCAACTCCTTGGACACCGATGTCGCATTCCGGCAATAGAGGAAGGGGAATGCTTGATAGTTACCACGTAACTGGGTGGTGGCACTGCGCAGAATGCGTTCGGGGGAATTCTGCTCACTCGATTGTCAACAGGCGAGTTGGACCCATGTACACGCAGCTTTCCGCCGGATCATATTGACATGATACCGTCGTCGATACCGAAGCATACTGCCGGCACTTACCACCTCTCCACCGACAGCAATAGGGAACCAGTGCCAACTTTGCCCAAAACATCGCGAAGATGAATCACACCGAGACGATCGGTGGCGACGACGCTCACGCTCTGTGAGTGCACTTTCACCGGCACACGATGTCAGTCGTGCAGTGTCGTGCCGAGAAAATCACAAATAAAATTATGCAAATAATAAATGCGGCTCGAACATCGAGGAGACTCACATACCCACGGTAGCCGACGCGCAAGCGCCTCACCCGTTGGCTCGCGGCTCCATGAACGTATGCCGGAAATACTCGCGCACCGCGTGCATTGCGGGGCTCAATTCCTTGTTCTTCCGCCACGCCAGGCCAACGCTCATCGCGGGAACGGGGTCAAGAAGCATGATCGTTTCGATACGCCGACCTTCAAGCGACCACGGCCGGTAGACCATATCGGACAGAATAGCGACCCCAGAGCCGTTTGCGACCATGCTGCGCACCGCTTCGACTGACGACGTCCGCAGAATCACATTCGGCCGCCAGGGTGTCTCGTTCCAGTACCGCATCGCCGTTTGCGCGGCTTCGTCCACTGTCAACATGACGAACGGCTCATGCGCAACTTCGGCGAATGTCACGCTCTCGCGTTTCAATAACGTGTGATGCGCGCCTACCCACAGCCGGCGGACCGAATGAATCACGGGCTCCAGCACGAGCTCGGGGTTCGAGACGTTCGATGTGAGCAAGACGGCCATGTCGTACTGTCCGGTAATCAAACCCTCTTCAATCGCGTCGCGGTTCAACTCGTGCAGTTGAATGGTGAGGCTTGGATACAGCGCATTGAGTCGCTGTAAGTGATGCGGCAGAAAATAGCCCAGGACCGTATAGCTCGCCGCAATGGCCAACGTGCCGGTGAGCGTGCTTTCGAGGTTGGGAATCTGCATGGCCTCGTCCACCGACGCAAGAATGGTGTACGCGTGGTTGAGGAACCGACGCCCTGTATCGGTCAGCGTAACGCCTGAAGCGGTGCGCAAAAAAAGCTGCGTGCCGATGCTTTCCTCCAGCTCCCTGATGGCGCTTGTCACCGCCGACTGCGAAATAGTCAGATGAATAGCGGCTTGCGAGAGTTGCCCGAGTTCGGCGGTCGCCACGAAGTACTTGAGCTGTCTGAGGGTCAGTGCCATTTCGAGTGAAGAATGGATGGATGCAGCACCAGCGTACAGCGCGATATCGAAAAAATCGATACCAAGGCATACAAAAATAGAACTTTTTTGACCACCCCCCTCCGTATAACCTGCCTCTCAACACGACTTGCGTGGGTTTCACACGTGTACACAGACGCAAGCGGGCGAACCGGAGGGGAACAGTATGAAGAAGCAGAGCGTCGACCTGAATTCCGATATGGGGGAAGGGTTCGGCCCATGGCGAATTGGCGATGGCGTCGATGAAGAGATCATGCCGCTCATCAGTTCGGCAAATATCGCCACCGGGTTTCATGCCGGCGATCCGAACATCATGGCGCGGACGGTTCAACTGGCGAGGGAAGCCGGCGTCGGGATCGGTGCGCATCCGGGCTTTCGCGATCTCGTCGGATTCGGCCGCCGCAACATTGCAGAAGCGCCTCAGGCGCTGGTCAACGACATCCTCTATCAACTCGGTGCACTGCGTGAGTTCGCGCGACTGCAAGGCCTCAGGCTCCAGCACGTCAAGCCGCACGGCGCGCTTTACATGCACGCCGCGCGCGACGAGGCGTTCTCGCGGCTGCTCATAGAAACGCTGCAACAGGTCGATCCCAGTCTGCTGCTCTTTTGCATGGAGTCGTCCGCCACGTACCGCATCGCGCGCGAGATCGGGCAACCCGTCGTCCGGGAGTTCTACGCCGATCGCGACTACGACCGCAACGGCTCGATCGTATTCATCCGCCGCGTCAGCCGGCTCGACCCCGAGCAGGTCGCCGAGAAAGTCCTGCGTGCGTGCGTCGAAGGAAAAGTGCGCACGGCTGACGGCGACCACATCGATATCGACTTCGACTCCGTCTGCATCCACAGCGACACTCCCGGCGCACTGGAGCTCGTGCAAAAGACTCGCGAGCACCTCATTCGCGAAGGGATTCGTATTGCCGGCCCGCAGGCTGCGACGACAAAGATTTGAATCAATTCAAGGAGAGACATGATGGCACTGCACGATATCGTCAGCCCCCTGCCGGGCACGTTCTACCGGCGTCCCTCGCCCGACGCGGAGTACTACGTCGCCGTCGATTCCGCTGTACAGACCGGCGCAATCATTGGCCTCGTCGAAGTGATGAAGCAATTCACCGAAATCGAAGCTAGCGTGTCGGGCCGCGTGATGGAGCTTCTCGTCGAGGATGGGGAACCCGTGGATGCGGGACAAGTGCTGATGCGCATCGAGGAATGAAACCATGAACATGGAAAATTCAACGACGGAGTTCTACCGTCCCACGCGCATCCGAACCGTTCTGGTCGCAAATCGTGGCGAGATCGCGGTGCGCGTGATTCGCGCGGCGCAGGAGCTGGGCATGCGTGCGGTGGTCGTGGTGAGCGACGCGGACCGCGAGAGTCTCGCCGCCCGCATGGCGGACGAAGCCGTGCATATCGGTTCATCGCATGCGGTGAAGAGCTATTTGAATCCCGCGGCGGTTCTCGCTGCCGCACGGCAATGCGGCGCCGATGCGGTTCATCCCGGCTATGGCTTCCTGTCCGAAAACGCGGACTTCGCGGCGCAGGTGGAGGCGGCCGGCTTGATCTTCGTGGGCCCCACGTCGCAAGTGATCGCAACGATGGGCGACAAGGCCCGCGCCCGTGAAACGGCGCAGCGCGCCGACGTGCCCACGGTGCCCGGCAGCGCCGGCGTCGTGAGCTCGCTCGACGAGGCCCGCGAGGTTGCCGCACGCATCGGCTATCCGATCATGATCAAGGCGGCAGCGGGCGGTGGCGGGCGCGGCATTCGCGTTGCGCACGACGCCGCCCAGCTCGACGCCGAACTTCCGCTTGCGCAGCGCGAAGCCCAGGCCGCATTCGGCGATGGCGGCGTCTATCTCGAGCGCTTCATCGCCCGCGCCAGGCACATCGAGGTACAGGTACTGGGCGACGGTAATGACGTCATTCACCTGTTCGAACGCGAGTGTTCCCTGCAGCGGCGGCGCCAAAAGATTCTGGAAGAAGCGCCCTCGCCATCGCTCACGCCGCAGTTGCGAGCAGAGCTTTGCGCGTCGGCAGCGCGCCTCGCGAGGCAAGTTGGATATCGCAGCGCTGGCACGCTGGAATATCTCTTCGACGAAACGCGCGGTGAATTCTATTTCATCGAAATGAACACGCGCATCCAGGTCGAGCACCCAGTGACAGAGGCAATCACGGGCGTCGATCTCGTACGCGAAATGCTGCGCATTGCCGATGGTGAGCCCTTGCGTTTCAGCCAGAGCGACATCGTGCTGCGCGGCGCGGCGCTCGAATGCCGCATCAACGCGGAAGATCCGCTGCAGGATTTCCGCCCGAATCCGGGGCGCGTGGAAGAGCTGGTCTGGCCGACGGGCCCCGGCGTGCGAGTCGATTCCCTCCTCTACCCCGGCTACGTCGTGCCGCCATTCTATGATTCGCTGCTCGCCAAGCTGATCGTGCACGACGAAAGCCGCACAGCGGCCATCGAGCGCCTTGCACGCGCACTGCGGGAGCTGCACATTGGCGGCCTGAAAACCACCTCGCCGCTGCACCGTGCGCTCATCGCCGACGACGACGTGCGCGCGGCCCGTTATCACACCAATTATCTCGAGACCTGGATGGCAGAGTGGCGCGAAAGCCGCGAGGCTGCATCAACCGCGGCGCAAGCGAATGCGATGGCAGGCTCAACTAGCGCACGGGAGGCGTCATGACCATACGCTATACGTTTGGCGGCGACGAATTCGTATTCGCCGAGATCAGCGAAGAGATGTCGCTGGATGCATTCTTCAAGGGCACGGCGATCACGCGCGAACTCCAACGCCGCAACGTGGCTGGCGTGACCGAGATTTGCCCGGCGAATGCCTCATATCAGGTGCGTTATGACCCGGACGTCATCGCCCCGGATGCACTTGTCGCGCTGCTGCGGAGCATCGAGACCGAAGTCGGCGAAGCCACGCTCAACATCGACACGCGCATTGTCGAAGTGCCTGTGCTCTACGGCGATCCCTGGACGCACGAGACGCTCATGCGCTTTCGCGAGCGACACCAGGATCCATCTTCGACAGACCTGGAATACGCGGCGCGCATCAACGGCAAGCGTGACGTCGACGCATTCATTGCGGCGCATGCCGGCTCGCCGTGGTTTGTTTCGATGGTCGGCTTTGTTGCGGGACTACCGTTCATGTACCAGATGGTCGAGCGCGAGCGTCAGCTTCAGGTGCCCAAATACCTGCGGCCGCGCACCGACACGCCGAAGCTGACGGTCGGTCACGGCGGGTGCTTCGGCTGTATCTATTCAGTGCGTGGCGCAGGCGGATACCAGATGTTCGGCGTGACGCCCGCGCCGATTTTCGACCCCGCGCAGCGGCTCGATTATTTGCGCGACTTCATGGTGTTTTTCCAGCCTGGCGACATCGTGAAGTTCAAACCGATCGACCGTGCGGCCTACGACGAGGCCGTGGCCGCCGTCGAGGCAGGCACGTTCTCGCTACGCGTTCGGCCGGTGAAGTTCTCGCTCGAAGAATTCCTCCGCAAACCTGACGAATACAACCGCTCTCTCGTCGAGGTGCTGTATGCCAACTGATACGCTCAATGTTATCGAGGTCCTGAAGCCGGGACTGGCCACTTCGGTACAGGACACGGGACGGCAGGGGTACTACCACGTCGGCATACCGCCTTCCGGATCGCTCGATCAATATTCGTCGCGTGCGGCGAACCTGCTCGTGGGTAATGCGGAAGACGCGGCCGTGCTCGAATTCACGCTGCTGGGCCCCGAACTGTTGTTCCATTCGGACGCGCTCGTTGCGCTAACGGGTGCGGAAATGACGCCGAAGATCGACGGCGTCGGATACGCAGGCAATACGGCGCTGCGTATTCGCGCCGGGAGCAAGCTGACGTTCGACTATGTCAAGCGTGGCGCGCGCGCGTATCTCGCGATCGCCGGCGGGATCGACGTGCCGGCGGTGCTGGGCAGCCGGTCGACCTACACGCTCGGCGCAATTGGCGGTCTCGAGGGTCGTCGGCTGCAAAAGGGAGATCGGATCACGACAGGCGCGACCCGCGCAAAGCTGAGCGAGGGTCTCGAACTGCCGGCGGCCTTGCGTGCGAAACTCGACACAACGGTCGAACTGCGCGTGCTGACCGGGCTCTATCACTACCGCCTCACCAGCGAGTCGGCGCAAACGTTCTTCGAGGACGAATGGTCCGTCGCGCCCGAAGCGGACCGCATCGGCTATCGATACAAAAACGGACGCCCGCTGCACTTCAAGGATCGCGAACAACCTTTCGGTGCCGGAGCGGATCCATCGAATATCGTCGATGCCTGTTATCCCATCGGCTCGATCCAGGTACCGGCCGGGCTGGAGCCGATCATTCTGCATCGCGATGCGGTGTCGGGCGGCGGATACGCCACGATCGGCACGGTGATCAGTGCCGATATGGACCTGATCGGCCAGATGCAGCCCAATTACCGCGCACGCTTCACGAGCGTCACCATGAGCGAGGCACTCGCTGCACGCCGTGAGTATCGGCATCGCCTTGCCCAGCTACGCGAAGCGCTAGCACGCTAATCCGTTTAAGGTTCAGGGGCGGTCGGCAGCAGCACCGCTCCCCCGCTTGTCCCTTTCGCGTTTCCGCGTTCCGTGCGGCCTCGGGCCACATGGCGGGAGCGCTCGCACCTTCTTTTTAGCATCGGCTGCCCGACCGGCGTCACGGCAGCCCCGCGGGTTGAATCGCACCCCGGTACGGACGCCCTTCGCTACATGCAGACTCAAGGAGCAGATCATGGCCAACCTGGCTCAGGAAAGCACGGGAGGAGACGTCGATCTTTCGACGGTTGCCATTCCCGATAGCGCAAAAATGCCCCCCTTTGCGCTGACGATGGCGTGGTGGGCGGTATGTAGCGCGGTGTTCTACATCGTGGTCGGCGCGACGCTTGCGCTGAACTATGGCGCGCGCAACGCATTGATCGGCATGGCGCTCTCAGTCGTATCTTATGGCGCCATCAACATGGTCATCAGCCGGTACGCCATTCGCACGGGTTTATCGGTCGCACTTTTTTCACGCGTACTGTTTGGAAGCGCAGGAGCTGCCCTCGCTACGTTGATCTTCTTCGCAACGGCCATTTACTACGCGGTATTCGAGGGCTCGGTCATCGCGGTTGCAGCCAATCATCTGTTTCCCGCACTGCCATACAAGTGGGCCGCGCTGATCGTAGTCTGCTATAGCGTGCCGCTCGTATTCGGCAGCGTGCAACGCTGGCTGGACAAGTTCAACGGCGTGCTGCTGCCCTTCTATCTGCTGGGACTCCTGGCCGCCGTGGGACTCGCGACCTGGGAATACGGCTACAACGCGTCCTGGCTTGATTTCGGCCCCCCGGGCGCCGTACCGGCCGACGGCTGGTGGCACTGCTTCGTCTATTACATGGGCGTGTGGGTCCTCATGATGTTCACGTTCGACTACGCCCGCTTCGGACGCAAGGAAGATGCGCGATATCACGGCCGGTACAATTTTGGCATGCCGTTCTATCTCGTCACCTTCCTTGTAAACGGCGCGGCGGGCATTTACCTCGTCAGCACGATTCCTGGCCTTGGTACGCTTTCCGAAGTTTCGGTCGTGCTCGCATTGCTCAAGTTGATGGGCATCTGGGGATTGCTGTTCGTCTGGGTCACACAATCACGAATCAACACTGCTAACTACTATCTCGCGACCATCAACATGCAGGCGTTCTTTCTGAAGGTCGCGGGTCTGCGAGCGCCAAAGTTCGTCTGGGCACTGGTCGTCGGCGGTGTAGTCTATGCGCTGATGATGGCCGACATTTTCTCGAAGATCCTGTTGGCGCTCGCCTGGCAAGGTGTCTTCGTTGTCGCGTGGGTGGGCGTTGCGCTTGCCCACATCATGTCGACCCGCTATGTCCAGCTTGTCGGCACCGATATCGAATGTCGGGATACCCACGTACCGCAATTCAATCCAGGCGGCTTGATGGCCTGGTTCGCAGGCGCATTCGTCGGGCTCGCGCTGAACAATGCTTCGGGTTTTCTCGCGTCGCTTTCCGCGCCCGCCACCTTCCTCATTTCATGGATTGTCTATAGCGGCCTGCTGGCCGGTGCAAAGCGGACCTGGTTCGTGCGGAGCCATATAAGCGGATCGGCCGAGTAGCGGGGACTCATGTCGAATCAGCATGCCGCGATGACCTGTCAAGAATCGCGGCGCCCGGCTAACCCAGCGCGGAAGAATTACGTCTGACTTTAGGGCGCGCCATACTCCACTCGGGTCTCGCGCGGCGCTTGATAAAGTCGACCAGCGAGCCCGTCCTGGCAGGCACGCCCGAAAAATTCCCGTGCCGGCTTGCAGCGATTGAGCATCTGCATCAAGATCAAGTCGCCTCATGAGGAACAGGCGACTTGCCATGACTGACCATCCCGAACCCGATCTCGATCCTGATGCCGATCCCGACAAGCTGAAAGGCCCCGGCGGCATGACGTTAAGGCAGATCCACGATCAGGTGCAGAAGAGCGTTGAGCGGGACCGCGAGGCCCTCGCCGCGCACCACGCATTCGTTCCCCCGCAGAGCCGGTGGCAACGATGGATCCGGTATGTATGGGGGCGCAGCGGACGACGCTAACAGCCGCTTGACAATGCATGCGCCGGACGCCCCCCGCATCGGAGCGGCACTCCGTAGCGCGCCGCGTACCCGTGCGTAGGCAAACACTGCGCGCCATGCTTCTCAAGCTATCCGAGAACGTAGACGCGCTCGACAATCTGCCATCGCTTCGTATTGCTTTTCGAAGGAGGGGCATTCACATGGCTGAAGATACGCCCCCCCAACACCGTCAGGCTCGCACCTCGGTCAGCGCTAACGCGCAACTGGTCGATGATCGGTTCGCCGGCGCTGTAAGCCCGGGTCAACTGAATCAGCCGTCTCTTCGACGCAACGTCCGGCACCTCGCCGGCAACAGTCAAGGCACCGCTCTCGAAGCGGATATGAATGGGGGAAATGTGGAGTTTCAGGTGCGATTCGCGTTCGAACGCTGCCTCACCTGCCTGAGGATCGCTTCGGTGCGTTGCATGATCTGCCTCGCGCAAAGGGGGATGAAGCAGCGCCCCACCGCGCCGCAGCCCAAAACTAGTCGGGAGAGGTGGGCGCTACCCAGTTCATTATAGATACGGCGTCCGTCCAATCATCGATGCTGCTCTGCGGCATCTGGCCCGTCGCGCACGATTGTGACGGAGCACGGCGCACAGGCGATCACTTGCCTCGCGCTCTCCAGTCCAGGTCACAATCGGTCGCCCGCACCGGTCCTTACGGCGCCCGACGAAATCAGCATCGCAGCCGACGAGCAGCGCGGTTTCGCTACCCGGAGGTTTGTAACCAGCCTGTTCGAGTTGAGCCAGTCCGTCCGGCAACGACTAGAATTCAAGGATGGTCGCATTCCCATTCCAGAAGGAGGCTGCCATGACTCAGTCAATGATCAGCTTTTGGGTTGGCCTTGTGGTGCTCGTTGTCGTTGCAGCGGCCTTGTCCCGTCGCTACAGGCGAGATCACCCGGGTGAGAGCCTGAGCCAGTGGCTCGACACGCACCATATGGGCTGGATGCATCGCAAGCACTAGCCGGCAGCGCGGAAAGACGCCGAGGAGTACACGATGGCCTTCACCCCCAGCTCGCAGGCTTTCCAGGACGGGGGCGAGTCCAGCGCTCGCACCCAACATAAATCTGACTACTCGTTCTCGTCAAAGTAATGCCCGAACTTAACCTGCTTGGTACGGATATAGCGCTCGTTTTCCTCACGCGTCGGAATCGCGAGCGCGACGCGCTCGCACACCGGAATACCGTGCTTCGACAGCGTATGAAACTTCTCCGGGTTGTTGCTCATCAGCCGCACCGACGTCACTTTCAGCGTGCGCAAAATACCCGCGGCCGAATCGTATTCGCGTGAATCATCGGGTAGACCGAGATCGAGATTGGCCTCGACGGTATCGCGCCCCTGCTCCTGCAGCGCATACGCGCGAATCTTGTTCGACAGGCCGATGCCGCGCCCTTCGTGCCCGCGCAGATACAACAGCACGCCGCAACCTTCGGCCGCGATATAGCGCAGCGCGAGATCGAGTTGCTCGCCGCAGTCGCAGCGATAGGAACCGAGCACGTCGCCCGTCAGGCACTCCGAGTGCAGGCGCGTCAGCACGGACGACTGGTTCGCGACATCGCCCATCACGAGCGCGAGATGTTCGGCGCCGCTATCGATCACGCGAAACACATACGAGGTGAACGTGCCGTAGCGCGTGGGAAGTGTGGCGGTAGCGTCGAGAGCGACGCATTCGCCGGTGACGGCGCCGTCCGCTGCGGGCGATGAATCCTGAGACGTGAGCATGGCGTTAAACAGTGGTGCTGACATGAACCCGGTCGAGCTGGGGATAAGGTGTGGACTGCGAGTTTACCGCTAATCCGCACGCTGCATGCGGATGCCCCTTCGCGGCCGCGGAAAGCGGCACAAAACTTCGTCTGTCCCAAAACGCGCGCGGACAGGTGCATCCGCGCCGGCATACGAACGAACGCCATCGTGTGCAACGCCGTACGTATTCCAGTGTACCGCCGGGTCACGGCACGCCTATACTGCAATGGCCTGTCCTGTCCCTCACGACGGCGCGCCATCTCGGCGTGCTGCATTGCGAAACGGAGCCGCTCCATGACAAGCGTTGCGCAGCTTCTCAAAACAAAACCGAACCCGTCCGGCGTCTACACGATCGGCGCCGACGATTCCGTGTACGAGGCAATCCGGCTGATGGCCGACAAGGGCATCGGCGCCCTCGTGGTCACGGACGGCGACAGCATTGCCGGGATCGTCACCGAGCGCGACTATGCGCGCAAGGTGGTGTTGATGGACCGCTCGTCCAAAGCGACGCCGGTGCGCGACATCATGAGCAAGGCGGTGCGCTTCGTGCGTCCCGACCAGACTACCGAAGACTGCATGGCATTGATGACCGAGCGGCGCATGCGTCACCTGCCGGTCATCGACAACGAGCGGCTCGTGGGCATGGTATCGATCGGGGACCTCGTGAAGAACATCATCGCGGAGCAGCAGTTCACCATCCAGCAACTGGAGTTCTATATTCACGGCGAACGGCCTTAGCGCGGATGCATGCGCGTCATCGAGCGCCGCGCGTCGAGCGCTGAACGCACGAGGCCAGACGGCAAACACGCGCGCCGCGGCGGCGACAGTCGACGCAAAAAAAGCCCAAACCTCGAAAAGCCTGGGCCAAGCCACCTTGCGGCAGCGGAGGTTCCTTCAAACTGGAACTCAACGCGCGCGCAAACGACACGTCGGCAGTGCATTCGCGCGTCGCGCGCAGTGGGGTCGTCGGGCGATCCGAAGCCGTGCGGGCGAACACTCATCGCGCGCACGGATTCGGTTGTCTGCACGCCGTGATCAGTTACCGAAATAAACGCCGTGCGGGCCGCTCATCGGCTGGACCACGCCGCCCGACTGCGACGTGCCGCTCGCCGGCGCGCCGTACCCGCTGGTATCGGCGGCGGGTTGCGTCTGCGCGACCGCCGGATTCTGCGCCTGCACACGCCGTTCGGCGGCCTGGATATCACCCGGGTAGTTCGAGTCGTTCGATGTCGCCGGGCTATAGCCCGCCTGTTCGAGCTGGATCAGCTGGTTGCGCACTTCCGCGCGGGTCACGGGTTGCTGGCTCGACTGCGCGAAGGACACGACCGGTGCGGCGAGAACCGCGGCAATGGCAACTGCCTTGAAGAGCGATTTCATGATGACTTACCTCCAATCTGTTTTGTCTGGTGCATCGCTTTTCGCACTGTCGCGGAAGCGATTGACCTCAGTCTAGTCATCGCCCTTCCAAGGGAAAACCCTTAATTTCGAGATAGATAATTGTTTTCGTCGCAATAATGAACGGGAATAAGCGGCGAGCCGGGATGATGCACGAAGCATGCAGTAACAATTGTCGGCATCGTAACCTTGCGTCTGATGATTGCGTCGCGATAAACGCGGCCCGGTTTTCCAGCTAACGGCGCACTCGATGAGTTCCTGTCAAACATGCCGCCAGGCACGGCCGATCCTCGATGCTTTCCTCTCGCGGTTTCACGCCCCCGATGGCGGCATCAGCAACAGCTTGCGCGGCCCGCTGACGAATGCGCTGCCCGGCTCGAAAAAGCGCAGCGGCCGATGCATTTCGCGCGACAGACCGATGCGCGTCGTCACCCCGAGCGGCGCATCGCCCGTCTCGATCACGCCGATCCAGAGCCCGCGGCCGGTGCACAGATCGCGGCCGTCGAACGCCTGGTCGATGCCGAATGCGACCGTCAGCCTGCCCGGTCCGCGCGCGAGATCGCGCAGCGGCACGCCGGGGCGGCGCGCTTCGATCAACGGAAGTCCTTCGAGCGGCTCGAGCGCGCGCAACAGGATTCCGGCGCCGACCTCCTGCGCTTCCGCCGACATATTGAGCATGTACGACACGCCGTAAGTCAGCCGCACATACGCGTGACCGCGCGCGAGAAACATCGAGCCGTTGTACGGCCGGCGGCCGATAAACGCATGGCTGGTCGAATCGCCGACGGGGTACGCCTCGGTCTCGACGATGCGTCCGCTGAGGCGCCCTTCGGGCAGATCGTGCACCAGGTATTTGCCGACCATGAAGCGCGCCAGCTCGATCGTGTCGACCGGCAGATCGTCGCGGCGCAGTGGCCGGATCGGAAGAAGCTCATTTCGCATACGTCGTCCGTTTTTTTGAACCCGTGGTGGAGCGGCGGCTTCGTAATCCGACGCCATCGCCCGGTCTGCTGCGGCCTATCCGTTGTACCGAAGCCTCACTTTCATACCCCTCTCAAGTCAACATGGCACTAATTGTTGTATTGTGTGTCACCGGTCTGCAACACGTCCCCTTTGGCCGCCCGGCCTTCCGGCGCCGCGCGGCCGGATCGATTCCAGACGTATTCGCAAGACTGCAGTACCCGTAGCATTCGTATCGAATCCCGCTGTACCCGCTGGTGTAACCATCGGCCCCATCCGGGGAACTGATGTATCTATGACAACAGGAGAAGTCGAATGAAAGCATTCCCGGCAATCAAGATGATCGGCGGCGCTCTGATCGTTTTCGCGTCCCTCAACGCATACGCGCAAAACAACGATGCCGCCACGACGGCTGCGCCGGCCGCGTCCGCGCCGACCGCCAAGCAGGTTCGCGCGGCCAACCGCGCACTGTCGCGCAAGGTCCGCGGCGCGCTCGCGAAGACCAAGGGCCTGACGGTCTCGAACATCACGGTGCGCGCGCGCGACGGCGCGGTGACGCTGGCAGGCTCGGTGCCGGAACAGCCGATGATCGAACTCGCGACCACGGCCGCGCAGAACGTGCCTGGCGTGACGTCGGTGCGCAATGCGCTGACGATCCGCGCGATCGGCCAGTAAGCCGGCCGCTGAAGTTGTAGGGAAAACAGGCTGGCGCCGGTATCCGGATCAACGGCAACGGCGCCGGCTTACGCTTCACTTGAGATTCGACCGGGCGCCAGAACCGGCACCCTCTTGCGGCGCACCGGCATTGCGATATTTTCGACGCATCACCGACAGCGCCGCACCCATCGCCAATCCTTCCGTTGCACAATGCTTCCCCACTGGATGAGACTTGGAGCCCGCCGCTTCGTGACGTCGCGGTATCTCCATATGCCGCTGCGCGGAAACTCGGAATCGTCCTGTCTCCGTCATTTTTATTCCTTATAATTTAGTGGTTTAGCGCTCATTCCTAAAGCAACGCCAGAGGTTCGCGCAACACTGAAAACCGTGGCTTTGCCCGTCATCCACCCGCACCCGAGGACGTCCGAATGACTTCGCCCGCGACCGTATTGCCCCGCTGGACTCTCGTCGTGCCGTTCGTCGGCTGGTTCGTGCTCGGCGCCGCCTATGCGGTGCCGGGCAACGCGCTGCTGCTTTCGCTGGTCGGCGTGGCGCTGTGCACGGTGGTCTTCGCCGCCGTCCACCACGCGGAAGTGGTCGCGCATCGGATCGGCGAGCCGTTCGGCACGCTGGTGCTGGCGGTCGCCGTCACGGTCATCGAAGTCGCGCTGATCGTATCGGTGATGCTGACGTCCGGTCCCGAAAAAGCCGGTCTCGCGCGCGACACCGTGTTCGCGGCGGTGATGATCGTCTGTAACGGGATCGTCGGGCTGTGTCTGCTGGTGGGCGGCATCCACCATCTCGAACAGGATTTTCAAAGCCGCGGCGCGGCGGCGGCGCTGGCGGTGCTCGCGTCGCTGTCGGTGCTCACGCTGGTGATGCCGAACTTCACGACGACCAACGCCGGCCCGATCCTGTCGAGCTCGCAACTGGCGTTCGCGGGCGTTTCGTCGCTGGTGCTGTATTGCGTGTTCGTGTTCGTGCAGACCGTGCGCCATCGCGATTATTTTCTCGCCGACGTAGCCGACGAGGATGTCCACGCCGAGCCGCCCAGCGGCCGCGATGCGCTGATCAGCGGCGTGCTGCTGGTGGTGAGCCTCGTCGCGGTGGTGCTGCTCGCGAAAGTGCTGTCGCCGGTGGTCGAAAGCGCGGTGCTGAATGCGGGCGCGCCGCCGGCGGTGGTCGGTATCGTGATTGCGGCGCTGGTGCTGCTGCCCGAAGGGCTTGCCGCGTTGCGCGCGGCGCGCGGCAACCGGCTGCAGACCAGTCTGAACCTCGCGCTCGGCTCGGCGCTCGCCAGTATCGGCCTGACCATTCCGACCGTCGCCGGCGTGTTCCTGTATATCGGCCAGCCTATCGTGCTCGGGATCAACGGTAAGGAAATGGTGCTGCTTGCGCTCACGCTCGTGGTCGGCACACTGACGCTCAGCACCGGACGCACGACGATCCTGCAAGGCGCGGTGCATCTGTCGCTGTTCGCCGCGTATCTGTTTCTGTCGTTTGCGCCGTAACGCGTCGATGCGGTCGTCACGGCGGCCGGCGTCGAGCGCCGGCCACGCCCCCCATCACTCTTCCCAATGCGCGACGATCCAGTCGCGAAACAGATTCAGCTTCTGCTGCTGCGCGACTGACTCCGGATAGACGAAGTAGTATCGCCAGCCGGTTTTCAGCACCGTATCGAACGGCCGCACCAGCCGCCGTGCCGCGACATCCTCGTCGATCAGCGCGAGATCGCTGATCGCCACGCCGAAGCCCTGCGCGGCCGCATTGGTCGCCATATCGAGCGTATCGAAGCTCGGACCGAGTTCGGCGTCGATCGCGGCCGCACCGGGTTCCGTCTCCGCCACTTTTGCAAGCCAGCTCTTCCAGTCGCGATGGTCGCGCGTCGGATGCAGCAGCGTATGGCGCGCGAGGTCACTCACGTGCTCGAGCGGCTTGCTTTTCAGCAGCTCGGCTGTGCAGACCGGCGTCAGACGCTCCTCGAACAGCGACACCGCCTGCACGTCCGCGCCCGGCGACGGCCCGTAGATGATCGCCGCATCGAACGGCTCGCTCTGAAAATCGATGTCGTGCTGCCACGTGGTCGTGATCTGCACATGCAGATCCGGATATTCGGACTGGAAGCGCATGATTTTCGGCAGCATCCAGCGCATCACGCAGGTCGGCACTTTCAGCGCGAGATCGGTGCGCTGCCTCGTCAGCCGCAGCGACATTTCCTCGATGCGCGCAAAGCTCTCCTTGACGGCCGGCAGCAGCATTTCACCTTCGGCGGTCAGCGTCAGGCCTTTCGCGTGACGCTTGAACAGCGGGAACTTGTAATACTCCTCGAGCGCGATGATCTGCCGGCTGACCGCGCCTTGTGTCAGGCATAAATGGTCGGCCGCGCGCGTAAAGCTGCGATGGCGCGCGACGGTCTCGAAAATGTGCAGCGCGTTGAGCGGCGGAAGGCGTCGCATCGGCATATCCACGATCAGAAAAAAACATTGCGCAAGCACGGCGGCGCCCTTCGCCGCCGTGCCCGCCAAGCCGACAGAATACGCGATCGGCCGGATCCGCACGAGCGGGGCGCGGGCAAACCCGTATGCATCCGGCTCATGCATGGTCCGACCAGACACCGTCCGCGCGCCACCGCACCGGCGTGGTGCAAACAGACCGCCGATACGCGCACCCGCACCCAGCTTTCCTCATACCGCGACACCGCAACACGCCGCGCTGCCGGATATGGACGTTAACCCGGATGCGCGACTATCTAGCCGCTCCAGCCGCATCGCTGAACCGCGCCTGGCTGCGTCCCGCAGGCCCGAGCCATGAGCTTATGTCATGCCCTCCATGCGCATATTTCGATTGTTGACGGATTTTGGCAAACCTACAGTGCATTCACGCGCGGCATATCCCGCAGCGGTCACGGCAATTCATTGGCAACGGGCGTTCAATACAGGAGACCGCCATGCAACAGCTCAAACGGGGTAGAAGGCAGGCCATCAAGGCGCTCGGCACGGCGCTCGCGGCATCCGCGCTGCCGATGCCGTTTCTCGATCTGCGCGCGCAGGAACACAACTTCAGCGGCAAGACGCTGCGCATCCTGACATGGTCGGACGATACCGGCACGGCCGCGCTGCGCAACATCGCCGCGACCTTCACCGCGAAGACCGGCGCGAAGGTCGTCGCCGATCGCGCCGACGGCACCTCCGGCATGGTCGCCAAGCTCAAGGCGAGCGGCGATCGTCCGACCTACGACGTGATCACGCTCGCGGGCGTCGGCGCATCGGGTCTCGCGGACGCCGGCCTGCTGATGAAGCCCGATCTGGACCGCCTGCCGAACCTCAAGGACGTCGCGCCGCCATACCGCACCGGCGCGAACGGTTTCGGCGTCGGCTATCTGCTGTGGTCGGACGGGCTCATCTACAACACCGCGACGGTCAAGACACCGCCATCGTCTTACGAGGCACTGTGGGATCCCAAATACGCGGGCCGCGTGTTCCTGCCGCCGCCCGAATGGGCCGAGGCGGTCGACCTCGCGATCATCGCCGCGAAGATGAACGGCGGCTCGCAGCAGAACATCGAGCCCGGCTTCAGGAAGCTCGCGCAACTGAAAGATCACGTGATGACACTCGGCGAGAACCCGAACCAGGTGGCCGATCTGTTTCGCACCGGCTCGCTCGATATCGGCGGCATCTATTCGCCGGCATTTTTCCCCGACCAGATCCGCAAGCCCGAGTACAAGATGGGCGTGACCTATGGAATGAAGGAAGGCTTCGCGACGCAGTTGATGTTCACGGTGATACCGAAAGCGCATCCGGGCGACACCGATCTGATCCATGCGTTCATCAACCATTCGCTCGACGCGGGTGTGCAAGGCCGCATGGCCGGCGACGTGCTGAACGGCCCGGTCAATTCGAAAGCGGTGATTCCGGCCGAAAGCCGCGCATTCGTGCCGAGCCCGCAGCAGATTGCCGAGAAAGCAGTGCTGCATGACGACAAGGCGCTCGCGGTCGTGCAGCCGGCATGGATCAAGCGCTACACCGAAATCTTCTCGGCATGAACACGATGCTCGCGCGCTTCTCGCGGCGTGCCGCGATGCTGCCGGACGAGGCGGCGCCAGGCCCGGCACCCGGCGCCGCGGCCGCCGTGGTCCCACCCGCCGCGGCTGCAAGCTCCGCCGCCGGCGCGCTCGCCAAGGCGCGCCCGTGGCTGCTGCTCGCACCGATCCTGCTGTTTCTCGCGGTGCTCGGCGCGGCCGCGCTGGTCGTGCTGCGCATGAGCTTCGGCAGCGCCGGCAACGAGTGGCGCAGCTTCACGCTGCAGAACTACGCGGACCTCGTCGACGGCTACTTCATCAGGTCGCTGTGGCTGACGCTGCGGCTTGCGTTCCAGAGCATGATCTTCGCGGTGCTGCTGGCGATTCCGGTCGCGCTTGCGATGGCGCGCACGAACTCGCGGCTCGCGCGGCGGCTGCTGCTGGCGGGCGTGCTGCTGCCGCTGCTCGTGAATCTGCTGCTGCAAGGCTATGGCTGGCTCGTGATTCTCGGCCCGGCCGGGCTGCTCAATCATGCGCTGCTCGGCAGCGGGCTGGTCGAGCGTCCGGTGATGTGGCTGTATCGCGAGCACGGCGTGCTGCTCGGGCTGATCCAGACCGCGTTTCCGCTCGCGGTGCTGCCGCTGTCGAGCGCGATGCGCGCGGTGTCGATCTCGTACGAGGAAGCCGCCGCGACGCTCGGTGCAACGCGCTGGCAAACGCTGCGTCATGTGCTGTTGCCGCTCGCGATGCCCGGCCTCGTGTCGGGTGCGCTGCTGGTGTTCGCGTACAACGCAAGCGCATTTGCGGTGCCGTTGCTGCTCGGCGGCCGGCGCGTGCCGATGCTCGCGGTGCTGGTCCACGATCAGGTCGCGCCGTTGCTGAACTGGCCGGCCGCGTCCGCGTCCGGCGTCGTGCTGATGCTTGCGACGCTCACCGTGATGGCGCTGTCGCAACGGCTCGTGCGCCGCACTCAACGTCTGAGCGGGGAGTCTCACGTATGAGCACACTGCCCACTTCGCGTCTGCCGCGCTCACCGCGCTCACCAGGCCGGCTGCGCCTGCCGCAGACGATGCCCGGCCAGCTCGGCCGCGCGACCGCGCTGGTCGCCGGCGTCGTGCTGTTTCTCGCCGCGCTGCCGATCCTGACGATGATCGCGATGTCGTTCAGCGCAGCCGACACGCTCGAATTTCCGCCGCACGCATATAGCCTGCACTGGTACCGCGCCGCATGGCACAGCTTCGCAGCGCCCGACGCAACGGATACGCTGTCGATGGGTGCGGCGCTGACCACCAGCCTCGTCGTCGCGCTCTCGACGATGCTGATCGCGACGCTGGTGTCGGTGCCCGCTGCCTACGCGTTGAGCCGCTACCGCTTTCGCGGCAAACCGGCGGTCGAGCAGCTGGTCGCGCTGCCGCTCGTCTACCCGCTCGTGATGCTCGGTCTGTCGCTGCTGCTGGTGTTCAACGTGCTGCCGGTCGAACTCGGCGTCGGCCGGCTGATCATCGCGCATGTGATCCTCGCGTTGCCGTTCACCGTGAAGAACTGCGCGGCGTCGGTCGCGTCGATCGGCCCGGAGTTCGAGGAAGCGGCCTGCGTGATGGGCGCAAGCTCGACGCGCGCGCTGCTCGACGTGGTGCTGCCGCTGATGCGCCCCGGCATTCTCGCCGGCATGCTGTTCGCGTTCATCGTGTCGTTCAACGAGTTCACCGTCACGTTCTTCCTGTACAGCATCGATACGATGACGCTGCCGGTATGGCTGTATAGCCGCACGGTCTCGTCGCTCGATCCGACCGTGTTCTGTTTCGCCGTGTTTATCGTCGCGATCGACTTCGCGCTGATCTGGCTGCTCGAAAAGCTGATCGGCGACGAGGGAGTCGCGCTTTGAGTTCCCCCACGCTGGAGCCTTCCATGACCCATCTGACCTTGCAGGCCGTCACGCGGCGCTTCGGCGCGGTGCATGCGGTCGACAACGTCGATCTGAGCGTGCCCGACGGCAAGCTCGTGTGCTTTCTCGGCCCGTCCGGCTGCGGCAAGACCACACTGCTGCGGATGATCGCCGGACTCGAAACGCCGAGCTCGGGCAGCCTGCATTTCGCCGGCCGCGACATCACGCGTCTGCCCGCGAACCGGCGCGACTTCGGCATGGTGTTCCAGTCGCTCGCGCTGTTTCCGCATATGACGGTCGCGCAGAACATCGCGTATCCGCTGAAATTGCGCGAGGTCGCGAAAGACAAACAAACGCGCCGCGTCGCCGAACTGCTGGAACTGATCCAGTTGCCGCATATGGCGAGCCGGCCGGTCACGCAGCTATCGGGCGGCCAGCGCCAGCGCGTCGCGATCGCGCGCGCGATCGCATCGGAGCCGCAACTGCTGCTGCTCGACGAACCGTTGTCCGCGCTCGACGCGAAACTGCGCGAGGCGATGCAGGTCGAGATTCGCCTGCTGCAACAGCGCCTGGGCATCACGACGATCATGGTCACGCATGATCAGCGCGAAGCGATGACGATGGCCGACGAGATCGTCGTGATGGAGAAAGGCCGCATCGCGCAGGTCGGCAAGCCGCTCGATATCTACCGCGACCCGGTCAGCGAGTTCGTCGCCGACTTTATCGGCCTCGGCAATATCCTGCCGGTTCAATACGACGGCGCGGGCAGCGTGAGCCTGCCGGGCGGCCGCTCGATCGCGGTCGCGCCGAATTCGCGCGCGCCGCTTGCCGACAGCGCGCAAGGAGGCGAGGCGATCCGTCTGCTGATCCGGCCCGAGGACATCTGCCTGAAGGAGGCGCAGGCGGCTTCCGACACGGCCGGCCCGAACCGGCTGCCGGGCACCGTCACGTTTATTCGCGACGTCGGCGCGTCGCTGGAAGCGACGATCGATTGCAGCGGCTTTACGCTGACCGCCGCGACCACGCCGCGCGAAACGCCGGGGCTCGCGCTCGGCATGCCGGTGCTCGCCGAACTGCCGCCGCATGCGTGCAAGCTGATCGCCGCGCGCACCGCCTGACAGCTTGAATGTCCCACACCCGGATCGATTCAATAACGACACTTTTCGACAGAGGATAAGACCATGAACCAGCGCCCCGCTCCGCAATCGCCCCGCCGCGCGAAGCCGCGCCGCGTGCTCGCCACGCTCGCCGCGACGCTGGCGATGACCGCGCTTGGCGCGCTCACCGCGCTCACTGCTCTGCCGTCGGCCGCGCACGCCGACGCGCTCGACACGATCGCGAAGTCCGGCACCGTGCGCATCGGCGTGTTCGAGGACTATCCGCCGTTCGGCTCGATCGGCCCGGATATGAAGCCGGTCGGCTACGACATCGACGTCGCCAATCTGATCGGCCGCGCGCTCGACGCGAAGGTCGAACTGGTGCCGGTCACCGGCGACAACCGGATGGCCTATCTCGCCGATCACAAGGCCGACATGCTGCTGTCGGTCGGCCAGACGCCGGAGCGCGAAAAAGTGATCGACTTTTCGATACCGTACGCGCCGTACTACCTCGCGGTATTCGGCCCGAAATCGCTGCCGGTGAAGAGCGCCGCCGACCTCGCGGGCAAGTCGATTTCGGTCGCGCGCGGCACGCTCGAAGACCTGAGCGTCACGAAGATCGCGCCGCCCACCGCGAACATCAAGCGCTTCGATGATCCGAACGGCGCGATCTCGGCGTTTCTGTCCGGTCAGGCGCAGTTGATGGTGGTCGGCAACGACGTCGGCGCGACGATTCTCGCGCGTCATCCGGCCAACGATCCGGAGCAGAAGTTTTCGCTATTCAGCTCGCCCGATCACGTCGGGCTGAACAAGAACGAGCCGCGGCTGAAGGCGAAGGTCGACGCCACGATCGCGAAGGCGCGCAAGGACGGTTCGATGAACGCGATTTCGCAAAAGTGGCTGCGCGCGCCGCTGCCGGCCGATTTCTGACTGTGCGTGCGCTGACGGTTGCGCCTTTGACGAAGCCTCGCGTTGCGCACCCTGCAGCGATAGCCGAATTCCGATCAACGATGAGCGCCAAGCGATGACCTACGCGTTCGATTTCAGCGGCTTCGGCCTCTATGCGGACATGCTCGTGCGCGGCGCCGCGGTGACCCTCGGGCTCACCGCGGTGTCGACGCTGCTCGGCGGCGGCGTCGGCATCGCCGGCGCGAGCATCGCTGCGGCCGGGCCGAAATGGGCGCGCTGGCTGATCGCGAGCTATGTCGAGCTGATCCGCAATACGCCGTTTCTCGTGCAACTGTTCTTCGTGTTTTTCGGGCTGCCGAGCCTCGGCATTCATATCGACGAAGTGCAGGCCGCGATTCTCGCGATGACCGTCAATCTCGGCGCATACGCCACCGAGATCGTGCGCGCCGGCATCGATTCGGTTTCGCGCGGTCAGGTGCAGGCGGCCCAGGCGCTCGGCCTGCACGCACGCCAGATATTCCGTCATATCGTGCTGCCGCAGGCGCTCGCCAATGTGTTTCCCGCGCTGCTCGGCCAGGTGCTGATCGTGATGCTCGGCTCGGCCGTCGTATCGCAGATCTCGGTGCCGGATCTGACCTACGCGGCGAACTTTATCCAGTCGCGCAACTTCCGCTCGTTCGAAAGCTATCTGATCATCACCGCGACTTATCTGCTGATGTCGATCGTGCTGCGGCAATTGCTGAACCGCTTCGGCCGCAACCTGTTCGCCGGCCGCGCCGCGCGCGGCAGCCGTAACGACAGCGGCGGCAAACCGCGCAACGGGCGCAGCCTGCTGTTCTGGCGCGGCGCGCGCACGCTGCCGACGGAGCGCTGATGATGGTCGAATTCACGCTGTGGGACATCGCCCGCAATCTGCTGATCGCCGCGCGCTGGACCGTGCTGCTGTCGGTGATCGCGTTCGCCGGCGGCGGCATCGTCGGATTGCTGTTGCTTGCGCTGCGCGTGTCGCCGATCGGATGGCTGCGCCGCATCGTCGTGCTGTACGTCGAAGTGTTTCAGGGCACGCCGCTGCTGATGCAGCTGTTTCTGACCTTCTTCGGTCTGCCGCTCGTCGGCATCGACGTGTCGCCATGGACCGCCGCGGCGGTCACGCTGACGCTCTACACCAGCGCGTATCTGGTCGATATCTGGCGCGGCTGCGTCGAGGCGGTGCCGCGCGGCCAGTGGGCGGCGGGCGCGAGTCTCGGCATGACGTTCGGCCAGCAGTTGCGCTATATCGTGTGGCCGCAGGCGCTGAAGATCGCGGTCGCGCCGACGGTCGGCTTTCTCGTTCAGGTCGTGAAAAGCACCGCGCTTGCGTCGATCATCGGTTTCACCGAACTGACGAAGACCGGCACGATGATCACCAATGCCGCGTTCCGGCCGTTTCCGATCTACGGGATGGTCGCGCTGATCTACTTCGCGATGTGCTTTCCGCTCACGTGGTATGCGCGCACGCTCGAGAAGCGCCAGAAGGTGGGACAGCATCGTTGACTGCCGTCCCAGCTCGACTGGCCGCGCCTAGCGCGCCGCCTCGGTCGACTTGCGCAGCTTCGCGACCTCCGCTGCACCGACCGCCGCTGCGCCGTTGTTCCAGCCCGCGCGCACGAAGCCCAGCACATCGGCGATCTGCTGGTCGTCGAGTACCGCCGCGAAGCCCGGCATCGGGTACGGCGACGGCACGCCGTCGATCACCAGATCGGCGGTGCCGTTCAAGGTCACGTTGATCAGCGACGCCGGATCTCGCGCGAGCACGTTCGGGTTGCCGGCGAGCGGCGCGAGCATCGGCGCGAAGCCGCGTCCGTCGACGCCGTGGCAGTGCATGCAATACGCGGTGTAGACGCGCGCGCCCGCATCGTTCGCCGGGCGATCGAGCGACACCCTGGTCGCCTGCGGATCGTACGTATAAGGCTGCGCGCCGTTGCCGCCCGCCGGCGCCAGCGACTTCAGATAGGTCGACACCGCCGCGACATCCGCATCGCTGATGTACTGCGTGCTGTTGTTGATCACGCTCGTCATCGAACCGAACGCCGACGCATGGCGATTGGCACCGGTCTTCAGGAACGCACGGATATCCTGCTCGCTCCAGCGGCCGAGCCCGGCGTTGTGCTCGCCGGTCAGGTTCGACGCAAACCAGCCGTCGAGCAGCGCGCCGCTCAGGAAGCCGCTGCCGCTTTCGTCGAGCGCGCTTTCCTGGAACGCGACGCCGCGCGGCGTATGGCACGAGCCGCAATGTCCGAGCCCCTGCACCAGATACGCGCCGCGATTCCACGCGACGTCCTTGCCCGGCTTGTCGCGATACGCGCCCTTGTCGAGGAACGCCATGTTCCAGAACTTGAGCGGCCAGCGCATGTTCATCGGCCATTTGATGTCGGACTCGCGGTTCGCCTGCCGCACCGGCGCGACGCCGTGCATGAAGAACGCGTACAACGCCTTCATGTCGTCGTCGTTGACCTTCGCGTAGGACGGATACGGCATCGCCGGGTACAGATTGTGGCCGTCTTTTGCCACGCCTTCGCGCAGCGCCCGCGCGAAGTCTTCTTCCGTATAGCCGCCGATACCGGTTCGCGGATCGGGCGTGATGTTGGTCACGTAGATGCGCCCCAGCGGCGTGTTCATCGGCAGGCCGCCGGCGAACGGCTTGCCTTTCGGCGCCGTGTGACAGGCCGCGCAATCGCCGAGCTGCGCGACATAGGCGCCGCGTTGCACGAGCGCCTGGTCGGCGGCATTGGTTGCCGGCGTTGCCGCCGAAGTTGCAGCCCCGGTTGCAGCCCCGGTTGCGGCCCCGGTTGCGGCCCCGGTTGCGGCCCCGGTTGCTGCCTCAGTTGCGGCCTCCGCCGGCATCGACGCGAACAGCGGCACTGCAACGCACAACGCCGCGCTCACCCCCTTCAGCGTGTTTCTCATCACAGGGCTCCTTTTACGCGGTATGCAGTTGAGCGCCGACCGGCAATTGCCGCAGCCGCTTGCCGGTCGCCGCGTAGATCGCATTGGTCAGCGCGGGCGCGAGCGCCGCGGTGCCCGGCTCACCGATGCCGCCGGGCGCCTCGCCGCTCTTCACGATATGCACGTCGATCGGCGGCGTCTGGTTGATCCGCAGCATCCGGTAGTCGGTGAAATTGTTCTGCTGCACGCGGCCATCCTTGATCGTGACTTCGCTATAAAGCGCCGCCGTGATGCCGAAGATGATGCCGCCCTGCACCTGCGCTTCGATCGTGTTCGGATTGACCACCATGCCGCAATCGACCGCGCAGTTGATCCGCGTGACCGTCACCTCGCCCTGCTCGACCGCCACCTCGAGCACGATCGCGAAGAAGCTGCCGAACGCATGCATCACCGAGACGCCACGCCCTTGCCGTTGCGGCAGCGCGCTGCCCCAGTTGCCGGCCTGCGCGGCTACGTCGAGCACGTTCAGCGCGCGCGGCGTTTTGCCGAGCAGAGCGCGCCGGTATTGCACCGGATCGATCTTCGCGTGCGCGGCGAGCTCATCGACGAAGCTCTCGACGACGAACGTGCCGCGCGTCGGCCCGACCCCGCGCCAGAACGCGGTCGGAATCGCATGCGGCTCCTGGCGCACGTAGTCGACCAGCTGATTCGGCAGGTCGTACGGCAGATCGGACGCGACCTCCACCGCGTCGCTGTCGAGCCCGTTCTGGAACGCGGGCGGCGCGAAGCGCGCGAGGATCGACGAACCGGCGATCCGGTGCTGCCACGCGATCGGCTTGCCGTTCGCATCGAGCCCGGCGGAGATCGTGTCGTAGTAGTACGGCCGGTACATGTCGTGCTGGATGTCTTCCTCGCGCGTCCATACGACCTTGACCGGCATCGAGAGCTGTTTGGCGACCTTGACCGCCTGCGTGACCATATCGGTCTCCAGCCGCCGGCCAAAGCCGCCGCCGAGCAGATGGTTGTGCACGATGATCTGGTCCTTCGGCAGGCCCGTCACCGTGGCCGCCGCGTCGACCACGCGCGTCGGCACCTGCGAGCCGAGCCACACTTCACACGCGTCGGCGCGTACGTGCACCGTGCAGTTGACCGGCTCCATCGTCGCGTGCGCGAGGAACGGCTGCTGGTACACCGCATCGACGCGTGTTTTCGCGTCATCGAACGCGCGGTGCACGTCGCCTTCCTTGCGCGCGAGCGCGCCGTTGCGTTGCGACGCGGCCGCGAGATCGTCGACGATCGTCTTCGTCGACACCTGCGCGCCCGCGCCTTCATTCCATTTGATATCGAGCGCCTGCAAGCCGCGCTTTGCGGCCCACGTGTGATCGCCGACCACCGCGACCGCGTTGTCGACCTTGATGATCTGCCGCACGCCGGGGATCGTCTTCGCGTGCGTGTCGTCGACGCTCGCGAGCGTGCCGCCGAATACCGGGCAGTTCGCGATCGCCGCGTAGACCATGCCGGGCAGGCGCACGTCGAGCCCGAACATAGCAGTGCCGTCCACCTTCTCCGGCGAGTCGAGACGCTTCACCGGCGTGCCGACCAGCCTGAAATCCTTCGGGTCTTTCAGTGCCACGTCCTGCGGCACCGCCTGGGTCGCCGCGGCCTGCACGAGCTGACCGTAGCTCGCCGCGCGATTGCTCGCCGGGTGGATCACCTGGCCCGCCTGCGCATGGCAACTGGCCGGGTCGACCTGCCATTGCGCGGCCGCCGCATTGATCAGCATCGTGCGCGCGGCCGCGCCGGCGCGGCGCATCGGTTCCCACGCGAAACGGATCGACGTCGAGCCGCCGGTCAACTGGCCGCCGAGCAGCGGATCCTTGAAGAGCTTTTCGTTCGGCGGCGCATGATCGAGCATGACCGAATCGAGCGGTACTTCGAGTTCTTCGGCGATCAGCATCGGAATCGACGTATACACGCCCTGGCCCATCTCGACCTTCGGCATCACGAGCGTGACCTTGCCGGCCGTGTCGATCTGGATAAATGCGTTCGGCTCGAACACACCGCTTTGCGACGCTTCGTTCGCATCGCCGCCGATCACGGTCCTGCCGGCCGGCCGATCCTGGCTCGCGGCCGGCACGCTGAAGCCGAGCAGCAGACCGCCGCCGGCCGCCGCGCCCACCGCCATGCCGAACTTCAGGAAGCCGCGTCGCGAGATGCCGGGCGCGCCGGGCGCGCCGTCATGGGCATCGTGGTGCGGGTCGTCGTGCATGCGCGCGTTCGACGGGCGCGCGCCGTTGTGCGCATCGAGCAATCGCCGGGACATGTCAGGCCCCCTTCGCGGCATGCCTGATCGCCGCGCGGATACGGTTGTAGGTGCCGCAGCGGCAGATGTTGCCGGCCATCGCGGCGTCGATGTCCGCGTCGCTCGGATTCGGGTTGCGCGCGAGCAGCGATGCCGCCGACATCACCTGCCCGGACTGACAGTAGCCGCATTGCACGACGTCGAGTTCGCGCCAGGCCTGCTGCACTTTCTGTCCGACGGGGGTCTCGCCGACCGCTTCGATCGTGACGACCTTGCGCTCTCCGACCGCGGCCGCGGGAAACACGCACGAGCGCACCGCGACGCCGTCGAGATGCACGGTGCAGGCGCCGCATTGAGCGATGCCGCAACCGAACTTGGTGCCGGTCAGGCCGACGAGATCGCGCAGCACCCACAACAGGGGCATGTCGGGCGGCGCGTCGACAGTATGGGTTTGGCCGTTGATATTGAACGTTGTCATGGGCGGCTCCGGTCCGGATGTATTGTGATCACGCGGTTTAGCTCGCAACGTCGCGCCAGATCGCAAAGACTCGCCATGTTTGTTCGGCACGTCGCGCTAATGCGCGGCGCAAGGCGGGCTGCGGCCGAGCGGACGTCGCTTGCAGACCGGCCGATTGTAGTCGGGGAAAAGAAACTTCGCTGCGCACAGTGCGAAGGAGCACTACGAAGAAAAAAAGACAACGGCCACCGCTGATGCTTGCCGCATAGCCGACCAAACCAGCACGCGAATCATGCGTTACCATCGACGCATCAACCCGTCAGCGTGACGGGCGCGAGCCGATGCGCCGCGATGCGTCGCGCGCGGCATCGTATTGCGACGCACGATCGCGTCGAGTCACTTCAGCCGCAGGAGCCGCCGATGAACGACCCGCAATGCACTCAATTCCTCTCGGACATTCGCAGACCGCTGCTCGCACTGCACAAGGCGATTCTCGATCACGAACGCGTGTCGTACGAAAAGGAATTCGGCCCGGTGACGCCAGCGGCGTTCCTGCAGGTGCTGATCAACGGTTCGGGATTTCGCTGGCTTGCGCCGCTCTCGACGGTGATCGCGAGCGTCGATGAAATTCTCGACGACGCGGAAGCCGATGCCGCCGATCGGCGCGCGGCCACCGAAGCCGTCGTCGGACTGTTCTCGGCGGATCAGCCGGACAATAGTTTCCTGCCGCGTTATCTGCCGTTGTTGCAGGCCGATCCGGCGATCCTGCATTACCACGGTGAAGTGTCACGGCTGCTGCGCGGTGCGCAGGCAACGTAGGCGGCAGAGAATGCGGATGGCGAGCGCGGCGGCGTATTCGAATCGATCGGCAACGCGGCCGAAACGACCGATACGCCGCTGGCTCCCGAATTTCCTCACCGTTGAAGAAAGCTGCTTCAGTGTGAGATCCGCTATCGACCGACACGCGTTTTATTCTCGCGACCGGTAAATCGCCGCGCGCGTTCGGCGATGGGCGGCGCGCCGCCGAACCCAACCGCTAGCCGCGCCCCTGCGGCAGATACGGCATCGGATCGACCGGCTTGCCGTCGCGACGCACCTCGAAGCCGACGGACACGCGCGAATTGCTTTCGTCGCCCATCTCCGCGATCTGCTGTCCGCGGCGAACCACGTCGCCCATCTTGACCAGTAGTTTGCGGTTATGCGAATACGCGGTCAGAAAATCCTTGTTGTGCTGCACGATGATCAGACTGCCGTAGCCGTTCAGTCCGGTGCCTGCGTACATCACCTTGCCGTCGGCGGCGGCTAGCACCGGGTCGCCGGCTTTGCCGCCGATTTCGATGCCGCGCGTTTCACCCGGCTGGAACGCTTCGACCACGCTGCCCGACGCGGGCCACGCGAGCGTCACGCTGTTCGCGTGCCGGCGGGTCTCCTGCATGACTTCGTGGACCGTGGCGGCGTCGGCAGCCGGCGCGGCCTGCATCGAGGCCTGAACCGATGTCTGCGTCGAGGTTGGCGCTGGGGTTGGCGTCGAAGTTTGCGTTGAGGTTTGCGCCGGCGTTGACGTGGCGCCCGCCGCAGCTTTCGGGGCCGCGGCCGCGTTGGCCAGCTTCGCCGCCCGCACCGTTTCCGGCGACGCGACATGCAGCACCTGCCCCGGCTTGAGCCGCGCGGATGCCTTCAGTCCATTCCACGCCTGCAACTGTTTGACGCTGCAGTGGTGACGCTGCGCGACGCGCGCAAGCGTGTCGCCGCGCCTGACGCGATAGACGAGCGGCGGAAACTTCTTTAACGGCGCGCTCTGATTGGCGTCGATCGTCAGTTGCGGGGATGCCGCCGTGGCGTCGGTGGCGGCGCCCGCATTTGCGGTCGGCACGCCCGCTGCCGGGCCATCCTGAGCGTTCTGCTGCGCGAAGTTCGCGCAACCGCCAAGTGCCAGCGCGACCCACACGCCGGCAAGACCGGCCTGCATCGTTCTGTCGAAACGTTTTCTCATGCTGTTCGACTCCTGCTCATATTCATGGACCGCGAACATGCCGCCCTGCCGCCGGTCACACGGGACGTTTCGCGCGTCGCGGCTGTCGCGGCAAAAGACCGGACGGAGTCCGTTTGCCGATCAAAATTTCCGCGGAATTGTAAAGTGCCCTTTAACAAAAAAATTCGCGCCACACACACTGATACAAACCTTACCAACCGTATTTCGGCGGTTACAGCGAAACAGCTGCCGGCGGACCCGGTGACAGAAACATTGCCTCACGATGACATTTCACAATCGTTAATCTTTGCGTGATCGGCAGACACTGCCGGAACTTGAATCGCCGCGCCGCGCGGCGAGCGGTAATACCGGCGTGGGGCCGGCAGGAAACGGAGCTTCAGCGGCCGGCTGGACGCTGGACGGGTGTCCGCGCCGCGGCTCCGGCGGTGGAAGGGCTGACACCGAGTCGCGCGTCCGCACAAACGCGCGAACGAAACTAGAACTTATGCCGGATCGCCGCGCGCACGACGACCTGCTTCGACGTCGACGACGGCGACTGCGTGCCGGGGATAAACGCGTAGTCGAGAATCGACAGCGTCGAGTCGCCGGTGACCTGCTGATATGCGCCCTGCAGATACACGTCGGTGCGTTTGGACAGGTTGTAATCCGCCATCAGCCCGAACGTATGGATGCGCGGCTTCACACCGCCGTTCGACGCATCGTAGGTTTCCATCGTGTACACGTACTGCGCGCCGACGAACAGCACCGGTGAAATCTGATACTTGCCGTTCACTTCGAAGTTCTGATATTTCAGCGAATTCAGCAGCACACCCGGCGGCGCGACCGGCACCAGCGGCACCAGCGGCTCGATACCGAGATAGCCGTTGGCGGTCGGCCGCAGATAGTTCGAGTTGCTGTAGACGAAGCCGGCCGTCGCCGGCCCGATCGTATAGGTGATGCCACCGCCGAATACGCGCATGCGGGTCGCGACGAAGCCGGCGTCGTTCGCGGTGACCGCGCCGTTCGAACCGTTGCCCGGATTGTCGGCCTGCAGATAGGCGGCGGCGACCAGCAGTCCGCCATACGCGTACTGTCCACCGAAGCTGTAGGCGCGATTGTTCGCGAAGCCGGTGTCGTTGCTGAAGCTGTAGGTGCCGCCGAACTGGAAGCCCGAGATCGACGGGCTCGAGTACTTGACCGTGTTGTCGAGGCGAAAGGTGTTGTCGGTGTTGTCGTTGTCGTACGGATGCGAGAGCAGCTCGCCGCCCCAGTTGCCGTTGGCGGTGGTCTGCGCCAGATAGTCGACGACCGAATCGTATTGCCGGCCGAACGTCAGCGTGCCATACGGTTGGGAGCTGAGACCGACGAACGCCTGGCGGCCGAACATCCGGCCGCCCTGGGCGAGCCGTCCGGAATTGACATCGAAGCCGCTTTCGAGCTGGAAGATCGCCTTGAGTCCGCCGCCCAGTTCCTCCGAGCCTTTCAGGCCCCAGCGGCTGCCTTGCGCAAGACCGCTGGCGAGTTCGTAGACATGGCCGCGGCCGACATTGTTCGTATAGTTGATCCCTTCATCGATCACGCCGTACAGCGTGACGCTGGTCTGCGCGCGGGCAGGCGCGACAAAAGCGGCGGACGCAGCAACGGAGACAGCCAGCGCGAACACTTGCCTGTTCATGATGATCTCCCTGCACCTCGAGTAATCGGATAACTCGATCCTGCCGCTTTGTTCTTGATGCGCCTGGTTCTCGATGTCTTTGCGCAGTTCTGACGACTGCTTCGTTGCCGTTTTGCGTTTGAGAAATCGTCACACGCCATCGGCTGGCCGTCCATGGGAGGATGTGCCGACGAGCGAGAATGTTGCTAATTCTCCACTGCGTGCGGCAGCCCCTTTTTTCGCGAGCCGGCTTCGGGTAGGCGGATTGGCCGCGTGCGACGCTCGCGGCCGATTCGTCACAAAAAGAAATATAATCGAGCGCCTTCGCTGCGATGCAACGGAACTCCGCGTCGCGCGAAGGGTCATCCTGTCAACCCGCTGCCGCCGCGCATTGTAGAGCCGGCCGAATGCGGCGACGCGGGGCCGGCAACGATCCAGTACGGATCGCCGGCCCGTGGCACCACCCAATCCCCTATAAAAAAGCCTTGTGAGACGCCCGCCGCGCTGGATCAGCGCGCGCCGTCACACGGGGCTTCCTTTTGACTCGAACAATGCAACAATCGTCTTCCCGTCTGATCGAACTCGACTTCTTTCGCGGACTGGTTCTGTTGATCATCGTTGTCGATCACATCGGCGGCAGCATTCTGTCGCGCGCGACGCTGCATGCTTACGCGCTGTGCGATGCCGCCGAAGTGTTCGTGTTCCTCGGCGGCTTCGCGACCGCCACCGCCTACGCGGCACTCGCCGAACGGCGCAGCGAAACGATCGCGCGCGGCCGCTTCGTGCGGCGCTCGTTCGAAATCTATCGCGCGTTTCTCGTGACCGCCGCGCTGATGCTGCTGGTCAGCGCGGTCCTCACCGCACTCAGCATCGACGGGCCGAATCTCGCCATCACCGATCTCGACGATCTGCTCGACACGCCGGTCGCCGCGCTGCGCGACATCGTGCTGCTGCGCCGCCAGCCGTATCTCGCGTCCGTACTGCCGATGTACGCGTTCTTCGCACTGCTGGTGCCGGCGATCCTGCCGCTCGCGCGCCGCAAGCCGTGGCTGCTGCTCGCCGGCAGCGTCGCGCTGTGGGCCGGCGCGCCGGCGATCGGCAGCTATCTGCCGGCGGCGCCGGACATGCACTGGGACTTCAACCCGTTCGCGTGGCAACTGATGTTCGTGCTCGGCGTGCTGGCGCGCTGCCAGCCGGTGTATCAGCGGATCAGCGCGCACCGGCTCGGCTGGCTCGTCAGCATGCTCGCGTTCGCGGTGGTCGCGGGCGCCGCCTACTACAAGCTGGTGCTGATGCATGCGCCGCTGGCCCCGAGCCTCAAGCAGAATCTGTCGTATCTGCGCGCCGGCAACTTTCTCGCGATCGCATGGCTCACCGCGAATCTGACCGAGCTCGGCTGGGCGAGGAAAATCGCGCGCCGGCTGCCGTGGATCGGCCTGATCGGGCGTCAGGGGCTGCTGTGCTTTATCGCCGGCGCGGTTATTTCGCTGGTGATCGACTCGGTGCTGTACGCGGCCACCGACGGTTACCTGAACTATCCGCTCGGGCTGCTCGCCGACGCGGCCGCGGTCGGCGCGTTGCTCGCGGTCGCGCTCGGCGTGGAGCCGTTCAAGCGCTTTGTCGGACGCTTCGTTGCCACGCGGCTTGGGACACCGTCCTGAGCGTGCCGAACCTGCTGAAAACGCTGAACCTGCTCGAGCGCGTGACGTGCATTGAAACGCATTGAAGCGCACTGAAGCGCGTTGAACCGCATCGGAAGCCGCACCCGACCTGGACAACGTCCAACGCCGCCAACCCGGCCTGCCGCCCGCCCCGACCGGTGTCGAATTCGACGCCAATCCTGATAGCATGACGGCCGCGCGCAAGCCCCGCGCCGGCCTTCCACACTGACATGCGTCGATTCCTCCAATTCGTGCTGGTTCTGCTTGCGCTCGCCACCGGCGCGCCCGCGTTCGCGGGCACGGTCGCAAGCCGCAGCTTCCATTCCGATGCACTTGGCCGCGACTGGAGCTACACGATCTATCTGCCGGGCGGCTATCGTCCGGACGGCCCGCGCCTGCCGGTGCTCTACCTGCTGCACGGCAATAACGGCGACGCCAACGACTGGATCACGCAAGGTCATCTGCAAAGCACCGCCGATGCGCTGATCGAGCGCAAGGAAATCCCGCCCGTCGTGATCGTGATGCCGCAAGGCGGCACGGACTGGTACGTCGACCGCAAGGAAAAGATGGAAACCGCGTTCTTCGACGATCTGCTGCCCGAGATCGAAACCCGCTACGCGGTGGCGACGCAACGCGGCGGCCGCATGATCGGCGGCGTATCGATGGGCGGCTTCGGCGCGCTGCGCTATGCGCTGACCCGGCCGGAGCTGTTCTGCGGCGCGCTGCTGCTGAGCCCGGCGATCTATGCGAACGGGCCGCCGCGTGCGTCGGCGGCGCGGCGCGTCGGCGTATTCGGCGAGCGCCAGTTCGACCCGCGCGTGTGGCACGAACTCAACTACCCGGCGCAATGGGATCGCTATATGAGCGGCCCCTATCGCGTGCCGATGTTCATCGCGTCCGGCGACGACGACCTCGATATCCAGGCCGACGCGTCGCTGCTGTACACGCATCTGCGGCTCGCGGGCAATCCGGCGGCGCTGCGCATCATCGATGGCGCGCATACGTGGGAGGTGTGGAGCGCGCTGCTGCCCGCCGCGCTCAAATACACGCTCGGTTGCGTGAAGCCGCCGGCGCAGGAGCATCCGTCGAATCAGCGGCCCTGAGGCGCCGATTCCGGCCCGCATCGCGCGACGCGGCCGGCGCCCGCGCACGCCACGGGCCCGCGCGCTATTTGACGAGATCGGTCCACAGCACCATCAGCACGGTCATCAGCGCCGGGCCGATAAAAATGCCGAGCAGGCCGAACGTCTCCGCGCCGCCGAGGATGCCGAACAGCACCAGCAGGAACGGCAGGCGTGTCGAGTTGCCGATCAGCACCGGCCGCACGAAATGCTCGGCGACGAACACGACGATCGAGCCGAACACCACGAGCCCGATCGCCGCGGCCACCGAACCCTGCGCAAGCAGCCACAATGCCGCGAGACCGAACGTGATCGGCGCGCAGAACGGCAGCATCGCGGCGATCGCCGTGACGAAGCCGAGCAGCGCCGCATGCGGCATGCCGGTCACCAGATAGGCGATGCCGAGCAGGATACCCTCGCCGACGCCGACCACGATCAGTCCCGACACCGTGCCACGCACCGCAACCGCCATGCGCTGAACCAGTTCCGCGCCGCTATCGCCGAAACCCCGCCGCGCGGCCCGCAGCAGCGAGCCGGACAGGCGCGGGCCCGCCTGGAAAATCACGAACAGCGTGACCAGCATGAAGGTGAAGACTATCGCCGCGCGCACGGCCCGCGCGCCGAAATGGCGGCCGAGCATCATCACTGTCCCGCTGTGCAGCCCTTTTATCGCGGCCGAGTCGCGCAGCGGCTGCGCGAGATTGGCCTGCCACCATGCGCTGATCTGCGGCGCGCCGAACGGCAGACGCTCGATAAAGCCCGGCAACGCGATGCCGTTCTGCTGCACGCTCCTGAACCAGTCGTTGAGCTCGCGCACCTCGTGCAGCGCCTGCGCGATGCCGAGCGCGACCGGCAGCACCACCAGCAGCGCGATCAGCAGCGTGAACACCGCGGCGAGCAGCGTCGTGCGGCCGCTGAACCAGCGGATTCCGTCGATCTTGTGCAACGCCGGCCACAACGCGATCGCGACCACGCCCGCCCACGCGACCACCGCGATGAAATCGCGCACCACCCACAGCGCGAGCAGCACGAGCCCGATATACAGCGCGATCGACGCGGCTTTCTGTTTGGTGAGCCGTTCCGCGGCGGACGGCGGCGGAGCGGCGGGCGGAACGGCCGGAGGGCGTGAAATCATATAAAGCCTTGATTCTTCAATAAGATGCGCGCGAGCCGACCTGAAAATATCAAACCCGCTACACTTGCGCTTCGGTTTGCGATCGATACATCTTAAAGGAAGCGCCCGAGCCCTTTACAGGCGCCCTCTCCTCGTCGCACCGTCGGCAACACAGTGTTGCAAAAATGCACATTATTAAAAAATCACATAAAAGGCGCGCATCCGTCGCTATTTCGGCCAATTGCGCGTGCCGCGCGTAATTATTTCTGTTTGCAGAACAGTGTTTCAACCGCAGCACAATGGCACTTCGCCACGCGCGGTACTAAATTCGGCTGTCCACAATACGGAGCCGATGATGATGACCCTGGAGTCCATCCCACTCGACGGTACCAATGGCGTACGTATCGAAATTCTCGAACGCTCCGACACGACGCTGGTGATCCGCTGGGTCGAGCCCGGCCGCTGTCACTACGGCGAGCAGCGCTGGCGCCGCCGCTCGGCACATACGTCCGGAACCTGCGCGGTGTCGCGCCGCAAGATCCGCCGCGGCGACGCGGTGTTCAAGCCGGCGGAACGCCCGGCGCCGTCGAATGCGTCGGCGATGATCTGCGCCGAAATCCTCGAACCGCTTCTCGAAGCCGCCTGACGCGCGGGCCATTCCCGTCTCCCGCAATCGGGGTTCCGCGCGATCGCCGTTGGTCGTTGCGCACTGTCGTTGCCCATTGCCGTCTCGCCGTGATTTGCGCCTGCGATGTTGCTGTGACCCCGCGCTGGCTCCACATTGACTCCCGTATTAGCTCCTCATTGACTTCCTGATCGCCCGCGCGCCCGCAGCGCCGGCATGCCCGTCCCCGGCATCGCCCGACGCGCCGCGCCGCTCCGCTTTACGCCCGCTATACACCCGCTTTACGCCCACTCCACGCCCGCCGGTTGCCGCCCTTCGCCGCGTGCGCTAAGGTGGATTCGTTGCGCCCGCTCGAGTGCCGGCCTGCTAGCCGGCGTGCCGTCCGGCATTGGAGCGCCGCGCCCATCCACCGCGCCGCGCCCGCCGTGGCGCCGTTTGAGGGCCCATCATGGCAGAAGACACGCCACACCCCCGTGCCGCTTCCCGTTCCCCTGCTTCGTCCCCTTCCTCCGCTGCGCCCGCTGCCCCTGCTGCCCCCGTCGCGCCGATCGCGCCGCAGCAGTTCTCGCTCGACGTGCTGCTCGAAAAATACGCGAAAGGCGACGAACAATCGGCCGACGACGTGTTCCACCGCGTCGCGCGTGGCGTCGCCGAAGCCGAGCCGGCGGAGTTGCGCGCGTCGGTCGAGGCGCTGTTCGTCGACAATCTGCGCCACGGCGCGCTCGGTGCGGGCCGCATCATGAGCGCGGCGGGCAGCGGCATCGCCGCCACGCTGATCAACTGTTTCGTGCAACCGGTCGGCGACTCGATCCAGGGCGTCGACGAGCAGGGACTGCCGGGCATCTACGTCGCGTTGCTGCAGGCGGCCGAGACGATGCGCCGCGGCGGCGGGGTCGGCTACAACTTCTCCGCGATCCGGCCGAAAGGCGCGCGGGTTCATACGACCAGTTCATCGGCGTCGGGGCCGTGCAGCTATATGGACGTGTTCGATGCGTCGTGCCGCACCGTCGAAAGCGCCGGCTCGCGGCGCGGCGCGCAGATGGCCGTGCTCGACTGCAACCACCCGGACCTGCTCGAATTTATCGAGGCCAAGCATTCGAAGGGACGCTGGAACAACTTCAACGTGTCGGTCGGCGTCACCGACGAATTCATGCGCGCGGTCGAACAGGACGAAGCGTGGCAACTGGTGCATCGCGGCGAGCCGTCGCCCGCGCTGCGCGCGGCCGGCGACGTCCAGCAACGCGAGGACGGCCTGTGGGTCTACGGCGAGCATCCGGCGCGCGCGATCTGGGAGCGCATCATGCGCTCGACGTACGACATCGCCGAGCCCGGCATCGTGTTCATCTCGCGGATGAACGAGGACAACAATCTGCGCGCGCTCGAAACGATCCGCGCGACCAACCCGTGCGGCGAGCAGCCGCTGCCCGCCTATGGGTGCTGCAATCTCGGCCCGCTGAACCTGACGCGCTTCGTGATCGATCCGTTCGCGCAGTTGCAGGGCCGCAAGCCGTCGTTCGATTGGGACGCGCTCGCGCGACGCACGCGCACGCAGGTGCGTTTTCTCGACGACGTGCTCGACGTCACGCTGTGGCCGCTGCCGCAGCAATACGACGAATCGCGCGCGAAGCGGCGCATCGGCGTCGGCTTCACCGGCCTCGGCGATACGCTCGTGATGCTCGGTCTGCGCTACGACTCCCAGGAAGGCCGCGACTTCGCGGTGCGCATCGCACGGCTGATGCGCGACGAAGCGTATCGCGCGTCGGTCGAACTCGCGAAGGAGCGCGGCGCGTTTGCGCTGTTCGACGCCGCGCGCTATCTGGAGCTCGGCACGTTCGCCTCGCGGCTGCCCGACGACATCCAGCAGGCGATCCGCCGCGACGGCATCCGCAACAGCCATCTGCTGTCGATCGCGCCGACCGGCACCGTGAGTCTCGCGTTCGCGGACAACGCGTCGAACGGCATCGAGCCGGCGTTTTCGTGGACCTATAAGCGCATGAAGGTGATGGCCGACGGCGGGCGCGAATCGTTCGACGTCGAGGACTACGCCTACCGGCTGTATCGCGAGATGGGCGGCGACGTGAACCGCTTGCCCGACTATTTCGTCAGCGCGCTGCAGATGTCCGCGCGCGATCATCTCGACATGATGGCGGCCGTGCAGCCGTACGTCGATACGTCGATTTCGAAGACCGTCAACGTGCCCGCCGACTATCCGTTCGACGCGTTCGAAAGCCTCTATTTCGATGCATGGAAAGCGGGGCTGAAAGGTCTCGCCACCTACCGGCCGAACGACACGCTCGGCGCGGTGCTGAGCGTCACACCGGCACAGGCCGACGACACGCTCGCCGACGCGGACCAGGACCCGCTGCGTATCGCGATCGACCACCGGCCGAAAGGCGAACTGCCGGCGATCATCGAGAAGGTCGAGTATCTGACCCAGGCGGGCAAGAAATCGCTGTACGTCGCGGTGTCGTTTATCGAGGTAACCGGGCGTCTTCACGGCGAAGACGTGACGATCGAACGGCCGATCGAGTTCTTTATCCCGACCGGTCAGCGCGACGAATCGCAACAGTGGATCACCGCGACGATGCGTTCGCTGTCGCTTGCCGCGCGCGGCGGCTTCGTCGCGCGCAATCTGCAGGATATGCGCAAGGTCTCGTGGGATCGCGGCCAGGTGCGGCTCGGCGACGTGCAGCGGCTCGACGGCCATCGCGCGCCGCGCTGGCACGATTCGGAAGTCGCGGCACTTGCGTTCGCAATCCAGCAGATTCTGTATCGGCGTGGTTTTCTCGACGCCGAAGGCAATCAGGTCGCCTCGCGGATGCTTGCGCGTCTGCCGCGCGGGCAGATGAAAACGGAGACCGCGTTATCGGCTGACTTCGGCATCCGTCCGAATCCCGACGACCGCGCGGACACGTTGATGCAGCCGAACACCGCCCAAGGGCTGCATACGATGCTCGGTCGCAAATGCGGGTCGTGCGGCGCGAACGCGGTGATTCGCAAGGATGGCTGCGATTTTTGTACCGCGTGCGGGGAAGTCGGAGCTTGCGGATAAGGGAAAAAAGCGATGTTGCCGGCATTCGTTCGACGTTCGACGGGCTGGTTGGACTGGCGCATCCTGCACGCGTCGATCGACTGCAACCGGAGCCGATGACGTGAGACATCACCCCACCCGCGCGTAATAAAGATTCTGCGGATGCTTCGCTTCCGCGAAGAAAAACCAGCGCTCGGCGACAAGCCCCGCATACTGCACGAGACACGCGGCCGCCAGCAACGCGAAAGACACGCCGATCGGCAGCCAACCCGCGCCCAACGCGATCAACACGACCGGCGCGACGAACGCACTGGCGAGAAATCCCCACTTGACGCCGCGCAACGTGCGCGCCGATTTGCCGTGAAAGAACTCGCGCAGATTGAACGCACCCGCGGTGAAGCCGCGCGTCACCTGCACGAGCTTCGGATGGCGGTTACCGGTCGCGCTCTGCACGGTCGACTTCGGCCGCAGGCGCGCGTTGCGCACCAGCGACGCCGAACGGCTCGCACAACCGGCGAGCGTCAGCACGCACGCGCAGACCGCGAGCCCCGCCGTCAACGCGGGGACGATCCATGCGCTCAATGCGGTCGCCAGCGTAAAGCCCGACGCGCAGCCTAGCAGCACGAAGTTCACCAGCGTCAGCGGGCTCGCCCATTCCTGCAAAAAGCGCAGGCACGCATAGATCATCGCGGTGCAGACGAACAGCGCGGCGCTCGCCAGCACGCCGAGCCAGCCGAGCGCGAGCGACCACGGCGAGCCGAACCGGTGCGCGACGCCATACAGGAATACGCAGGCGAGAAACGCGGGCAGGCACAGACATTCGCGCGATAGCCACGAGGTTCGCCACATCGCGATCGCACGCCATGCGCGCTCCGGATGACCGAGATGAAAAAACGATGCGATCAGCCCGAGCCCACCGAACAGCAACGCGAGCGCAGCGCCGACGACATAAAACGCGGCCGTGGGCGGCGCGGCCAGACCAAGCCGCGCCGCGCTCTCCACACCGACGAGTGCAATCAGCAAGCCTTGCGCGGCGCCGCTCAACGTCGTCAAGAACACTACGGAAAATGCCGGATTCATTGCGGGGCTCCGTGTTCGCTCGGTCGGTCGGTCGTTCGTTCGGTCGGTGATTCGGTTGCTCACCGGTTGTTCACACTGCGTATTCACGCCGGTTATTCAAATACGCGTCGCAATCGACGCGAGACGCAGGTCGCCGCGTTCGAGCTGAGCTTCGAGTCGCGAATCCGGCGAGGCCGGCGCTCGCGCCGTATCGCCCGCGACATCATCGGTGACCGAACCGGCCGATCGGCATGAACAGGCGCTGCCGCCGCAACCGGCGGCCGTCGTCGGCACGCGCGGCAAATAATGATTCGCCGGCCGCGTGTTCCATTCGGGCATCAACTGATAACCGCCACGCTCGCTGATCGCGCGCGACACCACCGAGTCGGGATCGTGGATATCGCCAAAGAGCCGCGCCGAAGTCGGACACGCGAGCACACAAGCCGGCTGACGATCGCGCTCCGACAGATTCTCGTCATCGATGCGATCGACGCACAACGTGCACTTGGTCATCTCCTTGCGCCCTTCGTCGAGCTCGCGCGCACCGTACGGACACGCCCACGCGCAATACTTGCAGCCGATGCAGCGATCGAAATCGACCAGCACCAGACCGTCCTCCTTGCGCTTGTAGCTCGCGCCGGTCGGGCAGACCGGCACGCACGGCGGGTCCTCGCAATGCAGACACGATTTCGGGAAGTGGATCATCTCCGCATCAGGGAAACTGCCGGCCTCGAAACTTTGCACGCGGTTGAAAAACGTGCCGGACGGATCCGCGTCGTATGGATTGAGGTCGGCGAGACTGCCCGATTCACCCGACGTGTTCCATTCCTTGCAGCTCGTCACGCACGCCTGACATCCCACGCATACGTTCAGATCGATCACCAACGCCATCTGGGTCATCGGAAAGCTCCTTGCCGTTGCGGCGGCGCTCGTTACCGCGGCGGTCGTTACCGCGGCGGTCGCTACCGTCGCGCTACTTGTTGCGGACCGCGCCGCGCAAGCGCGCTGCGAATTCGCCGCGTCCCGCGAAATAGGTCTGCACGATCCGCGACACCATGCCCTGCTCCGCTACCGCGCCCGGCAACGGGCGCATCGGATCGAATTGCGGCAGCGTGTGCCGGGCATCGGCTTCAGCCGGATAAATGCGTACGCGCACGTCGTACCACGCGGCTTGCCCGGTCACCGGATCGGAGTTCGACAGATGCGCATCGGCTGCGTCGCCGCCCGGCAGTTCGTCGGTGATCAGGTGATTGAGCAGGAAGCCGCGCTGCGATTCGTTCGCGTTGGGGCCGAGATTCCACGCGCCCGCCGCCTTGCCGATCGCATTCCATGTCCATACGGTTCCCGGTTCGACGGTTTCGCTGAAACGCACGATGCAGCGCACCCGGCCCCATTGCGATTCGACGTAGATCCAGCCGCCGTCGTCAATTCCGCTCGCCGCCGCCGTTTGCGGATTCACATACAGATAATTCTCGCCGTGAATCTGCCGCAGCCACGCATTCTGCGAATCCCACGAGTGATACATCGCCATTGGCCGCTGCGTGACCGCGGCAAGCGGAAATTGCGTGAGATCCGTTGCCGCGTTTTCGAGCGGCGCGTACCAGAACGGCAGCGGATCGAAATATTGTGCGACGCGCGCGCGCAGATGCTCGGGCGGCTGTCGGCCACGGCCGCGCCCTTGCGCGGCGAGCCTGAATTTCTGCATCACGTCCGAGTACAGCTGGATCAGGATCGGCTCGCTGAATTTGCGAAAGCCGTTTGCGACCGCCCAGTCGAGATAGGGTCCGTTGCAGTTGCGCATGTACTGCAAGGTGTCGGGCAAGCGGTAATGAAATACGCAGTTGTTTTGCGCGTACCGTTCCCATTGCCGCGGATTCGGCTCGCCGACGAGCGCCTTGTCGCCGTCCTTGCCGCGCCAGCCAATCAGAAAGCCGACGCCGGATGTCGGCGAGGTGGTGTGATTGACGATGAAGTCCGGATAATCGCGAAAGCGTCGCGCGCCGTCGTCGGTCGTGAACGCGGGAAGCTTCAGCCGCGACGCGAGTTCGATCAACACTTCCTGAAACGGCTTGCATTCGCCGGTCGGCGGCACGACCGGCACACGTACCGAATCGACCGGACCGTCGAACTCGGAAATCGGCCGGTCCAGCATCGACATCGCGTCGTAGCGCTCCAGATAAGTCGTATCCGGCAGGATCAGATCGGCGAACGCGGTCATCTCCGACTGGAACGCATCGCATACGACGAGAAACGGAATCTTGTATTCGCCATCCGGATGCTTGTCGGCAAGCATCTCGCGCACCTTGACCGTATTCATCGACGAATTCCACGCCATGTTGGCCATGAAAATCATCAGCGTGTCGATCGGATACGGATCGCCGCGCCACGCGTTGGTGATCACGCTATGCATGACGCCGTGCACCGCGAGCGGATATTCCCACGAGAATGCCTTGTCGATGCGCACCGGGCCGCCGTGTTCGTCGATAAACAGATCCTCGGGCGCGGCGGGCCAGCCGAGCGGGCCAGTCGCAAGCGGCGTGTTCGGCTTGACCGCAGCGGGGCTGTTCGGTGGTTTAGCCGACGGCGGCACCGCGCGCGGAAACGGCGACTTGTGACGAAAGCCGCCGGGCCGGTCGATCGTGCCGAGCAGCGACATCAGCACGGCCAGCGCGCGAATCGACTGGAAGCCGTTCGAATGCGCGGCGAGGCCGCGCATCGCATGAAAGGCAACCGGGTTGCCGGTGACCGTGTCATGCGTTTCGCCCCATGCATCGGTCCAGCGAATCGGCAACGTAATGCGATGCTGGCGGCTCGTCGCGATCATCTCGGCGGCGAGCCGGCGAATCGTATCGGCCGCGATGCCGGTGATCGCCGCCGCCCATTCGGGCGTGCAAGCGGCTACGCGCTCACGCAGCAATGCGAACGACGGCGCGACCGGCTTGCCGTTATCGAGCGTATAGCGGCCGTCGAGCGCGGGCGTCACGCCCGGCGCGTGATGCGTCACCGCGCGCGCGGCATGCGGATCCCACCATAGATGATTCCGCGGAAACAGGGGATTGCCGACCGGCCGATCCGGATCGCACGCGAACAGGCCGAAGTTTTCGCTGTCTTCGTCGAGATCGATCAATTCGGCGGCATTCGTATAGCGCTGAACGAATTCGTGGTCCCATGCATCGGCGCCAATCAATTCGTGCAGGAACGCCATGAACAGCGCGCCATCGGTGCCGGGCCTGATCGGCACCCATTCGTCGGCGATCGCCGCATAGCCGGTGCGGACCGGATTGATCGCGATAAAGCGCCCGCCCGCGCGCTTGAACTTCGAGATCGCGATTTTCAGCGGATTCGAATGATGGTCTTCCGCCGTGCCGATCATGAAGAAGAGCTTCGCGTTGTCGAGATCGGGGCCGCCGAACTCCCAGAACGAGCCGCCGATCGTATAGATCATGCCGGCGGCCATATTCGCCGAGCAGAAGCCGCCGTGCGCCGCGTAGTTGGGGGTGCCGAACTGCTTCGCGAACAGGCCGGTGAGCGCCTGCATCTGATCGCGTCCGGTGAAGAGCGCAAACTTCTTCGGATCGGTCGCGCGGATCGCCGCAAGACGCTGTTCGAGCACGTCGAATGCGAGTTCCCACGACACCGGTTCGAACTGGGCGCTGCCGCGCTCCGCGCCGGCCTTGCGCATCAGCGGCTGGGTGAGACGCGCGGGCGAGTACTGCTTCATGATGCCCGAGGCGCCCTTCGCGCAAATCACGCCCTGGTTGAGCGGATGCTCCGGATTGCCATCGATATAGCGCACCTCGCCGTCGCGCAGATGCACGCGGATGCCGCAGCGGCACGCGCACATATAGCAGGTGGTGGTCTTGACGTCGAGCCGTTCGTTCTGCGTGCGGGCGCGATGCTCCATGGCAATCTCCGTCGCTGCTGCGGGTGGGCCGACGCGCGGGCAACGCACTGTGCGATGACCGCGGTTGCGCGCATTGCCGACGCACGTAGTCGACACGCGCTGCTCATACGATATCGATCATCGTATTCGCGTCGGCGTCACAAGGGAAATCGCGATTTGCGACAGAAACTATCTGGCCTTCCGATAGTTTAGGTTTGGCTTTCAGCTATGCGCTTTCTCACGCGCGTGTCCGGTCGCGCGATCAACGTATCCGCCGCAAGAAAGCGGCGGCGAAATAGCCGCCGCGCTTCACCGCTTCATCGTCCTATCGCTTCAGATCGGCGTGAGCACCGGCTCGCCGGCGAAATGCCGGCGCGCGTTGTCGAGGAAGTTGTCGACCGACGCGGTGATCGCCTCCGGCGAGCGGCCGCCGACGTGCGGCGTCAACACCACGTTGCGCAGTTCGAGCAGCGCCCGCGGCGGTTCCGGCTCGCCTTCGTAGACGTCGAGCGCGGCGCCCGCAATCGTTCCGGCGGCAAGCGCACGCGCCAGCGCGGCGGTATCGACCACGCTGCCGCGCGACACGTTGACCACGAAGCCGCACGGCCCGAGCGCCGCCAGCACCTTGTCGTCGATCAGATGCTGGGTGCCCGCGCCGCCCGGCGTCGCGACGACCAGAAAGTCGCTCCAGCGCGCGAGCGCTTCGACGCTATCGAAATAGCGCAGCGCCGGTGTGCCTTCACGCGGCTTGCGATTGTGATAGCCGACCTCCATGTCGAAGCCGGCCGCGCGCCGCGCAACCTGTGCGCCGATATGGCCGAGCCCGACGATTCCCAGACGCTTGTTCGATACTTGCGGGCGCATCGGTAAGTGATCGCGCCACACGCCTTCGCGCGTTGCGCGGTCGAGTTGCGGCACGTCGCGCACGACGGCCAGCAACAGCGCGAACGCGTGATCGGCGACGCAATGATCGTTGGTGCCCGCACCGTTGACCAGCACGATACCGCGCGAGCGCGCGTAATCGAGCGGGAGGTTTTCATAGCCGGCGCCAAGCGCGCTAACGAGTTCGAGCCGCGGCATCCGGTCGATTTCGGCGGCCGTGAGACCGGTCGTGCCGTTCGTCAGCACCGCGCGAATCGCCGCGCCGTGCGTGGCGATCGCGGCTTCGCGCCGCGCCGGATCGGGGGCGTAGATCACGTCGAAAGCGGCATCGACGCTCGCGCGGCTCGTGTCGCTCAGAAAAATCAGGACCAGCAGGGATGGCTTCATAAACGCGTTGTGGCCGATGGCATCGATGAAAGGGAGGGGACGGAATCGCCGGCAATCGAGTGTAGCAAGGCTGCGCGTTATACGCGCGAAAGCACCAGTCGAGCCGATCGGGAGCCGGCGGTTATCGGGCCGGCTATGCCTGCACAAAAACCACACGCCGGAAGGCTTTCATTTTCCGCCGACACCAACCCGTCATAAAATAGCCGCAATTTCGCCCCCGAGAATTTCATGCTGGATACCCAGAAGACCGGCCTCACGCCCATCGACGACGACTCCGGCATGTTCGAGCTCGCGCCCGTTTCACTGTGGCTCGAGGACTTCAGCGGCGTTCGCGCGCTGTTCGACACATGGCGGGCCGAAGGCGTGACCGATCTGCGCGCCTGGTTTGCCGAAGACCTGAGCCGGGTGGCCGAGTGCGCGCACAGCATCCGCGTGATCAAGGTCAATCGCCAGACTCTCGCGCAGTTCGAAGCCGCCGATTTCGACACGCTCACGAATAATCTCGCTTCCGTGTTCCGCGACGACATGCTGAAGACGCATCTGGAGGAACTGTGCCAGTTGTGGGCGGGGCAATCGAATTTCACCAGCCATACAGTCAACTACACACTCGGCGGGCGCCGGCTCGACGTGCTGCTCAAGGGCTCGGTGCTGCCCGGTCACGAAGCGCGCTGGGATCGCGTGCTCGTGTCGACCGAAGACATCACCGAACTCGAAGGCGCGCGGCGCCGGGTCGCGCTCGCGGAGCAATACGCGCGCGGTCTGTTCGAGCACTCGCCGGTGTCGCTGTGGGTCGAGGATTTCAGCGCGGTCAAACGCCTGCTAGAGGGCGCGCGCGCGGCGGGCATCAACGATTTCCGCGTGTTTACCGATGTGCACCCCGAATTCATCGAACGCTGCATGGCGGAAATTCACGTGCTCGACGTCAACCATCACACGCTCGGCATGTTCGCCGCAAAAGACAAGAAGACGCTGCTCGCGCGCCTGTCCGACGTATTCCGCGACGACATGCGCCCGCATTTTCGCGAGCAGTTGATCGACCTGTGGGACAACAAGCTGTTCCAGCAGCGCGAGGTGCTCAACTATTCGCTCGACGGCAACGAAGTGCATGTGCATCTGCAGTTCTCGGTGCTGCCCGGTCACGAAGAGCATTGGGACCTGGTTCTCGTCGCGCTGACCGACATCACCGCGCGCAAGAAAGCCGAGGCGTACCTCGAATTCCTCGGCAAGCACGACGTGCTGACCAGGCTGCGCAACCGTTCGTTTTACGTCGACGAACTGAACCGGCTCGAACGCAAGGGACCGTGGCCGGTGACGATCATCATGGCCGACCTGAACGGACTGAAACGGGTGAACGACCAGCTCGGCCACGCGGCCGGCGACGCGCTGCTGCGGCGCGCGGGCGAGGTGCTAGCGAAAGCGATGGAAACGCCGTTCCACGCCGCCCGTATCGGCGGCGATGAGTTCGCGATCCTGATGCCGAACACCGATGAGCGCGGCGGCGCGGCGATGATCGATGCGATCCGCCAACTGGTGGAGATGAACAACCAGTTCTACCCGGGCTCGCCGCTGAGTTTTTCGATGGGCGCGGCAACCTGCCAGCGCGGCGACCGGCTCGAAGCGGGCGTGCAGCGCGCGGATCTGCTGATGTATCAGGAAAAGCGCGCGCACTACGAGGCGCAGCCGGACGCCAATGCGGTGGGCAAGTGACTACGCGCCGGGCATGCGCGGCGCGCAGTCAAGCCGGCAGCTTTGCCGCCAGCACATCCACCTTGACGATATTCGGCGGTGTGGCCAGCAGATCGCCTGCCTTCGCCATCAACGCGGCCGCGACCTTGCCGTTCAGATGCGCGTCGCGGCCGGCTTCGTCGTTGAAAACATCGAAAATGGCGTAGGTCGAAGGGCCCAGCTTCAGGGCGAACCATGCGGCGGTGTCCGGCTCCTGTTCGACCAGCGGCAGGCCGCCATGCAAAAACGCTTCGACCTCGTTTTCCTTACCGGGCTTGGCTTCCAGACGGACATACAGAGCGAGCTTGACCATGACGCGACTCCTGTGGGATGAGGCAGACGGCGCAGACGGTGACGCTCAGAAAAGTATAGGCCGCGGCAAGCGGTGCGGCGGCCGGGTTAGCGAGCCTGGGTGAACCGGGCCGGGTCAAGAAACCCGGCAACGCGCCGGCTCACCGCCGGCCGGCCAACGGCTCACGCACCCGGGAAGCGCAATTCGAAACGCACCACCCCCGGCAGCGGACAGACTACCCGCGCGCTGCCGCCATGCAAATGCATGATCGCCTTGACGATCGCGAGCCCCAGCCCATTCGATTCGGTAAACGCGCTGCGCGCCGCGTCGCCGCGATAGAAGCGGTCGAACAGGCGATCGAGTTGCGCGGACGGAATCGGCTCGCCGGCGTTTTCGACCGTCACCGTCGCGCCCCGTTCGTCCTGCGCGCCGCTCAGGCGCACGACGGTATCGCCCGCGCCGTAGCGCACCGCATTGACGACCAGATTGTTGATCGCGCGGCGGCACAGCATCGGATTCGCCGATGCGACGCCCGCCGCGTCGACTTCGAAGCGCATTCCGCGTTCGTCGGCGAGGCCTTCGAAATAGTCGGCGATTCTGTCGAGTTCCGCGCGCAGATCGACCGGCTGACGATCGATCGATAAACCCGCATGATCCGCGTGCGCGAGAAACAGAATGTTCTCGGCGATATGACCGAGACGGTTCAGCTCTTCCAGATTCGATTCGAGCAATTGCTGGTATTCGTCGATGTCGCGCGGTTGCGCGAGCGCCACCTGGGTCTGGCCGATCAGCACGCCGACCGGGGTGCGAAGCTCGTGCGCGAGATCGGCGGAAAACTGCTGCAGGCGCTGGTAGCCGTCGGCGAGACGGTCGAGCATCGCATTGAACGCATGCGTAAGCTGGCGCAGTTCGAGCGGCGCCGCCTCGCTGTCGAGCCGCACTGCCAGATTCGCCGGACTGATCTGCGCGGCCCGGGTCGCGATCTCGCGCACCGGCCGCAGCGCGCGCCGCAGCACGTAGTAGGCGAGTAACGTCGCGGCCAGCATCCCGATCAGCGTCGCCAGCACGATGCGGTTGCGATACTCGGCCAGCATACGCACCTCCTGGGTCATCGGATGCCCGGCGATCACTTCGACTTCGGTGCCGTCCTCGCGCGCGGTGGCGGTGGCGATCGCCCAATGCACCGGCACGCCGTCGGTCAGGCGCGTCTGACGGATATCGGCCACGCCCGGCAGATTGCCGGCCGGCTCCGCGGACAATGCGGGCACCGCGACGTGAGCCGGATTCACGTCGACGAACGGCGCTTCGCCGGGACGGCGAAACAGCAGCACGTCCTGTTCCGCGCCGAGCATCGTCTCGAACAGCAGCGGGCGCTTCTTCAATTCGCTAACCGAATAAAGATCGTGCATGAGCCGGCTGAAATGCTCGACGCGGCCGGTCAGCACGACGTCGGCGCGGCGCTTCAGCGAGACCTCGGCTGAATGATAGAAGTACGCGCCGAGCGAGCCGATCACCACGCATGCGATCAGCGCGAACAGAATCGTGGTGCGCGCGGTCAGCGAGCGTTCGGTGCACGGTTTCATGCGCCGTCGCCGAACGTGTAGCCGATGCTGCGCACCGTATGAATCAGCTTCTTCTCGAACGGGTGATCGACCTTCGCGCGCAGCCGTTTGATCGCCACGTCGACCACGTTGGTGTCGCTGTCGAAATTCATATCCCACACTTCCGAGGCGATCTGCGAACGCGACAATGCCTCGCCCTCGCGGCGCACCAGCAGATGCAGCAGCATGAACTCCTTGTTGGTGAGCGGAATGTTGACGCCTTCGCGCGTGACGCGGCGGCGCAGCACATCGAGCTTCAGGTCGGCCACTTCGAACACGTCGCTCTCGCGAATCACGCCGCGGCGCAGCAGCGTGCGAATGCGCAGCACCAGCTCGGTAAACGAAAACGGCTTGACGAGGTAATCATCGGCGCCCAGCTCCAGACCGCGGATGCGGTCGCTCACATGGTCGCGCGCGGTCAGGAAAATCACCGGCAGATCGCGGCGCGCGCGCAACGCGCGCATGATTTCCCAGCCGTCGATGCCCGGCAACATCACGTCGAGCACGACCAGCTCGTATTCATGTTCGAGCGCCATATGCAGACCGTCCGTGCCGGTGCGCGCGAGGTCGACCGCATAGCCGTTTTCGCGCAGGCCTTTTTTAAGATAATCGCCGGTCTTCGGATCGTCTTCGATGACGAGAATGCTCATGATGCCCGATGCTCCTGCCTGCTGTTCGACTTGGGGGCCACGCCGGATCCGTACCGGAATCAGCGTTGAAGCAACGGCAAATCGACGTCGAAGTCAACGCAAAAACGCCCCGGCGGCCATTCTACGTGGCCACTACCCGCCATTCATGACGTTTTTGTCATCCCGCCGTCACTTTGACGAGCCGATACGAACGCTACGCTGTTGCGCATCGTTCCCCACCCTGTTTTCCTTTTCTGGAGCAGCCTCATGAAGACCGTTTCCGCGCGAATGCTGCGCGCCCTCGCCGCCCCCGCGCTCGCCGCCGCGCTGTTCGCCACGATGTCCGTCGCTTCGGCCCAGGACGCCAAGCCGACCGGCGTGCGCGGCACGGTCACGTCGCTCGCGGGCGATGTGCTGAAGGTCCATACGCGCGACGGCAAGGACGTCGACGTGAAGCTCGCGGCCGACACGCCGATTCGCGGCGTCGCGCTCGCCAACATCAATGACATCAAGCCGGACAGCTATGTCGGCACCGCCGCGATTCCGCAAGCCGACGGCACGCTGAAGGCGCTCGAAGTGCACGTGTTCCCGGCCAGCATGCGCGGCGCCGGTGAAGGCCATCGCGCATGGGATCTGGGCGCGAACAGCACGATGACCAACGGTACGGTCGGCTCGCTGGTCGGCAGCAACGGCCGCACGATCACCGTCAAGTACAAGGAAGGCGAGAAGAAGGTCACGATTCCGCAGGACGTGCCGATCGTCAGTCTGGAACCGGGCAGCCGCGCACTGCTGGTGCCGGGCACCAAGGTGGTGCTGTTCGCGCATAAGGATGCGGACGGCTCGCTGGCGGCAAACGCAATTTCGGCCGGCGAACATGGCATAACGCCGCCGATGTAAAGCGGCGCGCCCATCTTGCGCGCCTGCTCCGGACGGCCGCGTTCCGCTGGAAGAACGCGGCTCATCGCACTTTCCACGCTGCACTTTCCACGCTGCATTTTTCGCGTTGTGTTTTCATCGATGCCGAAGTCCGAGCCGCAAGCCGAGCCGAAAAAATTCGTGGCCGTTCACCCGCTCGTCGTGCGCATCACGCACTGGATCAATGCGTTCGCGATGGTCTGCATGGTGATGAGCGGCTGGGCGATCTATAACGCGTCGCCGATCTTTCCGTTCGGCTTCCCGGTGTGGGCAACCGTCGGCGGCTGGCTCGGCGGCTCGATCGCGTGGCATTTCGCGGCGATGTGGCTGCTGTGCGCGAACGGCCTGCTGTATCTCATCTACGGCGTCGCGAGCGGCCACCTGCGCCGCAAGCTGCTGCCGGTTCGCCCTCGCGACGTGGCCCGCGATGCCGCATTGGCGCTGCGTTTCAGATTGCCGCACGACACCGGCAAATACAACGCGGTGCAGCGCGCGCTCTATCTGCTCGTGCTGTGGCTCGGCGTATTGCTCGTCGCGTCCGGCCTGTCGATCTGGAAACCCGTGCAATTCTCGTGGCTGGCCGCGCTGTTCGGCGGGTTCGACTTCGCCCGGCGCGTGCATTTCGTCGCCATGGCCGGCGTAGTCGGCTTTGTCGCCGTGCATCTGTTGCTGGTGCTGCTGGTGCCGCGCACCTTACCGCCGATGGTCACCGGCCGCGCGCGCCGCCATTCGCATCCGCTGCCCGAAGCACACGAAAGGACCCGCGCATGAGCGCCCCGATACCACCCGACGGCACCGATGCCACGATCGACGCCGGCGATACGCCGCGTCGCTCCGCCGCGTCGCGGATCATCCTCGCCGACCATCGGCCGCAACTCGAACGCTTGCAGCGGCGCATGTTCTTGCGCTCGTCGCTGTCGATCGGCGCGCTCGCGATGCTGTCCGGCTGCAACATGCAGGACAACGATTCCGTCGACAAGGTGCTGTGGGCCATGTCACGCTGGAACGATCGCGTGCAGGCGTGGCTCTTCAATCGCAACAAGCTCGCGCCGACCTACGCGGCACGCGATATCACCGACCCGTTCCCGTTCAACGCGTTCTATCCTGAGTTCGACGCGCCGGATATCGACGGCTCGACCTATCGGCTCGAAGTGTCGGGGCTCGTCGCCGACAGGCGCAACTGGAGTCTCGACCAGTTGCGCGCGTTGCCGCAGGTCTCGCAGATCACACGCCATATCTGCATCGAAGGATGGAGCGCGATCGGGCAATGGCGCGGCGTGCCGTTTCGCACGTTTCTCGAACGGATCGGCGCGGATCTGAGCGCGCGCTATGTGGGGTTCAAATGCGCGGACCGCTATTACTCGAGCCTCGACATGGCGAGCGCGCTGCATCCGCAAACGCAATTGACGCTCGATTTCGGCACCGAACCGCTGCCGGCCAGGTATGGCTATCCGCTGAAGCTGCGCGTGCCGACCAAGCTCGGCTTCAAGAACCCGAAACATATCGCGGCGATTTTCGTGACCAACACGAATCCGGGCGGCTACTGGGAAGACCAGGGCTACAACTGGTTCAGCGGGCTTTAACGCGCCGCTAACGGTGCTATACGGCGGTCACGTAACGCGGCACCGGCTTTAGCGCGCGCGGTGGCGGCGCATCGTGCGCCGCGCGCATGCGTTTGACTTCATCGACCGGAGTCAGACCGAACAGCCGCTTGAACTCGCGGCTGAACTGCGACGCGCTTTCGTAGCCGACGCGCGCGCCCGCCGCGCCCGCGTTCAACCCATCCTGCACCATCAATAGCCGCGCGTGATGCAAACGCGTGGTCTTCACGTATTGCATCGGCGAGGTTGCCGTCACCGCCTTGAATTGCGCATGAAATACCGCGAGGCTCATGCCCGCTTCGGCCGCGAGCGTATCGACGTCGAGCGCGCCGTGGTACTCCGCATGGATACGCCGCAGCGCCTTCGCGATCCGGCCAAAGTGATTCTGATGCGTGAGCGCCGCGCGAATCGCGCCGCCCTGCTCGCCGGTCAGCACGCGATAACAGATTTCACGCACGACGGCGGGCGCGAGAATGCGTGCGTCGAGCGGCGACACGAGTGCATCCATCAGACGCTGCACCGCATTGCTCAACGCCGGATCGAGCGGCGTCGAGTAGATACCGGCCGGTTCGTGCCGCGGCACCCCCTGGGTTTCATTGAGCGCCATCAGCAGTTCGGCGACCATCGTCAGATCGACGCGCACGGAGATGCCGAGGAACGGTTCCTGCGCGCTCGCATCGGTCTCGCATTCGAATGGCAACGGCACCGACAGCACCAGATATTGCCGAGCGTCGTACTGGAACACCTGATCGCCTAGATAGCCGCGCTTGCGCCCCTGACAGACGATCACGATGCTCGGCTCATACATCACCGGCATGCGTGGCATCGGGTTATTGGCGCGCAGCAGATTGACGCCTTCCAGACTCGTGCGCGTCATGCCGGCATTCGGCGCGAGCACATCGAACAATTCGAGCATGCGCTGCTGCGCGGGATCGTGCGTAACCGGGGCGACGACTGGGCTTGACATGACGGTATGGTGACTGCAGAGAGAATAATGCTTGAAATCTAGCATCAAACAGCCTGCCGCGCTTACCCCCAGGAGTTTTAGGCAAATCTTCAAGACATTCAGGTATTCCCCGAACCCGCCGCGCGCTCCTATCATGGGAACCCTGTCGGATCGCCTTTTTCGCCGCCCGACGCGCGACCGGCCAGTCGCCATCATGCGATGCGCCGTGATGCGGCGCCTGGCGTCCGATGCCGCTCGCGCCACGATTCCGGTCCCCGTGGGGGTTCGCCGCATCCGCAACGCAGGTTGCGTATCGCGGGCGACTTGCACCCTTGCACCAACATCCTCTTTGCTGGAGCTACCCATGAGCACGACTTATGCCTATGCTGCGACCGACGCGACCACGCCGCTCGCCCCGTTCGAATTCCAGCGCCGCGCACCGCGCGCCCACGATGTGCAGATGGAAGTGCTGTTCTGCGGCGTGTGCCATTCCGATTTGCATCAGGCCCGCAATGAATGGAAGAACACGATCTATCCGGTCGTGCCGGGCCATGAAATCGTAGGCCGCGTCACGGCTGTCGGCTCGAACGTGACGAAGTACAAGGTCGGCGATCTGGTCGCGGTCGGCTGTCTGGTCGACTCGTGCCGCACCTGCGCGAGTTGCGCGGAAGGTCTCGAACAGTATTGCGAAAACGGCTTTGTCGGCACGTACAACGGTGTCGACCGTGTCGACGGTCAGATCACGTACGGCGGCTACTCGACGCAACTGGTCGTCGACGAGGCGTTCACGCTGAGCGTGCCGGCCAATCTGGACCCCGCGGGCGTCGCGCCGTTGCTGTGCGCGGGCATCACCACGTATTCGCCGCTGCGCACATGGGGCGCGGGCCCGGGCAAGAAAGTCGGCATCGTGGGCCTCGGCGGCCTCGGCCATATGGGCGTGAAGCTGGCGCACGCGATGGGCGCGCATGTCGTGCTGTTCACGACATCGCCGTCGAAGATCGAGGATGCGAAGCGGCTCGGCGCGGATGAAGTGGTGATTTCGAAGAATCCGCAAGAGATGGAAGCGCATGCGAATAGCTTCGATTTGATCGTGAATACGGTGGCTGCGCAGCATGATCTGAATCCGTTCCTGAATCTGCTGAAACGGGATGGAACGATGGCGCTGGTCGGTGCGCCGGAGCACGATCATCCGTCGCCGCAAGTGTTCAATCTGATCATGAAGCGGCGGCGCCTCGCCGGGTCGCTGATTGGCGGCATTGCCGAGACGCAGGAGATGCTGGACTTTTGCGGCCAGCATGGGATTACTTCTGATATTGAAATGATTCCGATGCAGAAGATTAACGATGCGTATGAGAGGATGCTCAGGAGTGATGTGAAGTATCGGTTTGTGGTTGATGTGAATTCCTTGCGGAAGTGAATAGGTTTTGCCCGCGCAGCGGATGGTTTTTTTTTGCCTGCGGCGCGGGTTTGGTTTGGTGGCTTTTTTTTGCCTGCGGCGCCTTTGGTTTTGGTTGTTGTTTCTGGTGTTTTGGCCTTTTCTTGAAGGGTTATTGGTCTATTAGCGTTGCCCCTGTGCGGGGCGGCACCTACTTTCTTTGCGGCTGCAAAGAAAGTAGGCAAAGAAAGCAGCTTCACCCCGCCAGCTCATAAGTGGGTCCCCTGGCTCGGAGGAGG